>FWPV01005804.1_pt1 | contig 24293 bp, 18 predicted proteins | sample 2228371 | NCBI WGS metagenome assembly FWPV01 (sample SAMEA103939776, study PRJEB20133) | metagenome | reverse complement strand
AAATTAAGTTTTTTTTTTTTAATATTTTTAATAAAATCTCCATTTTTTCTAAATTAGAAGTAAAAGCTGAACCCATATGATTATTTACTCCAATGGCAAAGGGAATTCTTTCAAAAGCCCCTTCAAAAATGTTTCTTATCTCTTCTTCTTTCATACTTAAAAATAAACTATCACCTCCTGGGTTTACTTCTGGATACCTTAAGGGTTCCATTGGCAAATGGATAAAAATTTCATAACCCCTTTTATATAAATTTTCAGACAAAAATTTGGAATAGGATGCCTTTGGCAGAAAAGATAAAACAAGAGGATATTTATTTTCTAAAAACCAGTTTAAGGGCTCCTTACTTTCACCTAAATCATCCATTACAATTAATATTTTGGGTTCTTTTTTCTCTCTTTTTGAAACTTTTAATTTACTTTTTTCATTATAAAAAATTGTAAAGATTCCTATGGCAAATAATATTAGCCCAAGCAAAATTAAAATTTTATTTCCTTTTTTTGAATAGCCCCTTTTCCTTTTCAATTAATTTTTTTAATTTAAGCTACTTTTTTCTTTTTTTCTTTTAAAAATTCCTTTAATGTCTCTTCGATTTTATTATAAGTTTCAGAATAAAGATATGATTCTTTCACTTCTACATCTGGTTTTAAACCCTTTTTCATCAAATTTGTTTCATCTTCAAATAAAACAAGGGTGGAAGTTAAATACAAAATTGATTTATCTGAAAGATTGTATTCCTTTGGAATACCCACATAACCAAAGGTACTTGTACCAAAAATCTTGGCTTTTCCTCTTTTTTGCATAAGCATACTTAAAATTTCAGCAGAACCAAAGGTCTCAGAATCTTGTAAAATGTAAATTTCAGAAAAGGGATAATAATACTCATCTTCTATTTTCTTTTTTGTATTGCCTTTTAAGTCCTTATAAAAGATTTGAAACTTTCCCTTTATAAATAAATCTGAAATTTTTAAGGCAGAATCATAATCTAAGGAAGAAGTAGCCCTTAAATCTAAAACTAAAGGCAAATTTTTTGGAATTTTTTGTATTTCATCTTTTAATTTTTTGTATGTTTCCACATTTATTTCATAAAACTTTAATTTAACAAAGTCATCCTCATAACTTACTGCTAAATTTTCTTTTTTATAGGGTTTAATTTTTAAAACAATATCCTTTGGCTTATCCTTAGAAATTGGAGTATAGTGAATTTTAACACTTTTACCTACATCACCCCTCAACTCCAAATCCAATTCCCAAAAATCATAAATTGGATATTTTAATCCATTTACTTCTTCTATTATATCCCCAATTTCAAATTGTCCTTCTGCAGCACTTTGTGGATATATTTCATAAATATAAACAAACCTTCCACTCTTCCTCAATTTTATCCCACAATCATATAAGGGTTCTTTTTTCCATTCCTTAAATAAATTTACCTTATCCTTTGGAATTAAAAGATTGATGGGGTCTAAGGACATCAAAAGCCCTCTTTCAGCCCCTTTAAGCAAAATTTCATTATCAATGGGATCTACAAACTTAGAATAAATTAAGGAAAATGCCTGATGAAAAACATTTAATTCTGGATAAGGGTACTTATCTGACAATATTTTGCTTAAAGTTGACCCAGTTATTAAAAAAAAAACAAAAAGCACTAAAATGAATATTCCAAATTTATTAACATTTTTCATATAATTATTTTACCTCAACCAAGAAAGGGGATCTACTGGAATATTTTTATCCCTTATCTCTAAGTAATAGACATAGGGCTCCGAAGATAATCTCCCAATAGATTTATTTGTTGTAACCCATTCCCCTTCCTTTGCATAAGAAATTTGCAAAAATCCATATATGGAAATTACATCATTTCCATGGTCTATAACTACTAAATTATTATATCCTTTAAACCATCTTGCATAAATAACCTTTCCAGGAAAAATGGGAAAAATATCAGAAGGGCTTTTTAGTTCCACTTCAATTCCATTTGAAATTATACTTGTGGAATATTGGGGATTTTTATATTTACCAAAACTTGTTTTAACTTTTCCCCTAAGGGGCCAATCCAAAGCACCTTTAAATTTATGAATATCTTCCTTTGCAATAATTTCTGGTTCCTTTGAATTTAATATTTTAAGCAAATTTTCTAACCTCTCTGCCTTTTCTCTCAAAAGAGTCAACTGAGCTTCTTGTTCTTTCCCTTTCCTTTCAATTTGAGAAATTAAAAAGGACTTTTGTTTTTCAATGCCTTCTAGTTCCTTTAATTTTGACTTCATATTTTCTTCAAGAATCTTTAAATTTTCTCCATTTGCTTTTAAGGCATTTCTTTCTTCCTTTAATTTTTTATATGTTTCATTATAACTTAAAAACAACTTCCTATCTTCATGGGAAAAATGCAAAATCCACCTTAAAATATCTAAGAAATTTCCCCCTTGAGAATCAAAAAAAAATCTTAAATACCCCAGTTTTCCCATTTTTTGCAAAACCTTCAATTTGAAAACCAATTTTTCTTTAATCTTATCCAATTTCCCCTTTAAAGCAATTACATCTCCTGCTGCTTTTGTAATTTTTAATTCTAACATTTTCTTTTCCAATTCAATTTTCTTTAACTCCTTTGTTGTAATTTCAAGTTGCAATGTAACTGCCTTTAATTCATTTTCAAGGGTTTTTTTTGTGGTTTGGGTCTTTTCCAATTCTCTTTTTAATGCTTGTATCTTTTCTTTTAATATCTTTAAATCTTCATTTTCCCTTTCTTGAGAAAATAAAGATAAGGAGAAAAAAATAAAAATTATTTTAAAAAATAACTTCGCCATTTAATTTATATGGGGGCTCTACCCCAAAATATTTTAAAATGGTTGGATATATATCCTTAATATAGGGCATTTGCTTTTCAATTTTTTTATTTGCAAAAATTACACCTGGAACAGCAGGGGGATATAGGGAACAATGGTCTCCACTCCAAACTTGAGCATTTGATTCAATCAATTGGGAGGGAATTCCCCCTAATGAGGTCTGCCAGGAAATTCTATAAAAGGGGCTATTTGTCACAATTAAATCAGGTATGAGTACTGGATCAAAGGAACCATATGCTTCTTCTCTTTTATAAACCTTTGCAACGGGATGTAAACCCGTATTTGGATCTACCCAATTTTCCAATTTGTTTATTAGCTCATTTCTTAAGTTTTCATATTCCTCCCCAGGGGAAACAATCCCTTGGGCTTCCCTTCCCTTTAAATTTATATATAATCCACCTAAACCCATACAATATGCCTTTGTTTTAGACCAATCTACATTGGGCCAAAATTGACCTTGATCAAATAATGCATAAAGATCTTGCAATTTCCCTTCTTCCCCAGTTAAAGACATAAACCCTTCTTGTACAAGCCAAGTGTTATAATTGACAGCCCATCTCCATGAGGAAAAACCATGGTCTGATAAAACAATTAGCAATGTCTCCTTTGGAAGTTTTTCCCTTATTTTTCCAACAACTTCATCCATTAAAATATATGATTCTTTTAAGGCATCTCCAAATTTTGATGCAATTTCTTCCTTATAATAGGGATGTTCCTTATCCATTAAACGGAAAAATATGTGTCCTACCCTATCTGTAAATTCATAATATAAAACAACTAATTCATTTTCTTCCTTAAGCAGTGCTTCAAAAATTGGAGAAAAGGTTTCAGGTTCAATATGCCACTCTTCCATAAAAAATTCATCATCTGTTAATTCTTCAGAGACAGACCAAGTATCAACTCCCCAACCGATAGTTCTAAAAATACCAAATTTTTTTGCCAATTCCTTAGCCCAAGAAGGAGGATAAGTTAAATCAAATCCTAAAGGAAGGTGCCTTGGGTCAAAATTTATTGGAGATAAATAAAAACGAACCTCTGGCTTTAAAGATAAAACATAAAACTTGCTCACACCCCTAATTTTTATTAGAGGATTTATGGGAAAAATGAAATCAATCCAATCGCTCCACTCCTTTTCCTTTAAAGTAACTTTTTGATTGCAAACTTCAAGGGTTAGGGAACTTTGGTCTTCTGCAACTTTTACTTTAAGGGGTATTTTAATATATGGTGGTTCTTTAAAAAACTTATTTGGAGGACCAACAATTTCAACTTCCATTTCACCTTTATTATCTGGCAATTCCACAATTTCTACAGAAAATTCATTTTTTTCTGAAGGTAGAAACAAGTCAGAAGTAAAGTAAAAGGGTTTTCCAATTCTAAAAGACAAATCAGGCACACCAAGTCCTGCTAAAAGATGCCCATCTTCAAAGGGCTTTGCTGGAAAAGTTACAGGAATGCGCATAACATAACTCTTTATCCCTTTATTTGCAAGAACTTCCCAAAAGGGAATCCCCTGCTGGTTGCATTTAACTACGGGTAATTCTAAGGGTAAATATATTTTTATTAAGAATCCCAAAAGAAAAATTAAAATTAATGAAAGAATGAGGGAAATTAGAAATTTAATTTTTAATTTAAATAGGGAAAAAATTAAAAAAAACAAAGTGAAAAAAATAATTCCCAAAATTATAGGCAAGAAGATAAAATTATATTTTCCAAAAATTAATCTCTTCTTCCCCTCCTCTGCAACAGCAAAAGAAGGCATATAAGTATTTGGATCTCTTTTTAAAAAATCAAAAATCATATGTTGCCCTGGCTCAAGTCCCGTTGAAAAAGTAGACCAAGAAACAGGTGTTTGGGCTGGAACGGGTGGGAGCAAGGGCTTAAAATCCCCTTCTTCCATAATCTTTTTTAAATTTGGAAGGTATCCCTCTTTTAAGAAACTTTCAGTATAATTGTAATCAACTCCATCAAAACCAATAATTACAACCTTTGGAGTGGAAAATAAAAAAGAAGAAAAAATAAAAAATATTAAAAAAATTCTCTTCATCTTTCCTCCGAAATTATATTTTTTTATTTTATCATTTATGAAGTAATTTAGCAAATTTCAAATATTTAAAAACACAAAAAATTTTATTTTTTTAATTTAAATCCTATCTAACTTGACCAATTTGATTTTTTAAGTTAAAATTAAAAAAATTTAAAGAAAGGAAGATTGTGTTTTTTGGTTTAAGTTTTTTATGAAGATGGATAAAATTATGAAAATTTATTAAAAGGGGGAATATATGTCTTCTAAGTATGAACCATTTGTAAAACCAGAAACAACTATGAGTGAATTCACTATTAGAGCTTTAATCTTAGGTCTAATTATGAGTGTAGTATTGGGTGCTGCAAATGCTTATTTAGGGCTTAAAGCAGGAATGACAATTGCAGCTACATACCCTGCTGCAGTTATAGGAATGGCTGTTTTAAGGATAATGAGGGGATCTTTATTGGAAGAAAATTTTGCAAGAACTGTTGGTTCCATAGGTGAATCTGTTGCAGCAGGTGCAATTTTTACAATACCAGCTTTTGTAATTTTAGGTTTATGGCAATTTAACACAATAAAGGATTATATAACAGCAAGTGCCTTGATGGTAGTTGGTGGAATATTGGGAATTTTATTTGTAACAATGCTAAGAAGGGTTATGGTGGAAGATAGGGATTTGCCCTTTCCAGAGTCAGTTGCAGCTGGAGAAATTCATAAGGCAGGGCAAAAAGGTTCACAAGCTGCAATGGAGCTTTTTAAAGCAATGGGAGTAGGAGCTTTGATAAAATTTTTAGGAGATTTTGGTGTTTTTAAAGCAACAAATGAATTTATAATTAAAATTGGGGAAATAGGCAAAAGTATTGTTCGCCTTGGATTTAAAAAGGATGCCTTTTCCATTTCAAATGTTGGAGGGACTTCAACAGTTTCTGCCCCAGCAGTAAGTCCTGCATATATAGGTGTTGGATATATAATTGGTCCAGAACTTGCTTCTTTAAATTTTGCAGGAGGGCTTTTGGCTTGGGGCTTATTTGTTCCTCTTTTAATCTTCTTTTTAGGTCCTGCAATGATTGGAGATTTTGCAATAAGTCAAGGGCTTGATCCTTCTTCTGAAACTGCTTGGATGAAACTTACAGAAAATTTATGGAAATTTATTGTAAGACCCATAGCTGTTGGGGGAATGCTTGTTGGTGCTGTTTATACTTTATATAAAATGAGAAAAAACTTAAAAGCTGGATTGAAAAGATCCATCTCTGATTTGAAAAAATCAACAGAAGCCCACAGTACAACTTTAAGAACAGATAAAGATTTAAACTTTAAAACAGTTCTTATTGGCATAATTATTGTCTTTGTTTTAATGTGTCTTTTATATTTTTATTTTTCTGGAAAAATTTCTGGAGCAATTATGGCTGCTTTGGTAATGCTTATAACGGGCTTTTTCTTTGCTGCTGTCTCTGGAAATTTGGTTGGTATGATTGGCTCCTCAAATAATCCCATTTCAGGTTTAACTCTTGCCACATTAATTGTTGCAGCTTTAACAATGGTTATAATAGGTGTTTCGGGAAACCAAGGAGTTGCAGCTGTCTTAGGGGTGGCAAGTGTTGTTTGTGTTTCTTCTGCTGTTGCAGGTGAAATGCTTCAGGACTTAAAAGTGGGACATATCCTTGGAGGTACTCCTTGGAAAATGCAAGTTGGAGATATAATTGGTGTTGTAGTTGCTGGATTTTTAATGTTTTTCCCCCTTTATGTTTTACACTTTTCAAATATAAAACAGGGGGGGGTTGGGTTTGGTGATAAATATTTGGCAGCTCCTCAAGCAGGTCTTATGGCAACTTTATCTCAAGGAATTGTAGGAGGGGAAATGGCTTGGCCTCTTGTAATTGTAGGAATCCTGATGGGTCTTTCCTTAATCTTAGTTAAAGTAAAAAGTCCTATGCTTTTTGCAGTTGGGATGTATTTACCCTTAGAAACAACCTTTGCTATTTTTATTGGAGGAATAATAAGGTGGATAGTAGATACAATTGCAAAGAAAAGAAATTATAATGAAGCCCAAAAGGTGAGAATTGAAAATGCTGGGGTTTTATCTGCTTCTGGTTTAATTGCAGGAGAAGCATTAATGGGACTTATTGTGGCTGCTGTTGTGTTTTTTAGAGATAAGGGTTTCTTTTCTATAAATGAAATATTTCCCAATTGGAAAACTCCTGGATTTTTAGCAGTAATTTTTGCTCTTGCCATTGCCTTTTACTTAATAATAATGCCTTTAAGAAAAGCTGGCTCAAGGGATGAGGAAGCTCCTCCATCTATTCAAATGTAAGATTGGATAAAGAAAAAGAAAAAAAATTAGAATATCTTTTTTTCTTATACCTTTTCCTTTGGTATTTAGTATATAATTTTATAATTTTTCCCCAAAGGTTATTTTTAAAGTATCCTTTAAATGCTTTAAAATTTTTCTCAAAGGTTGAACCCTCTGAAAGGTTTTTGGACTTTTCTCCCCTTTATTTATTTTTAAATGGTGTTTTGGCAAGTATATATAAAGAAAGTTATATAATTATTCCCTATCTTCAAATCATCCTTGGAATAATTTCCCTATATATCTTTTTTAAAGTGGCAAAGGTAAGGGTTTCACCCCTTTCAGCTTATATAGCAACCGTTTTATTATCTTTATATCCTTCTTATCTTTTATATTTAAATTGCCTTGAACCAGAAGCCCTAATTTTTTCTTTTTTATTAATTGGAATGTCTTTTCTTTTATCTGAAAAAAACCCCCTCTTAACAGGGATATTTTTCTCCTTATCTTTTCTTTTAAGACCTTCCCTCCTGCCTTTTAGCATAATCATAGCCCTTTTTATCAAAAAGAATAAAATTTATTACTTAATACCCCTAATAATATCTATACTTTTATTATTCTTTTTTTCCTTTTGGGCAACCAATACCCCAACTTTAACTTTTATGAGCCCTGGAACTGTTTTTTATGAAGGAAACAATCCCCTTTCTACAGGGATTGCTTCCACATATCCAAAATCAATTAAGATTTGGGAAGGAGAATTTTCAGGAAAAGAAGCCGATTTTGCCCATGCTTTGTATAGAAAAGTTGCAGAATATGAAAGGGGTAAAAAATTATCTCTTTTTCAAAACCACTTTTTTTGGTTTAAAAAAAGTTTAAATTACATAATTTCCTATCCCTTTGTATGGTTTAAACATTTCTTAAAAAAAATTTGGCTCTATTTATCTTCCTATGAAGCCCATGATATTTTTTCCTTGATAATTATATATAACAAATTAGGACTTTTCAAACTTATATCCTTTGGAATTTTTTCTGCTTTAATTTTCTCTGCCTTAATTTTTAAGATAAAAAAAATACCATTTATTATTATTTTTAGCTTCCTTTTTAATTTGATTGTTTTATCTCTTTTTTACTTTTCTTCAAGGCAGAGAATAACTCTTTTACCTTTTACCCTTTTTTTAGTCCTTTATGGAGTTGAAACTTTAAAAGAAAATAAAAAAATTATTTTTTTATTTTTAGCAATTTATGGAATTTTGTTTATAAAAAATATAGATATTAAAAATTACGAAAAAACTTATGAAGAAGTCCAAAGTGCAGGGGGAATGAGGACTTCTGCTCATAATTTTTTAATGGAAAAGAAAAATTTTGAGGCATCAATTGCCTTATCTGCTTCCATTGCAAAGGCACCATATCTTTCTTATTCCCACTCCTTTGCTTATATCCCTTTCTTAGGTGGAACCCCCTATGCCCAAGCAATAAAATTGAATTTGGGTGAAAATTATTTTAATTATGGACTTTTGTATTTTTATGATAGGCAGATAAAAAATGCTTTGAAATTTTTTGAAGAAATTAAATTTAAAAAGATTGAAAGACATTACTATGACAATAATTTGCCCCTTTATTACTATATCCTTTGTTTAATTAAAGAAGGGAGAAAAGAAGAAGGAAAAAATTATTTAGAAATTGCAAAGAAAAAATATCCAGCTCGTTTATCAATTTTAGCCATAGATTATTTAATAAATGGAAAAGAGGATTTAAAAAAATACTATGATGTCCTTTCAATAAATTTAATCTTAGCTGAGACCTCCCTATACTTGAAAAACTTTGAAAATTCTTTAAAGTATTCTCAAGAAATTATAAAAATTGCTCCAGAGTTAACCTATGCCCATGAAATTTCTGCAGTATCCTATGGATATTTGGAAAAATACAAAGAAATGACAGAAGAAATAAAATACATAGTTTCAAAAAAAAACCAAATTGTCTTCCATAGGGAGTGGCAAGATTTGTCAGAAATCTTAGAAAAAAGATATGAAGGGAAAAGGGATTTTATACCTTTTTTGAATTCTTTAAGAACTTTATTTCCAAAACCTTTATGATAAATGATAAAATATACCTATGATTTTTAAAGATTTGACGCCAGAAGAACAGTTTGATTATTTAAAAAAAGGAGTAGAACATTTAATTGAACCAGAAGAACTAATAAGTAAGTTAAAAAACAAAAAAGAATTAATAGTAAAAGTAGGCTTTGACCCTTCTGCACCCGATATACATTTAGGACATACAGTTGTAATAAGAAAAATGAAACACTTTCAGGATTTAGGCCATAAGGTTATATTTTTAATTGGAGATTTTACAGGCATGATTGGAGACCCTTCTGGGAAAAAAGCTACAAGACCCCAACTGACAAAGGAAGAGGTCTTAAAAAATGCTGAAACCTATAAAAAACAGGTCTTTAAAATTTTGGATCCAGAAAAAACAATTGTGGACTTTAATTCTCGCTGGCTTTCCAATTTGGGAGCAGAGGGTTTTATAGTCCTTGCATCTAAATACACCTTGGCAAGGATCATGGAAAGGGATGACTTTACAAAAAGATGGAGTTCAAATCAACCCATAAGTTTGCATGAGCTTTTATACCCCTTAGCCCAAGGTTATGATTCAGTTTTCTTAAAGGCAGATGTAGAACTTGGAGGAAGAGACCAATTATTTAATTTAATTGTGGGAAGAAATTTGATGAAAGAATATGGCTTGGAGCCACAAGTTGTTATGACTTTGCCCCTCTTAGAAGGGCTTGATGGAATTGAAAAAATGAGTAAATCATTAAACAATTATGTGGGAATAGATGAGCCACCAGAAGAAATTTTTGGAAAAATTTTATCTATTTCAGACGATTTAATGTGGAAGTATTATTTATTATTGACAGATCTTTCTCAAAGGGAAATTGAAGAATTAAAAAATAAAGTTTTAAAGGGAGAAAAACATCCAATGGAAACAAAGATGGAACTGGCACATAAAATTGTTTCTGATTTTCATTCAAAAGAAGATGCAGATAGAGCAAAGGAAAATTTTTTAAAGGTCTTTTCAAAAAGGGAAATCCCTGAAGAAATCCCAGAATTTGAAGTGAAATTTGAAGAAAATTTACTGCTTTGCAAAATTTTAAAGGACTTAAATGCTGTCTCTTCCATATCAGAAGGGAGAAGAATTTTAAATCAAGGGGGAGTTGAAATAAATGGTGAAAAGGTTTCAAACCCTGAAATTAAGTTAAAAGATATTGGACTGAAAGAATTTGTTTTAAAAGTAGGAAAAAAGAAGTTTTTGAAGATAAAATTATGTTAATATATAAAAGGGAGGTTATATGAGCCAAAAAAATGAAGAGTATCCAACTATGATAATTCCAAGGGGTACTGAAATAAAAGTAAATGAAAAGGGTCAGTTGTCTATAAAAACCCCAGGAAATTTGGTAATCCAAAATTCTGGAAATTATTCTTTAATAAAATCAGAAAAAGGTTCCATTAAAGTAGAGCCATCAGTAAATGTGGAAGCAATAGAAATTGAAGCAGCAGATACTTGCCTTATCCAAGGCAATTTAACTGCTTGGAAAGTTAAGGCAAAAAAACTTTTACTTGAAGACAAAGCACAGGCATTTATAATGATCCAAGAATCAGAGGACTTGGAAATTTCAAAGACCTCCCGACTGGTAGGAAATTTTTCTTCAGAAAAAGAAATATATCTATTATTAGCAAAATTTGCTCCAGAACTTAAAAGTTTGCCTTCTTCTTTTGATATGTCTATGGGAGAACCCAAAAGAGCTCTCATTTCTACAAAAGAAAAGGAAAATTTTTCCTTAGCTCTTGTTATAGCAGAAAGGGAATTTAATTTAAATATTTATGATCCCGATAGCTTGCAAGCATTAAAAGAAATAATAAATGGATTAAAATTACAAGATAAAGAAAAAGTAAAACAAATATATAACATTTTTTCAAAACAAATCAAAGAACCCTCAGAGGAATTAAAGAAAGCTTTTAAATTAATAGAAGAAGTTTTATGAGGGAAAACTGGTCCTCAAAGCTTTCTTTTGTCCTCGTTGCAGCTGGTTCTGCAATTGGTTTAGGAAATATATGGAGATTTCCCGTAATGGTAGGAGAAAATGGGGGTGCAATTTTTTTATTTATTTATATTTTTTGCGTCCTTTTTTTTGCCCTTCCAATTTTAAATGCAGAAATATCCGTAGGCAAGGCAGGACAAAAGAGTGTAGTTGGCATTTTTAATAATTTTGTTCCAAAGGGTATTTGGAAAAATTTAGGATATTTATATATTATTACCTCTATTTTTATTTTATCCTATTATTCTGTAGTAGCTGGATGGGTTTTTAATTACTTCATTTTTGGAATTTCAGGTAAACTTTCAAATTTATCAAGTATAGAAAATACAAAAAATGTCTTTTTTTCCATCTCCACATCCCCTTTTTATCAAATTTTTGGTTTATTTATAATAATATTTATTACATCTTTGATTGTCTTAGGTGGAATTAAAGGAGGAATTGAAAGGATTTGTAAAATTTTAATGCCTCTTTTATTCTTTTTAATTTTAGTTTTAGTAATTAGATCCTTAACACTTTCAGGTGCTATAAATGGGATAAAATTTTATCTCTTTCCTGACTTTCATAAGATAAACCCAAAGGTTTTAATTTCTGCTATGGGGCAAGCATTTTTTTCTTTAAGCTTAGGGGTTGGGGCTATGCTAACTTATGGAAGTTACCTTTCACAAAAAGAAGATATATTTAAGGCATCCCTTTGGATTGCAATTACGGATACTTCCATTGCTTTTTTGGCAGGTCTTATGATTTTTCCAGCTCTTTTTTCTATACCCAATACTACACCTCAAGCTGGGGCTTCTTTAATTTTTTTAGTCCTCCCCATTGTTTTTCAAAACCTTCCCTTTGGAATATTTTTTGAGATCCTATTTTTCCTTTTAATAATAATTGCAGCAGTAACAAGCACAATTTCCCTCCTTGAAATTCCTGTAACTTATTTAATAGATGAAAGGGGATTAAAAAGAAAAAAAGCTGTTTTAATTGTTTCACTTATAACATTTTTATTGGGAATACCTTCTGCATTATCCTTTGGAATTTCAAATACCTTTTCTTCCTTCATTAAATTTTTTGGAAAAAGTAGAGGATTTTTAGAGTTTTTGGATATTATATTTGGACACTTTGCCTTAAGCATTGGCTCCCTTTTACTTTGCATTTTTATTGCTTATAAACTTGGTTTTCCTAAGATTATGGAGTCCTTAAACAATCCAAAACCCTTTCCCTTTGAAAAAACCTTTAAATTTTTTATATCAACTATTTGTCCCGTAGGCATTATTTTATTAATAATGTTTTTAATCTTAAATCCAAAGGAGTTGGGATAAGATGCCAGTTACTGATTTTGATATAAAATGTATGAAAAGAGCCCTTCAACTTGCAAAAAAGGGCTATTTTACAGTATCGCCTAATCCTATGGTAGGAGCTGTAATTGTTTCAGGAGGTCAAATAGTTGCGGAAGGGTATCACCACCATCCAGGAAGCCCCCATGCTGAAATAGTAGCATTAAAAAATTTTCAATTTACAAACCTTCCAAGTACAATGTATATAAACTTAGAACCCTGCTGTCATTTTGGAAAAACAGGTCCTTGTGTTGATGAAATAATTAATAGCCCCATAAAAAAGATATTTATTTCTACAAAAGATCCAAACCCCCTTGTTTTTGGAAAGGGGATTGAAAAATTAAAAGAAGCAGGAATTGAAGTTTTCTTAGGGCTCTTAGAAAAAGAAGCAATTTTTTTAAATAGAACTTTTTTTTATAATAACCTTTACGATTTACCCTATGTAATCTTAAAATGGGCATCTACTCTAGATGGATACATTGCTGACTTTAAAAATTTTAGTAAATGGATTACAGAAGAAAATACAAGAAAAATTGGGAAATTATTAAGGGAAGAAGTGGATGCTATCTTGTTAGGTTCAAATACAATTCTAAGGGACAATCCCAAATTAAAAAGGTTAAGGGAACATCCTCCAAGAAAACCCTTAAAAAAGATTATATTAGACCCTGAAGGGAAAATTCCTGAAGATTATAATGTCTTTGAAAGTGGTGAAGTAATTTTAGTTTTAAAGGAAGGAATAAATAAAAAAATAAAGGAAAATGTAAAAATATTAAATATGCCCTTGATAAATGGAAGTTTCCCTTTAAAAGAACTCCTAAGAAAATTAAAAAAAATGGAAATTTATTCTATTTTAGTAGAAGGGGGAGGAAAAACAGCCAGTTCCTTTTTAAAGGAAGGGCTTATCCAAGAAGTAGCATTTTTTTATAGTCCAAAACTCTTAGGTGGAGGAATAAAGACCTTTTCAGAGGTAAATCTTCCCTTGGAAGAGGCAATTAAAATAGAACCCTTTTCTTTTAAAAAAATAGGAGAAGATATTTATATAAGAGGACTTTTATGTTCACTGGAATTATTCAAAGTTTAGGAGAAATAATCAATTTTCAAAAAAATAAAGTTACAATTAAATTAAATAATTTTAAAGATTTAAAAAATGGGGAAAGCATATCTGTAAATGGTATGTGTTTAACCTTAGAAGATTTTAAGGATAACCTTTTGACTTTTTATCTATCAAAGGAATCTTTAAGAAAGTCCCATCCATCCCTTTGGGCTAAGGGTTCAAAGGTAAATATTGAAAGGTCTGCAACTGCTAATACTTTTTTAGGTGGGCATATAGTTACAGGGCATATTGATTGCATAGGAAAAGTTATAAGTTTTAAAAACAAAGAGATTTTAAAAATACAATTTCCAAAAAATTTTAAAAAATATATTGTTTTAAAGGGTTCAATTTCTGTAAATGGAGTTTCTTTAACTATATCAAACTTAAAGGAAAATACCTTTGAAGTTTCAATTGTACCCTTTACCTTAGAAAACACAAATTTAAAATATTTAAGGACTGGAAGTACTGTTCACTTAGAATTTGACATAATAGCAAAATATCTTGAAAAAATTTTAAAAAATGAAAATATTTAATAAAAGTTTCATCCCAAGCTTTAAAAGATTTTCTTCTGTTCAAGTTCCATACTTTTTTCACACTACAACAGTGTATCCTTACCAGTTAAAGGAATCTAAGAACTTTTATATAAATTTTGAAAAAAGGCAAGTAATAAAAGGAGGGGAAAAAGATATTTGGTTTGTAAATGAAAATTTTTTAAAAGAAATAAATAATTTTAAAAGCCCAAGGGAAAATATCTTAATTTATGATATTCCAGAAGAAGAAGAAATTTTCCAAATAATAAAAAAATCATTACCTTACTTTTTTTCAACTCAATCAGGAGTAATTTTAATTTTAAATAAAATTGAAAATTTTCTGCCTTACGAAGATACTTTAAATCTTTTATCCCTTCACAATTTTATACTTTTTAAAGAAGAAATAAAGGGAAATTTAAAAAATATAAAGGGGTTTTTATATCCCTTTTTCCCTGGTTTTTCAGATGATACTCACCTATGGGCTGAGCATCTTTCATACTTAAAAAACTTAAATGTAAATTATATCTTTCCCTTTATGGTTTACTTTGATTCCATAACAATTAAAAACTTTTTTGAAATTTCAAAACCCTATCCAAACATTACAAAAAAAATAGAAGAGGTCTTCCATACAAAAAGCAGAAAAGAATATGTAAAAAATTTATGGCAAAAATTTTTACCCTATGCCCGAAACTTTGGATTTCAAATCCTTTTTCCCCTTCCAAAACAAAGTGGTGAACTATATGAAAATAAATTATTAAGTCAAAGGGCATTTTTTTTGTGGCATTGGCTTTTAATGATGGAAAGAGATATTGAAGCATGGCAATTTCATAGGTTAGGTTTTAGATTGTGGAATTTATCTTGGCCCATAAAAGAGGTCTTTAAAGAAGGACATCTTTCCTTATTTGAACTAAATTTCTTAGAAGATTACCTTAAAGGGGAAAAATATCTATATCCTGATGAAGAGATATGGCTTTAAAAAGAATCTATATTCACATACCCTTTTGCAAAAAAAAATGCATATACTGTGATTTTTATTCCATAAATTTAATTAAAAAAAAAGAAGAATTTTTAAAATATTTAATAAAAGAAATAGATTTAAGATATAAAAAAGAAGATGTCTCATCAATTTATTTTGGGGGAGGAACTCCTTCCCTTTTATCACCCTTTGAAATAAAAGAAATAATTTCAAAATTTAAATTAAAAAATAATTGTGAAATCACATTGGAATGCAACCCCGATGATCTATCAAAGGAAAAAATCTTAAATTATTTAAAAGGAGGTGTAAATAGATTTTCCATTGGAATTCAAAGTTTAAATGAAAGGGATTTAAAAATATTAAAAAGAAGGCATAATAAAAAGGATAATTTAAAAGTATTAAAAATTTTAAATAAAATTTGTAAAAACTGGTCTTGTGATTTAATCATAGGAATAAAGGGGCAAAACAAAGAAAAAATTAAAAATAATTTAATGGAACTATGGAAATATAAGCCACCTCATATCTCAATTTATCCCTTAGAAATAAAAAAAAATAAAAAAATTTCCCTACCCATAGATGAAAAAGCAAAATTATTAAAATTTACTTGGGATTTTTTAAAAAAGCAAGGATATATACATTATGAAATTTCAAATTTTTCTTTAAAGGGTTTTGAATCAAAACATAATTTGGGTTATTGGTTAAGGGATGAGTATTACGGTTTTGGACCTTCTGCACATAGTTTTTTGGAAGAAAAAAGATTTTTTAACTTTAATTCCATAGAAAAATACATAGAAAGATTAAAAAAAGATAAACTTCCCATGTCAAGGGTTTATAAACTTAAAGAAGATGAAATATTTTGGGAATTTTTTATTTTAAATTTAAGGACAAATAGGGGTTTTCCCTTAAAATATTTTAAAAATTTTGGATTTGATTATTTAGAAAAAGAAGGTTTTTTAAAAAAGAAAAAAGAAAAAATTTATTTAACTGACAAAGGAATGCTTGTCTATAATGAAATAATTTTAAAGTTAAAAGAATATCTTTCCTTTAAAATTTAAGAAATTTTTCTTGAAAAATTATTATTTTATGTTAATATCTATTTTTATGTTTGAAAATTTATTCCTTTTAATTTTAATTTCTTTATCTTTAAGTATGGATTGCTTTGCTGTCTCTTGTGCCATTGCCTTTAAGGAAAAAAATATTGAAAAAAGAAATATTTACAAAATGGCTTCCTCCTTTGGTTTTTTTCAAACTTCTATGGCAATACTGGGTTTTCTTATTGGTAAGTTTATGTATTCCTTTATAAAAACCATAGACCATTGGATTGCCTTTTCTTTACTTTTGATAATTGGTATAAAAATGATATATGAAACCTTTGAAAAAGAAGAAAATAAAATAAAATATAACCCCTTTAAGATAAAAGAAATTTTAGCCCTTTCAATTGCTACAAGTATTGATTCCTTTGGAGTTGGCTTCACCCTTTCCCTTTTAGGGTTTGGTATATTAAAGCCAGCCCTTTTATTTGGCTTTACTTCCTTTTTAATCACAAGCTTAGGTTTTCAAATAGGCAAAAAATTAAAAAAATACCTTGGAAAAAAAGTGGAAATCTTTGGAGGTATAATCTTAATTGCCATTGGTTTTAAAATATTGTTTGAACATTTAAAATAATTTAAGTGCATTTGACATAATAAATTAAAAATGTTAAATTATAAGTGGGTATGGTGTTTTTAAATTTAGCTACCAAGCAGATGACCGTTAAAGTTGTATATTATGGACCTGGTCTTTGTGGGAAAACTACAAATTTGCAATATATATATCAAAAGACAAGCCCAGAAACAAGGGGTGAAATGGTTTCCCTTGAGACGGAAGCTGACAGAACTCTTTTCTTTGATCTTTTACCCTTAGAAGTAGGAACAATTGGAGAATATAAAACAAAAATTCAACTTTATACGGTTCCAGGCCAAGTTTTTTATAACACAACAAGAAAATTGGTCTTAAAAGGAGTAGATGGGATTGTTTTTGTAGCTGATTCCCAAAGGGCTATGGCTGATGCAAATGTGGAAAGTTTTAACAATTTAAGAGAAAATTTAAAGGAACTTGGCTTAAGATTAGAAGATATCCCCTTAGTTTTTCAATATAATAAAAGGGATCTTCCAAACCTCATGTCTGTGGAAGAACTAAATCAACTCTTAAATAAAAATGGTTATCCTTACATAGAAGCAATTGCCACTCAAGGAAAGGGGGTCTTTGAAACCTTAAAGGAAATTTCAAAAAACACCTTAAAGCATTTAAGAAAGAAATTGACAGAAGAACAAGTTGCCCAAAAGAAGGTGGCAACGGAATCCAAGTTTACTGTAAGAGAAGAAAAGAAACCCCAGCCACAAGAAACAAAGTTAATTCCTCCACAACCTCAAGCAAAACCAACTGTTCCTCCAAAACCAACCCCACCCCAAAAACCTACTCAAGAAATTCCTCAAAAAATAGAAAAACCTCCCTTAGTGGAGAAAGAAGAAAAAGAATTAAAGGTGGAATTTGGAACAATTTCCCAACCAACTCCACAAGCAACAATGGAAGTAAGGCATGTAAGGGTTAAATCTTCAATTGATGTCTTAGGAGAACTTGAAAAATTAAGAAGACAGTCAACCCTTGAACCCCTGCCTCAAAAACAAAAGAAAAAGGAAAGTTTTAAAGAATTAGATGAACTTTTGCTTTCTTCAGCAGATCAAAGAAAGGAAATACATAAAAACTTTGAATTATCAATTGATAAAATAAAACTTCAAAACACTTCTGAAATCCAAATAACATTACATTTAATTGATCCTAATAATAAAGAATTAATTATATTAAAAGATTTAAACATTCCCTTAAAAGATGTAAAGTTTATAAAACAATTAATGCTAAATTTAAAAATAGATTTGCATAGCAAATGAAAAAAACATTACTAATTTTTTTAATATTATTTTTTCTTGCTTGTTCCATAAGTAAGAAAGAAAATCTTTCCTTTGAAGAAAAAAAAGAAGCTGTAGTTTTTATTCCCCCTGAAGAAATAAAAGAAGAAACAAAAGAAGAAATAGTAGAGGTAGAGGTCTTAGAACCCGTAATTGAAGTAGAAGAGGAAGTTATAGAGGTATTTCCAGTTATACCTGAAGTTGAAGAACTCTTACCCCATCCTGCTGTAGAAGAAGCAATTAATTTTTATGTAAATAATTATTTTGAAAAGTACAAAAAAGCTTTAGAAGGGTTTTATCTTTATAAAAGCAAGATGGAAGAAATTTTTATAAATTATGGGTTGCCAACAGATTTCATTTATATGACTTTAACGGAATCCTTATTTAACCCAAAAGCCAAATCCAGAAAAGGTGCTTATGGGGTTTGGCAATTTATAAGACCAACTGCAAAATTATTTGGATTAAAAATTGATTCTTTTATAGATGAAAGGGCTGATTATATTAAATCTACAATTGCAGCAGCAAAATATTTAAAAGAGGCATATGATACTTTTAATAAGGATTTATTGCTTTCCATTGCTTCTTATAATTGTGGAATTGGAAATGTTTTAAAAGCACAAAAAAAATGTAATGCCAGGGAATTTTGGGAAATAAGAAAGTGTCTGCCAAAGGAAACGAGAAATTTTGTTCCCTCCGTTTTAGCATCCATTGAAATTGGGAAAAATCCTTCAAAATATGGTTTTTTTATTGAAGAAAAGGAAATCCCTAATTATGAAGAAATTTTTTTACCCTATTCTTTAAATTTAAAAAAAATAGCTCAAAATACAAACTTGGATTTACAAAGAATAAGGGAAATAAATCCTGAATTAAAAAGCCACTATACTCCCCCTTATGGTTATAATTTAAAATTAGAACCAAAGGATAAAGAAATCTTTATATCTGCACTCCCTTACCATTCTTCAAAAGAAGGGGAAACTTTAAAGGAATTGGAAGAAAAATATAAGGTAAAAGCTGAAACCATTGCAAAGGCAAATAAGATTAAATTAAATGAAAAATTAAGGGAAGGACAAAAAATTTTCATCCCCGAAGAGTTCTTTGAGGGCTACCATATAGTTCAAAGGGGAGAAAATCCCTTTTCCATTTCTAAAAAGTATGGAATTTCTTTGGAAAAATTTTTAGAAGCAAATGGGCTAACTAAAAAATCCATAATCCATCCAGGACAAAAATTGAAAGTTCCTGGGGGAATTGTATTGGAAACTAAAATATATAAAGTTAAAAAGGGTGATACCTTAGCAAAAATTGCAAAGAAGTTTTCCACAACAGTGGAAAAAATAATGCAAATCAATGAACTTAAGTCCACAGAAATAAAACCTGGTTTAATTTTACAAATAGAATAGTGATTGCCCAAATTAAAAGTGCAACCCTTTATGGATTAGAAGCAGAAGAAGTTGAAGTAGAAACCCATATTCAAAGGGGAATGAGGGCATACATAACTGTAGGACTTCCAGACATTGCTGTAAAAGAAAGTAGAGAAAGGGTAAAAAGTGCCATTATAAATTCTGGATTTTTATTTTCAAATGAAACAATAACTGTAAATTTAGCTCCTGCTGATATAAGGAAAGAAGGGTCTCTTTTGGATTTACCCATTGCTTTAAGCATACTCTTAGCTTCAAAACAAATAAATTTAAATTTTCAAAAAAGATTAATTGTTGCAGGAGAGCTTTCCTTAGATGGTTCTTTAAGAAAAATAAAAGGTGCTTTATCCATTGCCCTCCTTGCAAAGGAAAAAGGAATAGAGGCATTAATAATTCCCTTTGAAAATAAAGAAGAAGTTACCTTAGTTGAGGGGATTGAAATATATCCCCTAAAAAATTTAAAAGAAACAGCTCTCTTCTTAGAAGGACAATTAAAAATCGAACCAGAACCCTTTAAGGGAATTCCAGAAGAACAAAAGGAAAATTACGAAGAGGACTTTAAAGATGTAAAAGGACAATTTCATGCTAAAAGGGTTTTAGAAATTGCTGCAGCAGGAGGACACCATGTATTAATGATAGGACCTCCTGGAACAGGAAAAAGTTTACTTGCAAGAAGGTTACCTTCAATTTTACCTCCTTTAAATTTTGAAGAAATAATTGAAGTAACAAAGATTTATTCAGTTGCAGGTCTTCTGCCTGAAAAAAATCCCATAATTACCAAAAGACCCTTTAGAGCACCTCACCATACAATTTCTTATGCTGGAATGGTTGGAGGAGGGCAAATCATCCAGCCGGGAGAAATTAGTTTATCCCACAATGGAGTGCTCTTCTTAGATGAAATAACGGAATTTCATAGGGATGTCTTAGAGGCATTGAGGCAACCAATTGAAGAAGGAACTGTTTGCATTTCAAGGGTCTCCCAAACCCTTTCTTTCCCTTCAAGATTTTTGCTCATTTGTGCTATGAACCCTTGCCCCTGTGGTTATTTTGGACACCCTAAGAAGTCCTGTAAATGTACTCCTAACCAAATTAGACACTATCAAGGAAAAATTTCTGGGCCCCTCTTAGATAGAATTGATATGATGGTAGAAGTGCCTGCACTCTCTTTTGAAGAAATGGACTCTCCTACATCTGGAGAAAATTCTAAGGAAATAAAGGAAAGAGTAATTAAAGCAAGGAAAACACAAAAGGAAAGGTTTAAAAGTATGAAATTTAAAACAAATAGCCAAATGGGACCAAAGGAAATAGACAATTTTATAAAAATTGAAAGGGAAAGTAAAAGCTTATTAAAATTAGCAGCAGATAAGTATTCTCTTTCAGGAAGGTCTATACATAGAATAAAAAAAATAGCCAGAACAATTGCTGATTTAGAGGGAAAAGAAGAGATAAGCCCAGCTCATATAAGTGAAGCATTGCAATACAGATTTTTAAGATTTTTTGATAATATATAATTTATGGAATTAATAAAAGGAATATTTACAAGAAGATCCATAAGGAAATATAAAGATAAAGAAATTCCAAAAGAGATTTTGGAAACAATAATAAAAACAGGAATGTATGCCCCTTCTTCAAGAAATAAAAGGCCTTGGTTTTTTATTTTAATAAAAAATAAGGAAATTTTAAAAAAAATTGCAGATTACCACCCCTTTGGTAAAATGTTAAGTGAAGCCCCTTGTGGAATTCTTGTTTGTGGAGATAAAAACTTGCAAGAAGTTGAGGGTTATATTGCTTTGGACTGTGCTGCTGCAACTCAAAATATCTTACTTTCAGCCCATGGCTTAGGGCTTGGTGCTTGCTGGATAGGTATTTATCCTCGTGTTGAAAGAATGAATTTTATAAAAGAATTGCTCAAACTTCCTAAAAATTTAATACCCATTTCCCTTGTTTCCATAGGATACCCTGACGAAGAAAAAGAATTTCCTGAAAGATTTGAAAAAGATAAATTTGAAATTATAACTTAAATTCTTCAGACAAATTGATCAATTCCTTTTTTAATTCCTTTAAAGGGATGGAGTCCTTTTCAATTTTTTCTCCCTTTTTTATAACTTCAAATCCCCTTTCAAAATTATCCTTTGGATTTAAACCCCTTTTTATTTTATACTTTGCTTCTATAATTTCTAATCTTGTAGCAGAAATATAAGACCAAATGAAGTCAGCTTTTAAATTTAAAGCTTTCTTTACATAAGCCCTTGCTTTTTTTAAATCTTCTTTAAAGGATTTTTCATCTTCAATTTCCTTTTCCAATTTTAAAATATAGCACTCTGTTAAATTATTATAGGGAAATGCATAATTTGGATTTTTTTCAATTGCTTTTTCAAAGGACTTTATTGCAAAACTCAAAAGTTCTTCCTTTTCCTCTCCTCTTCTTGATTTAGAATAATAATATTCCAAATAAAGATTTCCCCTTGTATTATAAAAGGTAGGATTTTCTCCTTCAATTTTTATTGCCTTTTTTATGAAATTTATTCCTTCTTTAAAAGAATTTTCTGGATCTTTTCCTGTCCTTTCTTCATAAATCCCCTTATTCCAAAGGGCTAAACTTAAATTATTTAGGACATTTAAATCCTTTGGGTTTAATTCCATTGCTTTTTTATAATTTTTTATTGATTCTAAAAAATCAAAGGATGGGTCTTTATAAATACTTAAAAGGTAAGCACCCTTTGAAAGATGAGAAGAACCAAGTAAAGAATATCCCCTTGGGTCTCTTTCATTAATTTGAATAACTTTTTTAGCATAAATAACTGAATTTTCAAAGTATATTTCTGGATTTTTCCCTTCATACAAATAAAAACTTCCCATTTTCAAATTGGCATAAGATAAAATTGAAAATGTTTCCTCCAAATTTATATTTAATTTAAACAATTTATCAGAGCAATCAATTATTTTTTCAAAAAGTTCCTCAGGTGTCTCACTTGATTGATAAATAAACATATCCATAATTGAAAGATAAACCATTGATAATAATTTATAGACATCTGGATCGCTTTCTCTTAATTTTAAAATTTCCTTTAAAACATTTTCTGCCTTTAAATAATTTTCCATTGCCTCTTCTTTATTTCCCTTTATTGAAGCATTATCTCCTATACTTTTATAAATTTTTGCTTCTAATTTATAATTTTCAAAATACCAAGGAAATTTTAATTTTGTCTCTTCAATCTTTTTCAAAGATTTTTCATACTCCTTTTTTATAAAGAAATCCATTGCTTCCAAAAATTCCCAGGTCTCAATATCCCCTCTTTTACTTTTTAAAATGTAGTCCTCTGCCTTTTTCAAATAATCTTCCTCCAGTTTTATTAAAGCTTTTTTCCTTAAATTAATATCTTCAATATTTAAAATCTTACTTTCTCCTTCAAAATAAACCATTATATTTGAAAAACATAAAAGATAATTCAAATCACTTGGATTAAAATTGTATTTGATTTGAGCAATTTCAAGGTTTTCTTTTGCTTTTTTAAAATCCCCTAAGGCAATATAGCCCTTAGCAATGGAATAATGGGCAGGACCTAAGGAATAATTACCTCCACTTTTAAAACTTTTTTCAAACTCCTTTAATTTTTCTTTTACAAAGTCCATCTGGGGTTTTATGTTATGTACACTTGCAGAATATGTATACCATAAGACATCTTCCAAGTATTTAATTTGCTGGCTATACTCTAAGGAGAGGGTTCTTTGCTTTCTTTCTATATTTTTTATATGTAATAAATATATTGAAAAGGATAAAATCAAAAAGAAAATTATAAGGGAAAAATAAAAAATATTTTTATGTTTTTTAACTTTTTTTAAAATTTTATAAATTAAATTAGGGGATTTTGCCTTTACTGGTTCACCATTTAAAAATCTTTCAATATCTTCAGATAACTCATTTATGGACTGATACCTTTTTATCTTTTCCCTTTCAAGACATTTCATAACAATTGCTTCCAAATCCTTTGGCAAGTCCTTTTTTATCTTCCTCAAAGGAACTGCGCCTTCTTCTAATTCCTTTTCATATTCAACCAAATCATCACTTTTAAAAGGGTATTTTCCTGAAAATATAGTATATAAAACTGCTCCTATGCTGTATATATCTGTTCTCCTGTCAATTTCTTCCAATTTTCCCTTTAATTGCTCTGGAGACATAAATCCAATTGTTCCTAAAATTAATCCAGGGAAGGAAAAATCACTTTTTTCAACTTCCTTTACAAGCCCAAAATCTATTATATATGGCTTTATTTCCCCTTCTTCTTTAAATTCAACAAGAATATTAGATGGCTTTATGTCCCTATGTATAAAACCCTTCTTATGTGCCTCTTTTAAGGCATCACAAATTTTCTTAATTATTATTAATTTTTTTTCTAAATTTAAGTCCTTTACTGCTTCTCCAAGGGGAATTCCATTTATATATTGCATTGAAATATATGGAATATTATCCTCTTCCCCAAATTCATAAATTTTGCAAACATTTTCATTTTCTAAGGAACCTTGAGCCCTTGCTTCTTTAAAAAATCTTTTAATTAAAACTGGATCTGCAACTTTTAAAACTTTTAAAGCCACATATCTTTTCAATACTGGATCGTATGCCTTATAAACATAGGAAATCCCCCCTTCACCTAAGAGAGAGACAATTTCATACTTTCCAATTCTTTTTATTTCCAAGTTTTTCACTTTTCAATTAATTTATATTTGTGTAAAAATGCCATAAACCTGTGGTATTCTTCTTCTTTTA
>FWPV01005800.1_pt1 | contig 24297 bp, 19 predicted proteins | sample 2228371 | NCBI WGS metagenome assembly FWPV01 (sample SAMEA103939776, study PRJEB20133) | metagenome | reverse complement strand
CCTTGCCATTCGCTAACACTTCCCTTCAACTAGGCGTGTACAGAGACTCACACTCTGCTAGTCAAGAGACCATGCCTGACATACTAAAAAAGCCCTGCTCAGGGAAGCAGGGCTTTGTAATGAAGTCCCCCCGGACCTTAAAAACCGAGACTCAATAGAAGCAAGAAATTGATTCCTGCTTGTGGGTACAGGTAATTGAAGTCTTGGCGCTCCCCACCGATGATACCGCTATACGTGTAGCCATTCGGTGCGTATTTTTCGTTTAACACATTGTTGGCGGCAAGGCTCACTCTAAACTCTTTCATACCTGCCCATCCCTGTTTAAACAAGTGTAACTTTAAATCGTTCACCCAAAAAGCATCCAGCCTGCGCTGAGTTGATTGTTCCGTTATTCGAGCCGATTGGGTATTGTCTAAATTTTGTGAAGACACGTACTTACTCATCCAGTCTAACTCCAGGTTCCATGGCAAACGAATGCGGAACATCGAACTGAGGACCGCGTTCGGCGAGAAGGCTAACTGGGTATTCCGGTGCTGGAAACTTACCTGCGACCACGTATCCCAATCGTCAACAAACTCAGTAAACTCCCTCACCTGATTCATGCTCAACGCGGCAGTTGCGTTCCATTGAATCCTCCGAGTTAGGTTCCTGCTGTATTCCAATTCCAATCCGCTGCGGAAACTCTTCGGTACATTCACTCGGGTGTAGGCGCCAACATCATTGATTTTTCCAGTCAAGATAAGCTGGTTTGTATAGTCCATGTAGTAGGCCGTAAGCTGAATGCGCTGTTTGGCTGTTTCATAGCGATAGCCCAGCTCCCAATCGAGTAAGGTTTCCGGCTTCGGACGCGAATCCGGTGTGCTTTGCGTGAAGTCATCGCGGGTTGGTTCTCTGCTGCCTTTGCTCATCGACGCATACAGATTCTCCCTTTCGCTCAAACTATAAACCACCCCGAACTTCGGGTTAAAAAAGAGGAAATTCGCAGATTGGGTTACATTGTTTTGGTTGTTATCAAAGCCAAGGAAGCTGTAGTAAATGCTCCGCAGTTGTAAGTCGCCGTAAGCATTCCACTTTTTGGTGATGGCGTACTCTGCTTTCAGGTACATGTTGTTATCCAGTTTGCGTGCATCGTTGTCGTAGTAGCGATGGCGAATTTCGCCGTTGGATGCATAACGCGCCCAAATCACTTCACCAAAGTGTTTTCCTTCATACACGTTGCTACCGCCACCCAAGATTAGAGCCCAACTCGATGCCCTGTACTGCGCCGAATACACTAGGCCGTAGAAATGATTGTCTAACCAGCGACGCCGTATCAAGTCGGTTTCACGGATGGTGTCTCCGGCAGGCGTGGTCACATCGGCTAGAGCATAATCGCTCAAGGTTTCACCCGACTTATACTGCTCATAATAGCCGGCGCCGCGGGTATAATGTAACGATGCATTGATAGTCCAGAGTGGATTTAACTGCCGGGTATAGTGCAGCTGATAATGGGTTTGGCTATACCTATCCACTTCATTTTCATAGGTATAGAGATTATAGGTTCGGTTAGCACTTTGGGCCAAGTGGGCTGAATCCTCAATCATATAATAAGGTTTAAGGGCCTGCTCATCGCCCTCAACCTTCGGCTCCGGAATACCATTCCAGGCCTGGTATGTCAATTCACTTCCTGAAAACACGTTGAATTTCAGGATACTCTTTTCACCGTAATGTCCGCCGGAGAAGTACCACGATTTCAAATCAGACGAAGCTCTGTCAATAAACCCATCGGAATAGATTTGGGAGAGTCGGCCTTCAAAAGACCACTTGTTTGGCAAGAGTCCGGTTCCGAAATTAACACTGTTGCGGTAAGTTCCGAAGTTCCAGTTCTTGTTTTGCCCACGCTCCCAATACCAAGCCGGGTTGGAGGTCCAGTTGTTTTGGATAGCCCCAATGCCGGTTTGCAGGGTGGCAAAAGCCTCTTTTCTTACCGCATTGGTTTGCAGGTTGATGCTCGCACCGAAAGCTGCAGCGCCATTGGTAGAAGTTCCTACACCACGCTGCACTTGGATGTTTTGGACAGAGCTAGCGAAATCGGGCATGTTCACCCACCACACACCGTGCGATTCGGCATCGTTTATCGGAATACCGTTAATGGTCACGTTGATGCGGGTTGGGTCAACACCTCGAATTCGAATACCGGTATAGCCAATGCCGGCTCCGGCGTCTGAATTCACCACGGCACCCGGAATACTGTTTAGCAGGAAAGGCATGTCTTGGCCTAGGTTGTTGCGGCTGATTTCCTGTTTGCTAATTTCCGTGAAGGTGGTGGCTTGTTTTTCATTGGCACGGGTAGCCCGAACCACCGTTTCATCGGTTACCTGAGTTAAAGGCTGCAGGACAATTTCCAGGTGGCTAGCCGAATCTTTGTAGAAGGCTTTGCGCCATTCTTGGTAGGAAACATGACTCACCACGAGTAAATCGCCTGAGCCCGGGTTAGCGAAGCTGAAATAGCCTCGGTCATTGGATACGGAGGACGCCAAGGTTTTTCCTGTTTTGGCATCCAGCACTTGAATGTACGCATCCCCGATGGGGGTGCGGTTGTCAGCCTGAAGAACCCTTCCGCTGATGTTTTGAGCCATGAGCAAGCCGCTATACAGCAGGGCCACCAGGCTAAAAAGTTTACGCATAAATTAATCTAAAAAAGGTTTAACAAAGCCGGGATCAGGGGTTGACCCTGGCCATAACTGTTAACCCATCTTTTCCCTTCGCAGGCATTACCCTGATCAGGTATTGACAGCACGGAGGCTGCCAAGGGTATCATCTCAGCCGAAATAAATTCAGCACCCCTGAAGACGGGGCAAAGCTAGTGAAGAATGTGGTATGCGCAATAGCTTAGACGGAATTCTAAGCTCGGGCTTTAGTTGTATTTCTGAAAAGTAGGGCAATTGCAGCCTTTGCTGCCCTTGCGGGATGAAGAGCAAGAGCTAAGTGTTCCCGATAGAAACAAACCCAAAAGTAAAAATGCAAGAATGCGAGATGCTTTCATAAGATCAAATCTAGTAAAAGAACGTCGGACTCAAGGAAAATATTTCCCAATATCGGGGCTTTCAATAGCTTTGCGCTGAATATGATCAACTGGATTCTACTTTACCTCAAGGGAGTGGCCATGGGCTCAGCCGATGTGATTCCCGGCGTTTCTGGCGGTACCATTGCCTTCATTACCGGTATTTACGATCGCCTTTTGGGTGCCATCGCAGCCGTGAACGTAGCGAACTTGCGCCTCCTCTTGAAAGGCGATTTCAAAGGCTTCTTTAAGGCTATCGATCTGAATTTCTTGATCGTGTTATTCGCCGGAATCGGGACAGCCATCGTTTCGCTCGCTAAGCTGATTACCTACCTGTTGAAGAACCATGAAGTAGAATTGTGGTCGTTCTTCTTCGGACTCATCATCGCTTCTTCCATCTTGGTTTTAAAGCAAGTGAAGAAATGGAATGCGGTAAACCTAGTCCTTTTAGCCATTGGTATTGCCATCGCTTATTACTTGACCTCCATGGGACAATCCAGTATGCCCGATAATTTGTTCGGTGTATTCATCTCCGGCTTCATTGCCATCATCGCGATGATTTTACCGGGTATCTCCGGTTCATATATTTTGGTGATGTTGGGACAGTACGAAAAAATCTTAGGTAGCATTTCCGGTGTTTTAAGCGGACAGCTTGACCTGATTCCAACCTTGATTGTTTTTGCGCTAGGTTGCGTAAGCGGACTCCTTGTTTTCGCGAAAATACTAAAGTGGCTTTTGGCCCATTACCACGATGCTGTTGTGGCTGCCTTGACCGGTTTTATGATTGGTTCGCTCAACAAGGTTTGGCCTTGGAAGAATACACTTGAATTCTACACAGACCGTCACGGTGAAGTGAAGCCTTTGATCCAAGAAAACATTTTACCAGCGGCACTGGATAGCCAAGTGATAACCGCCATGGCATTGGCTTTTGCGGGTTTAGCCTTGGTCTTGGTGCTGGAATACCTCGGACGTCGTTTCCAAAAAGCATGAGACAATTTGGACTCATAGCCTACCCCGTTGCCCATTCCTATTCTAAGCAATACTTCGAAAAGAAGTTCGCTCAAGAAGGAATTAGCGATGCGGCCTATGAGCTCTTTCCTCTGCCGGATATACAAGATCTTCCTGCCCTGATTCAGACCAATCCGGAGCTTTGTGGCTTGAACGTCAGCATCCCGCACAAGCAAACTGTTATTCCTTTTTTAGATGAATTGAGCGATGACGCGCAGGCCATTGGCGCCGTGAATACCATTCGCATTGAGCGCCAGGCTGACCACATTCGTTTGCTGGGTTTTAATACCGATTATATAGGATTCCGAAAAAGTTTGGAGCCGCTTTTATCTCGCGAAGTAAGCTCTGCACTCATTCTTGGAAATGGCGGATCCTCCAAAACCGTTCAAAAAGCCTTGAACGATTTAGCGATAGACTTTCAAGTAGTTAGCCGAAGCGGTGAACTGAATTACAAAACACTCCTAGCTAGCGATGTAGAGGCTGTCCAGTTGATTGTAAACACCACCCCGTTAGGCATGTGGCCCAATACTGAGCAAGCCCCTGAGATTCCATACGAAGCCATAACCGCTAATCATCTCCTTTTCGATTTAGTCTACAACCCGGAACCCAGCACGTTTTTAGAATGGGGAGCAAAAAAAGGAGCCCGCATCAAAGGCGGGCTCGAAATGTTATCGCTACAGGCGGAGGCCGCCTGGACTATCTGGAATACCTAAGAAGCAGGCTGATTAAAGAAATCAGCATAGTTCAACAGCACGTTCTTGAAAACGAAACTCTGCACCGAAATTACTTCTGATTTATTTCCATTCAACACACCGTAGAAGCGGTCTAAGTCGAAGGTAGCCGGGTTACCGTAATTATCGAGTTGCGGTGAATCTTTGGTTACCGGCTTTTTATAGATGTCTAATGTTCTGGTTTCGCCTTTGGTATTTTGTACGCTGATGCTCACAAAAGGTTGATCCGCTTGAATCACAGAATCGGCTAATTTCTTGGCTAAACCCGTGAAGAAATACTCATACGACATATTCTCATACGTGGCCGCATATTGCTTCAGAAGATCCAAGTTCATGGCTGCAGCCGGCAATTCTGCGTTACCTGCTAAAGGCTTAATGCTCAATTGGCGATCTGACTTATTGATTTCAAAGGAGGCTTCCGGTTTTTCGCTATACTTCACTTTGATGCTGGCTAAATCCAATACATCGGTTTGGAAAATATTGCGAGACAACCAGGATTTTTTATCCATTCTGTAAATCACACCCGGATAGCCATTGAAGCCGGGAATATGCACTGCAAACGGGGCGCTACTGCCTTCCATCATCATGTGCGTAGCCATTTCATCGGCCGTATTGCTTCCTACATAATAGGTTTTCACTGGCTCATTCTCAATGTATACAATCACCTTGGTGGAATTCGCTGCCATGTAGCGAAGCACCTCGTCTGTTCCTGATTTTGGAATCGGGTTGCGCACTTGCAAACGGGCCATGTACTCGTACAAAAGCATCTTAACAACATCTTGCTCAGCCGGCTCCGTTCCGTTTACCATCCATTTTCCGTCTTGGTTTTTCTCAAGGGTAAGGAAAGAGGAATCGCTGGCTTTATTCGACATGAAAATTTTTGTCACTTTGTCGGGATACTCCACCGCGAAATTCTTCAATTCCGGACGTAAGGTATCGCCCCATTGTTTATCGATGATGGGAACAAAAATCATCGCTAGTATCAAAAGAACCGGAAGGATATACAGACTCTTCTTCCACTTCTTTCTATTTGAAATCTTATCGCTCATATTTTCTTTTTCGAATAATTCCATTCACCACGCCAAACAACAAGATGAGCACGATAGGCACCACCACGTTAATGACTTTCCACTTTGTTTGTTCTGATGGCTTATTGATTTTGTCTTTGTCCAGCAGGCGCAACTGGATATCCTTGTTGCGGACTTCAATCAATCCAAAATCGTCTACTAGGTAATCCATGCAGTTCATAAAGAACATGCGGTTACCGAAAGTCTTTTTAGTGAGGCGATCGTAACCCGCAGGATACAATTGGCCATCCTGTTTCATGTAATTGTGAATCAAGTCGCCATCACCTACCACAATCATTTTCCCGTTTTCAACCGCGCCTTTGTAAGTGCCCTGCGGATCAAAATCTTTGCGGTCTACAAAGGCATAAGGCGATTCAAATTTACCTTCAATCAGCACAGCCAAAGGCACATCGCGATTCGGGAAATAGTCTTCACCCGGGTCTTTACGGGCAATATTAATATTGATTTCGGCCGGATGCGAAGAGATTCTAGCTAAGCCACTGCTCTGAAGTAATACTGTCTTTTTCAGAAGCGGTGAACCCACCGTATCTACCGATGCCGGGAACTGCAGCCAAACCAAATCGAGGTTGCGGTTGATAGCGTGGTTATTCATGCTCGGCACCACCGGGAAATAGAACCAAGGACGCGGGTCAATGCCTCCACCCTGACGCGCAAATGGCACGATGAGCGCATTGTAGTCTTGCACCAAGTTCAGGTTCACACGGGCGCCGTATTTGAACAATAAATCGTTCAAGTTCAGGTCGTAGTCTGCGGTGAAGACCTTTCCATATTTGCCTAGCGAATCCGTTTCAGCCAATACCGGGTCGATCATCCACATCACCTTTCCGCCATGCATTACGTACTGGTCTATCCAGTATTTTTCTCTGTCGGCAAAGCCGATGCGTGGTTTAGCGAAGATGATGGCATCGTATTCATTCAATTTCTCTTTGGTCAGCCTATCCAATACAAAGCCAAAGGAATCCGGGTTAACCTGCTGAATCTGATCAAGAAATTGGAGGTAATAGGAAGAATCGTCAAAATTGAGGTTCATGCTTTCTACGATATAGAACTCCTCCAATAACCTGCGCGCATCGGCCGTTTCTGCTTCATCCAACTCACCGTGTCCTTGCATAAAAGCCACCCGTTTGGCTACGCGATTCACACAGCGGCGAATGGTATTGGCGATAGCAAATTCGAGCCCTTCAATTGCTTTATTGATGGTGCTTTGGTTGTTTACCGTCATGCTCGGATCCACCAAATGAACCGGGTACTGTTGTCCTTTGTAGAAGAAATGCGCACCGGGAACAATCAGCTTCTGACGAGATCCATCATTGGTCTTTTCGTAAAGGTCTAAAACCTGGATTCCACCTTGACGCAAGCTCAGCAGCATATTGCGTAGCTCTTCGCCTTCCAAACCTTCCAGCGGATTGATAATTTCGTATTCAATGGCTGAACCGGAAGCATAGCGAAACTCATCCAACATCTCCTTGGTGGCATTACGCAGGTTGCGGTAGGCGGCTGGCATATCGTCGCCATCCAAGTAAATCTTCACGTAAAGCACATCATCCAGCGAATCGGCTAAACGTTTGGAAGCCTCCGAGAGGGTATAGCGTTTTTCTTTGGTGAAGTCGATGCGGGTAAAGAAGCCTGACGACAAGTAGTTCACCAATATAATGAGCGCCAAAGCGAGCGCTAATTCAATCCAGGCCTGTATTCTCAAATCTCTTTTCTTCATACTACCACTTTCTGCTTCCGAATACGGTCTTGGTTAACAAAATAAACAGCACAATGAGGCTGAGGAAATAGGTGGCATCGCGGGTATCTAAAACCCCCCGACTGATGGATTCGTAGTGATCAAACATCCCCAGCCAAGAAACCACATAGGCTACCTCACCGAACATGCTAATCTTGCTCAAGTACTCAAATGAGGTATACATGATAAAGCAGATCAAGGCCGATACAATGAAGGACACAATCTGGTTATCGGTGATGGCACTGGCAAACATGCCGATCGCTACGAAAGAGGCAGCTACGAAAAGCAAGCCGATATAGCTGCCGATGATGGCGCCACTATCCACGTTTCCTTCCGGAACAGCCAAGACATAAATGGTATAGTAGTAAACTAAGGTTGGCAGTAAGGCGAACAAAACCAGGGTTACCCCCGCGAAGAATTTACCGAGAATAATGCCCATGTCGCTCACCGGGCTGGTAGTTAGGGTTTCTATGGTGCCGGCTTTCTTCTCTTCCGAGAAACTGCGCATGGTAATGGCGGATATAAGGAAAATAAAAACCCACGGCCCCACAAAAAAGAGCGGGTCTAGGTTGGCATAGCCGATGTCAATCACGTTCATGTCGGGGTAAATCCACATAAAAAGACCTATGGCCAACAGGAAAGTGATGATAACGATATAGGCGATGAGTGAGCTTAGGAAGCTTCTGATTTCTTTGATGTAAATGGTCAGCATATTACTTCTTCTTGGCGCCCCCCTTCTGAGCCTGTTTAGGTTTAACGGTCAGTTCACGGAATACGGATTCAAGCTTTTGCTCTTCCTCGCGAATGGAGACTAAAATGGTTTTTTGCTCCACCGCCAAGGCAAATACTTGTTCTTTGAGATGGTCAAGGTCGGTTCCCTGCAATAAGAATTTACGCTCGGCCATCATTTCCAAACGAATAACTCCTTCCAGCTTACGTAGCAAATCGCTGTGCACCGGATCGCGGAACTCCAGGAACAAGGCTTTGCTGCTTCCTTGCACAGACTGAAGCTTGCTCAGCTGGTCATCGGCTACAATCTTACCTTGGTTGATGATGATGGCTCTATGACACAGAGCCTCCACCTCTTGCATAATATGGGAACTCAGGATTACCGTTTTGTCTTTTCCTATTTCGCGGATTACACCGCGGATATCCGATAGCTGATTTGGATCCAAACCAGATGTTGGCTCATCCAAGATTAAAACTTCCGGGTTATGCAACATGGCCTGAGCCAAACCCACACGCTGGCGGTAGCCTTTGGAAAGCTGTCCGATTTTCTTCTTACTCTCCGGACCCAGTCCTGTAAGTTCAATCATTCTATCCATCTGCGCCTGACTCTCTTTGCCCAATTTTCTCAGCTGCGCCATGAAGAGCAAATACTCTCTCACGTACATGTCGAGGTACAAAGGATTGTGCTCCGGGAGGTATCCAACCTTGCGTCTTACTTCCAGTGATTCGGTAACCACATCATGTCCGCACACCGTAGCGATGCCTGAACTTTGTGGGATATAGCATGTGAGGATTTTCATGGTGGTGCTTTTACCGGCACCGTTTGGACCTAGAAAACCTACGATTTCACCCTTGTTTACTTCAAAGCTGATATCGTCTACCGCATGCTGTGTTCCGTAAACTTTGGTGATATGTTCTACTTTAACTGACAATTTCCGTGTTCAATTTTTGAAGGCTCGAAGTTAAAAAGAAATTCGGCTTGATGAGGAACGAGCAGAAAAGTGAATAAGTTGTACGCTATAGCGCAAATAGCGGGAATCAATCGACTTGCAAAGGCTTCACCGGTATCCAGATTTCTTCTTCCGATTCCGGATTTTCCCCCTTGTATTTTTCGCCCATGATGGCCAGATGCGGACGTTGATCCACCGCTAAACCGGCTTTGGGTAAAATGGTGCTGAAGATGTCTTGAAAAAAAGGCCCAGCTTCTGAGGGTTTACCGATATAGGTGAAGATGGCATAATCCCCTTCCGGAACCTCCAAGGTCTCGAGCTCCTGGTCATGTTCCTCCAAACGAACACAAGCCCATTTGGTATACTCCAATTCCGGATTAAACTCCACAAAAAAGTTGGAAGGAAACTCCTGCGCCACATAGAGGAATTCATCCTTACGATGTCCTAAGGTTTCCAATTTCGGAATGAAAGAACGCCATAAATCAGCGGTTCCATCTTCAGTAAAACTCATGGCAGCTGCATTACCCTGCAGCTGAAAGGCCTCTACCAAGACCAGTTCAAAAGACATCGGCATGGAACAAGGATAAGAAAAAATGAGGAATGAGAAGTGAAATTGAGGTTAAGGGTTTGTAGGGTCTGGTCGCGAACAGCCAATAAAAGTGGATTAAGCGATAACTCACGTCTGTAGGGGCGAGACATGTCTCGCCCCTACTTAAGGATTAAGAATGATAGCTAGTAGCATTAGAGTTGTCGGTAAAGTATAGACAGGACATGAACTGTCTCTGCTTGAAAGGGATGCTAAAGAGAATTGAGTGATAACCCACGTCTGTAGGGGCGAGACATGTCTCGCCCCTACAACAGGCTGGAAGGTGACAGCTAAAACTTGTCCAATGAACCATTCGAGGAAATTCCCGGCTGAGAAGTATCGCTTATCTACTTTTGCCAATTGAAAAATCTATCTTCGCGGCACCAAAAAATACCTTAAAATAAAGATGGAATACAGGATAGAACGCGACACCATGGGCGAGGTTAAAGTGCCTGCCAACCGCTACTGGGGAGCTCAAACCGAACGCTCTCGTAACAACTTTAAAATCGGGCCTGAAGCAAGTATGCCGAAAGAGGTTATCTACGCTTTCGCTCACTTAAAAAAAGCAGCTGCTCAAGCGAACCACGATTTAGGTGTTTTATCTGCTGAAAAGAGAGATCTGATTGCCGGTGCTTGCGACGAAATCCTGGCTGGAAAATTAGACGGTGAATTTCCACTGGTAATTTGGCAAACCGGGTCAGGAACCCAAAGTAACATGAACGTGAACGAGGTGGTAGCCTACCGCGCTCATGTAATGAACGGAGGTAACCTGGCCGACGAAAAGAAAGTTTTGCATCCAAACGACGATGTAAACAAATCGCAATCGTCTAACGATACTTTCCCTACGGCCATGCACATTGCGGCCTATACCTTGACCAAAGACATTACCCTTCCGGGCATCCAATTGCTCCGCGATACCTTGCATGCGAAAGCGCAAGAATTTGCCGGCATTACTAAAACCGGACGTACCCACTTCATGGATGCCACGCCTTTAACCTTAGGACAAGAGTTCTCCGGTTATGTGCAACAGCTCGACAACGGCATGCGTACCATCAACAATGCCCTTGAAATGGTGAAAGAGCTTGCCTTGGGTGGAACAGCGGTAGGTACCGGATTGAATACCCCTGCAGGTTATGATGTACTCGTAGCGAAGAAAATTGCCAAATCTACCGGACATCCATTTGTAACGGCTCCAAACAAATTTGAAGCTTTGGCAGCCCACGACGCGATGGTTGAATTATCCGGCGCTTTGAAGCGTGTAGCCGTTTCCTTGATGAAAATCGCGAACGATATACGCATGCTCAGCTCAGGCCCACGTTGCGGAATCGGAGAGATTGTGATTCCGGATAACGAGCCGGGTTCTTCTATCATGCCGGGTAAAGTAAACCCTACCCAGCCGGAAGCCATGACCATGGTTTGTGCTCAGGTAATGGGCAACGATGTGGCGGTGAGCGTAGGTGGTGCAACAGGTCATTTTGAGCTGAACGTGTTCAAACCTTTGATTGCTGCCAACGTATTGCAATCGGCTAGATTGATAGGCGATGCTTGTGTTTCTTTCACGGAGAAATGTGCTGCCGGTATCGAGCCTAACCACGAAGTGATCAAAAAACACCTCGATAACTCGCTGATGTTGGTTACTGCTTTGAATACCCATATCGGGTACGAGAATGCCGCCAAGATTGCGAAGACCGCACACAAACAAAATAAAACCTTAAAAGAAGCCGCTGTAGAACTGGGCTTGCTTACTCCGGAGCAATTCGACGAGTGGGTAAAACCGGAAGACATGGTGGGTTCCATGAAATAAAACGTGTAGGCGGTGGGTGGCGAACTGAGCATCACCACCCGCTGCTTAACACAACTTACCATGCTGAAGTTCCTCTTCATATTGCCCGTTCGCTTGTATCAATACCTGATCAGCCCCTTGCTAGGTCAGAATTGCAGACATACGCCAACTTGTTCAGAGTATACGGCACAGGCTATTGAAGAATGGGGGCCAATCAAAGGAATGGGTATGGGTTTGAAACGGCTATCAAAGTGCCACCCTTGGGGAACATCAGGCTACGACCCGGTTCCAAAAAATGAAAAACGCCATAAAGGCCACTAAGCAGACTACCATACTTTTCTGCTTTTAGCTAATTTGCACGCCATGAGAAAAAATGCTGTAGCGATTGTTTTGGTCACCGTGCTGCTGCTCTTTGCAGGAGCTTATATTTTCTCTATTGTCAACTCCGGCAAGAAGAATCCAAAAGGTAACTTGGATAAAGGAAACACGACTACAGGCGTTAGTGAGCCTCAATTTAGGCACGACGCTGATTTGTTAATTTTGGATCAGAATGGACAAGATACCTTAGGCGATTTCGATATTGAAATAGTGAGCGATGAATACGGCATCACTACCGGACTCATGTACAGAAAGTCGATGCTGGCTGACCGTGGCATGCTCTTCATCTTCCCTGATGTTCGTCAGCGCAGTTTTTGGATGAAAAACACCTATATTCCTTTGGACATTATCTTTATTGATGAATCGAAGCGCATTGTAAGCATCCAACCAAATACCAAGCCTTTCAGCGAAAAATCTGTTCCTTCTTACAAGGATGCGCAGTATGTTTTAGAAGTGAACGCAGGCACAGCAGCACGCCTCAATTGGAAAGAGGGCGATATTTTGAATTGGGTAAACCGATAGTATGTTCTCCAGTTATTTTGAATTAGGACTCTGGCATATCCTTGACCCCAAAGGCTTGGATCATGTGCTTTTTCTGCTCGCTCTGTGTGCTCCTTTCCAAAGTAAGCACTGGAAACAGCTGCTGATCCTCATTACCGCCTTCACCATTGGTCATTCCATCACCCTGGCCTTAGCGGCTTTAGAACTAGCGAGTCCCAACCCGGAAACCATAGAAATACTGATTGCCTTGACCATTGGAATCACGGCATTGTTGAATATCCTGTTACCTAAACCGGACAGCTCTGTGATGCGCATAAAATATGTGAGTGCCCTGTTCTTTGGTTTAATACACGGTTTCGGCTTTTCAGGCTATTTCAGTATGTTGATAGGCAAAGCCGATGAGGTCATTTTACCCTTATTTGCATTTAACCTAGGCATTGAAGCGGCACAGATTAGTGTGGTTTTAGCCCTCCTCTTTTTTCTTTTCATCGCTGAAAAATCGTTTAAAACAAAAGCCCGCGATTGGAACCTGTTCCTTTCAGGGATGGCTTTCGGCGTTTCTTTGCTGTTGTTGCTTCAGCGGATTTAAGCGATATTGCTGCATTGCTTATGCGGCTGTGGTTCGTCATCCTATCAGTATTTGGCCTTCACCAAGCCTTTGGCCAGTCACCCCACTTCAATTCAGTGGGCGAACGGCAAGAACTGCCCTGCAATGAAATATTTGATCTCTACGAAGACCAAGAGGGTTATCTCTGGCTAGGCACTGAGATAGGGCTATACCGCTACGACGGAAAGAGCTTTCAATCCATGCGAAATGGAACGCTAAGTGGCCGACCCGTAGTTGGCACCACCGAAGTTGGTCGTCGAAAATTCGCTTTTTCATTCAATAGCCATGTATTTGAAATCTTAGGCGATAGTTTGCATGTTTTGCCCGTAGGTAAGGAAATCCTCCCACACAGCTATCCCATGCTGATGGAGTACAATCAACATCTTTATATGGCCGGCCCGAAAGGCATTTACAAAATGGATAGCCTTGACCGATGGAGCCCCGTTTATACCCGCGATTCCGCTCTGGTGCAGGCTTGCCATAACCTCGTGCTGTTTGGAGAAAAACTATACTGGACCATCGGCAGTGAGTTGTGGCAATACGATGGTGAAAAAGCCAAGCGCATTCCGGCTAAGTTTCCAAAGTTGGCGGATTCCTCACTTTCTTATTACCACATCAACATCAACAACTACGGGACCTTCGTAGTGAATGTATTCGACGGACAAATGTATAAGCTTCAAGGCGACCGGTGGGAACAAATCCGCAATCCGGCCTTGCTAAAAGCCATGCAAGGCAGAAAGCTAACCAAGCTAAGCTGCATTGAGAACAACCTATTCATTCTCACCTTTAATGGGATGATTTGCTATAACCTTGAAACAGGAAAGGTTCGCACATTTTATAATGGCATGCCCTGCACAGACCTTATTCGAGACCGCGAACATACCACCTGGGTGAGCACCTTGGGTTATGGCTTATTGCAAATTCCGGAATTGCGCTTTGAAACATTTTTCAGTCGCAATGTAGCGGCCGGCCAAGACCAGATTAACCGCGTGGAGGCCTCCGCTTACGGTGTATACTATACCGGCTTGAGCGGCGATATAGGTTTAGTAAGTGGGCCCAATGAAGCAGTGCAGTACATTCGTACACCCAGTGCTTCGGATATCACCTGCCTGAGCTCTACCGTAGATGGTAAAGTGGTGATAGCCTTGAACAACTTCATCTACCGACTCAAGGGTACGGAGCTAAGTTTATTGCAAGGTCCCACCCCACCTATTAAAGATTTCATCAAAACCCCCGATGGCACCATTTACTTTGCTGCGTCGAGCGGACTGTATATCAACCCAAAAGGCACGGTAGATGGAGCCTACAGGTTGCATGAAAATTGGTTTAGGGTACTGAGCTACAACGCAGAGCAAAATACCCTTTGGGCCGGCTCTGTGAGCGGACTTTTTCAAATTAAAAATGGTCAGGTGGTAGACTCCTTCTTGTTTGGCCAAATGATCAACGCCGTAGCCTGGATGCCCTCTACCCGCCATCTGTATGTGGTATCCCGAAATAACGTGCTCCACAAAATTTCAGAAAATAAATTAGAGCTTGTCGACTTAAACCACAACGATGAAACCCAGATTTACAACCTATCGGTAAACGGTGATTACCTCTATATGGCCACCTCCCAAGGACTGGAGTTATACAATACCCGAAGTGGAGAGATCAATCGGTTTCGCATCCAAGATGGCCTAGCCTCTAACATGGTCTACGATCTTTGCCTTTATGAGAACCGCATCTGGCTCGCTACCAGCAAAGGACTCCAGGTCTTGCCGCTTTATCCGCAGAAAAAGAGGACCAAACCCGTATTTTACCTGCATGAATTGAAAGTGCAAGAAGAGTCGGTTAACCCGAAAACCTTGGTTCAACTGAATAAAGGTGAAGAAATTCAGGTTAACCTAGACATCCTCAGTTTTGCCTCCATGGGCGAATTCCATATTGAATACAGCCTGGATAAAAAGAACTGGGAGAAAGTCAATATTGGCCAAACCAATTTTAATACACGCATCCTACAAACCGGCGATCAAAGCATGTACATCCGAGTGAAGGATTACATAGGCAATGAATCCGAGTGCCTAGAAGTGCGGCTTAAAGTCATTCCTCCCTTTTGGGAAACGCCTGCCTTTTACGCTGTTTTAATCAGTGGCAGCATGGTTTTGGTAACCTTGTTCTTTTTCGTTTACCTCCAAAATGTAAAGCGAAAACAACGAAATGCTTTGGAAAAGGCGCGCTTGAAAGCCGATGTTATTGAGTCGCAACTCACCGCACTAAAGGCTCAAATGAACCCGCATTTCATCTTCAACTCACTCAACTCCATTTATGAACTGATTATTCTTTCAGACCCGAAAGAGGCTGCGTCATACCTCAATAAATTCGCCAGCTTGCTCCGTAAAGTGCTTGAAAATTCAGAAAAAGAAAGCCTGAGTTTACTGGAAGAATGTGAATGGTTAGGACTCTATTTGGAATTGGAAAAACTACGTTTCGGAACGGATTTCAGTTACCAAATTGATATTAGCGAAGTACAAGATCCGTACGACATCATGATGCCAACCATGCTCTTGCAGCCTTTTGTTGAGAATGCGGTAAAACACGGGCTCCTGCACAAAGAGGGCATTAAGCGATTGGATATTGAATTCAAAGAAGAAATGGATGTGCTCTATTGCACCGTGCGCGATAACGGCGTTGGACGAGAAGCCGCAGAACGGTTTAAGATGCAGCGTCGGAAGTCTCACAAGAGCTTTGCTACCCAAGCCATACACAAACGTGTTGAGATGCTCAACAGCAGCAACCGTTTTCACATTCAAGTAGAGATACGCGATTTGCATTTCCCTGATGATTCACCCGCCGGTACTGAAGTAGAAATACAGATTGAACTGAACTAAAGAAATCGCTCTTTAGCAGTTTAGTATTACCATTGACAAACTTTTGAGCGGGAATTTCTCGTCAGCCTTTAAATTCGCTTTTGCTTATGAAAACGATACGCGCGGTTATATGCGACGACGAAGAAAAAGCCCGTCGTTTGCTGAGGCACTTGCTCGAAGCTAGCCATTTCCAAGTGGAAGTGCTGGCCGAATGTAGTAATCTGCCTGATGCCGTATTGGCCGTGAACGAAAACCTTCCGGATGTGCTGTTTCTAGACATCGAAATGCCCAAATACAATGGCTTGCAAATTTTGGAGTTCTACAAAGAAAAAGAACTGCCTTGCGCTCTGGTTTTCGTAAGTGCATACAATGAATTCGCTATGCAAGCCTTCCGTTTGTCGGCTTTAGATTACCTGCTCAAACCGGCTACCTTAGAATTGGTAGAAGAAGTGCTGGAAAAAGTGAGTTTACAAGAGCAAAAGCAACAGCGGGAACGCATCGAAAACCTCAAAGGACATTACGATCAAAGTTTTAACCGCATCGCTCTGCCCAATAGCAGCGGCTTTCAGTTTGTTGATGTGAACACCATACTTTACCTTGAGGCAGATGGCATGTATTCCACGCTATTTTTAGAGCATAAGAATCCGGTTTTGGTGAGCAAACCTTTAGTGGATTTTGAGCGATTGCTGAGCGGAAACAACCTCTTCTTTAAGGTACACCGCAAATACATCATCAACCTCAACCACATGCTCCGTTTTACCAAGAGCACCTACGAGATTGAAATGAGCAACGGCGTAGCATTGCCCCTATCTCGGCACCGCAAACAGGAGTTTGAAGAGGAAATCCAAAACGTAATTCCCGGACGCGTATAATACGCCCGAATGAAAAAACGTCTCTGATCAAAGACTGCGTTGAGTGTTCATTTTATACCCCATCCTGACGACCTGATTTAACAAAAAAACCCCGCCTTTTCAGACAGGGTTTTCTATATACTTAGCTTTCGCGATTAAGAGCGTTTTTCTTTGATACGCGCTGCTTTACCGGTGAGTTTTCTCAGGTAGAACAGACGAGCTCTTCTTACTTTACCGCGTTTGTTAACTTCAATTTTTTCAATGAATGGGCTATTAGCTGGGAAGATACGCTCCACACCAATGCCGTTCGACATCTTGCGTACTGTGAAAGTAGCGGCCATTCCGGCATTTCTGCGTTGAATCACAGTTCCTTGAAACTGCTGGATACGCTCTTTATTACCTTCCTTAATACGGTAGTGTACAGTAACTGTATCACCTGCGCCAAATGCTGGCAACACTGTGTTGGAAGTATATTCGGCCTCTACTAATTTAATCAGATCCATTACTCGCTCTTTTTTTAAGGACTGCAAAGATAAGATAAGTTTTGATTTTCAAAATAATTGAGGAGAAAAGTATCTGATTTTTTCAGCAATTTTTCCTCCTCCGCTGCTCTGTGATTCAGGGGTTCACTTTATCCGGAACCAAAAACAAGGTTGGGTATTCGGCTTGCAGCTTATTAAACCAATATTGGGCATCCAACTTTGATTTGAAATCGCCCACCCTCAACTTGAAATTGGGCGAGTCGTATTTCATGTACAGCGCCAGTTCCGGGTAATTCATTTTGAATTTTTCCTCCTCCAACAAAATTTGCTTTCGATCTGTGGTGCTGTAAATCTGTATGCGGTATCCCGATTCCGTTGAATCAATGCGAAAGGCTTCTTTTCGCTTTTCAATCAACTTATCTATGCGCGGATCCGCTTCCACGGTCACGCCGGTTGAGTCAGAAGTCTGGGCAAACAAGGCCAAGGGCAAACAGAATAGAAGGCTTAAAAGTTTACGCTTCATCGCTCAGTAAATTTAATCCGGAAGAGGTGCCTAAGCGGTCTGCTCCAGCCTCTATCAAAGACTTGGCGAATGCGGCGTCCTTGATTCCTCCTGATGCTTTGATTTTTATTTGCTTCGGTAAGATACTGCGCATCAAGCGAATATCCTCCACTTTGGCCCCTCCGCTATGAAAGCCGGTAGATGTTTTAACAAAATCGGCACCCGCTTCAACACACAGTGCGCAAGCGTTCTCTAGCTGTTCTTTGCTCAAAGCTGAAGTCTCGATGATAATTTTTGCTTTTTTACTTAAAAGGTGACAAGCCGTTACCGTGCTGTGAATATCGTTGCGGATTACAGCCGTATCGCCCGATTTGAATGCCGCGATGTTCATCACAATATCCATCTCGTCGGCCCCATCTTGTGCCGCCTTTTTAATCTCTTCCACCTTAGCCGACACCGCATGGTAACCCATAGGAAAACCAATCACCGTGCTTATCTTTTGCTTCGACTTTTGCTCCTTGAAATAGAGCTTAGCCGCTTTCACATAATAGGGTGGCACACAAACACCCCAGAACTCAGCCTCTTTCGCTTCTTTGCACAGTTGGAGAATGGCCGCTTTGTCGACATCCGACTTCAGCAAACTATGTTCTATATGGTTTTTGAGCGAAGTCATTATACCATCCCGGCTCCGTGACAATTCTTAAATTTTTTGCCGCTACCGCAAGGACATGGCTCATTTCTACCCACCTTTAAGTCGGCTTTCAATGGCTGAGTCTTCGGACGTTCTGCTACAGCTTCAGGACTTGCCTGCGTTAAATCGTCCTCTCTGCTGGTTTGCAGCTTGCTCAAGTCTTCTTTCGGTTTGGCAGCTTGGGCGTTTTCTTGAACACGGCTTCCGTCGTCCGTCATGATATGACCTTTGAACATCATGGAAAGCGTTTCTGTATTCAAGCGACTTACCATGCTTTGGAAGAGTTTAAACGACTCCAATTTGTAAATCAACAAAGGATCTTTTTGCTCCAAGTGGGCATTTTGTACAGAACGTTTTAAGTCGTCCATCTCACGTAAATGCTCTTTCCACTCATCGTCAATCACAGAAAGTGTGATGCTGCGTTGGAAGGCTGAGATCAGCTCACGTCCGCCGGATTCAACGGCCTTCTTCAGGTTAGCCACTACCTGCATTCCGCGGATACCATCGGTAAATGGAACGGCGATATTGGTAACGGTTTCACCTCGTGTATTGTAAATATCTGTCAAAACAGGCAATGCCGTCTGGGCAATCATCTGTGAACGTTTGCGGTACAGCTCGTTCATCTCAAAGAAGAGCTTTTCAGCTACTACATCGCTCTTACCCGCCATGAACTCGTCTTGGGTAATTTGCGATTCAGCTGCCAAGTGACGCAATAACTCCAATTTGAAGCCATCAAAATCGCCGGCTGCCTGGAATTCGCTTACCATCTGCTCACAGAAACTGTAGAGCATATTGTTCAAATCGATGTTCAGCTTATCGCCAAAAAGCGCGTTACGGCGTTTGTTGTAAACCACTTCACGCTGGCTGTTCATCACATCATCGTATTCGAGCAAACGCTTACGGATACCGAAGTTGTTCTGTTCTACTTTCTTCTGAGCGTTCTCGATGGAGCGAGAAATCATGCTGTGCTGAATCACCTCCCCTTCTTGGTGTCCGAAACGGTCCATTACTCTGGAGATACGGTCTGAACCGAAGAGTCGCATCAAATCGTCTTCTAGCGATACAAAAAATACAGAGCTTCCTGGGTCTCCTTGACGACCGGCACGACCGCGTAACTGACGGTCGACACGGCGGGATTCGTGGCGTTCTGTACCCACAATCGCTAAACCACCTTTTTCCTTCACGCCTTCACCTAATTTGATGTCGGTACCACGACCGGCCATGTTTGTAGCGATGGTTACCGCTCCAGACTGACCTGCTTCGGCTACCACCTCTGCCTCACGCTGGTGCTGTTTGGCGTTTAAGACATTGTGTTTGATCTTTCTGAGCTGGAGCATACGCGCCAATAACTCGGATACCTCTACGGAGGTGGTACCTACCAGCACCGGGCGACCGGCTTCCGATAGTTTTACTACCTCATCGATAACGGCATTGTATTTTTCACGTTTGGTTTTGAATACCAAATCGTTTTCGTCTTTACGGATAATCGGACGGTTAGTTGGGATAACAACCACATCCAATTTGTAGATTTCCCAGAACTCGCCTGCTTCGGTTTCGGCTGTACCCGTCATACCCGCAATCTTGTGGTACATTCGGAAGTAGTTCTGCAAAGTGATGGTAGCAAAAGTCTGCGTTGCCGCTTCTACCTTCACGTTTTCCTTCGCTTCAATGGCTTGGTGCAATCCATCGGAGTAACGGCGACCGTCCAAAACACGACCGGTCTGCTCGTCTACGATTTTAATCTTACCGTCAGGCGAGATGATGTAGTCCACATCACGCTCAAACATACAGTAAGCTTTGAGGAGCTGGTTGATGGAGTGAATACGTTCAGACTTCACGCTGAAGTCTTGCATCAGGGTGTCTTTGCGTTTCAGCTTTTCATCGTCGCTGATCTCTAAATTTTCAATCTCGGCAATCTCGCTACCTACGTCAGGCATCACGAAGAAATGCGGATCTTCACCGTTGGCAGTAATTAGCTCAATACCTTTCTCTGTTAACTCGATGCTGTTGTTTTTCTCATCGATCACGAAGAATAGCTCCTCGTCGATTTGCGGCATCAGCTTCTGGTTATCGGCCAGGTAGATGTTTTCCGCTTTTTGCATGATAGCCTTGTTACCGGTCTCACCTAAAAACTTGATGAGCGCATTGTGCTTCGGTAAACCGCGGTACACACGGAAGAGGAGCTTGCCCCCTTCTTTGTCGTTACCTGCTGCGATTAACTTCTTCGCATCGGCTAAGGCCGTGTTGATATACGATTTCTGCGCATCCACCAAGCTTTTCACTCTTGGCTTTAGTGCGGTAAATTCATGTTGATCGCCTTTAGGAATCGGACCGGAGATGATCAATGGTGTACGCGCGTCGTCAACCAAAACTGAATCGACCTCATCCACCATGGTATAGTGATGTTCTCTCTGCACCAAATCTTCTACGTCGCGCGCCATGTTATCTCGGAGGTAGTCGAAACCAAACTCGTTGTTGGTACCGTAAGTGATATCGGCACGGTAGGCCTTTCTCCGTTCCGCTGAGTTAGGCTGGTGGTAATCCAAGCAGTCTACGCTGATGCCGTGGAATTGGAACAAAGGACCGTTCCACTCGCAGTCACGACGAGCCAGGTAATCGTTCACTGTTACTAAGTGCACGCCGTACCCGCTCAAGGCGTTCAAGTAGGCAGGTAAGGTCGACACAAGGGTCTTACCTTCACCGGTAGCCATCTCGGCAATTTTACCGTGGTGAAGCACCATACCGCCAATCAACTGCACATCGTAGTGAATCATGTTCCACACTACTTCGTTGCCGGCAGCGTCCCAGCTGTTTTTCCAGATGGCTTTTTCACCCTCAATACGAACAAACGCTTTGCGCGCAGCCAGGTCGCGGTCGAAGTCGGAAGCACTCACCACCAACTCTTTGTTCTCCGTTAAACGGCGGGCAGTTTCTTTCACTACCGCGAAGGCCTCTTCCAAGATTTGATCGAGCACCTCCTCTAATTTCTTGTTACGCTCTTTTTTGAGACGGTCGAGGGTATCGTAGATATCCTGCTTCTCATCCGGCGCCATATCCGGCTGGGAGTCGACTTTATTTTTAAGCTCCGACATCTCCCCTGCAATGTCTGACAGATAGTCAGCAATGCGCTGGCGGAATTCGGCCGTTTTAGCACGAAGCTCGTCGTTGCTTAATGTTTTATACGATTCAAAATGTTTGTTGATTCTCTCTACACGAGGCAAAAGCTCTTTGATATCACGTTCCGACTTGTTACCAAATATCTTAGAGATGCCTTTAAAAATCGCTTCAATCATGCGTCTAGCTTTAAAAAATGGGCGTAAAATTAATACAAATTTGCCGAAGCGCTGCGGATATTAACGCTTTTTGGCTCTCCAGAATTCATCTACTTTTGTGCCATGAATATGCTTGTCTTGGGATCGGGAGGAAGGGAACATGCCTTTGCCTGGAAATTAGCGAACAGCGAAGTATGTGATCACCTGTTTATTGCACCCGGAAATGCCGGCACAGCAGCCTGCGGACAGAACGTTAACCTGAATATTCTAGACTTTCCGGCCATCGCTGCTTTCTGCTTGGAAAACCACGTAGAGCTGCTTATTCCCGGAAGTGAAGACCCGCTAGTTCACGGCATCGTAGATTACTTCCGTTCCAAGCCTGAACTGCAGTCTGTCAAAGTAGTAGGACCCGTTCAACAAGGTGCCCAGCTCGAAGGATCCAAAGACTTCGCTAAAGCCTTTATGAAGCGCCATGCTATTCCAACGGCGGCGTATGAAACCTTCACGAAAGATACCTTGGAAGCAGGGTATGCCTTCTTGGAAACCCAACAAGCCCCTTATGTATTAAAGGCGGACGGACTCGCTGCCGGTAAAGGTGTTTTGATTCCGGAGACCTTAGACCAAGCGAAAGCGGACTTGAAGGAGATGCTCGCCGACGCTAAATTCGGAGAGGCTAGTTCCAGGGTAGTGATTGAACAGTTTTTAAAAGGGATTGAAGTATCGGTTTTTGTGATGACCGATGGCGAGTCCTATAAAATTTTACCCGAAGCCAAAGACTACAAACGGATTGGCGAAGGCGATACCGGACTCAATACCGGGGGCATGGGCGCTATTTCTCCTGTGCCTTTTGCCGATGCTGCTTTTTTAGCGAAGGTGGAAGAACGCATCGTGAAACCTACCGTTGCCGGACTGAAAGCTGAAGGCATTCATTATACCGGATTTATCTTCATTGGCTTGATGAACATGGGTGGTGAACCGTATGTAATAGAATACAATGTGCGCATGGGCGATCCGGAAACGGAAGCTGTGTTCCCGCGTATAGAAAGCGATTTAGGTAAACACTTGGTGGCGGTGAGTCAGACCCGTTTGAAAGAGGAAAACCTGCAAATCAGCGCCAAGACTGCCGCTACGGTAGTTGCCGTTTCGGGTGGTTATCCGGAGAGCTACGCCAAAGGGCTTCCGGTGGCTTTACCTAGCGAAACCGACTCCCTCATTTTCCACGCAGGGACCAAATTGGATAACGGTCAATTGCTAACGAATGGCGGAAGGGTTTTTGCGGTTTGCAGTCTGGCAGATAGCCTGAGCGAAGCCCTAAGCAAATCCATGAAAACCATTGAGTCGATTCAATTTGACCGAAAATATTACCGCCGCGATATTGGCCAAGACCTGTTGAAACTTCCAAAAGCATGAAAAGAAAACTCACCGTCAGACGCCTTATTAACTACTTCTTGGGTGGCTTACTCATTGTATTGCCGCTCAGTTTGACGGTCTATTTTATATCCTGGGTTTTTAGCTCCATTGATCAGCTTATTGATACCCGAAGCCTTTTAGGAGAAAGCATTCCCGGCTTAGGTGTAGCGGCTGTTTTGGTCTTGATAACGTTTATCGGGTTTATAGCGGAGGGCTGGATTGTTAAGCCCATTATCGATTTTTTGGATCATGTGGTAGATCGCATACCGGGGGTTAAGATTATCTATTCTTTCATCAAAGACTTTATGGAAGCCTTTGTTGGAGAAAAAAAGAAATTCAATGAGCCGGTGGCAGTGGAAATGAACAATGGCTTGCTCAAACTCGGTTTTGTAACCCAAAAAGACTTGAGCGCACTCGGCTTAGAAGGCTATGTCTCGGTCTATTTTCCGCATTCGTATAACTTCTCCGGAAATGTCTTTTTAGTCCCCGCCGAAAAAGTTCGAAGCGTTACCGGAAACCCTTCTGAAATCATGAAGTTCGTAGCTTCCGGAGGGGTAACTACCTTGGGCGAAGACGCTCCAAGTGAAACACCAAAAAGCGTTTAGCCTATCTTTGGACTATGCGCACCTGTGTTGGTCTTCTTTTTCTCCTTTTATTCAACTATTCCCAAGCCCAGTTGGATACAGCCTATTACGCGAATCTCAATGATTCGCTCCGGGCATCTCGCAACCAAGAGTTCAAGGATTCAGCTCACTCTCCGCTTCCCTTGGAGGAAATAATGCACTTTGAGGAATTGGCCTATTTCCCATTCAACTCCAACTATGTGGTAATGGCCTCTTTAGAAAAGACTCCGGATGCCAAACCTTTTCTGATGCCAACCACCACAGATCGTTTACCTGAATATGTGCAGTATGCTATCCTGCATTTTTCCATTTTAGGCGATAGCCTCCAGCTTCCGGTGTACCGCAACCTCGCGTTGAGCCAAAGACCGGAGTACCGCGACTATTTCTTCCTGCCTTTTACCGATTCAACCAATGGCTTTGAAAGCTATGGCGGCGGACGTTACTTGGATCTGCGTATACAACCGGAAGACAGCGTAGTAATCAT
>FWPV01005799.1_pt1 | contig 24303 bp, 28 predicted proteins | sample 2228371 | NCBI WGS metagenome assembly FWPV01 (sample SAMEA103939776, study PRJEB20133) | metagenome | reverse complement strand
AGAAGAGGATACACGATGGAGGAAACAGGGTAATGGTGAGAGATCAGGTTGAATGAAGTGAGGGATAATCGTAATCCTCTAAAATGAATTCGGGATACTACATCTCAAATCCGAAGCGGAATATTTTAAAACACTCCAATAGCTTAATCAAACCTCTCTTGAAGGCCATAAATAGAGGCTCTGGAGAAATTATTAACCATGATGTGGGATGGGCAGAGTGCGAGGGTTCTCTTCAGGTTGTAGATACTGGTTTTAAGTTTGAGATCTATGGCCTGGAGTCGGTAGGTTCGAGCTTTCAGACTCTCTCCCGTGATTCTTTTCAGGCCAAAGAATGCAGTTTCCACGCGATCTCTGCGGTGATAGGTCTTCTCATCGAAGATTCTGACGAGCTCCATCCGATATCTTCCACGAATCCGTTTCCGCTCCCGATTCCGGGCCGGGATCCGGGGTTTTACCTGTATCGCCTCCTGGATCCGGCGATGGATGAACTCAGCACCGTATCTCTTGTCGGGAACGTAAGAGGCGGCCTTTCGGGTCCGGTGCGAAAGGGTGAGCAGGCTGCGGGCCATCCAGACGTCGGGGATCGGGTACCGGGTCATGGCAGCAGCAAGGATCACCTGTTGTGTGGCATCCACCGCTAGGGAGACCTTTAAGAATCGTGTGCGGGTTTTCTCGGTCCAAAGGGAGTGATAGCAGCTGGCGTCGGTGCTGGTAAACCAGCGGGTATCGATGGCGGTGACCACGATGACAATTCTTCGCCTGTACCGAGAAGCGCCAGAGGTTTCTGGATTAGCCTCAACCAGAGCGACTGTGTTAGTTGAAGAAACCTGTGGAGCGCGGCGAAGTGCTAAACCATCTCCACATAAGCATCTGCTGGATCGGGTGCATGAAATCGAGCAGCTCAGGGAACCCGCGATAATCCTGTCCCGACTGTTCCTTTAGCAGAAGGGGCACCATCAGCTGGTGTTGGATGTAGATTTTCTATGAGTATGTGAAATAATAGGGGGGGGGAGATGGGATGCTCGGACAGTGGATATCGCTGTTTCGGTAGGGCTGATATACTAGGATGCTGGCACTAAGATCGGCTCCTTTGTTTTTGTATTTGGTCAGATCGACAAGGAGCCGCAGTTCTCATAGACATTTCCCTGCCCGCGGAGAATTCGGGCTGTAGAGGATCTCCATAGGCCCCAAAAATTGCCCTCGAGAGGCGCGACGGATATCGAATCTGGAATCGATTGGCAATAGTGGACCTGACACTGCGTGTGCCAACACGTCATCTCAGGATGCTGTTCCAAGTTCAGGGACCGAATGCTGTCAGGAGGCCTGTATGGATGCTCAGGTCCGATCCTCTGATTGAGATGCAGTCTCCGGCCCTCTGGAACTCTCCGGACAATCGCCGACCTTGTGCGTGGAGTGTCATCGTCGAGATAGCGTCGACAGGTCCACACCTCTCCGAAGAGATCCAGTGATGCATATGTATATTAGTGTGATGGCTATATTACGATTCCAGGTTGTCATAGGGGGAGGGTATTTGGACTGGAACGACAAGCGTGTGCTGGTCACCGGAGCGGGAGGGTTTATTGGAAGCCACCTCACCGAGCATCTGGTGGAGCTGGGTGCGAGCGTACGGGCGTTCGTCCGCTACAACTCGAGGAACGATCGCGGCCTCCTGGAGATGCTGACTCCGCAGCAAATCGATCGGGTGGAGGTCGTGATGGGCGACCTCCGGGACGCCGATGCCGTCCGCGCGGCTGTGAAGGGCGTTGAAACGATCTTTCATCTTGGCTCCCTCATCCCCGGGAGACGATAGAGACGAATGTCATGGGTGCGGTGAATGTCCTTCAGGCAGCGCGGGAGTATGGGGTGGAGCGGGTGATCCATACATCCACGAGCGAGGTGTACGGAACCGCCCGGTATGTCCCGATCGACGAGGAGCACCCGCTCCAGGGCCAGTCCCCCTATTCGGCCAGCAAGATCGCTGCCGATAAGATCGCCGAGAGCTTTCACCGTTCCTTTGGTCTCCCCGTTGCTACCATCCGCCCCTTCAACACCTATGGGCCCCGGCAGTCCGCCCGCGCTGTTATTCCCGCGATCATCACCCAGGCACTCTGCCGGGATTCGATCGACCTCGGGGCGACGCATACGACCCGGGATTATACCTATGTAACGGATACCGTGCGGGGGTTCATCGCCGTGGCCGAGTCCGCTCGCACGATAGGTGAGACGATCAACATCGGGTCGAACTACGAGATCGCGATTGGGGATATTGCCCGCAAGGTGGCATCCCTGCTCGGCAGGGAGATCGAGATCCGCATCGATCCCGCCCGTCTCCGCCCGAGGGAGAGCGAGGTGGAGCGGCTCTGGTGCGACAACACCCGGGCGCGGGAGATGCTCGGCTGGTCCCCCCTGATGCCGCTGGATACGGGGCTGGAGGAGACGATAAAATGGATAGCGGGAAGGACGAACTTATATAAAGTCGGGCAGTATGCCGTCTGACCCATGAAAGCCGTAATCCTTGCCGGAGGAAGAGGGCGCAGGCTGGAGCCCTACACGACCGTCATCCCCAAACCCCTGATGCCCGTAGGGGATAAGCCCATCCTGGAGATCGTCCTGCGGCAACTCCGCCACCACGGTATCACCGACGTGATCATCGCCGTCGGCTACCTTTCCGAACTCATCGCAGCGTTCTTCGGGGACGGCAGCCGTTTCGGCCTGAATATATCCTACTCCCGCGAGGAGACCCCGCTCGGCACCGCCGGGTGCCTGGGGCTGATCAAACCTCTCCTGGACGAGACGTTCCTGATGATGAACGGGGATATTCTGACCACGCTCTCCTACTCGGATCTCCTGGATGCTCACCGTCGGGGCGGGGCGATGGCGACGGTCGCCCTGAACCGCAAGCGGTACTCCATCGATTTTGGGATCGTGGAGACAGATAGTGATCAGAACATTGTCCGCTACAATGAGAAGCCGACCGTCGAGCATATGGTGAGCATGGGGATCTACGCGTTTGAGCCGGAGGTGCTTCAGTACGTGGAACCTCACACATACCTTGACTTCCCGCACCTGATCGAGAGGCTGATCCGCGAGGGGGAACCGGTGCGGGCCCATATCGCCGACTGCTACTGGCTGGACATCGGCAGGGAGGAGGACTACCGCCGCGCCAATGCGGAGATAGACAGGATATACCCGACACTCGGCATGGCAGGTGGGTAAGTGGCCTGGAAGATCCCGCTCTCGGATATCACCTTGGACGAAGAGGAGCTCTCTGCGGTACGGGAGGTGCTCGCTTCCCGCTGGCTCTCGATGGGGGCGGTCACGGAAGAGTTCGAGCGGCTATTCGCGGACTACGTCGGCACCCGCCATGCCTTTGCCGTCTCCAGTGGCACGGCCGCCCTTCATATTGCGCACAGGGTGCTCGGGATCTCATCAGGGGATAGAGTCATCACGCCGTCTCTCACCTTCGTGGCCACATCGAACTCCATCCTCTATTGCGGAGGGTCACCCCTCTTTGCAGATATCAACGGCCCGGACGACCTGAATATATCTCCCGAAGCGGTGTGGGAGAACGTGACGCCTGAGACACGCGCAATCACGGTGGTTCACTATGCAGGATATCCCTGCGATATGCGAATTCTGCTTACTGTGGCCGAGGAGAACGGCCTTCCCCTGATCGAGGATGCGGCGCACGCTCTCGGGGCGGAATACCGCGGTGCAAAGTGCGGATCGATGGGAGACATCGGGTGCTTCAGTTTCTTCGCGAACAAGAACCTGACCACCGGCGAGGGGGGGATGATTGTCACGAACGATGATGCACTTGCGGAGAAGGTCCGCCTTCTGCGGTCCCATGGCATGACGAGCCTGACGTGGGATCGCCATCGCGGGCATGGATTCAGTTACGATGTCACGGACCTGGGTTTCAACTACCGCCTGACAGAGATCGCCTCCGCTCTTGGCATCGTCCAGCTGAGGAGACTGGATACCATGAATCGCCAGAGGGCCAACCTCGTATCGGAGTACAGGCGGAGGCTCGAGGGAATACCGGGAATTTCATGCCCCTTCCAGCATTATCCCGAGGGGTCGTCGCACCACATCATGCCTGTGATTGTGTCGGGTGAGCTCGACCGCACCACATTGATGGCCTCGCTGAAGGAAGAGGGGATACAGACGAGCATCCATTACCCCCCCATCCATCTCTTTACCTACTACAGGCAGACACTCGGTGCTGCCAGGGGATCCCTGCCGTGGACCGAGTTCGCAGGAGACCACGAGCTCACCCTCCCCCTCTATCCGGGGATGACAGTCTCCGATGTAGGGTACATCACCGACTGTATTCGAGAGATCACTGAACAGTAAAGCGACTCTGATCCCAGCGGCTTCTCGGGAACATCCCATCTCTTAGGGTCGTATCGGAATCTTTTTCGTATCGGCGTGGGGAGGCAACGGTAATCCTTTATTTGGCCCCCCAATCAACTTCTCCCAGAACAGGCAGGCGAGACCGAATCGAACTCCTGCCGCCGGTATCCAGATGTGCTTTTGCTTCCGGTCCCTTCGGTTCGAATCGCTATCCTTTATCCCCTCCTCCCGCAACCGGTATCCGGTGTTACCATGCCCGTTCTCCGAAGACTCGGCATCCTCTCGGTAGCGAAAATCGTGGCAATCATCATGGCCGTCATCGGCCTCATCGTCGGGGTGTTCGTCGCCCTCTTCGCGAGCCTGGGCACCCTCTCCGGCATGCCCCTGGGGGCGGCCGGCCTGGGGCTCGCCCTGCTGATACTCATCCCCCTCCTGTACGCTGTCATCGGCTTCATCTACGGCGCGATCATCGCCGCCGTCTACAATATCGCCGCGAGCCTGGTGGGGGGCGTGGAGCTCGAGTTCGAGGGATAGTCCGGCCACCTTTTTTATCCCGTTTCGATCCACCCTACCATGCATGCTGGTTGCGGCCCACCTCTTTTTCGGCCTCCTTCTCGGGATCTTCCTCTTCCGGGCAACGTGAGAGCGGCGGCTGGTGGGGCCCTGGCCCTCGGGGCCCTCCTCCCCGACCTGATCGACAAGCCCGTCGGCCACATCCTGCTCGCGGGGTCGCTCGACTACGGAGGGCTCCTCGCCCACGACATCTTCGCCGTCCTCATCCTCGCGCTCCCGGGCTTCCTGCAGCTGCACCGCCGGGGGAGCCTCACCCTCCTCGCCGTCACCGCCGGCGTCCTCCTACCCCAGCTCCTGGATGCGATGTGGCTGTTTCCCGCCAACTGGCTCTTCCCGCTGCTCGGGCCCTTCACCGCAGAGCCCGTGGAGGACTTCCTCCTGGTGGGGCTGCTGCGGGAACTGACAAGTCCGTTTGAGTGGCTCTTCCTCGCCGCCAGCATGCCCATGCTCCTCGCCCTCTACCGCGAGCCTTTTCTGCGCCGCTTCCCCTTCCTGCCCGCCCCGCTCTTCTCCCTCTGCCCCGCCATCCCCGCGATCGCCCTCCTGGCGGCGGGCCTCTACTCGGTCGCCACGGCCCTCTTCTCCTTCGGGAACACCCTGACCTGGGTGGAGAGTTCCGCGTACAACCTCCTCTTCGGCCTGCTCCTCATTACCATCGCCATCTACCTCCTCCGTGTCTGGCCGTCCCGCCGTGAAGAGTCTTTTTGACGGCCCTTGCATCGCCTGCAGATCGGGCGCACCCGCACGGCAGCGAGAAAGACAGGGGGATCGGGAGGGCATGCGGCGCAGCATCGCCGATTTTTTCGGTTCTGGGAAGGGAGATTCTTCCCCTCTGCATACGAGCAGCACCAGCGTATCGCCCTTGGCCACGGATGTCATGCGGTCGCTGTTGTGCGGATCCTGCACGGGAATGTAGCAGAGGCGCGCAATACCTTCATGACGCAGGGAGTCGAACGGAATGCTGCGCAGCTGGAGGGAAAATACATCTGCTGGAAGGGGCAGTCCTCCTGCATCGGCTCATGTCTCCCTAGCCCTGCCGATCAGCCGCCATCGCCGCCCCCGGACCCCGCTCAGCATCCACGCTTCCCGTCGCGGATCTGAGCGGCCCCGCCGTCCGGCAGGATACCGGACCGTTCTGCCATCAGAATACGGATAATCTATTTATAGTAGAAATGGTACCATCGCGCGGTGTTACATCGTGCCCAACATCAAACGACGGGCCGTGGGTATACTTCTGTTCTTGACAGTTCTTCTGGCCCACGGCATGTGCTGTGCCGGTTCCTCTTTTGACGCAGATGCCGGCGAGTCCGAAGGGGACATCATCGTGCTGTTCGAGAAGCTGGCATCCGTGCAGGATCTCCAGGCGGATCGGCCCATAGGGGCTCTCGTGTCGTACCAGGAGAATATCACAGATGGAGGATCGGTTGTCTCCGAGGGTGTGGAACTGCACCGCATCCCCAACCTGGTGCGGTCTCTGGGGGCAACCGGGGAAGGTATCCGTGTGGGCGTCATCTCTGACGGCGTGGACAATCTGCAGGATGCCGTGGATGCCGGGGATCTCCCCCAAGGTGTCCGTGTCCTGAAGAACCGGGCCGCCTGATGTCGACCCGGCAGAACGAGGGGACGGCCATGCTGGAGATCGTCCACGAGATCGCGCCCGGAGCGGAGCTCTACTTCCACGAATACGGGAGCGACGAGATCTCTCTCCTCAACGCCATCTACGCCCTCGCTGAAGCAGGCTGCGACGTGATCGTGGAGGATGTCGGAGTTCCCACCGCCCCCTACTTCGAGGACGGCGACGCGGCGGACATGGTGAAGCGGCTGCTGGCGAAGAACGAGACGATCCTCATCGCTGCGGCCGGGAACTCTGCGCAACGCCATTACCAGGGAATGTTCAACGCATCGGACGAGGGGACGGGAGACGCTCTCCTCGACGGCATGTACCTGTTCCACGAGTTCAGCACTGGCAGGGAGAGGTCTCCCTTCCTCTTCATCGATCTCGAGCCGGACGAGGTGGCATACATCATCCTCCAGTGGGATGACAGGTGGGGATCCCCGGAGAACGACTACGATCTCATTCTCTGGGACCCCCGTGCAGAAGAGGTAATAGAACGATCCGACCGGACGCAGGGGGAGGCACTCTATCCGTATCCCATGGAGGATATCCATATCGAGAATTCGAACGAGACTCCCGTCAGGGTGGGAGTGCTGATAGGGAACTACGTCGGAAGGGGTGTGATGCAGGTCCCGAGGAATCTCGAGCTGTACATCTATGGAACCAGTAATATAACGCCCGAAGAGTTTCTCGTGTCTGCCGATTCCATCCATGGCCTTGCCGCTCTACCCGAAGTTATCACCGTGGGAGCGCTGGATGCCGGCACCGGCAATGTCGAGGCGTTCTCGTCCCGAGGGCCCGTGACCATCACGTACCCGCGGCCGGAGACCCGGATCAAACCGGACATCATGTCCTACAGCCGTGTGCAGGTCTCGGGCGTGGGGGATTTTCCCGCCTGGTACTACCGGGGGGTCTTCCCGGGAACCAGCGCAGCCGCCCCCCATATCGCGGGCATTACAGCGCTGATCTGGAGCGGGTTCCCCGATGAGAATGCAGGTCAGATCAAGGAACGGCTGTACAGCGCGGTGCGGGACCTCGGACCGACGGGCAAAGATCCCGTCTATGGCTACGGAGTGCCGGAGTTCAGCATCATACCCTGGAGTCCGAACGCGACACCTGCGGTTACTCCAACGGGAACGCCCGGACAGCCGATGCCGAATGTTACGGCCAACCTGACCCCGACAGCAAATGTGACAGCCGTTCCCACTACCAATGGAACGGTGACGAATGGGACGGCAGAACCCGTCCCCCCGAGATAGGCCGGACGATCGCGACTGCGGAATGCTCCGCGAGGGGGTAGGGCATCGGGTTCGGGAATAAACCCCGGAGCCCTCCCGCTCACGTAGTGGTTCGCCTGTACTGTTCGCCGCCAGGCAAGCATTTTTATGCGCCGCCTGCAACCAGGGTCGGGGTGCGGGGGAGAGGATGAGGGAAATGGTTTTCAGGGTAGGGTCCTGGGTGCTCCTGGCAGTGCTCGCGCTCATCGTGTCAGGGGGCATATCTGCTGTTTGTGCTGCCTCGCCGCAACCTGTATTGGAAGAGAGCTACAGCATCGGACAGAGCAATTCTCCGTTCGGAGACGTTGTCGGGAATGAGATCGGAATCAATGTGACCAACACGGGAGGTGGCGGGGACGTCTATTACGAGATCTACTGGAAATACCCGGGCAGTACGGATATCAGCCGTACGGCATCCCGCGTATTCTGGATGGACGCCGGCGAGTCTGTCAGAGTCTATGCGGTCTACAGCGCGGGCTCGGCGAAGCACCCCGGAGTTCCGGGATGTGGTATGTCAGCGTTCGGCCAGCCGTTGCCGGGGATAGCGATGTGGGAGAGGTGCGAATCGAACGGCTCGTCCAGCAAACGGATCACCCATTTAATCGTTCAGGGGTAGAGAACGTCATCCCGCAGATCCTCTGGTAAGGTGAGGTGCGCTACCCGATCAGCAATCCGACCCTTGCGGTTATCTTCGTCGAACCGGGACCGGGATCCGGGAAGATCGTTTCACAGACTTGGGCGTTTGAGTACGGCACCCTGCTGGCAAACCTGGATGAGGCTTCAGAACTCGGCAATTTCTCCTACCGCGTATCCGAGTGGTCATACGTGGACCGCCCCAACGGGATGATCATCCGATCGATCGAGAACATCTCGATGAACGAGTCCACCGGCAAATACTGGGTCTTCTACAACACCACGCCCAATGTCAGTGCCGTCTCGTATCACGATCCCTCTTCTGTATGGGTTCGCTCGGGGGATACGTGGTACGGCGACTACTGTATTGTCAACGAGACCGAGGAAGAGAGTATTGCCTACCTGGACACGACAGAGTACAGAATAATCATGCATATGCAGGGGGGATCCAACTGGTCCGGTAACTCATGAACCTCTTTTTCAAAGGATACCCTCGGGGGTCCTTGCATGATCCAGACGGGTATGCACACGGCCATATCAGAGTATTCACCCCCCATGGGTGCATTCATCGTCGCATGGGGGAGATCGATTGCCCGTGATCGCCCGCAACAGAAGGGGCAGGGACGGGCGGTCCGAGAGACTCGGGGTCGTCGATGGCGCTGGGTGGGGCGCCCGGGAGGACCTGATCGCCTATCGGTATCGTTGCACGGCGTCGAACCCTCCATGCCGGCTTCCGTAATACGATGGAGATCGTTCAATATCAGCATCCACACACTTTTTCCTGAAGTATACCGTGAGTCCCGAAACGCTTCAATTATTTTCGTATACTGCCCTGCAGGTCGATAGAATTATATTCTAATTCTGTTTCGTGCGATTTTCATTAGTAGTTTTTAACCGAAACAAGGAATTGCCGGTGCGGGAGCGGGAGTGGCAGACTGCAGGGGGGAGGTTCACAGCAGAACACAGGACTTTCCCGCTTGCTATGCGATACGGCTATGATCATGCCCTGGTGCCCCCCTGATACGTGCCCGAGTCGGCCCTCTCAGTTTGGAAATAATGGATGGCAGGTGCTCCCTCTGTATGTGCATTTGCGGTGTACTTCCCGCTGTGTTGTGGGCACAGGATCGCCTATCCCGGATCTTAACCGGTCCTGATCGCTACACGCTCTCCGAATATTCTTCACCGAGAGAACAGCACGATTCCCCGCATGAGCGCCTCTCGGGCGAGGGGACTGTCGAGTTCGTCTACCGTAAAGGGAAAGACTTCGATCGGGAACGGGACGGCAGCGAACCTCTTTGCCCGCTCCACCATCCTCTCCGGAAATTGCCAGTGAGCGCTCCGAAGGACGACCAGGATATCGGCATCGCTCCCGGGGACGCCTCGGCCCTCCGCGAGGGAGCCAAAAGGACGATCCTGACAGCATCGCTCTCTGCTTCACCGATTCGCTTGGCTGCCCCGCGGAGTTCGGCGATCAAACTCTCCTCTTCAAGCCAGAATACCCGAGCAGAATTCGATGATTCTTCGATCACAAACGATGGCATCCTCTGCATCCTTCCGTGAGAAGTACTCGTACGGACTTCCCGACCCGAATCCGTTCGGGTACCTCCCGGTAACATAGTACCTGCCGGGGCTCCTGGCACAGTCGTAGAGCTCTTCGGGTACCGTCACCTTATCGGAGAGAGCCTTCAATAAATCCATGACCGAGTAACCCCAGGCGACTGCATGAAGCTTCTGGAATGCTGCCTTCACGGCTTTTCCCGCAGCCTGCTGGGCGATAAAGCAGGACCACTCGAACGATCCGGCGTACATCATCTTTTCTGCCACATTCAGGTCCCGTCTGGCCTGGTTCACCCAGTCTTTGCTTCTCTCCGGTAGCTCTTTAGAAGAGATCGTTTCTGCTTTATCTAATCCCTCGCTCTGATGCACAGGGCCGGGCGAGATCGCCCATCAGCTGGAGTAGAACACATTTGCAGGATCCAATCTTCTCCGGCACTCCCACTCCGGGCCTCCGAGCGCCTTCTGCGGGATGGCGTGTGCACCTCACAGCGTGCGGAGGAGCTCCCCGATTGCCGTGCGAAACACCCTTGCCGGGTATACCCCGCCGCCACTGCGGGCATTACATTTATCCCTCGATATGGCTATTGTCCCGCATTCTCCTGAAGGTGAGGGTAGATGCGGAACGCAACGTTGTTCATCGTTTTTCTTATCGTGTGCCTCGTTCTGGCCGCCCCAGCGGCGGCCCGATCGGCGAACGGACCCGTGCGGGGGACTCCAATCACGGGCTGCATGGTGATCGACCAGCCGGGCACGTATATCCTGACCCGGAATCTCATGAACGTGGCTCCCGGTCCCTCCGGTGCCTGCATCGTCGTCAATGCCGATGCCACCATCGACGGGCGGGGTCACACCCTGGACGGCATCGGGACGGATACAGCCGTGAAGATCCCCACCATGGACCTATCAGATGGGGCCACTGTCCGCAACCTGGTGCTGACCGACTGGAACACCGGCGTTAGTGTCAGCAGCGCATTCGGTGTCAGCATCAGCGGCTGCACCTTCCGTAACAACCGGTTTGGAGTCAGTGTTGCCGACGGCGGGGCCGACATCCAGAACTGCAGGATCAGTGGGAGCGATATGGGCGTCTTGATCGAGCCGCTATCAGGCGTCGGGGTCTCGAACAGCCGGATCGCGGACAACGGCATCGGCGTGGTCATCGACGATTTTGCTTCGGTCGTCATCACGAACAATTACTTCCGGAATGCGGAGAACGTGCTCATCCGGGGCGATAGGCCCCTCTCATCGGCCGTCTTCAGCACCGAACTCGCCAGGGGGCGGAACATCGTCGGCGGGAAGTGGCTCGGCGGCAACTACTGGAGCGACTACTCCCCGGACTGCCTGGACGCGGACCGCAACTGGATCTGCGACGACCCCTACCCGCTGGGGGACTACCGGGACTCCCTGCCGCTCACGGGACCTGTGAGAGGGCGGATCTTGCGATAGGCGCCTGGCGGCAAGGGGGGCATGCTCCAGCTGGAACCACAGGCGTGATAAGGGGGCTTGCCATTCTGCCTCCGGGTGCTCCCCCCTCCCCGCAGGCGGAACAGGATACTTCTGCCGCCATCGCCCCGGCTTCCGCTGCGTGCGCGGAATCGCCGGGGGGCAGATGCTGCCTGTTCATGGGGGAAGCCGGCGTCTCCAGACTCAAAATTAGTTTCCGATCGGCACACCTTTTGTTCACAGGTCAGAAACAGATTGTTTCTGGATCTCCTGGTCATATCGCTTCAGCCATCGTTCTGCCGGCTCTCGGATTCGTATCGTATACGGCGTCGTAGGTGTCGTATGCTGCCTGTATCAGCAATGAGCGTGAACGATAATAAACGCCTCACAAATCGTTTCGCACAACCGCTGTGTTCGCTTTCGGGGAGATCCATATGAACCTCGGCAATCCGTATCGCACAAATGCCCTTCCCTTTTCGGCAGGATCATCTTCGCCCTCTGCATTGTCGAGAACCGCCCGTCAGAGAGCAGGATCTCACCGATGACCCATATTTCGGCCTATGTGTCATAGCCGTCTTCCTCTTGCGAGAATGCCCTTGAGATGGCCGAAGTTCGTCAGAACGACATCTATGGATAGATCGAGCGCATCCTCCCGGCGGGGGGGAAGGCCTGAAGTCTTGGTGGTATCGAGATAGATCGTATGACCGCTTCCCCGGGCTCACGCCTGCGCAGGGCGGACATGTGAGTCCATCTCTGCACAATGTGAGCGGCGAGCTCCCAAAGAACATAGTAATGAGGTTATTTTGTGTGGATCAAACCCGCCGTTGAACGTGGTGGTTGATTCGGCCAAATCCACTGCACCCGTTTATTGTCGTAGACGAGCTGCTGGGTGGTCGCATCTCAGATCTTCATCTGGATCAGTTCCCTTCTTGAGGTTCCCGTCGATCGTGGTGAGCATGAAGCCGTAGGATCCGACACCGTTGATCGTCCCAAAGCTCGCGTACTGGCTTTCATACTCGTCTGGGAGAAGATCCCAAATTGGTGGAGATCCTCCCTAGATAACATACTCTTCTACCTTTTCTTCGTTGCCATCGCATTCATCCTCCCCCAATCTTGCCTTCATCCCGGATCGAATCCTCGTAGTGGTCGAATAATCCTCTCCTCATCACCGCAGCCGGATCACACGCTCCCTTTACCATCGAAAAAGATTATCATCGGATACCTGAGGAATTTTTTGTCTTCTTAATGGATTCCCCTTCCCGACCGAGAGAGGAATTGTATGCGAGTACAGGAATATACGCGGGGTAATCGATATGGAGACATCTCGATTCTCGGTGGTCATTGAAAAGGATGCGGATGGCAATTTTGCGTTCTGCCCCGATCTCCAGGATTATTATTCAGAGGGGGATACCATCAAGTGGATAAAATATCCGCGATGCCATCTTTCTCCCTAACGAGGACCGGCGTGAGTGTGGCGAGCCCGTGCCGCGGGCACAGCCGATCAACCTGACAATGCCTGATGTGTCGATGCGAAGATCCCTCATCTCCCGGCTGACGGATACGAGTGCTGGATTGGATCTCGTATCGTTCGCCGTCGTGGGTGTTATACGATCCTCGGCAATTCCGATGGCGGCCGTGCCATCGTTCCCGAATGATGGAGGAACGGCGGTGCATCCCAGCCCTGCGATGTCCATCCGCGATGATACCGGCATCGCCGCCGACGAGATGAGAGGCGGTAAGATATCGCGGGAATGCCGCGAACTGTACCCCTTGCCGGCATCTTCGCCATCTTCGGGCGGCACTATCCTCCCGCTCCGCATCGTTTGCCACCGGTGGATGTAACAAGGGAAGATCGAGATGCCCGCCCTGCCTGAAAGGGGAATCTCCCCGTCTATACCATTCTTCGGGAACCCCGATAGGTTTAAGAAGGGCGCGTGATCAGAGAGGGATTAAGGAGGGGACGAAGTGTATCTGCAGGAACGCGACCACGTGCTGCGAGGCCTGAATCGGGCGATCGCCGCGTTGAACCGATTCCTGGACGAACGCCTGATCCCGGAGAGCGGCATGGACATCGTCTATGCCATGCCCAATGCACGGGACCGGGGAGACGTGGCAGCGGTCGGCGAGGGGATCCGCTGCCGCGAGGATCTGCAGACCGCGGCGGATCGGATTGCCTTTGGGCGGGGAGGGGAGGCGATGCGCAGCGTGCTCACGGCGATGCGGCACGATCCTTCCATCCGAAGCTGTGCGACGCTGCGCTGTACGTCAGGGGTGATCCGGTCGATGGAGGCGCTCTTCTTCACCACCTGCTCCTTCGATCCCGCCAGGGTCCCTCCCGGCATCGAGGCGGTGGAGTGGGGTGTGGCATTCTGCTGCAGAGAGGGGGTGCCCGATGCGATCTGGAACCGTGGGCGGGAGGGCATTGAACCCCTCGTTCGGATTTTCGCGGAGGATCCGATGCGTGTGGCTGACAATATTATTAAGATATCAGCACGCATACAGGATAGGGCAATTGATACGTAGGAACGGTGTGCATGGGAACAAAACCGACATATATCAAATCTGTGAGCGAGGAACTCCTCTCCCGATACGGTGAGAGATTCTCCGATAACTTTGACGAGAACAAACACCTGGTCACCGAACTGACCACCATTGAGAGCAAGCAGGTGCGGAACCGGGTCGCGGGTTCGATCACGCACAGAATCAATTTAAAGCGGAAACATAAATAGACGATGACTTCTATATAGTCATCCATGTTTGCGGGAGTTTTTCCGGCAATAATCACTCCTTTTCACAAGGACTACAGCCTGGATGGGGACGGGCTTCGATCCAACATCCGCTGGCTTCTGGAGGCGGGAGTTCATGGTATCGTCCCCTGCGGATCCACGGGAGAGTCCGCGACGCTCTCGTTTCGCGAGCACGAGGAGGTCATTGCGATCGCAGTCGATGAGGTGAACGGGCGCGTCCCCGTCCTCGCCGGCACAGGCTCCAACAACACCACCGAAGCGCTCGAGCTGACGCGGGCGGCCGCAGACCTGGGAGCGGATGGGGTCCTGGTCATCAGTCCCTACTACAACAAGCCGAACCGTTCCGGACTGGTCAAGCACTACACGGCGCTCGCCGATCTCGACATTCCCGTCGTGATCTACAACGTTCCGGGGAGGACCGGCCAGAATCTGGAGTGGGATCTCATAAAGGATCTGGCGCAGCATCCCAATATCGTCGGCATCAAGGAGGCGAGCGGGAACCTCGGGCAGATGTCGCGCATCATAGAAGAGACGCGGAGCTTGGACTTCAGCCTGATCTCCGGAGACGACAACCTCACATTGCCGATTCTCGCCCTCGGCGGCAGCGGAGTGATCTCGGTTGCCGCAAACGTGGAGCCGGGGCGCATGGTGCAGATGTACGAGGCGTTCAGGGAAGGCAGTCTGGAGCGTGCGAAGGCGCTGCACTACGAGCTCTCCCCTCTCTTCCGCTCTCTATTCATCGACACCAATCCGATCCCGATCAAAACAGCAGTCAATCTGCGGGGAATGGCGGCAGGACCGGTGCGTCTGCCCCTGGACGATCTCGATGAGAAGAAGACAGCGCAGCTGAGAGAGGTGCTCGCCCGCTATGATTAGGGTCGCTGTCAGCGGGGCTCTCGGGCGCATGGGAACCACGGTGGGGCGTCTGGTGAAGGAGGCTCAGGACCTGGAGCTCGTCGGCGGCATCGATCTCGCCGAAGGCAGCTTCTTCGACGCTCCGGTATACCCGGCACGGGAGATCGATGCGGCCCTGGCTGCCACGCGGCCCGACGTGCTGGTGGACTTCACCGTCGCCGCTGCCGCCGTCAGCAACGTCCAGGCAGCAAGCCGTCACGGCGTCGCCCTGGTGGTCGGGACGACCGGGTTCACCCCCGAGCAGAGAGAGGCGATCCGCACCGCCGTCGCCGGCACCGTTCCGGCGGTCGTATCGAGCAACTTCTCCGTGGGCGTGAACATCTTCCTGCACCTGGTGCGGGAGGCGGCAAAACGGCTGGAGGGTTACGATGTCGAGGTGATCGAGGCCCACCACCGCTACAAGAAGGACGCCCCCAGCGGAACGGCGAAGATGATCCTCGACGCACTCCAGGGTGAGCTCGGCTCCCGCGAGAAGACGTACGGCAGGGAGGGGGTGATGGAGAGGGGTCAGGAGATCGGCGTGCACGTAATCCGCGGAGGAGACATCGTCGGCGACCACTCCGTGCTCTTCGCCGGCAACTTCGAGTGCATCGACCTCACCCATCGGGCCTACGACCGTGCGGTCTTTGCCAGCGGGGCTCTCCGTGCCGTTCGATGGGTGGCCGGGAGGGAGCCGGGCCTCTATGGCATGTCGGATGTCCTCAGTCTCTCCTAGAGACTGTTTCTGCTGCTGATCCGTCCTTCCACTCTCCCAGCGGGTCGGGACGGGGGCGGCACCGCCGAGACGCATCCGGTGCGATGCCCGCCCTTCCCGGCCATTGCAGTTCAGGGATCGCTTTCGGGGAAGGGCAGGCTCTTCTCTTCGGGATGGGGACCAGGAATCTCCATCAGAGTCCTCGCCGAAAGGGCCGTCGAATGAAGGGATGGCACAGGGAGAAGGGAAAGGTGGACCAGCACTGACATACCTTGCGGATATCGATCCGGCAGGACTCTGGGATCCACGAGGGAGGAATCCTTCCGTTCAGGTCCGCGGATCGACCCACCTCGCGGAACGCGCAAGCACGGGCGATAGTACAGGCATTGAGGGTGTGAGACGGGAAGGGAAAGCCGGAGCAGCCGGATTCGGCACGCGGTGCACTCGGTCTCCATCCACGCCTGACCTCAATCCGCGAGATGGGGGAACGATTCCCCTTCACAGGAGGAGGAATCGCTGCATGAGGGGATGGGATGTACCCCTGGACGGACGAGAATGGGATGGCGAATCGGAGCGCCGCTCCTGCAATTCGGACGGATCCGAATCCTTCGCCCGGAGGAAATCGCACAGACTGATGTCCGGTTTGACACTCCCGGCGATCGGATCCGCCCCCGTCCCCCTGAAGGCGACCGTGCCCTCACCCATTACACACTCTGATACTTCCGAGCAGCGTCCGGTTCTCCCTGACCGCAGGGAGCAAATCCGCCCATCCCGTCGATCAGAACAACGGCCGGATCGAGGGTCGGGAGGGCAACTGGATCAGCCCTCGGCCGCGGCTGAAGGGAGTTTACCCGATACGTCCGGCAGGAGGGTTTGCCGGTCCACGAATTTCTGGTATCTATAAAATTCATCCTTTTTTCGAACGATAAAAGGGATAATCGAAATCTTTTAATCGCGTTTCTCGTACATATATACTGTTGTTGCCATAGGAGGTACATACGTGCCAGCAGTTGTTGACAAAGATGTCTGTGTCGGTTGCGAAACGTGCGTCGATGAGTGCCCCGCAGAAGCCATCACAATGGAAGACGGTGTTGCAAGGATTGACAGGGAGAGGTGCACGGAATGTGCCACCTGCGTGGATATCTGCCCCTCGGTAGCGATCCGGATGGAAGAATGAAATTGTTTAATAACTCGAAAGAGAGAGAGACTCCTCATTCATGATCAAGGTTGGAGTGCTTGGTGCCACCGGTGCGGTTGGCCAGCGTTTCGTCCAGCTCCTGGCGAACCACCCCTGGTTCGAACTGGAATGCCTCACGGCATCGGAGCGAAGCGCCGGGAAACGCTACGGCGATGTGGTGAACTGGCGGCTGGATGCTCCGTTCCCGAAGGATGCAGGGGAGATCGTGGTCAGTCCGACCACACTCGAGGGAGTGCGGGGGCTCGATCTCGTATTCTCCGCCCTCCCGGCAGAGATCGCCGGCCGCGTCGAGGATGAGATCTCGAGAGCCGGTATCGCGGTATGCAGCAATGCTCGTTCGCACCGCATGGAGGGGGATGTGCCGCTCGTTATCCCGGAAGTAAACCCGGAGCACCTGGGGCTGATCGACGTCCAGCGCGATCGCGGTCGTGACGGGTTCATCGTGACCAATCCCAACTGCTCCACGATCATGCTCTGCGTCGCGCTTGCCCCGCTTCGCCAGGCGGGGTTTTCAAACATCCAGGTGGCGACCATGCAGGCGATCTCGGGCGCCGGGTTCGAGGGTGTGCCGGGGATGGCGATCTACGATAACGTCATTCCCTACATCGGCCAGGAGGAGGAGAAGATGGAGTCCGAGACCCTGAAGATCCTGGGAACGCTCGAGGGGGACGCCATCATCAACGCCTCCTGCAGGGTAAGCGCCAGCTGCAATCGCGTCCCGGTGATCGACGGTCACACGCTCGTCGTATGGCTGGACACTTCCGAGACCGTTGAGAACGTGAAAAGGGCTTTCCGGTCCTTTTCTCCGCCGTTCAGCGGGCTCCCGACGCAACCGGAGAGATCGATCGAGCTCTTCGAGCAGCCGGATAGGCCCCAGCCGCGGCTCGACAGAAACCGCGGCAACGGGATGACCGTATCCGTGGGGAGGATCCGTGAAGGGCTCCGCTTCATCGCCCTCGGCCACAACACCATCCGCGGAGCTGCAGGAGCTTCCGTACTGAATGCAGAACTGATCCACACGAAAAAGTATCTGTAAAGGGGTCGTTCCCATGTTAAAGGATAACACAGTATTCGTTGGCAATAAACCAGTCATGAACTATGTGTTGGCAGTAGTCACGCAGTTCAACAATGGCGCGAATGAGGTCTCGATCAAGGCACGCGGAAAGGCGATCTCGCGGGCTGTGGATACGGCAGAGATCGCCATGAACCGGTTCCTGGAGAACGTGATCAAGAAAGGCATCGTCACCTCGACGGAAGTGATCGATACCGATAGCGGAAAGACGAACGTCTCCAGCATCGAGATAACCCTCGCTCAGATACGATAGGCACGCTCCGGTGCCATTCCGGCGCTCCGCGTGCCGCACCGATCCGGGTGCGATCCGCGGCCCATGCGGAGTTCCGCTGCCATTTCTGCCTTCCCTGCCGCAGCCTGGCTCTACCATAAAGGATATAATGCTCTCACCTGCAATAGTACTGTAATGAGAACCATCGCATGCCTTCTCCTGGTTCTTCTGATGAATGCGATGATAGTGCCGGTGCTTGCGGCAAATGGGGAGAGGTACAGCTATATCACGGTGAAGGAAGTCAATATCACCGTGGAGAACGAACGGGCGGTGATCGAGATCGACTACTCCATCGACGAGGGCATACGCCTGCTCGTCATGCTGCTCGGGACCGGGGATCTCAAGTCGAAGGTGCTCAAGATCGTGAACTACGAGGATGCCCGGATCCAGGACATCACCCTCGAACGCGCCAGGCTCGTGCTGGACGAGGCCTCCGAGGACTATGGTGACGGGGTATACTGGTTCCCGGAGCACGAGTTCGGCGTGGTCGTTCCCACGCTCAACGTGAAGACCCCACAGACTGTACGCCGATTCAACATGACGAAGGGGATCCCCGGCGGGATCGGCCATTTCAGGACCTGACCGCTTCACGGGAGAATCATACCTCGACCGAAGAAGAGGAGGGACCCATGCCACGAGGCCCGCGACCGGCCCCCTGACGCGCCTTTTTTCGATCCTGGTCGAAATCCCTGCATTGGTGAACGGAACTTCCGAGCCTCGCCTTCGAAAAGGTTGGCTCTGTTGAAATCCTTATCGAAGGCGGATCCGGCAACGGCACGGCCGGTCCATCCGCAGGCGGAGGCGCGTTGCGCCGAAGAGCGTTTCTCCGCGGGAACGGGTGTCCCTGCACGGCGTGACCAGGGTATCTTCGCCAGTGAATCTATCGAGATCTTCATGCGATCCCGACCATTTCGGGAAAATTGGTTGTCTTTCGGCTCTATAAAAATCTCTCTGCAGTACGATGGCACGTGTCCCGAGGGTAGTCCCCGGTTGCGGTGGGCGGAACCTGTGCGGCCTGTATGGGTCTCTCCGAATTCGGGCAATCGCACGGAGGGAAGATGGCACACGCCGCTGAAGATGCCGGCCTTTGGGAGCAGGTTCTCGCTTCGATGGGGTTTCAGCAGAACCTGTGCGTGGTTCCCGAGCCTATCGAGGGTGAGGCGGGCACAAACGATCCCCGTCGCGCACCGGGCAACTGCACCCCGGCACGATCGAACCCGCCCCCTCGTCAGGGATGACGGCAGGTGCCGCCCTCCGGTACGCCAGAGACCCGTCCCGCCGGGGCCGTCGGCCGTCCGGCGCTGTTCAGGGAATGGAGGAGAGGTCGGAGCGCCCGATCCTGTCCCCCTCCAGCAAGCGATCGGAAGAAAAAAACGGGGTGCCATCCTCCAATCCGGCTCCCTGTGGCGTGGAGGAGGATGCAACAGTCATCTCCCCGGAGAACCAATCCCAGGACGCAGGGAGAGGGGATGCTCCCCTCGCAAGCCCCTCCCGAACGATGCGCTGAGACCAGCACGGATGGGGGGAGATACAGCATCCCGGGCCGATAGACCGGAGATCTTCGCCCCGCCATCGGTGCAGGATGCCGGTGATCCTCCTTCAGAAAGAGGGCGCCTCACAGGTCGTCTTTTCCGAGTACGCGGGCGTGCCGGACGATTCTCCTGTTGACCAACGACTGCAGGTAGATCCCGACAAGGGCACAGAAGAGCCCTGCGATGGTGGCGAACAGCACGTACTGGACGCCGGCGTCCGCCGTGAACGGGAAGTCCGTGATGTCGCTGATGGACAACATGTACACGCTCGCACCGTAGGAGATGACCCCGATGGCTGCAGTGAAGAAGGGCAGCACCACCACCCGCCCGAAACTCTCCCACTCGTTGATGTAGGTATCAATGATCTTGCCACCCGATGCGATCAGCCCGGCAGCGGTAAACCAGCCGACCGCCCCGTATACGAACGTCACCAGGTAGATGAGGACGCCGGAGGACGGGTCGGTCGTGTAGAACGCGATCAGCGTCAGGAGCCCTATCACGATCCCCAGGGTGATCAGCAGAAGCGCGGAGACATAGGTGACGAAGGTGAACCGGCCGCGGTGGAAGGAGACCTGGAGGGCGTTCACGAAATAGCCGACGACCTGATCCAGTCCGATCCCCTTGACGAGCAGGTAGGTGCCCATCACCCCCACCACGATGATGGTCGCGTACTCCGGGTTGCCGATCAGGTAGGCGATGGCGAACAGGAGCATCGCCAGTCCGAGCGGGACGAACACCATGCGAGAGACCTTGGGATCGTCGAAGATCTTCTTGATGATGTAGTAGGTCCCTTCCAGGTTCGGCATCTGACTGACGATCACGCGACGGACGCTGCTGACCGGAATCCTCGATTGGATGATGGGAAGCACGTACTCATCCTCCGCCCCATCTGTCACCAGAATGCAGGAGTTCGCCCCCGTCGCCTTGATCACCTGATCCAGACCGGCGGCAATGCGGCGATCCCCGTCGAGCATGTGCATGTGGTCGCCCGATAGAATGGCGATGGTCATATCCTCGCCCCTTGCCGTCAGTTCGTCGTAGATCTTTATACCCTGAAAGATGGCGTTGATGTCCGAGTCCTCGGGGTCCGTAAGAGCGAGTATGTTCGCCGCTTCCAGGCAGGCATCCCGTCCCACGATGGGGCACTCCAGGTTCCCCTTGAATCCGATGTCGTCATCGCGATCCACACAGAGGACCAGCGTCCTTCCGCCCGACATGCCAGTAGAAGGATCTCCCTGAATGTATTAAATCGTTATTCATTCTGCGGCATGCCGGCATCCGTGGCGCGAGGATCCGTCTTCCCCGCTGGAATCTGCCAAAAAGAGGTGAAGGACTGCTCACCTAGATGAGTTTGGAGCGCTGGAGAAGGAGGAGATCCTCGGTGGTGAGCTTCTCGCCGCCCTTGAACTGCTTGAAGATGCGCTCGGCTTCCTTTCTGACCGCTTTCTGCTCTTTGGTCACCTTGGTCTTTCGGGTCTTCTTCCGAAGACCGCTGATCACCTTGTCGTAGTCCCGCAGCTCCTTCTGGCATGCGATGAAGTACTTGTGCTCCGCGTCTGCCGCCTCCTGCGCCTCGACGAAGTTCTGGTGCATCGCGTCTGCCGCCTCGCGGGATTTGTCCGCCTTCCGGTAGGCATCCACCATCAGGTCGTGGTGCTTCTGCGCCAGCTCCGCAAGTTCGGTCACCCGAGCATGGATCTCGGAAGCGCGTTTGCGGTATTCGCGGGCCTCGTTCAGCTTCGCCCGCATCTCCTTGTTCTGCTCGAGCTCGGCCTCCTGCTCTTTCACCTGGGCCTTCATCTGCTTGATCTTCTCGATCAGCTCCCTCTCCTTGTCGATGCTGAAGACCTCGGTCTGCTGGCGGAACTCGAGGTGCTCGATCTGCTTCTGGATCTCCTTCAAGCCGCGGCTCTTCAGGTTCCCATGCTCTTTTTTGAATGCCTCGATCTCCTCGAAGAGCTGGTTTGCCCGACTGTTGTAAGCGTTTCGCTCCTCTTTCAGCGCCTGGACTTCCGCGTTGTATTTATCCCGCAGCTCCTTGTTCGTCTGAGCCTCTTCGACGAACTGCCGCGTCTGGTTGTTTAAGTTGTTCCTCTCGGTTGCGTGCTTGCTCGCGGTGGCATTGAGCTCGTTCCTGCGGGCCTTGTGCTGCTCGGACTCGGCCAGAATATTTCTCCTCTTCTCTATCAGTTCGTTCAACATGCGCGACCATCCTCATCCGGTACCCGGGCCCAGAACAACACCGCTGAGAGTGGGATCGGAATCTCCCATCACAAACCTGAAAGAAGCAGAACAGTTCGCCTCAATCGCGCGAATTTGCGTGTTCAGCTGTCGGTTCATATGTTCAACCCCGATACATGGCGGGCCGCCTCATCAGAAATCGGTGCAGCCCGTTCCCCTTGAACATCTCACGGTCAGGGCCCAAGACGTTCTATTATTCAAACGTCATCTTGATTATTAAGGATTTCGGGAACGCAAAAATTGAGAAGAGATGGGATGATGCTCAGAGAATATCGATCAGTCCGCCGCTTCTCGCATCCTCTCTGACTCTCCGGGACGTGCTGGGCGTTAGAGGGGTTCGGGCGGGAAGCGTCTGTTCGAATCCGCGGTGCTGGCCCAGGATCTGGGCGCTCTTCACTCCGGTCATGATGGCCATCACCCGCACCTTGCCCTCGAACTCGCTCTTCACGCGCGCGCCCCAGATCACGTCGGCGTGCGGATCGAGCTCGTAGGTGAGCGAGCTCGCGATCTCCTCGGCATCCTGGAGGGTGAGGTCGTTGCCGCCCGTGATGTGGATCAGGCTCCCCGTCGCGCCGCGGTAGTCGATGTCCAGGAGCGGGTGGTTCAGGCACTCGTGCACGACACTCTCGGCCTTGTTCTGCTGCTTGCTCTCGCCGACAAGCATGACCGCGACCCCTCCCTTGCTCATGATCGCACGCACATCCGCATAGTCCAGCTGGATCAGGGAAGGTTCGGTGATCGTCTCGGAGATACCCTTGACCGTCTCGGCGATCAGCTGGTCCATGACCGAGAATGCCTGTCCGATGGGGAGGTTCGGGACGTACTTCAGCAGGCGGTTGTTATCGAGTACGATGACAGAGTCTGCTGCATTGGCGAGCGCCTCGAGCCCCTCCTCGGCTCGAAGGAGCCGGGCCTTCTCCACCTGGAACGGGTAGCTGACCATCCCTACGACAATGGCACCCTGATCCTTCGCTATCTGGGCCACGACAGGGGCAGAACCCGTGCCGGTGCCGCCGCCCATGCCGGCAGTCACGAAGACGAGATCGGCCGACTCCAGCAGGGACTCGAGGGTGGGGCGGGCCATCTCGGCCGCTCTCTTCCCGATATCGGGGTACCCTCCGGCGCCGAGGCCTTTGGTGAGCGATTTTCCGATGAGCACGCGCTTGTCGGCTTGGATCATGTCCAGATGCTGCTTGTCCGTGTTCACAGCGAGAGTCTCTGCGCCCGATACGCCCATGTGGTACAGCCGGTTCACCGTGTTGTTGCCGGCGCCCCCGCAGCCGACGATGACGATCCTTGGCAGGCCGAGGAAGTCTCCATCTTCTGCACCGTCGCCCTTGCCGGACTGCTTGAGAAGGTCCTGGTTCTTGACAGCCTCATCAATGATACTCTGCATTCTAAACCTCCTAAACCTTGAATGAAATCTGGTCGCTCTCCCGGAGCACCCGGCTGGCATGCTTCTCGATCAGCTCTCGGACAGCATAGCGTACCGCCTCCGAGACGGTGGGGTAATCCCCCATATCGACCAGCCTCTCCAGCATGTCAACCTGCTGCTTTGGGAGTCGAATTGTGATCCTTTCCATCATGACTGCGTGTATCTGACAATAAGCTGCTCATGAGCAGCTTCTTGTCAGACATCTGGATCCTCCTTGTCTGACTAACCAGATAATTCTAATAGTAACGGTTATATATATAAATCTTCTTTTTTGGAATCGCAGCGAGCGAACGGTTTTATCTCCGGCCCCCGAACCTCTATAGACAAGAGGTCATCCCATTGTTCGACCCATTCCCGGCAAAGGTGATTCACGGGGGTACGGTGAAGCGGCTGAAGATCGGAGATGCTGGCGACATTCTCGATTTCTCGGCAAGCCTGAACCCCTTCCCCCCGCGAGTGGACTGGTCCGTCGGTCCGTCGGATCTGGAGCACTACCCCGACGACACCTACGCCGCGCTGAAAGAGGCGATCGGCCGAACCTTTCGCCGCCCGACTGAGGAGATCTGCGTGGGCAACGGGTCCATCGAGCTGATCCGTGTGTTCTGCGCGGCAGTGCTCGAGAGGGGGGATCGGGTGGCGATCGCCTCCCCCACCTTCGGAGAGTACGAACTCTCGGCACGGTTATGCGGGGGAAGGATCGCGGGGCGGGGTCCGATCAAAGTCCACTTCCTCTGCAACCCCAACAAT
>FWPV01005798.1_pt1 | contig 24304 bp, 27 predicted proteins | sample 2228371 | NCBI WGS metagenome assembly FWPV01 (sample SAMEA103939776, study PRJEB20133) | metagenome | reverse complement strand
TCGTAGTGGATGCACGTGTCCCCCATGGTCAGGCACCGTATCCGGGTACGGTCGGCTCCGTGATCTCCCGCCCGCCGCAGGACCAGACCCTCGCCGCCCGGGTGCGCGGCCGGCTCAAACGCGAGGCCGGCGAGCTCGTGCGATGGGCCTGGGGGACCGCGGTCGAACTCGGTTCCATCGGGCCGGACGACCGGCGGGGTCGTCGGTTCGGCCGGTTCGGGCGGGGGAGCGCGATCTGCTTCCCGGCCACCGCACTGTTCAACGAGTACGCCATCGAGATCGGCGAGGACACCCTGATCGGGCCGTATGCGAGCCTCTCGGCGGGGATGGTGCCGGGTCAGCGGATGATCAGCCACCCGGTGGTCTCCATCGGCGACCGCTGCCTGATCGGCCGGGGGTCGAGCATCGTCGGGCATCTGTCGATCAGCATCGGCAACGACGTCTGGACCGGTCCGAACGTCTATCTGACCGACCAGAACCACGGCTACGAGGACCTCGACCTGCCGATCTCCCGGCAGTCGATGCCGGAGCGGCCGGTGGTGGTCGGCGACGGATCGTGGCTGGGCACCGGAACCGTCGTCCTGCCCGGCGCCCGGATCGGCCGCCACGTCGTGGTCGGCGCCGGCTCAGTGGTGACCGGTGAGCTCCCGGATCACAGCGTCTGCGCCGGCGTCCCCGCCCGGGTGATCACCCGGTACGTGGCCGGCGAGGGCTGGGTGCGGGTGCGCTGAGCCGGGCCGGCCGCAGCCGGTGCTCAGGCCAGGTCGCCCGGTACCTGGCAGGAGGGCATGCCGTTGCGCCTGGCCAGCTCGTTCATGCGGATGGCGATGGGGACGCCACGCTCGCTGGCCGTCTCGGTGAACCGCACGTCGAGGTTGGCGGCGAGCTTCTCGGCATGGGCGTCGCGGTCGGCCAGGTGGGCGTCCCAGTCGGCCAGCCACGCCGTCACCAGGGCCCGGCTGGTGTCATCGGCCGGCTCCGGGAGGGCCCGCAGGCTGCGGACCATCGCCCGCAGCAGCTCGTTGGCCTGCTTCACCGACGGCGCCCGGTCGGCCGGGGTGCCCCCACGGAACGACGATGCCAGGGGGAGCCCGGCCAGCTCGGCGCCGGTGGCCGCGCACACCTGTTCGGCCTGCTCCACCCAGCCGCGGTCGGGGATCCGGTTCTTGTACTCCCAGGGGTTCAGGAACACGAACGCCCACATCGCCGCCAGGCCGATGCAGATCGCGACCAGCAGCCAGCGGACGGCGCGTCCCCGGCGCTCACCGGCCGCGACCCCGTCACCCGGTCCCCCGGTCGGGTTCACCGGTTCACCTCGGCCGGCTTCCGCCAGGTCGCCACCAGCAGCGCGGTCCCGGCGACCAGGCCGACCCCGGCGCTCACGGCGAGGCCACCCCAGCCGGCCCACTCGATGCCCAGTGCCCGGTCGAGGGAGAACCGCCCCGGGCCGAGGGCACCGAAGGCGGCGCCGATCAGGCCGAGCACGAACGTGTACTCCCACCCCTGGCCCGGCCGGAACACGAAGAACCCGTTGTCCTTGTGGGCCACGATGCCGGCCACGAGCATCAGCCCGACGAACGCTGCGCCGGCGAACGGGGTGAGCAGGCCGAGCGCCAGTGCCACACCGGCACCGATCTCGGTGAACGCCGCCAGCCGGGCGTGGAGCCACCCGGGCCGCATCCCCATGCTCTCGAACCAGCGGCCGGTGCCGTCGAGACCGCCGCGGATCTTGTTCCAGCCGTGCGCAGCGAGCGTGAGGCCCACCCCCACCCGGAGAGCGAGCAGCGCGACATCGACCGCTTCCACGCCCGACAGGCTGGCAGACTCGGACGGCCCGCGCCCATCCGGGTTGGCCGAGCCGGCGGCCGTCATCGGGCGCCTCCGGGGGCGTCTGGACCGCCGGGGCCGGTGACCGCGCCGGACCTGACCGACAGGAGGAACCGATGATCGGACGGCGCGTGCTCGGTATCACGGCCGGGGTGGCGATGACCTTCGGCCTGGTCGCCTGTGGCGGCGACGACGGGGGTTCGCGTGGTTCGAAGTCGGGTTGGTGCGAGGTCGCCCGGGGAGTGCAGAACGCCTCGGAGGCCCTCGGCGGTGAGGCCGTCGACCCCACCGACAAGGCGGCGGTGAAGGCCCTGTTCGACGACCTCAAGCAGGCCATCGGCAAGGCGGAGGGCAAGGCGCCGGCCGAGATCAAGGCGGACGTGGAGACGACGTTCGCCGCGTTCAAGAAGCTCATCAGCGCCATCGAGAAGAAGGACTACGACTTCCTCGCCGTGGTCAGCGACCCCGAGCTTGCCTCGTTGTTCGAGGACGAGAAGCTCAGCGAGGCCGGTGACCGGATCACCGCCTACAACGAGCGGGAGTGCGGGATCAAGGCCGGAAGCTGACCGGTCGGCCCGACCGCCCGGTCAGGCGTGGGTCGGGTCGACGAGCACCTTCACGTGGGCAGCAGGGTCGTCGGCGAGCCGGGCCATCAGGTCCGGCAGGTCGGCGAGGCCCACGGTCGCGTCGTGGAGCGGGTCCACCCGGATGCGTCCGTCGCCGATCAGGCCGATGGCGTGGGCGAACTCCTCGTGCCGGTAGCCGAGGCTGGCGACCACGGTGACCTCTTTCACCAGCCAGGCCCCGGGCGCGATCGTGGCCGTCCCTGAGGCCAGCCCCACCAGGTTCACCGTGCCGCCTCGGCGGACGAGGTCGACGGCGGCCTGGACGGTGGCCGGCACGCCGGCACACTCGAACACCACGTCGGGTCCGAGCCCGCCGACGGCGTCCCTGGCAGCGGCCGGTTCGACGGCGTCGTCGGCACCCAACCGGCGGGCGAGCTCGCGCCGGTGCGCGAGCGGCTCGACCGCGATCACCCGGCCGGCGCCGGCCGCCCGGGCGCACTGCAGCGTGAGCAGACCGATCGGGCCGCACCCCTGGACCACCACGGTGTCGCCGAGGGTGATCGGGGTCCGGCGCACGGCGTGGAGGGCCACCGTCGTGGGTTCGACCATGGCCGCCTGCTCGTCGGTGAGCTCGGGGCCCACGGCGACCAGCCGGGTGGCGTCGACCGAGATGGCCGGGGCGAACCCCCCGTGGGGCGGGGCGAGGGGATCGCGACCGACCATCGACAGGAACGCCGACTGGCACCAGGCCGCCTGCCCGGCGCGGCACGCCGGACAGCGGCCGCACGCCGGGCTCACCGCCCCCACCACCCGGTCTCCCTCGGCCACCGCCCGCACCCCCTCGCCGACGGCCGCGACCACGCCCACCCACTCGTGACCGCAGATCGCCGGGTTGTAAGGCTCGGCCGACAGGTACCCGTGGATGTCGGTGCCGCAGACCCCGCAGCGGCGGACCTCCACCACCGCCGTACCCGGCCGGGGTTCGGGGTCGGGAACCTCGACCAGCTCGAAGCGGCGCTGGCCGGTGACCAGCCCGGCGCGCACCTCAGGTCTCCTCCGCGAGGATGGGCTTGCCCATCGCCCACCGCAGGCCGCGCCGGAGCAGCTCGTGGAAGGTGGCGAGCTCCCACGATCCCCGCTCCAGCACCGGCCACCGCATCCCGTTGAACGGTGGATCGACCATGTCCCAGTGGCTGCGGCAGTGGCCGAGGGTGAAGTACACGACCTCCCCGTGCCCGAGCGGGCGGCGGTAGAGCACCAGGCGGGGCTCGTCGACCGGCCACTCGGCTTCGGCGAACCCCTTGGTGGTCCCCGTCCAGCGGGTCTCGAGCAGCGGGATCACCTCGCCGTGGTACTCGCAGAGGTACAGCTCGTCGTTCGCGTCGAACGGCTCGATCCCGGCCACCAGGGGGTCGTCGGCCGCGCCCGGCGACACGCTCACCCGGTACGGCTCGATGGCCGGATGGGACAGGAACTGGCTGCCCAGGGTCTCGGCGAACACCGGGAAGCAGCGGGGTGTGCGGAAGTCCCCCTGGCCGAGCGCCGGTGGCGGGTCGAACGCCGCGTTGGTGGCGTGCAGGGCGAACCACCGGCCACCGTTGGCCACCCAGTCGCGCAGGACCAGCTGCTCGGCCTCCGTGGGCCGCACATCGCAGGTGTACGTGACCAGGAACGTGCTGGCGGTGATCCCGGCGAGGTCGTGGAAATCCTGCGCGACCCTGGTGCGGACCTCCTCGTGCTCGCCGAGGAGGCGGAGCAGCTCGAGGCGGGCGTAGTCGAAGTCGTGGTACTTGCCCCCGCAGACCAGGTAGCCGTCGATGCGACCCATCGGTGCCGTCAGAAGGCGATGCGCTTGGTGAACCCGCCGTCGATCACCAGGTTGGCACCGGTGATGAGCGAGGCGGCGGGCGAGGCGAGGAAGGCGATGGCGTTGGCCACCTCCCGGGGCCGCCCGAGCCGCCCGATCGGCATCTTCTTCTCGATGGTCTCGTAGAACTGGGGCATGTGCTGCTTGATCGTGTCCCAGTTGCCGCCTTCGAAGAACACCGGCCCGGGGGACACGGTGTTCACCCGGATGCCCTTGGGGGCGAGCGCCTGCGACAGGTTCGAGGCGTAGGCCATCATCGCCGCCTTCATCGGACCGAAGCTGCCCGGGCCGGCGAACTCCTCGAGGGCGGCGATCGAGCTGAGGCAGACGATCGCGCCGCCACCCCCGGCCTCCATGACCGGCGTCAGGACCTCGACGGCCCGGGTGAGGCCGAACACGTCGAGCTCGAGGTTGGCCCGCCAGCCGGCCTCGCCCCGCCCGGCGGCGGCGCTCACGTTGTGGACGAGGATGTCGACCCCGCCGAGCTGGTCGGCGGCCCGCTGCAGCCACGCCTTGTAGGCGTCGGCATCGGCGACGTCGACGCCCTCACCGACGACCCTGGTGCCGTGGGCGCCGAGCGCGGCGACCGCCTCGCTCACGTCGCCGCGGGCGCAGATGGCGACATCGCACCCCTCCTCGGCCAGCACCTCGGCGGTGGCGAACCCCAGGCCACGCTTGCCGCCGGTGACGATGGCCTTCTTCCCCTTCAGGCCCAGATCCATGTGCAACCCCCCGGTCTCGAGTGCGGCGGAGCATAGGCAGCGGCATGGCCCTGACGCCGGGCCGAGCGGTACCTTCGCGCCCGACGAGGGGGTCGCCATGAGCGAGGTGCGCAGGGTCGCATGCATCACCGGCGCTGCTGCCGGGATCGGTCGCGCCACCGCCGAGCTGTTCCTCGAACGGGGATTCAGCGTGGTCGTGAACGATCTGAGCACCGAGGGGCTCGCGTGGACGGCGCACGAGACCCACTCGGTCGCGGTCGCCGGGGACGTGGCCCAGGAGGCCGTGAACCAGGCCATCGTGCAGGCCGCGCTCGACGCCTACGGCCGGCTCGACGTGGCAGTGCTCAACGCCGGGGTGGTGGGCAGCCCCCCGATCGAGGCGCCCGGTGCGCCGGAGCGGCTCGACCAGGTGCTCGCGGTCAACGTCCGTGGCGTGGTGCTCGGCCTGCGGGCGGCCGCGCCCGCCCTGCGGGCCACCCACGACGGGAACCGGGCGGTCGTGGCCGTCGCGTCGACCAGCGGGCTCCGGGCCGACCCGGGGAGCTGGGCCTACAACGCCTCGAAGGCCGCCGTCATCAACCTCGTCCGGGCGGCGGCCATCGACTACGCCGCCCAGGGCATCCGGGTGAACGCCGTGGCTCCCGGACCGACCAGGACGGGCATGACCCAGATGCTCACCTCGATGCCCCAGCTCGAAGCGGACGTGGCCCGGCGGATCCCGATGCAACGGTGGGGTGAGCCACGCGAGCAGGCCGAGGTCATCTGGTTCCTCGCCTCACCGGCCGCGTCGTTCGTCACCGGGGTGACGATCCCCTGCGACGGTGGCATCAGCGCGAATGCCGGTCACTTCCTCCCCCCGCCCCGTACCTGACCTGGAGGTCGAACCCGTGCCCATCAAGGACTACGAGGATGTCACCGTCTACGCGCTCGACCCGGACAAGGAGGCCGAGCTGATCGCCCAGCAGAATGAGTGCACCTTCTGCTGGGTGACCAGGGACGGTTCGCCCATGGCGGTCATCATGAGCTACCTGCGCACCGACGACGGTCGGTTCTGGATGACCGCGAGCGGGCAGCGGGCGCGGATCCCGGCCATCCGCCGCGACCCGCGGGTGGCGATCGTGATCACCAGCCCGGGGACGAAGATGGGTCCGGGCAAGACCGTGTCCTACAAGGGCATCGCCACCGTGCACGGCCCTGAGGACGAGGACTTCGCCGAGCTCAAGGCGTGGTTCTACCCGGCGCTCGGGCAGCGGCTGTTCGGGCGGTACGGCGAGGAGCGGGTGCGCGAGTTCGCTGCGATGCTCGACTCGCCCCGCCGGGTGATCGTCGAGGTCCAACCCGGGCTGCGGGTGGGCTACGACGGCGACAAGATGCGCCAGGCCACCGACGAGGCCCGGGCCGCCGGCGGTCTGGCGTCGTAGGCCCCCGGCGGGTCGGCGCTGCAGCCCGGCGCGGCCGCTCAGCCCCGGCCCACGAAGCCCCAGTTCCCCATGATCTGGAGCTCGTGCTCGTTGCGGTCGTGGAGCAGCGCCACCAGCGGGGCGGTGAGGCGGCGGTCCCCGTGGGCGATCGCCGCCTCCAGCGCGCAGCTGAGCGCCTCGGTGGCCCGGTCGTAGTCGGCGCGCACGTCGGCGTGGTGCAGGCTCGTCGTCCGTGCGTGCCGGTAGGCCTCGAGCGCCGCCCGGGTGGCCGCATCGGGCAGGGCGTCGAGCGTGGCGGCGACCGCCGCCTCGATGGCATCGCACTCCTCGCGCATCCAGGCGATCTCGTGCATGGCCCGGACGGCCACGTTCTCCAGGATGTTGTCGATCATCTGGAGGGTCACCGACAGGGCGGGATCGTCGATGCGTGGGGCGATCCGGTCGCGCAGCTCGGCCCGCACCGCGTTGAGCACCTGTTCGGGATCGGGGCGGGTGATCACGACGCCTCCTCGACCGCAGCCATCGCCTGTTCGAGCGCGGACGACACCTCGAGCCACACCTTGTGCCCGAAGGCCATGGAGTTCACGTTGTAGGGGATCTGCACGCCGGCGCCGCCGTCGGTGACCCACCAGGTGGTCATCTGCATGATGTTGGCGAAGATCTGGATGGCGCCGAGGATCGTGAAGTACCCGAGCGTCACCGGGTTGACCGCCTCGGGCGATGCGCCGGTGGCGGCGCAGTAGCGGTCGCAGAACGCCGCCAGGTCGACCTCGGTGAGATCCGGCGGCGCGGCCGAGGAGTAGGCCTTGTACCAGCCGAGGTCCTCCCGGGGGTCGCCGATGTGGGCGAACTCCCAGTCGATCAGCTGCAGGGTGCCGTCGGGGTGCACGAGGATGTTCGAGTTCTGGAAGTCACCGTGGCACAGCGTGAGCGGCATGGCCGGTGGGCGGTGGGCCGCGAGCCAGGCGCCCATGTACCGCACGAAGGGCTCCCGTTCGCCATTGACGAGCTCGGACTCCTTCCAGACGGCGATCTTGGCGTCGAGGTAGGCGTCCCACGATGCGGGGCGCGCCAGCGTGGCCGGGAGGTCGTCCACCGGGATGCGGTGCACCTGACCGGCGAGGTCGGCGAGCCGCTGCGACAGCGCCTGTCGGTCGGCGGTGGGCTCGCTGCCCAGCAGCGCCTGGAGCGTGGGCCCGTGGGCGAGCTCGAGCACGATCGCCTTGGTGCCCAGGTGCTCGCCGGTCGCGTCGAAGGCCCGGGCGGCCGGCATGGGCACGCCCCCGTGCGCGGTGAGGAACGACAGCAGTTCCCACTCGGCGGCCCGGTCGGTCTCGAGCAGCGCCGTGCCCGGAGGAGGGTCGCCGCGCAGCACGAGCACATCGGCGCTGGTGGGGTCGCCCGCGATCCATTCGATGTCGGCACGGGCCATCGACCGGCTGTAGCCGCCGGCCATCACGCGGTAGGAGACCACCCGGAGGTGGGTCCGGTCCGGGTGGTGCAGGCGCAGGAAGCGCTCGAGCCGCTCGGGCATCTCGGCAGGGTCGTGCTCGGCGGTGGACGGTAACGTCGGTCACACCGGTGGTGTCGGGTCGGGCGGGAGCAGGTGCCGATGGAGTTGTTCGCGAACCTGAGCGAAGCGGTCGTGGACCCGGCGGACTGGGCCCGCCGGCGTGAAGCCGAAGGGTACGACGGGCTCGGGTGCAGCGAGCACCTGTGGATGGCCGGCCGGGGGGTGCGGCCGTTTCCCCACCTGTGGGTGACCCTGGCGACGATGGCCGCGGCGACGTCGCGGGTGAGGCTGACCCCGAGCTTCGCCAACAACCTGTTCCGCTCGCCGGTGGAGTTCGCCCAGGCTGCGCTCATGATGCAGGCCGTCTCACGCGGCCGGTTCGAGGCCGGGCTCGGGGCCGGGTGGCTCGAAGAGGAGATGACCAGGACGGGCCGCCCCTACCCCGATGGTCGGACCCGCGCCCGCATGTTCGCCGAAGCGGTCCGGATCGTCCGGGCGCTGCTCGACGAGGGGCGGTGCGCCTTCACCGGCGAGCACTACCAGGTGGACGTGCCGGTGCTCGGCCCCCGCTGGAACCCACCCCCTCCGCTGGTGGCCAGCGTGGGCAGCCCGTGGACGATGGCCAACGTCACCCCCCTGGTCGACCGGGTCGAGCTGAAGATCGGCCGGACCACCCGGGACGGCGCCATCGACTTCGCCCAGCTCGCTTCGGTGACCGTCGAGGAGGTGCGGGCCATGGTCGAGCGGGTCAGGTCGGCCAAGCCCGGGATCCCGGTGAGCGTGCTCGCGTTCGTGGCCGTCGGCGACCATCCGGCCGTCGGGGCCATGCGCGCCGCCCTGGGCGACGGCTTCTACGGGTCGTTGTGCGACCCCGAGCCGTCCGCCGTGGCCGAACGGCTGCTCGCCCTGGTCGACCTCGGGATCGACCGGGTCCAGGTGACCGAGTGGAGCGCCGGCAGCTTCGAGGCGCTCGCCCCCGCACTCGCCGCACGGTGACCGTGCCGGTGGGCTCCCTGGATCGTGCCTGAGACCCGCGTCGGCGGCCCTGGCTACCGTGAGCGGCCGTGCCACCGGCGAGCAGCTACGACGCCATCGTGATCGGAGGCGGCCACAACGGGCTGGTCGCCGCCGCCTACCTGGCCCGTGCCGGCAAGCGCACGGTGGTGCTCGAACGTCGCCATCTGGTGGGCGGCGCGGCGGTCACCGAGCAGCCGTTCGGACCCGACTACCGGGTGACGAGCCTGTCCTACGTGGTCAGCCTCCTTCCCCCCACGCTGCAGCGCGACCTGCAGCTCGCCCGCCACGGGTACGAGGTGTATCCGCAGGGTCCGTACTTCGTGCCCTACCCCGATGGCCGCTGCCTGCAGCTGCCGGCCGACCGGGCCCGCCGCCGGGCCCAGATCGCCCAGTTCTCCCGACGGGACGCCGATGCCATCGACGGCTGGGACGCCTGGCTGGAGCGGCTGGCGACGGTGCTCGGCCCGCTGCTGTCGTCGGTGCCGCCGCGGCTGGGATCCCGGCGACCCGCCGACCTGCTCGACCAGGCGAGGCTGCTGTGGCGGCTCCGCCGGTCGCTCGACCCGAGGACGGTCGCCGAGATCACCCGGCTGTTCACCATGAGCGTCGCCGACCTGCTCGAGGAACGCTTCGAGTCGCCCGAGCTGCAGGGGGTGCTCAGCGTCTCGGGGGTCATCGGCACCTGGGCCGGGCCACGTTCACCGGGCACGGCGTTCGTGATGGCCCACCACAAGATCGGCGACGTCGGCGACGGGGCGCTGGGGTCGTGGGGTTTCCCCAAGGGAGGCATGGGCGGCCTCACCCGGGCGCTCGCCGATGCGGCCAGGAGCTTCGGGGCCGAGATCCGCACCGAGGCCGAGGTGACCCGCGTGCTGGTGCGCAACGGCCGCGCCGAGGGGGTGGCGCTGGTCGACGGCACGGAGCTGCGCGCCCCCGTCGTGGTGGCCACCGTGCATCCCAAGCTCGCGTTCCTCCGGTTGGTGGACCGCCGGGAGCTCCCCCCGGAGTTCGTCGCCGACATCGAGCGGTGGCGGACCCGGTCGGGCACGGTCAAGGTGAACCTCGCCGTCGACCGGCTGCCGGCATTCCGGGCCCGGCCGGCGTTCGACCCCGAGGTCCACGGCGGCACGATCGTGCTCGCCCGCTCGCTCGACGAGGTGGAGGCTGCGTTCCAGGAAGCGGTCGGCGGCCGGGCCGCCACCCGGCCCTTCGCCGACATCTGCATCCCCTCGGTGTTCGATCGCACGCTCGCCCCGGAGGGACACCACGTGGTGTCGATGTTCACCCAGTGGGTGCCCCACCAGTGGGCGGCCGAACCCCGGCGCGCCGAGCTCGAGGCCTACGCCGACCGGGTGATGGGCCTGATGGACGAGGTGGCCCCGGGCTTCTCGTCGTCGGTGCTGCACCGGGCGGTGATCGGCCCGTACGAGATGGAGCACGAGTACGGCCTGGTCGGTGGCAACATCTTCCACGGCGAGCTGACCGCCAGCCAGCTGTTCCACCTGCGCCCGGCCGTGGGGTACGCCGACTTCACCACGCCGGTCCGAGGCCTCTACCAGGCAGGTTCGGCCACCCACGGCGGGGGTGGGGTCACCGGCATCCCGGGGAGGAACGTGGTGGGCCGGATCCTCGCCGACGAGCGCCGGGCGCGGCTGGGCCGATCCGCCCGGCGGCGCTAACCGGCGCGGCTGGCCTCGTGGAACCGCCGGTGCAGCAGCGCGACGAACGCATCGACCAGTGCCGGATCGAACGCCGACCCGGCGCCTTCGCGGATGCGACCCAGCGCCGCCCGGGCCGCCCATGATCCCTCGGGGGCGAGGCGGGCGGCCGAGGTGTAGGCGTCGGCGATCGCCGTGATGCGGCCGGCCAGCGGGATCTGCTCGCCCCGCAGCCCGAGCGGGTAGCCCCCGCCGTCCCACCGCTCGTGGTGGGAGAGGGCGACGGCGGCGGCGAGTGCCATGCCCGGGTCGTCGCCCAGCGCGTCGAGCAGCGCGCCGCCGCGCTCGGTGTGCGCCTGCACCTCGCGCCGTTCGTCGGCCGACCACGCCCCGTGTCGCTGGAGCAGGTACTGCGGGACGCCGATCTTGCCGACGTCGTGCAGTTCGGCGGCGCGGCGCAGATGGCGCACGAACTCGGGCGAGGCGCCGATCTCGGCGGCGAGGGCGGCCGCCAGGTCGCCGACCCTGGCGTTGAGCTCCGCCGGTTCGTCGTCGACCACGGCCAGCGCTCGGAGCAACCGGCCCACCTCGGTGTCGACGTCCCCGGGCGCCACCGGTCGGGGGGTGACGCCCTCGAGGTCCCCACCGCGCACGGCGGCCTGGAGCCGGAGGTTGAGCAGTCGGGTCTCGAGCAGGCTCGCCACCCGGAAGCCGAGCTCGTCGGCGTCGACCGGCTTGGTCATGAAGTCCCGGGCGCCGGACCGGAAGCTCCGCGTGCGGGCATCGGGGGTGACGTCCGCGGTGAGCACCAGCACCGGGAGGTAGGTGCCTTCCCGGATGCGTTCGTCGAGCGCCTCCATGAACGCGAACCCGTCGAGTTCGGGCATGTGCAGGTCGACGATGACCAGATCCGGCTGCTCGTGGTCGAAGGCCCCGAGCGCCCGGACCGGGTCGGTCCAGCCGGTGACGGTCGGGTAGCCGTGGCGCTCGAGGAGCCGGGTGACGATCAGCACGTTCGCCGGCTCGTCGTCCACCACCATGATGCGGGCTGCGAATCGGTTCTCCAGGGGCACGCCCCTCCATCGGCCGCACCGGCGCCCCGCTGAACCCTCCGCAGGGTCGGGGGGGTCGGCACTGGGTATCGTGCCGGGCGTGACGACCGCCGATCCTGATGCGCTCAAGCTGTTCTCGTTCCAGGTGTTCTCCAAGCTCGAGGGGGCGGTCACCGCCGGCATGATCCACCTCGGGGATCAACTCGGCCTGTACCGGGCCCTGGCCGACGCACCGGGACCGCTCACCAGCGCCGAGCTCGCCGAGGTCACCGGTCTGCACGAGCGGTGGGTGCGGGAGTGGCTCTACAACCAGGCGGCGGCCCGCCTGGTGGCGCACGACGGCGGCGAGCGGTTCTGGCTCACCCCTGAAGCGACGGCGGTGTTGGCCGACCCGTCCCACCCGGCGTTCGGGATGGGCATGTTCCACCGGTTGCCCCAGTCGATGGCCACCCTCACCCACCTGCCCGACTCGTTCCGGACCGGCCTGGGCTACGACTACGACGCCCACGGCGAGCAGGGCGCGGTCGGGATCGAACGGAGCTTCGAACCCTGGTACCGCAACTTCCTGGTGCCGGTGGCGCTGCCGATGCTCGACGGGGTGGTCGAGCGGCTGGAGCGCGGCGCGGTGGTGGCCGACGTCGGCTGCGGCGCCGGGGTCGCCGTGCTCACCATGGCCCGGGCCTTCCCCAACAGCATGTTCCACGGCTACGACATCTCCCGCTACGCACTGGCCAGAGCGGAGGCCAAGCGGGAGGAGGCCGGGCTGGCCAACGCGCGCTTCCACGACGCCTCGCTGCAGCCGCTGCCCTCCGACGGCTCGGTCGATCTCGTCACCACCTTCGACTGCATCCACGACATGACCCACCCGCAGGAGGCGATGGTCGCCATCCGCAAGGCGATCAAACCCGACGGGGTGTGGCTGCTGGTCGACATCAAGGGCCGTGACACCTTCGCCGAGAACGTCGAGAAGAACCCGATGGCCTCGCTCATGTACGGGATCTCGGTCATGTCGTGCATGGCCAGCGCGCTGTCCTCGCCTGACGGTGCCGGTCTGGGGACCCTCGGCCTGCCCGAGTCGAAGGCCCGGGAGATGGTCGCCGCCGCCGGCTTCACCCGGTTCCGCCGGCTCGACATCGACCACTCGGTGAACGCGTTCTACGAGATCCGGCCGTGACCCTCAGGGCGCCGGTCTGACCCGCTCGGCCACGAGCAGGTCGGCGGTGTCGGCGACGACGCGGAACTCTCCGCTGGCCAGCACCGCGTCGAGCAGGGCCAGGTCGGCGTCACCGAGCACCGTCCGGTCGACAGCCAACCATCGGACCCGTTCCGGCGACCGGGGGTTGACATCGTCGACGCCCCAGTTCCGGCCCTGCCACGGGTTGGGGAACACGTACACCTCCTCGCGCCGCACGAGGTGCGGGGCGAGGTTGTAGGTGCTCGACACGCTCTGGCCGGGCGGCACCAGGTCGAGCGCCGCCCGCTGCAGTTCGGCACGCGGGGAGGCCTGCAGCGGCCAGTAGCCCTCCCGGTAGTGGCGGCTGATGGGTGAAACCCCCCACGCCACCGTGGTCGCCAGCGAGCAGGCGCACACCGCGCCGACCAGGAACCGCCGGGTGGCGTGCCGGCGTGGTCGGGCCACGCCCTCGATCATGGCGATCGTCAGCGCGAGGACCGGCATGGACACGTAGTGGAAGCGCACGCTCCACGTGAAGTAGGCCGTCGACAGCAGGTTCGCAGCGGCCTGCGCCGCTCCGATGACCAGCGGCAACGGTGAGAGGAACGAGGTGAACGCGTAGGGGAGCGCGAGGTCCCGGAGGTAGCCGAGCGCATCGGACTGCTCGAGCCGCTCGACGACGAGCCCGGGGTCGGTGACCGAGTTGACGACGATCTCCCTCGCGCTCGAGCCGAGCTCGCCGTAGAAGTTCTCGGTGTAGAACACCCCGTCGGGGCTGAACCTGGGCATGACCACCTGGGTCATGCCCAGGAACCAGATCGCGCCGGCGACGATGGTGACGAGCCCCACCCGGCGGTTGCCACGCACGGCCAGGACGAAGCCCAGTGCGGCGACGGCGAGCCCGACGTCCTCTTTCCACACGAGGGCGAGCGCCAGGGACACCGCATAGGGTCGCCACCGCCGCTCCAGGGCGTAGGAGTAGGCGAACAGCAACGGGGTGATGGCCATCACGTCGGGGTGGAACAGCTCCCAGGCCAGCCACCCGAGGGAGAAGTGACCGAGGTAGGCCACCGCCGGCCCGACCGCGAGCCACTCGTTGCCGAGGTGGTGGCGCGCCGCCCGGTACACCGCGACCGATCCGAGGGAGAGCACCACCACCTGGGTGAGGTTCATCAGGTGGGCCCCCTGGCCGAGCCACGAGAACGGCGCGAAGAAGAACAGGCCGTAGTTGGCGTGGTGACCGAGGACGTTCAGGCCGCGGATCGTGTTGAAGTGCCCGCCATGGGCCAGCAGCCACACCGCCTGGCCGTAGATCCCCATGTCGAAGTCGAAGCTGGCGAAGCGGGCGTGCCGGAGGTACACGAGCCGCCCGAACACGAGCGACCAGACCGCCGCTGCGCCCCACACCACCAGCACGGGACCGTTCCGCCGCAGATCGATCCGACGGCGGGCGTGGCGGGGCGACACCATCGTGTCCAGCGTGCCGTCCAGCGGGTGCGGGTCCTCGGCCGGCCCGGCCGCTGCGCCGCTGGTGTCGCTCACCGGCGATCAGCCTCGACGCAGCAGCTCGAGCTCTCGTCGGGCGAACCGCCACCCGTCGGGCGTGCGCACGTAACGGTCGTGGTACACCGCCGCCATCGACATCTCGGTCCCGTCGGTCAGCCGGCCCTGCTCGAGGATGTACCAGCGGCCCGTGGCCGAGTCCTCGTGCTCACCGGGCATCACCACGCCGTTCGGGGCCAGCTGGACGAGCTCGGTGTACCGCGCCATCGCCGCGGACCAGAAGGCCACGATCGCCTCCCGGCCGGTCAGCTCACGTCCCGCCAGACCCCAGGTGGCGTCCTCGGCCCAGGTGGCACCCCAGGTCGCACCGTCCCGGCGGTTCACGCCGTCGACATAGGTGTCGACCAGGCGGCGGATGGCGAGCTCGTCATCGGGGCGCAGCGGGGACATGGCGCGCCAGGCTAGGCGAGGGCCCGGGCGACCGGAGCCTCGGCGCCGAGCTCGGCCCGGGCGGCGGCCCACACCCAGTCGAGCATCTCGCTCCGGCTGATCACCCCCCCGTGCACCGCGACCTGCACGCCCAGCCCGTCGATCAGCGCGGCCAGGCGCCAGGCGGCGGCGTGCGGGTCGGCGCACGCGAACTCGCCGGCCGCCACCCCTTCGGCGATGATCGCCTCGAGCTCCAGCTTCCAGGCCAGGTCCATCTCCCGGGAGATGTCGCGGAGCTCGGCCACCCGGATCGCCTCACCCCAGCACTCGATCCACATCGCCCAGCCCGGCTCGGCCTCGGTCGGGGTGGAGAACTCGAAGACCCGGCCCAGCTTCTCGGTGGCGGACCCGGCACCCTCGATGACCCTCCGCAGCCGCGCGAGCTCCTCACTGGCCGCCCGGCGGAAGGCCTCGGCGATGAGGTGCTCCTTGGACTCGAAGTGGTAGTGGATCAGGCTCGTGGACACCCCGAGCTTGGCGGCGACGTCGGACACCCGGGTGTGTCCGAGCCCCCGCTCGACGATCACCTCCCGGGTGACGTCCAGGATCTCGTTCCGGCGTTGCACGACCGTGGGCTTCCTCACCGGCGCCGGACGGTACCGGATCCGGAGATGAACATCCGGTAGCCCGCAGCCCGATCGGCGCCGGTCGCTACCCTCGACGGCCATGACCCCCGATGTCGCTCCCCTCGAGCGGTCCGCGGTCGAGGACGCACTCGCCCCGTTCGGCCGTTCCCGGATGCTGCCCCGGGAGGCCTACGTGGACGACGCCGTGCTCGCCTGGGAGCGCCGCCGGTTCTTCGACCACGGCTGGGTGTGCGTCGGCCGGGGCGCGGACATGCCTGCGCCCGGCGACCAGCTCGCCACCTCGGCCGGGACCACGCCGATCCTGCTCACCCGGGACCGGGACGGCGGGCTGCACGCGCTGGCCAACATCTGCCGGCACCGGGGCCACGAGCTGCTGGCCTGCGGCGCCCGGGCCAACCGCGGGGTCGTGCAGTGCCCCTACCACGCCTGGAGCTACGAGCTCGACGGTCAGCTCCGGATCGCCCCCCGTTTCGACGGAGTGCCCGGGTTCGACCCTGCGGCGATGGGCCTCCGGCCGATCCGCCACGCCGAGGTCGGCGGCTGGCTGTTCGTCAACGTCTCGGGCGACGCCCCGCCGGTCGAGGTCCATCTCGCCGGGTTGGCCGAGCTGCTGGCGCCGTGGGACCCTGCCGCGCTGCGCACGGCGGCACGCCACACCTACGAGCTGCAGGCCAACTGGAAGCTCGTCCACGAGAACTACAACGAGTGCTACCACTGCCCGCTCATCCACCCCGAGCTGTGCCGGGTCACCCCGCCGGACTCCGGGGAGAACGTGCCCGGGCCGGCCGGGGCCTGGGTCGGCGGGTCGATGCGGCTCGAGGACCACGCCCAGACGATGAGCCTCGACGGGCGCTCGCCGGTGGATCCGCTCCCCGGCCTGGACGCGACGCGACGGCGCCAGGTGCTGTACCTGAGCGTGTTCCCGAACCTGTTGGTGAGCCTGCATCCCGACTACGTGATGACCCACCGGCTGGAGCCGCTGACGCCGGGGGCGACCCGGGTGACCTGCGAGTGGCTGTTCTCCTCCGAAGCGGTGGACCGGCCCGACTTCGATCCCGGGTACGCCGTCGACTTCTGGGACCTCACCAACCGGCAGGACTGGGCGGCGGTCGAGAGCGTCCAGCGGGGCATGGGCTCGCCGATGTTCGTCCCTGGGCTGCTCGCCCGGCAGGAGGACGCGGTGTACCAGTTCGTCACCCTGGTGGCGAGGGGGTACCTGGGCGGGCCGCTGGTGCCCTCGGCGATGCCGCCGGACGTCCGCCGGCGGTCGTCGGCGGCCAGCTGAGGTCCGTGGCAGGCTGCGTGGCTGATGCCGCCCGTGCCCGCCGCCCCACCGCCGCTCCCCGACGGCGTCCCTGACGAGATCCGGCGGTTCGTCGGCTGCCAGCTCACCGAGTTGGTGCTCGCTGACGGGCCGGTGACGTGGCTGCCGATGCCCGGCCTGGTCCAGCGGCTGACCGGGCACCGGATCGTGCCCCACGCCAAGGTCCGGCCCAGCCGCGAGCCGGGCTGGGCCGACCTGCACGTGGGGTGGGGGCCGATCGCCCTCCGCATGACCCTGGGGGTGGTCCAGGGGCGCCTGGCCGTCCGGTTCGGCCGGTGGCCCGACCCGCTCGTGCTGGCGATGCGCGGGGACATCGAGGCCTGGGTCCGGCAGGTCAACGGCTGGCTGGAGGCCAACCACCGGCACCTGCTGCCAGCGTCCATCACCGCAGGGCGGGTCGGCCTGCGCAAGGCGGCGGCCGGTTCGCCCGCATCATCGGCGACGAGCGGTTGACCCGGGCCGGTGGGGTCCCGAGGGGCTACGTTCCCCGGACCGTGACCGCCGTGATCATGGATGGCAACGCCACGGCCGCGGCCGTGCGCGCCGAGGTGCGCACGACGCTCGCTGCGGCCGGGAACCCTCCGGTGTGCCTGGCAACCGTCCTCGTGGGCGATGATCCCCCGTCCCGCCGGTACGTGCGCAACAAGCAGGCCGACGCCGAAGCGGTGGGCATGGTGAGCCGCCACGTCGAACTCCCGGCCACGGCCACGCAGGGCGAGGTGGAGGCTGCGGTCGCAGCGCTGGTCGACGACCCGGCGGTGCACGGGATCCTCGTGCAGCTGCCGCTCCCCGGCCACCTCGCCGCCGACCGGGTGCTCGACCTGCTCCCTGCGGCCAAGGACGTGGACGGTCTCACCGAGCGGAACCTGGGCCGGTTGGTGCAGGGCCGGCCAGGTCACGTGCCATGCACCCCACTGGGGGTGATGAAGCTGCTCGAGGTCCACGGCGTCCCGACCGCCGGGGCGAGGGCGGTGGTGATCGGCCGGTCGACGCTGGTCGGCCTTCCGGTCTCGCTGCTGCTCGCCCGCAAGGGGGTGGACGCCACGGTGACCATCGCCCATTCCCGTTCTGCCGCTCTGGCGTCGCTGTGCCGGGAGGCGGACATCGTCGTGGCCGCGGTGGGTCAGGCCCGGATGGTCACGGCCGACTGGGTGAAGCCCGGTGCAGCGGTCATCGACGTCGGGATCTCCCGTACCGAAGCGGGGATCGTCGGGGACGTCGCCTTCGACGAGGTCGCCGCCGTCGCCGGCTGGATCACCCCCATGCCGGGGGGCACCGGGCCGATGACCCGGGCCTGCCTGCTGCTCAACACGCTGGAGGCGGCCCGGATGCAGGGCGTGCTGTAGCCGGGCCGGCGACGGTCTCAGGCGTCGCGGCGCTCGAGCAGGACGCCGGCGACCGCGACGAGGGCCGCGGTCCAGGCCAGCCCCACGGCCAGGCCCGCCCACGGTGCCAGCGCCCGGGTGTCGCCCCCGGTGCCGAGCATGGCGCCGGTCGCGCTGAACGGCAGGAACCGGGCACCCTCCCGGACGATCGGGATGGCGCTCAGGATCGGTTCCACCAGGACCTGCAGCACGATGACGATGGCGATGCCGGCGGTGGGCTGGCGGATGATGAACGCTGCGGCCGCGGCCATGACCATGGTCAGGGCGAACAGGGGACCGACGGCCAGCAGCGCCCGCACGGCGGCGGTGTCGGTGAGGCCCATGGCCTGGTCGTCGAGGGCGAGGATCGGGTTCACGACGGCGACGGCCAGACCCGCGGTGACCAGGCCGGCCACCAGCCCGAGGCCGCCGAGCACCACGAGCTTGGCGGCGAGGAACCGCAGCCGGCGAGGGCAGATGGCCAGTGACGAACGGATCAGCTCGAACCGGTACTCGGCCCCCACGGCGAGCACGGCGAGGATGAGCATCGTGGTCTGGGCGGCGCTGACGCCGCCGAGGATCACCTGGACCGGGCCCCCGGCCTGGTCGACCAGGCCGGGGTCGGTGCGGGTGACCACGGCGACGAGCACAGCGAAGCCCACGCCGAGCAGCACCGAGAGCAGCACGCACACCCGGGGGGACAGCGTGGTCCGCAGCTTGATGGCCTCGGCCCGCAGGAGACCGCTCACGACCGCTCCTGGACGGGTGCTGCGGTGAAGTCGGTCTCGCCCGAGGTCAGCGCCATGAAGGCCTCCTCCAGCGACGCCTGCAGCGGGGTGAGTTCGTGGAGCACGAGGCCGTGGTCGGCGGCGAGCTGGCCGACCTCCGGAGCCTCGAGGCCGGTCACCGTCAGTGCCCCGTCAGCCTCGACGTCGACCTGTGCCCCGGCCCGGACGAGGGCGGCGGCGAGCGCGTCGGGTTGCGGTGAGCGCACCCGCACCGCCTGCCGGGGGCCGTTGGCCAGGAAGTCCCGGGTCGGCGTGTCGGCGATCAACCGGCCACGCCCGATGATCACCAGGTGGTCGGCGGTGAGGCTCATCTCGGCCAGCAGGTGACTCGACACGAACACCGTGCGGCCCTGGCCGGCCAGGTAGCGCAGCAGCTGGCGCACCCAGACGATCCCCTCCGGGTCGAGCCCGTTGACCGGCTCGTCGAACAGCAGCACCGGCGGGTCCCCGAGCAGGGCGGTGGCGATGCCGAGGCGCTGCTTCATCCCCAGCGAGAAGCCGCCGGCCTTCCGGCCGGCCACCTCGGTGAGCCCGACCATGGCCAGCACCTCGTCCACCCTGGTGCGGCCGATCCCGGCGGCGGCGGCCATCCACCGCAGGTGGTCGCGGGCACTGCGGTTGGGGTGGACCTGCCCGGCGTCGAGCAGGGCGCCCACCTCACGGATCGGGTGGCGCAGTTCGTGGTACGGGCGGCCGAGCACCGTGGACCGGCCCGCCGTGGGTCGGTCGAGGCCGAGGACCAGGCGCATGGTCGTCGACTTCCCCGCCCCGTTGGGACCGAGGAACCCGGTGACCCGACCGGGCCGGACCGTGAAGGTGAGATCCTGCACCGCCACGGTGCGGCCGTACCGCTTGGTCAGGCCCTCGACGGCGATCACCGGACCGACCGTAGCCCGTGACCGCCGCCGGGGCGCCCGACACGGCGTGGCGGTGCCACGGGGCGGTACGTTGCCGCACCGCACGTCCGACGTGAAGGGGGGAACCGTGTTCGACCTGGCCGGCAAGACCGCGCTGATCACCGGGGGCAGCTACGGACTGGGGGTGGTCTGGGCCACCGCTCTGGCCGAGGCCGGTGCCGATCTCGCGCTCACCGCCCGGTCGGGCGACCTGCTCGCCCAGGTCGCCGAGCAGCTGCGGACCTCCACCGGGCGCACGGTGACGACCCACACCGGTGACGTCACCGATGAGACCGACGTGGAGCGGGTGGTGGCCGAGGCCATCGCCGCCCACGGCAAGATCGACATCCTCGTGAACAACGCCGGTGTGAACGAGCCGACCGGCAAGCCCAGCGAGCAGACCTCCAATGAGCACTTCCGCCACGCCATCGAGGTGGACCTGCTCGGCGTGTGGCACTACGCCCGTGAGGTGGGTCGGCACATGCTCCAGCGGGGGAGCGGGTCGATCATCAACATCGCGTCGATCTGCGGCATGGGAGCCACCGAGTTCGCCAACCCTGCGTACCACGCGGCCAAGGCGGCGGTGATCCAGCTGACCCGCCAGCTCGGCGCCGAGTGGGCCGATCGTGGGGTGCGGGTGAACGCCATCAGCCCCGGGTTCTTCATGAGCGAGATGATCCGTGAGCCCCTCGAGCTGATGGGTACCCGCCCGTGGATCGACGCCCGCACGCCCATGCGCCGCATGGGTGAGCATCCCGAGCTCGCCGGGCCGATCGTGTTCCTGGCCTCCGACGCCGCGTCCTACGTCACCGGCATCAACCTGCCGGTCGACGGTGGCTTCAGCTGCACGATCGGCATGAGCCAGCTGCAGGCGCCCTGGCAGCTGTGGAACAAGCCGGGGCCGATCGGGCAGCCGTACCGCGGGCTGGTCGAGCTGCCACCGAACATCCCCCGGGTGGGCATCCCCGGGCTGCACTTCCCGATCGAGTCCCCGGAGGGCTGACATGGCTGAGTACCCCAAGCGGTTCGACCTCACCGGCAAGGTGGCGCTGGTGACCGGCGCCAGCTACGGCCTCGGGGTCACCTTCGCCACGGCGCTGGCCGACGCCGGAGCCGACCTGGCGCTCACCGCACGGTCGGCCGACCTCCTCGAGAACACCCGCCGCACGATCGAGGCCATGGGCCGCAGGGCCACGGCGGTCACCGGTGACGTCGCCGTCGAGGACGACGTGGTCCGGGTGGTGGGCGAGACCCTCGACGCCCACGGTCGCATCGACATCCTCGTCAACAACGCCGGCATCAGCGACCTGCGTGGCCTGCCCAGCGAGCACTCCGACACCGAGACCTTCAAGCGGATCATCGACGTCGACCTCATGGGGGTCTGGTACTACGCCCGCCACTGCGGGCTGCACATGCTCGAGCGGGGGAGCGGCTCGATCATCAACATCGCCTCGATCCTCGGCAGCGGCGGGAGCGAGTTCGTGAACCCGTGGTACTACGCAGCCAAGGGCGCGGTGCTCCAGCTCACCCGACTGCTCGCCGTCGAGTGGGGTGACCGGGGGGTGCGGGTGAACGCCATCAGCCCCGGCTACGTGGTGACCGAGATGACCCGACCGCTGTTCGAGCAGCTGGGCATGGCTCCCTGGATCGAGAGCCGCACCCCGATGCGGCGGCTGGCCACCCCCGAGGACCTGATCGGCCCGCTGCTGCTGCTCGCCAGCGACGCCGGTGCCTATGTGAGCGGCCTGAACCTGCTGGTGGACGGTGCCTTCGACGCCAGCCGGGGGGCCTGGCAGATCGCCCCGTCGCACTTCCAGTGGAACAAGGACAAGCCCCAGGTCGGCACGCCCTACCCGGGTCTGGTCCCGAACACCTTCGAGCAGTGGAAGCAGGGGATCCCGGGGCTGCACTACCCGATCCCCGAGAGCTGAGCGGCCGCCCGACGTCGTCCCGTCGGCCTGACCAGAGGAGACCGAGTCATGGAAACCCTGCACGACGTCATCGAGGAGTCGCGGCGCTACGGCCAGATCGCCTGGGTGAGCACCGCCTCGCCAGACGGGGAGCCACATGTGGTCCCCGTGGCGGTGTCGTGGGTCGACGATGACCTCTACGCCTTCGTGCTGTCGAGCGGCAAGAAGGTCCGCAACATCCGCCGGAACCCTCGCGCCTTCGTCCATTTCCAGGTGAGCGAGAAGCTCGACTGGGACAGCCTGATGCTGTGGTGCGACGCGTCGATCGTCGACACCGTCGAGGGGCGGCGTGCCCTGTGGGACCGGATGGGGTACGACCTCGCCGCCTTCGAGCCGGGCGGTCCGGAGAGCGACAACCACGTCTTCATCCGAATGGTGCCGAACCGGGCCACGGTGCTGCGCTTCTACGGCCTCAAGGGCCGCAGCAGCTGGGCGCGGTGACGGCCGTGGCCGGTGCGCGCCTCACCAGGTTGTCCCGGTCGGTGGCCGGCAAGGTGGCGCTCGTCACCGGTGCGGCCAGCGGGATGGGGCGGGCCACCGCCCACCTGTTCGCCGACGAAGGGGCCCGGGTCGCCGTCCTCGACCTGGGTGCGGACCGGGTCGCACGGGTGGTGGACGAGATGGTTGCCGTGCACGGCCCGGACGCCGCCAGGGGCTGGGTATGCGACGTGAGCGACCCCGCTCGGATCGCTGCGGTGGTGGCCGAGGTGGCCGACCATTTCGGTGCGATCGACATCCTCGTGAACAACGCTGGGGTGTCGCTGCTCGGCGGGGCCACCACCCCCGAGGTCGAGTTCGAGGACGCCTGGCGGGCGACCCTGGAGGTGAACCTCACCGCCCACGCCCGGTTCGTGCGGGCCGCCCTGCCCTGGCTCCAGCGCTCACCGACCGGGGGGCGGGTGGTGAACATCGCGTCGACCGAGGGCATCATCGCCACGGCGGGCCTGGCCGCCTACACGGCGAGCAAGCACGGGGTCATCGGGCTGACCAAGAGCTTCGCCGTCGAACTGGGGCGCAGCGGGATCACGGTGAACTGCGTCTGCCCCGGCCCGATCCACACCGGCATGACCGCAGCGATCCCCGAGGAGGCCAAGGAGGCCTATGCCCGCCGCCGGGTGCCGTTGCGGCGCTACGGCGACCCCGAGGAGGTGGCGCACATGACGGTGTCGCTGTGCCTGCCGGCGGCGAGTTTCGTCAACGGCGCCATCGTGGTGGTCGACGGCGGGATGACCATCCGCCACACCTGAGGTCGGTGCACGGTCACACCCGGCGGGCGCACGACGGCCACGACCGGAGCCCGCTCAGGCGGTAGAGGGCCTGGGCCATGGCGTCCTGGTCGGCTGGGGCGGCCGCCGCCGGGTCGACGCCCACGAGGTCGGGGCGGCCGGCCTGGAGGGCGACCCGGTCCCAGGTGCTGCGGTGGAACTGGTAGGCACCCCGGTAGCGGGGGTTGCGGGCTTCGGGATCCTGTCCGCGACTTTCTTCGGAAGATCGTCCAACTTGCGCGAGAGGTTGTCGAGAGAGGTCTTCATGTTCCTGACCGCGATCTCGATGTTCGCGATCTGCTGGGCGCGCTGATCCGAAGCCTCGCGCGCCGCCTTCGCAGCTTCCTGCGCGCTCCCGCCGGAGGTCTCCGTCCCGCTGATCACGACCAAGAACGTGAGCGCGTTGAGAAGGAGGAGAACAGCCAGAAGCACGATCATGATCTTTGCCATGGACCGATAACCTCGAACGCGAAGAAGCGCAAATCTCGTCCGCCGCACCCGCCCCTCTTGAAGTGTAGCGAAAGCCGCCCCATTATGCACGCTTCTCGCGCGCAGGAAGAGAGGAGTCTGCGATGAGAGTGCTCGTGTTCCGCACGTCCGAAGAGGCAGCCGACGGCATAGCCGAGGAGATCCTCAAGGCCCTGTCCCGGAAGCCCGACCTCGTTCTCGGCCTCGCCACGGGCTCGACCCCGCTGCCCGTGTACCGCCGTCTCGCCCGTGCGCACGCCGAACGCGGCGTGGATTTCTCCCGCGTGAGGACGTTCAACCTCGATGAGTACATCGACGTCCCCGAGACGGATCCCCGGAGTTTTCGCCACTTCATGCGCGAACATCTTTTCCGCCATGTGAACCTGCGGCCCGAGAACATCCATTTCCCGCCGTCGGAAGGGTCCGACTTCGCCCGACGGTTCCGCGAATTCGAGGAGAAGATCCGATCGGTCGGCGGCATCGACATCCAGATCCTCGGGATCGGCGCCAACGGTCACATCGGCTTCAACGAGCCCACGTCATCCCTCGCGTCCCGCACCCGGATCAAGACCTTGACGGAGCGGACGATCGAGGAATACGAGCGGTTCCATGGTTCCCGGGAACCGCCGGCGCGGCTCGCCGCGACCATGGGCATCGGCACGATCCTGGAGGCGCGGAGGATCATCATCCAGGCCTTCGGAGATAAGCACATCCGGGTCACGGATACGCCCTGGAACGAGCGGAGCCCCGCCTGGAGCCCCGATGGGAAGCGCTTGGTGTACGAGTCCAACGAGACCGGCACGTACAAGCTCTACGTTGCGGAAGCGCCGGCG
>FWPV01005797.1_pt1 | contig 24304 bp, 23 predicted proteins | sample 2228371 | NCBI WGS metagenome assembly FWPV01 (sample SAMEA103939776, study PRJEB20133) | metagenome | reverse complement strand
AAAGCCCCTGGTTGATGATCCGGTCGGGCGGCCCGACAGCCTCCAGCACCTCGCCGAAGGGGGCGAAGGCTTCCGCCGTCAGCGGTACCGACACGATCCGCGCCGTCATGCTTCTTCCCCGTGTCCGAAATACCGTCGGGGGGTGAGCCCCCGCTCAGGCGGGGGCGAGGGGGGCAGACAGCCCCCCTTCACCGGGCCGCCCCGAAGGCGCCCGGCCCGCGCAGCCTGGCATGGCGGTTGACGTCCTTGTAGAGCAGGTAACGGAACCGCCCCGGCCCGCCTGCATAGCAGGCCTGCGGACAGAAGGCGCGCAGCCACATGTAGTCGCCCGCCTCGACCTCGACCCAGTCGCGGTTCAGCTTGTAGACCGCCTTGCCCTCCAGAACGTAAAGCCCGTGCTCCATCACATGCGTTTCCTCGAAGGGGATCAGTCCGCCGGGTTCGAAGGTGACGATGTTGACATGCATGTCGTGGCGCAGGTCGTCGGGCTCGACGAACCGCGTGGTTGCCCAACGGCCCTTCGTGTCGGGCATCGCCACCGGCTTGATTGTCTGTTCGTTCGTCACGAAGGGCGCCGGCGTCTCGATCCCCGGCGCGGGTTCGTAGAGCTTGCGGATCCAGTGGAACCGCGCTGTCTCGGTCCCGCCGTTGCGCACACGGGTCAGGCTGCCGGGTGGGCAGTAGGCATAGCCGCCGGGGCCGAGATCGTGGTCCTCGTCCCCGAGGTCCAGCCAGACCGCGCCATGCGTGACGAAGATCACCCCCTCCGCGCCCGCCTCGGGCTCTGGCGCATCGGACCCGCCATGTGGTGCGACCTCCATGATGTAGTGCGAGAAGGTCTCCGAAAACCCCGACAAGGGCCGCGCGATGATCCAGCACCGCGTGCCGGTCCATCCGGGCAGGAAGCTCGTCACGATGTCGGACATGACGCCCTTGGGGATCACGGCATAGGCCTCGGTGAAGACGGCGCGGCCCGTATGCAGCGCAGTCTGCGGGGGAAGCCCGCCCGTCGGCGCAAGATAGTCGGTCATGGCAGCATGTCCTTCAGACGGATCTCGGCGATGCGTTCCACCTGGCGGCAGGCCTCGGCAAACTCGGATTCGGTGTCCTGCCCCAGGCGCCGGCGGAACGCGTCGAGGATGGAGGCCTTGGTGTGGTCGCGCACCGCGATGATGAAGGGAAATCCGTGCTTTTCCACATAGGCGCGGTTGAGGTCCTCGAAAGCCGCGCGTTCGCCGTCGGTCAGCGCGTCCAGCCCGGCCGAGGCTTGTTCGGCCGTACTTTCGGCCGTCAGCCGCCGCGCCAGGGCGAGTTTGCCGGCAAGGTCTGGGTGAGCCTTGAGGACGCCCAGCCGCTCCGCCGCGCTGGCCGAACGAAAGACCCGCGCCAGTGCATTGTGAAGTCCCACTGCGCTGTCATGGGCGGGCCCGAGCTCCAGCGCATGCGCACGCTCGGCGATCCAGGCGGAATGCTCGAAAATGCCGCCGAACCGCGCGACGAAGGCATCGCGATCCATGGTCGAGGGCCGCTCGGCCCGCAGGGGTGGCGGGTGGTTCTCGCGCCAGTGCGCGGCGATCTGACCCCGCGTGGCGAACCAGGCGCCGCGCTCGCGCGCGTAGTCCAGGAACCGCTTCAGCCCCATGACCCGCCCCGGACGCCCGATCAGCCGGCAGTGCAGGCCGACCGACATCATCCTGGGCCGCCCCGCCGCGCCCTCGTCGATCAGGCAATCCAGCGCATCCTTGAGGTACTGGAAGAAGTGCTCGCCCGTGTTGAAGCCCTGCGGCGTGGCGAACCGCATGTCGTTGGCGTCGAGCGTGTAGGGGATGACCAGCTGGTGCCGGTCGCCCATGTCCAGCCAATAGGGCAGGTCGTCGTCGTAGGTGTCCGAGATCCAGTCGAACCCCGCCTCGGCCGTCAGGCGGACGGTGTTCATCGAGCAACGGCCCGTGTACCAGCCGGTCGGACGCGCGCCCGTGACCTCGGTATGCAGGCGGATGGCCTCCTCGATCTGGCGCCGCTCCTCGGCCTCGTCCATACCCTTGTGCTCGACCCACTTCAGTCCGTGGCTGGCGATCTCCCAGCCGGCGGCCTTCATCGCCGCGACCTGCTCGGGCGACCGCGCCAGCGCCGTCGCCACGCCGTAGATCGTCACCGGAAGCTCCGCCATCAGTCGGTGCAGCCGCCAGAACCCGGCCCGCGCGCCGTAGTCGTAGATCGACTCCATGTTCCAGTGCCGCTGGCCGGGCCAGGGCTGCGCGCCCACGATCTCGGAGAAAGGCTTCCGAGGCGGCATCGCCGTGCAGAAGGCAGTTTTCGCCGCCCTCCTCGTAGTTGAGCACCAGGCTCACGGCCACCGGCGCGCCGCCGGGCCACCGCACGGCAGGGGTGTCTGCGCCGTAGCCTCGGAAATCTCGGGGGTAGCGGTTCATGTCGTCGTGCACCTGTTCGTGTTCGAATCGAGATTGCACCGCCTCGGCGGGACAGGGAAGGCCCGCCGAGGCGGGCCCGCCACGTCAGCTGAGGCGCCCTCTTCCATTGCCTGCAAGACCGCCCGAAACCTCCTCGGTAGCTTCGGCCGACAATTCCGGCGGCAGCACCAGGTTCAGGACAATGGCGATCAGCGCGGCCGGAAGAATGCCCGAGGTCGCAAGGATACGCAGCGTCTCCGGCAGGTATTGCAGCGCCTTGGGCTCGAGCTGCAAGCCCAGGCCCAGCGACAGCGCCACCGCGAAGATGACCATGTTCCGCCGGTTCCAGGTCACGTCCGACAGCATCGAGATGCCGGCGGCGACGACCATGCCGAACATGACGATCACGCCGCCGCCAAGCACCTCGATCGGGACGGTCGAGATGACCGCGCCGATCTTCGGCACCAGACCGCACAGGATCAGGAAGATTGCCCCGATCGTCACCACATGGCGGCTCATGACTCCGGTCATGGCGATCAGTCCGACGTTCTGGCTGAACGACGTGTTGGGCAGCGCCCCGAAGGCCCCGGCGATGGCGGTGCCGAATCCGTCCGCGTAGGTGGCGCCCGCAATCTCTCGGTCCGTCGCCTCGCGACCGGCGCCGCCCTTGGTGATGCCGCTGACGTCCCCCACCGTCTCGACCGCCGAGACGAAGGCCATCAGGCAGAAGCCGATGATCGCGGCCGCCGTGAATTCGACCCCGAAGCTGAAGGGCGTCGGGACCGAGAACATGGCCGCGCGGCTCACGTTGGCGAAGCTGACCATCCCGAAGGTCCAGGCCAGCGCATAGCCCGCCAGAAGACCGACCAGCACCGCCGCCACCGACAGCATCCCGCGGGCGAAGAACTTCAGGCCCAGCGTCACCAGGATGACCGTCCCGGCCACCGTCCAGTTCTGCAAGCTGCCGTATTCGGGCAGGTCCTTGGCCGGCACGCCGCCCGCGGCGTATTCTATGCCGACCTTGACGAGCGCAAGCCCGATCATGGTGACCACCAGCCCGGTGACAAGCGGCGGAAGCGCGAAGCGCAGCTTGCCGATAACGGTGCCCAGCATCGCGTGGAACAGCCCGCCCACGAAAATGCCGCCAAACAGCGCCGGGAAGGCCTCGACCCCCTTCCCCGCGACAAGCGGGATCATGATCGGGATGAAGGCAAAGCTCGTGCCCTGCACGATGGGCAACCGCGCGCCGACCGGGCCGAAGCCGATCGTCTGGAACAGCGTCGCAATGCCGGCGAACAGCATCGACATCTGGATCATGTAGAGCATCGGCGCGATGTTGTCGGACCCGAAGCCCACGCCGGCCGCGCCCGCCACGATGATGGCCGGCGTCACGTTCGACACGAACATCGCCATGACGTGCTGGATGCCCAGCGGCACCGCACGGCTCAGCGGAGGCATGTAGTTCGGATCGCGAAGCTGCGCCGCCGTTCCGATGGACGTATCTGTCATTGCTTTTCTCCTCCTTCGATCGCGCGGATTGCGCGTTCGCTCCCCCACCTGTCCGGTTGCCCGGCCTTGTTCTGTGTGTGACGGGTGATTGACAGGATACACGCGACAATCCGTGTGACTTTCAGGAAATACTTGAAGGAGTTTCGCCCGTGCGGGGGATGCGCTGCCCGTGTGGACGCTGCATCATGCAAGCCAGGGTTCCGTCGAAGGAGAGGTGCCATGCCGGGTTACCTGACCACACATGTGCTCGATACCGCGCGGGGCATGCCGGCCGCGGGGTTGCGGATCGTACTCTGTCACCTGACGGGCCATGGCCGCACCGTCGTGGCCGAAGCGGTGACCAATTCGGATGGCCGGACCGACGCGCCGATCCTCCCGAAGGAACGCTTCGAGGTTGGGGTCTATGAACTGCTTTTCCATGCGGGCGACTACCTGCGGGCCACCGGCCAGGCCGGCGTCGAGCCGCTGTTCCTGGACGAAGTGCCGATCCGCTTCGGGATAAGCGACGCAGAGGCGCACTACCATGTGCCCCTGCTGCTGTCGCCCTTCGGCTACTCGACCTACCGCGGCAGCTGAGCGACCTCGGCCAGCGCCTGCCTGATCCGCGCGGACATGAAGTCGATGAACAGACGCACCTTGGGGTCTTGCAGCCGCCGGTGGGCGTAGAGAAACCCCAACTGCACCGGAAGCGGCGGCGTTGCCTCGGCCACGGGGACGAGAGCGCCCGATGCCAGGTGCTCGGCGACCTCGAAGACGGGCTTCAGCACGATCCCCTGACCGTCCAGCGCCCATCCGGTGAGAACGTCTCCGTCATCCGTCTCGAACGGCCCTCGCACCGGAAACCGGCGCGGGCCTTCCGGCGTCTCCAACTGCCACTGGAACTCGGTCGCGCCAGGAAACCTCAGGATAAGGCACGAATGGTTGTCGGCGACCAGCGCGTCGCCGTCCCTCGGGTTGCCGTGGCGTTCGATGTAGGCCGGCGCGGCGCACAGGATGCGGGGGCAATCGGCCAGCTTGCGCATGGTCAGGGCCGAGTTCTCGGGTCTGCCCAGGAACAGCGCGACATCCAGCCCTTCTTCGGTCAGGTCGATCCGGCGGTCTGAGAGTCTCAGACGCACGTCGATCTGCGGGTATTCTGCCTTGAAGGCGGGGACATGCGGCGCGATGAACCGCCGTCCGACGCCCAGGGGCGCGGCGACGAAAATTGACCCGCGGGGCAGACGCGTCACGTCCGATACTGCCGCCTCGGCTGCGCTGACGGCATCCATGACGCGCAGAACCCCATCATAGTAGAGCCTGCCCTGTTCCGTCGGGGTCAGCTTGCGCGTCGTGCGCTGGAAGAGCCGGACCCCCAGATGCGCCTCAAGCGCCGAGATCCGGGCCGAGGCGACGGCGGGCGAAATCCTCTGGTCCCGCGCCGCAGCGGACATGGACCCGAGCTCGAAGACCCGGACGAAGGTTCGGATGTTGTCGAAGTAGGACACAGGGTTCGATTGACAGGTTTCGTTTGAAAGTCCTCGGCGCATTTCCACAATAGCCGGAACAATCTTGCCGCGATAGTCTGCCCGGAAACGCCAACGGGGAATGCCCAACATGTACGACCTTGCCGTCCTTGGCGCCTGGACCGAATTCGCCGTGCGCTGGCTTCATGTCATCACTGCCATCGCGTGGATCGGGTCGTCCTTCTACTTCATCGCGCTCGACCTCGGGCTCCGCCGGGAGCCCCCTCCGCCCTCGGGCGCGGATGGCGAGGAATGGCAGGTCCACGGCGGCGGCTTCTACCACATCCAGAAGTATCTGGTGGCGCCCGCGGCGATGCCCGAGCATCTGACATGGTTCAAATGGGAAAGCTACGCGACCTGGCTGTCGGGCTTCGCGATGCTGGTGCTGGTCTATTACCTGGGCGCCGAGTTCTACCTGATCGACGCGAACGTGATGGATCTTGCCGTCTGGCAGGCGGTGGTCATCTCGCTCGCCTCGCTGGCCTTCGGCTGGCTCGCCTACACCACGCTCTGCCGGGTCTTCGTCGAGGCGAACCAGACCGTTCTGATGGCCGCCCTCTTCGTCGTCCTGGTGGCGATGGCCTGGGGATATACGCAGGTGTTCTCGGGCCGGGCGGCCCTGCTGCACCTTGGCGCCTTCACCGCGACGATCATGTCCGCGAACGTCTTCATGGTCATCATCCCGAACCAGAAGATCGTGGTCGCGGACCTCAAGGCCGGACGCAAGCCCGACCCGAAATATGGCAAGATTGCCAAGCAGCGGTCGACCCACAACAACTACCTGACGCTGCCGGTCCTGTTCCTGATGCTGTCGAACCACTACCCGCTGGCCTTCGCCAGCGACTACAACTGGGTCATCGCGAGCCTCGTGTTCCTCATGGGCGTCACGATCCGGCACTGGTTCAACACGCATCACGCCCGCAGGGGCAACCCGCACTGGACCTGGGCTGCCACGGCGATCCTGTTCATCGCCATCGTCTGGCTGTCCACGCTGGGCAGCCGCCCGTCCGCCGACGACCCGCAGGCGGCGCTGACCGGCGCCGCGCTGCGCTTCGCCGAAGCGGAGGGGTTCGACGAGGTGACCGGGATCGTGCTGGGCCGCTGCTCGATGTGCCACGCGGCCGAACCCAACTGGGACGGGCTGCATTGGGCGCCGAAGGGCGTGCACCTCGACACGCCCGAGGCCATCGCCCGCCATGCGCGCGAAATCTACCTTCAGGCCGGCGTGACCCATGCCATGCCGCCGGCGAACCTGAGCTATATGGAAGAGGACGAACGCGCCGCCATTGTCGCCTGGTTCCGGGGGGCGAACGGCTGAGGTCGTCCCGCCCGGGCCGCACAGGAAAGGACCTGCCCATGCCGCTCGACACCGTGCCGATCGCCAGCGTGCTGGCCGACCTGGACACCCCGGCGCTGATCCTCGACCTTGCCAGGGTCCGGCGCAACGTCGCGCGGCTGCGTACCCGCCTTGCGCCGACGGGCGTGCAGCTGCGCCCCCACCTCAAGACCGGCAAGAGCATCGACGTCGCGCGGATGATGATGGACCAGCCCGAAGGCCCGGCGACCGTCTCGACCCTGAAGGAGGCGGAGTATTTCGCCGCGCTCGGCGTCAGGGACCTGCTCTATGCGGTCGGCATCGCGCCGGGAAAGCTCGACCGCGTGGGCCGCATCCGGCGCGAGACCGGATGTGACCTGTCCATCGTGCTCGACAGCGTCGAGCAGGCCGAGGCGGTGGCGGACTGGTCGCGGCGAGAGGGCGACGCCCTGCCCGTGCTGGTCGAGATCGACGCCGACGGCCACCGTTCGGGCGTCCAGCCGGGCGAGGTGGAGCGGCTTGTCGCCATCGGGCGCATCCTCCACGACGGCGGCGCAAGCCTGCGCGGTGTCATGGCGCATGCGGGCGACTCCTATGGCCTGTCCGACCCCGACGCGATCGCCGCCGCGGCCGAGGAGGAACGTGCAGCCGTTGTCGCCTGTGCCGAGGCGCTGCGCGCGGCCGGTCTGCCGGCCCCGGTGGTCAGCGTCGGTTCGACGCCGACGGCGCATTTCGCCCGCGACCTGACCGGCGTGACCGAGGTGCGGGCCGGCGTCTTCGCCTTCTTCGACCTGTTCCAGACGGGGGTCGGGGTCTGCGAGACGGACGACATCGCGCTGTCGGTCCTCGCCACCGTGATCGGCCACCAGCGCGCCAAGGGCTGGATCATCACCGACGCCGGTTGGATGGCGATGTCACGCGACCGTGGCACGGCGCGCCAGAAGGTCGACCAGGGCTATGGCATCGTCTGCGACCTGTCGGGTCGGCCCTGGCCGGACCTGATCGTCCGCGACGCGAACCAGGAACACGGCATCGTCGCCCTGCGCCCCGATAGCACCGCCGGGCTGCCGGACCTGCGCCTTGGAGACATGGTGCGCATCCTGCCCAACCACGCCTGCGCGACCGCCGCCCAGCACGAGCGTTACCACGTGATCGACTCCGACCTTTCCCCTGACCGGCTGCAGGCCGTCTGGTCGCGGATCGGCGGCTGGTAGCGCCCCCGTCAGGCGCGCGCGAAGCTCCAGCGGGTCACCTGCCGCCGGGTTTCGCCGGGCATCAGCCGGTCGGTCGGAAAGCCCGGCACATGCGCCGCGCCGGGCCAGTTCTGCGCCTCGATCGCCAATCCGCCCCGCGCTGCCCCGTCGTGGATCTGAAGGCCGGCCTCGGTCGTCTCGACCTCCATCCGCAGTCCGCCGGCTTCCAGCGTGCAGGCGGGCGACAGCGCGCGCCGGTCGTGGGCGAGGCACAGGCAGAGGTCCAGGCGCCCGTCGCCCACCGGCTCGCCCTTGCGGAAGTCGACGGGCGTGCCGGCGACCGGCGCGATCTCTCCGGTCGCGCATCTGAGCGCGTCCAGCACCACGTAGCTTTCGGCCGGGCAGGTGAGCGTCTGCCGCCCCCGCGGGTCGGGCCCGAGCTGCCAGTAGCTGTGGTTGGTCAGGTTGATCAGCGTCGGCGCATCGGTCGTCGCGGTGATCGTCAGCGTCAGGGCGGCCGGCGCCGTCGCCTCGAACCGCGCGGTCAGGACCCGGTTACCCGGAAAGCCGCCGTCGCCGTCGGCGAGGGCCAGGCGCAGCGTGACCGAGGCCTCGTCGTGGCCGTGTATTTCCCACACGCGGCCATGCGTGCCCGCTGCGCCGGAATGCAGGAGCGTCGGTCCCTCGTTCGGCTCGAAGACGAAGGTCTCGCCAGCGATCACGGCGCGGGCGTCCCTGATCCGGTTCGCGACCGGCCCGACGATGGGGCCATGGTAGGTCATCGGCCCCAGGTAGTCGTCAAGATCGTCGCTGCCGACGGTCAGCGACCGGTTGATGCCGTCGATCCGCACATCGTTCAGGACCGCGCCCAGGGTCAGGACCGAGGCCGAAAGCCTGCCGGCGCCGAAGCACAGGCGATGCACGGCGGTGCCGTCGGGCAGATGCCCGAAAACCTCTGCCTCTAGGTGTCCCACCAGTGCACCCCCGCCGGCGGAATGGTCACGCCGTGATGGACGACGGGCTCGGACCCGTAGTTGAAGGCGAACCGGTGGGTGCCCGCGTCGCGCAGGCGCAGCCCGTCCGGCAGGTCCTCGGTCGAAAGCCCCTCGGCCCGGCACGCCTCGCCGAGGATGCGGTGGAGGCCATCCGGGCAGAGCCAGGCCGCGAGGTAGTGCAGCCTGCCGGCTCGCACGAGCACCGGATGACCGTCCGTGCTGCGCTCGGCCACTTCGGCCGAGCCCTCCAGATGCTCCAGCCAATGGCGCACCTCGCCGCCCTTTTCCAGAGGGTGCACGGCGCCCGGCGGCAGGCTTTCGACCCGCGCCACGGTCGCGTCGAGGCCGGGCAGGGATGGGGGAAGCGGGACGGGAATGCTCATCTCGGCGGTCTTCGCGTTGGTGCGCGGACCCAGGATCGCTGTTCCGCCGAAGTCGCGCAAGGCAGCGCCCAGGCGGTCGGACAGGGTGGCGAGGCCCGGCGCCAGAACGACCCGGTATCCGCCGAGGTCCGATGTGTCGGGCGGCAGGATGTCCACGTTCAGGCCCAGCCGGCGCAGCGCCTTGTAGATGGCGAAGACCAGCCGGAAATAGTCGAAGTCGCGCCCCTGCGGCTGTGTCTCCCACGCCCAGGCCGAGGCGTAGTCGAAGACGAGGGCGACCTGCGCGGGGCCGGTTCCGACAGCCGGCATGGCAGCGAGTTCGCGCGCGACCTCGGCCGCCTCGGCGTAGGCCGGGGCCTCTGCACTGTCAGGACGCAGAAGGCCCGCGTGCATCTGCTCCTGCGCGAAGGGCGCCTGCCGCCAGCGGAAGTAGAGCACCGCCTCGGCCCCGTGGGCGAAGGCCTCCCACGCCCAGAGCCGCGCCATGCCGGGAAGCGGCGCGGGGTTCCAGGGCGCCCAGTTCACGGGTCCCGGCTGCTGTTCCATGATCCACCAGCGGCCCCGACCCACCGCGCGGTAGAGGTCGTGGTGGAAGGCCTGGAAATCCGGGTCGCCCTGGCGCAGGAAGCGGCGCTTGTGGTCGTCGGTTGCCTCCAGCCGGTCCGAGAGAAACCCCAGCGGGTAGCTGTCCCAGCTTGCGATATCGAGGTCCGCGCCCACCGCGAAATGGTCGAAATCGGTGATCCGGCCCATGTAGTTGTGCGCGATCGGGCGGTCCGAATGGCGGCGGATGATGTCGGCCTGGAGCCGGTTGAAGCTCACCACCTGGTCCGAGGAAAAGCGCCGAAAGGCCAGGACATGCGCCGGGTTGGGTTCCGTGACGGTCAGGTTCGGCAGGCCGATGTCGTCGAAGCTCTCGTATTCCATCGACCAGAAGACATTGCCCCAGGCCCGGTTCAGAGCCTGCGGCGCCTGGTAACGCTGCGCGAGCCAGTCGCGAAACGCCGCGCGCGCGGCGGGCGAATAGGACAGAACCGTATCGTGGCAGGCATATTCGTTGTCGGTCTGCCAGGCGTGGACATGGTGGTGGCGGCCGTAACGTTCGGCCAGGATCGTGACGATCCGCGCGCATTCGGCGCGGTAGCCTTCGTGGCTGAAATCGTAGTGCCGGCGCGAGCCGAAGCCGCGCGGACGGCCCTCCCGGTCCACCGCCAGCATGTCGGGATGGCGGTCGAGCATCCAGCGCGGCGGCGTGGCAGTCGGCGTGCCGAGCACGACCTTGAGCCCCGCAGCGCCGAGCGTGTCGATCGCACGGTCGAGCCAGTGGAAGTCGTAGGTCCCGGGCTGCGGCTCCATCCGCGACCAGGCGAATTCGCCGATCCTGACCCAGGTCAGGCCGCAGTCCGCCATGCGGCGGGCATCCTCGGCCCACCAGTCCTCGGGCCAGTGTTCGGGGTAGTAGCAGACGCCCAGGGCGCGGTCGGTCATCTTGGTCTCATCCGGTTGGCGGGTTGGGGGCGCTGCCCCCGTCCCCGCGAAAGCGGGGACTCCCCCGCGGTATTTGGAACACGGGGAAGGGGCTCAGAGAAGGACACGGTGTTCGGCCTGTCCTTTCGTGATGCCCTCTGCGGCGAAGGTCAGGCCGGCGTGCGGCCAGGCGGCGCGGTCTTCCGCGGTCATCCCCTGGAGGGCCGTCGTGCAGAAGAGGGTGTCGAGGTCCTGGCCCCCGAAGGCCGGGCAGGACGTGTGCGGCGCGTCGAAGGGGAGGGAGTCGAGGCGGCGCCCGTCGGCGGCATAGGCCGAGACGCGGGCCGCGCCCCATTCGGCCAGCCAGAACGTGCCGGAGGCGTCGAAGACCGCGCCGTCGGGGTTGAGCCCCTCGCCGCGCAGGTCGAGCCAGAGTTCGGGGTCGCCCTCGGGCCAGCCGTCCTTGCCGAGGCGGACGCGCATCACCTGCCGCGTGACGCTGTCGGTGAAGGTGGCGGTGTCTCCGTCGGGGTGGAAGGCGATGGCGTTCGAGATCGTGACTGGCGCGAAAAGCCTGCGAATCTGGCCCCGGTAGTAGCGATAGATGGCGCCGAGGCCGGGTTCGGCGTTCTTGCCCATCGTGCCGATCCAGAACCCGCCCCAGGGGTCGGCGCGGCCGTCGTTCGAGCGGGTGCGGGGGTCATCGGCCTCAAGAGGGGCGACATCCTCGGCCGTGCCGCTGGCGAGGTCGAGGTGGTGGAGCCCGGATTCGGAGGCGACGAGCAACGTGTCGCGCCCGGTCCAGCCGGCGGCCGAGACATGGCCGGGAAAGTCCCAGTGGCGCGCCGCGCCGTCTTCCTGCGTCAGGAGGCGCTTGCCGAGGATGTCGAACCAGAAGAGCTGCGCGCGTTCGGGGTGCCAGAGCGGCCCTTCGCCGAGGCGGCAGGGGCGGGGGTCGAAGACGGCGCTCATCCGCAGGCGTCCCAGGCCTGGGCGAGCGCGCGGGCGCGCTTGCCGACTTCTGCGGCCTCGAGGCCGGGCGTGTAGAGCGCTGTGCCGATGCCGAAGCCCGAGACGCCGGCCTTGCGCCAGGCCGCGAAGTCGGCGGCGCCGACCCCGCCCACGGCATAGACCTGGGTCTCGGGCGGAAGCACCGCGCGCAGGGCCTTGATGCCCTCGGTGCCCATCAGATTCGCGGGGAAGATCTTCAGCCCGTCCGCCCCGTGCTTGAGTGCCGCGAAACATTCGGTGGCGGTGAAGACACCGGGAAAACTCTGCAATCCCAGGCGCTTGGTCGCGCGGATCACCTCGGGCTCCATGTTGGGCGAGACGACCAGCCTTCCCCCGGCGTTGCAGACATGGGCGACCTGTTCCGGGGTCAGCACCGTGCCCGCGCCGATCAGGGCGTCGTGGCCGAACCGGGTCGCCATCGCCTCGATCGAGTCGAGCGGGTCGGGGGAGTTCAACGGGACCTCGATCCGGGTGATCCCGGCTGCGATCAGTGCATCTGCGACGGGCACGGCTTCGTGCGGGGTCAGGCCACGCAGGATGGCGATGATCGGGCGGCTCATGGGACAGTCTCCGTGGCGATGGTGCGGGCGGCGGACAGGCCCGCGAGGGTCATGTCGCGCGCGTTCGTGGTCAACGGCTCCATGCCTTGCAGGCGGAGCGCGGTGGCATAGCGGGCGGTCAGGTCCGGGGCACCGATCAACGCCACGGGCCGGCCCAGCCAGTAGGGCCGGGCGGCGGCGAGTTCGGCGCCGATCAGGACGCCTGACAGGCGCGACCGGGCGGCGGCGCCGGCAAGCTGGCCCAGAAGCCCGCCCGCGCGCAGGCCGAAGAGCGATCCGGCCAGCCGTTCGGGGCGCGAGAGCGTGTCCGAGACGGCTGCCGCGAAGGCGTCGTCGTCCCAGCCGTCCGAGACCGTGTGGCGCAGGACGGACGCCCCGGCCAGCAGCCCGAACAGCTCGCCCGTCATGAAGGAGGCGAAGCTGACGACCTCGCCCGCGCTGAGGTGCACCCATTTGGAATGGGTGCCGGGCAGGCACAGGACGCCGTCGAAACCCGGCATCCGGCTGAGGAAGCCCGCGATCTGCGTCTCCTCGCCGCGCATGACGTCGGCGGGGCGGTCCTGCCTGAGGCCCGGCACCACGCGGACCTCGAGGCGCGGGTCGCGCGTCGGCGCCACGGCCAGGGGCGGGCCGAGGGGCGCGCAGGGCACCGCGCGGTAGGGCGCCTCGACCCAGCCCTGGCGGCTGCCGACCATGCCGCAGGCGATGACCTCGGTAGGCCCCTGGAGCCAGTCGCCCACAAGCCGCAGGAGCGCAGGTTCGAAGCCGTCGCGGCCGAGCGTGCCCATGCCGTCCTCCGACGCGGCATCGGCCAGCACCTCGCCGCCCGGGCCGATGGCCCAGGCGCGCAGGTGGGTCGTGCCCCAGTCGACGGCGATCCAGGCGGGTCGGATCATCCCGTCACCACCACGCCGCCGTCGATCACCAGCGCCTGGCCGGTCATCATCTTCGATGCCTTCGAGGCGAGGAAGAGGGTGCCGCAGACGATATCCTCGGGCTCGAGCGTGTCCTTCAGGCACTGCCGGTCGACATGCGCCTGAAGCCCCTCGGGCGTGACCCAGAGATCCTTCTGCTTCTGCGTCAGCACCCAGCCCGGCGCGAGTGCGTTCACCCGGATGCGGTCCGGCCCGAATTCGCGGGCGAGCGAGCGGGTCAGGCCGTTGATGCCGGAATTCGCCGTCGTGTAGGCCGGGTAGCCGGCGTTGCCCATCATGTAGCTGATGGATGAAAAATTGATGATCGAGCCGCCGCCGGCTTTTTTCATCATCGGAACAACGGCTTGGGCGGCGAAGAAATAGGCCTTGAGGTTGATCGCCATGGACCAGTCCCAGAAGTCCTCGTCCACTTCTAGCGTGGTGTGCCGGCGGTCGTTGGCGGCGTTGTTGACCAGCACGGTGATCGGCCCGTGACGGTCTGCCGCAGACTGGATCGCGGCCCTCAGCGCGGCGATGTCGGTGATGTCGCAGGCGATGAAAAAGGGCCTGTTTCCAGTGGTTTCCTCCATCGCGTCGCAGAAGGGCGTGGCGTCCGAACGCTGGACGAAGGCGACCTTCGCGCCCTGTCGCAGGAAGCCTTCGGTCAGCGCCGCGCCGATGCCCGAGCCGCCGCCGGTGATGAAGACGGATGCGTCCTGAAGGTCGTGGAAGGTGGCGGGAAGGGTCATGGCTTGGGTCCTTCGGAACGGGCGAGAAGGGGCTGCACGGAGTGTGCACCGGATGTGCACCGGACGTGCACAGAACCATGCGCGGGCCGGCTGGGCATCAGTGGCTTTCCCTTGTCACGGGGCGGGTGTCCTTGCCGCGCAGGAAGTCGAGGTCGGCGCCTTCGTGCGACTGGGTGACGTGGTCGATGTAGAGCCGCGCGTAGCCCCGGTCGTAGCGCGGCGGGGTGGGCGTCCAGGCGGCGCGGCGGGCGGCCAGTTCGGCCTCGTCCACCAGAAGCGAGAGTTCGCCCCGGGACGCCGACAGGCGGATGCGGTCGCCGGTCCTGACCAGCGCCAGCGTCCCGCCGGCCTCGGCCTCGGGCGAGACGTGGAGGACGACGGTGCCGAAGGCGGTGCCGGACATGCGGGCGTCGGAGACGCGGACCATGTCGCGTACGCCCTGCTGCACCAGCTTCTTCGGGATCGGCATGTTGCCGACCTCGGGCATGCCGGGATAGCCCTTCGGGCCGCAGCCCTTGAGGACGAGAATCGTGTCTGGCGTCACGGGCAGGTCGTCGCGGTCGATGTTGGCCTTCAGGTCCTCGATATTCTCGAAGACATGGACCGGGGCCTCGTGTTCCAGGAGGCTGTCGGTCGCGGCCGAGGGCTTCACGATGGCGCCGTTCGGGGCGAGATTGCCCTTTAGGACGCGCAGGCCCGCGGCAGGTTTCAGCGGGTCGGCGAAGGGTCGGATGACGTCGCGATTGAAGCATTTGGCGCCCTCGGCATAGGCCGAGATGTCGCGACCGAGGACGGTGTTGGCGGGGCGCAGGTGGGCCGAGAGTTCCCTGAGAACGACCGGCATGCCGCCGGCGTAGCAGAAATCCTCCATCAGATACTTGCCCGAGGGCATGCAGTTGACGAGCAGCGGCATGGGTCCGCCGATCTCGAAATCCTCGAGCGTCAGGGGGATCTCCATGCGGCCCGCGATGGCCAGGAGGTGGACGACCGCGTTGGTCGATCCGCCCACGGCGGCGTTGGCGAGGATCGCGTTCTCGAAGCTTTCGCGGGTCAGGACCTTCGACAGGCGCAGGTCTTCCTCGACCATCTCCACGATCCGCTTGCCGGTCAGGTGGGCGAGGGCCATGCGGCGGGCGTCGACCGCCGGAAGGGCGGCGTTGGTGGGCAGCGACAGGCCCATCGCCTCCACCAGGGACGCCATGGTGGAGGCGGTGCCCATCGTCATGCAGACGCCGGCGGACCGCGACATGCCGGATTCGGCGGCCATGAAGTCCTGCAGCGTCATCTCGCCCGCGCGGACGGCCTCGGAGAATTTCCACACGTCGGTGCCCGAGCCGATGTCCTTGCCCTGCCACTTGCCGTTGAGCATGGGCCCCGAGGAGACGACGATGGTGGGCAGGTCCACCGAGGCCGCGCCCATCAGCTGGCCGGGCGTCGTCTTGTCGCAGCCGCCCAGCAGCACCACGCCGTCGATGCCGTAGGCGCGGATCGATTCCTCCACGTCCATCGACAGGAGGTTGCGGAAGAGCATCGCGGTGGGCTTCATCTGGGTTTCGCCCAGGCTCATCACCGGGAATTCGACGGGGAAGCCGCCCGCCTCCCACACGCCGCGCTTGACGCCTTCGGCAAGCGTGCGGAGCCCGTGGTTGCAGGGGGTCAGCTCGGACCAGGTGTTGCAGATGCCGATGATCGGGCGCCCGTCGAAGACATGGTCGGGGAAGCCCTGGTTCTTCATCCACGAGCGGTGGATGAAGCCGTCCTTGTCGAGCTTGCCGTACCAGGCGCGGTTCCTGCGGTCAGCCATTTTGAACTTCAATGCCTCCGGCGGCGGTATTTGGAACACGGGGAAGACGGCGGCCTTCTACCATGAACATCGTGGCGGGCCACGCGACGGGAAGGGTGAGGCCACGGGACATGAGCGCCCGGCCCGAGAGCGTGAGCGGTCCGGACTTGAGCGCGTTCGGCCCGCGCGACTGGGGCGCGGCGTCCTCGGGGTTGAGAAGGCGGATCTCGTAGGCGGCCTCGGGGTCGAGCGCGGTCAGGCGCAGCGGCCGGGGCAGGATCTGGGACGAGGTTCCGGCCTGCCCGGCGAAGAGGACGAAGCGGGAGCCGTCGGCAGCGATCTGGATTTCGGCCGTCACGGCGGGGTCGGCGGCGTCCAGGCGGTGGATTGTGCCCGCCAGCATCCAGTCGCGGTTGTCCTTCCACCAGGCGGTGACGGCGGCGAGCGTCGCGGCCTCGGCCTCGGTCAGTTCGCGCAGGTCCATCTCGAATCCCATGTGGCGCTGGGCGGCGACGCGGGCGCGGAAGGACATCGGCAGGACGCGGCCCGAGGTGTGGCAGCAGCGGGGGCCGACATGGCTGCCGGTGACGGCGGCGGGCAGGATCAGGGCGGCGTCGTGCTGGACGCGCAGGCGTTCGAGCGCGTCGTTGCTGTCGGACAGCCAGACGCGGTGGGTCTGGGCGAGGATGCCCGCGTCGATGCGGCCGCCGCCGGAGGCGCAGCTTTCGATCTCGACTTCGGGGTGGGCGGCGCGGAGGCGGGCCAGAAGGTCGAGCGTGCCGCGCGCCTGGGCGGCATCGACGACGGGAAGCAGGCGGTTGTGGTCCCACTTGAGGTAGTCGATCGGATGGTCGGCAAGCAGCGCCGAGAGGAGTTGGACCAGATGGTCCCGCACCTCGGGGAGGGCGAGGTTCAGGACCATCTGGTTCCGCCCCGGCACCTGCGTGGCACGGCCGAGGATCCAGTCGGGGTGGGCGCGGGCGAGGTCGCTGTCGGGATTGACCATCTCGGGCTCGACCCAGAGGCCGAAGCTCATTCCGAGCGCGTGGACGCGGTCGATCAGCGGGGTGAGGCCATCGGGCCACTTGCGGCGGTCGACGGTCCAGTCGCCGAGGGAGGATGTGTCGTCGTCGCGTCTTCCGAACCAGCCGTCGTCGAGGACGAAGCGTTCGGCCCCGAGTGCGGCGGCGCGGGCGGCGATGTCGGAGAGGGTGGCGAGGTCGTGGTCGAAATAGACCGCCTCCCAGCAGTTGTAGTGGACGGGCCGGGGTCGGGCGGGGTCGGGCCATGGCACCACGCGGTCGCGGAGATCGCGCTGGAAGGCGGTGGCGATGCCGTTCAAGCCCGTGTCGGAGACGGCGACGATGAGGGGGGCGGTCTCGAAGCGGGTGCCGGGAAGGGTCTCGGCGCCCCAGGGGTGGCCGAACTGGACCTGGCGGCGACCGCAGGGAAGCTCCTCGGCCACCATGCGATGGCCGCCGGGCCAGGCGTAGTGGAGCGCGACGGCGCGGCCCTCGGTGTTGGTGCAGCCGTCTTCGGCCAGGATCGCGTAGGGCGGGTGTTCGTGGCCCGAGCGGCCCGTGCGCGCCTCGCGCAGGCGGACGCCGGGGGTCCAGCCGTGGCGGGCGGGCTGGAATTCGCCGGTCCATCTGCCCGCGAAGTCGATGATCGCGCCGGATTGCGGCGCGGGCAGGACCGGGGCGGCGAGCCAGTTGAGGCGCAGGGGGCGGTCGGCGTCGAGCGTGGTGTGCAGCGTCAGCACGCCGGTCGGCTGCGCCGCGATCACATGGGTCAGCGTCAGCCCCTCCGCGCGGGAGCGCAGCGACAGGCGGCCGGGGGTTTCCTCGGCCCCGTCGAAGGCGAAGAGGGGGTCGAGGGGGGTGCCGTCGGCCTCGGCCAGCGACAGGCCGGGCTGGCCCTGGAACCCGCGCGCGGGTTCGGGGCACAGCGAGAGGGGGGCGAGCGCGTCGAGCATCCCGCCCGTCAGGTCCATGCGGGCGGCGGCGTCGAGCTGGGCCAGGTCCTCGCCCGCCGGGAGGCGGGGGCCCCAGTAGGTGACCCACGGGATGCCCCCGTCGGATGCCAGCGCGAGGGTCTGGCCGCCCGCGTCGATCCGCCAGTGACTCACTTGACCGCCCCGAGCGTGAGGCCGGCGATGAAGTGTCGCTGCATGGCGAAGAACATCAGGACCGGCGGGAGCGCCGCGACGATGGAGCCGGCGGAGACCAGATGCCATTGGGCGATCCACTGGCCGTTCAGCGACGACAGGCCCGCCGTCACCGGCTGGGTGTCGGCCGAGGTCGTGAGCACCGTCGCCCAGAAGAAGTCGTTCCAGATGAAGGTGAAGATCAGCACCGACAGCGCGGCGATGGCCGGGCGCATGAGCGGCAGGACGATGAACCAGAAGATGCGCCATTCGGCGACGCCCTCGACGCGGGCGGCCTCGATCAGCTCGAACGGCAGCGCCTTGATGAAGTTGCGCATGAACAGGGTGCAGAAGCCGGTCTGGAACGCGATGTGGAAGAGCGCGAGGCCATACCAGGTGTTGTACATGCCCAGGGACAGCGTCAGGTCGCGGACCGGGACCATCAGGATCTGGAAGGGCACGAAGTTGCCCGCGACGAACATGAAGAACAGGAGCAGGTTGCCCTCGAACCGGTAGACCGCCAGCGCGAAGCCCGTCATGCAGCTGAGCGCCACCGCGCCGATCACGGTCGGGATCGTGACCTTGAGCGAGTTCAGCATGTAGCCCGCGATGGGCGAGCCGGTGAAGATGGTCAGGTAGTTCTCGAACGCGATGTAGGAGGGCATGCCGAAGTAGTTGCCCTGCGCGAGATCCGAGGCGGGGCGCAGCGAGGTGACCGCGACGCCGAGAAGCGGGAAGAGCCACAGGAGCAGGGCCATGGGCAGGGCGACGCGGTAGAGCGTCTGCGCCGCGGGGCTGCGGGTCTGGATGGGGCGGGGGAACATGGGCCTACCTCTCCGTCTCGTCGCGCCACATCTTCCAGATGAAGCCCGAGATGAAGACCATCATGATGGCGAAGAGGACGACCGCGATTGCGGCGCCGTAGCCCATGCGAAAGCCGTATTCCGAGAGCGCCTGCTCGTACATGTAGAAGCTGAGCACGCGGGACGAGCCGTAGGGGCCGCCGTCGGTCATGATGCTCACAAGGTCGAACGAGCGCAGCGCGCCGATCACCGTGACGACGACGGCGATGAAGGTCGCGGGCTTGAGCTGCGGGATTATCACATACCACAGCATCTTCCAGCCCTTGGCGCCGTCGAGCCGCGCGGCCTCGACCTGGTCGGGGGCGACGTTGTTGAGGCCGGTGAGGTAGAGGATCATCACATAGGCGATCTGCGGCCAGAGGCCGGCGGCGATGATGCCGTAGATCACGTAGCGGTCGTCTGCGAGGATGGCGATGCCGGTGCCCGTCAGCCATTCGACAAGCTGGTAGAACAGGCCGAAGTCGGGGGCATAGAACCACGAGAACATCAGGCCGACGACGACCTGGCTGATGACGAAGGGAAAGAAGAACAGCGACTTGTAGAGCCGGATGCCCCAGACGTTCTGGTTGAGGAAGATCGCGATCATCAGGCCGGCCGGGACCGACAGCATGTAGAGCACGAGCCAGATGATGTTGTTCTTGATCGAGGTCTCGAAATCGGGGTCGTGCATCAGTTCGGCGTAGTTGCCGAGGCCGACCCATTCGCCCGTGAAGTTGCCGTCGCGGTCGTAGAGACCGTTCCAGTCGTAGAACGACAGGAGCATGCTCTCGCCGATGGGCCAGATCACGTAGACGAGGAACATCGCGAGCCCGGGGGCGAGGAACAGCCACGGCGCCAGGCTGCGCTGGTTGGTCGCCCACCACGAGCGGGGCGGGGCCTCTGCGCGGGTCGTGGGAAGCGCGGCGCGGGTCATGGTGTCGCTCCGGGAGAAAGGGACCGGAGGGGGCGCGCTGGCGCCGCCCGCTCCGGGAAGTGGGTCGGGCGGCCGTTCGGGCGGCCGCCCCTTTGCATCACTTGTAGACGCGCTGGCGCACGCTCTCGAGCCGCTCGAGGATGCGGTCGAGGTTCTCGGGCTTCACCATGAACTCCTGGAAGCCTTCCATGCCGGCCTTGGCCATCTCGGCCGGGGCGTCCCGGTCGAAGAACTGGGCGAGTGCGTAGGCGTTCGACAGCGAGGCGAAGCCCGCCTTGATGAACGGGTCGTCGCCCACGGTGGAGTTCTTGTTGGTGGGCAGCTGGCCGATGGCGGCGTTCAGCTTCGTCTGGGCGTCGGCCGAGGCGACGAAGGCCAGGAAGGCCTTGGCATCCTCGACGTTCCTGGCGCCGGCCGGGATGTGGATCGTGTCGGTCGGAGCCTCCTCGGCGCGCGGGATCCCGGCGGTGATTTCCGGGAAGACCATGAAGCCGAGGTTGTCGTTCGTCATCCCGCCTTCCTTGAAGACGCCGACGGCGAAGTTGCCCATCACGTAGTGAGCGGCCTTGCCCTGCACCAGAAGCGCCGCGGCGTCCTGCCAGTCGAGGGCGGCGTGGTTCGCGGTGATGTAGGGCTGGATCTTGGCCCATTCCGCGAAGACATCGCGCACCTTCTGGTCGGTCCAGGCGACTTCGCCCGCGGTCAGGCTCATGTGCCATTCGTAGCCGTTGGTGCGGAGCGACAGGTAGTCGAAGATGCCCGCTCCGGGCCAGAGCGCCTTGGTCCCGGTGGTGATGCAGTCGATGCCGGCGGCCTGGAACTTGGCGCAGTTCTCGACGAACTGGTCCCAGGTCACGCCGCCTTCGCCCGGTAGCTCCACCCCCGCGGCGGCATAGGCGTCGCGGTTATAGTAGATGCCCCACTGGTAGTAGGTGTAGGGGATGCCCCACTTCCTGCCATCGATGGTCATCGAGGCGGCGGCGGACCCCAGCGCGTCGTTCAGACCGTTGGCGTCCCAGACGTCGGTCACGTCGAGGAACTGGCCGGCTTCGACGAACGGGGCCATGCGGTTGCCGGCGTACCAGTTGGCGAGGTCCGGCGGGTCGGCCGTCAGGAAGTTGCGGATCGCCGTCTTGTAGCCTTCGTGATCGAAGTTGGTCAGCTGCACGTCGATCTCGGGGTTCGCGGCCTCGAAGTCGGCGATCAGCGCTTCCATCGCGGCCAGCGGGATCGGGTCGTAGTCGGCGTTGTAGGTCAGGACGCGCTTTTCCTGGGCCTGCGCCGACACGGCGGCAAGCATGGCGACGGACAGCGCCAGTGCGGCGCGCCGGGTGGTCTGGAACATGGGATCCTCCCTGGGTCAGTTCCACTATGGCAGTTTCATTATGTGAAACTTGGTTTTGGATATTGAAATCTTAACGGCGAGTCGCCTATGGTTGTCAACATATTCCTCGGTATGGCCCGCAAGAGGCGAGGGCGAGGGGGGGGGGAGGACCAGATGGCCGCACGCGAAGGCGACGGCACCGTGGGCAAGGCGCTCGAGGTGCTCGATCGGGTGGCCGCCTTCGGGCGGCCGGTGCGGTTTTCCGAGCTGCTGGAGGACAGTCCCTTTCCCAAGGCGACGCTCTACCGCCTGGTGCAGACGCTGACGAGCCAGGGGATGCTGTCCCATGACGAGGAGCGGGGCACCTACGGACCCGGCGTGCGGCTGGTGCGGCTGGCGCATGCGGCGTGGCGGCAGTCGTCGCTGGCGCCCATCGCGCGGCCCCATGTCGACGCCCTGAGCCGCGAAGTGGGCGAGACGGTGCACCTCGCGCAGCTGGACAATGCGCAGGTGCTTTATGTCGACAAGCGCAACGCGCGCCAGCCGGTCGAGATGTTCAGCCAGGCGGGCAAGGTGGGGCCGGCCTATTGCACCGGCGTGGGCAAGGCGATGCTGGCCTTCCTGCCCGAGGAGCAGTTGGCCATGATCCTGCCGCAGCAGTCCTTCCACAGGTTCACCCCCGGCACGATCACGACCGAGGCCGCGCTTCGGCAGGAACTCGGCGCGATCCGCGCGCGCGGCTATGCCTTCGACCGCGAGGAGCACGAGCCCGGGATCATCTGCGTCGCGCTGCCCGTCCTGTCGGCGGGAGGGCGCGTGCTCGGCGCGCTGAGCGTGACCAGCACGACCGTGCGGACGACGATCGAGGCGCTGGAGGGGCTGGCGCCCCGGATCAGGCAGGCGGCCCAGGCGATCGCGGCCGAGGCGGAAAGCTGGCGCTTTCCGGAAGAGTTGAGACAGGCGGGAGAGTAGGCGATGTCGGGCGTGAACCTTGAGCGGGTCGTGAAACGCTATGGCGACGTGCAGGTGATCCACGGGGTGGACCTGGACATCGCGGATGGCGAGTTCTGCGTCTTCGTCGGCCCGTCGGGGTGCGGGAAGTCGACGCTGCTGCGGATGGTCGCGGGGCTGGAGGAGACCTCGGACGGCGCGATCCGGATCGGCGGGCGGGACGTCACGCGGGTCGATCCGTCGGAACGGGGCGTGGCGATGGTGTTCCAGACCTACGCGCTCTATCCCCACATGTCGGTGGCCGAGAACATGGGCTTCGGGCTGAAGATGAACGGCCATCCGAAGGCCGAGATCGCCGCCAAGGTGGCCGAGGCCGCGCGCATCCTGAAGCTGGAGAGCCTTCTGGACCGCAAGCCCAAGGCGCTGTCGGGCGGCCAGCGTCAGCGCGTCGCCATCGGGCGGGCCATCGTGCGGGGGCCGGAGGTCTTCCTGTTCGACGAGCCGCTGTCGAACCTCGACGCCGAGCTGCGCGTCGAGATGCGGGTCGAGATCGCGCGGCTTCACAAGGAGATCGGCGCGACGATGATCTACGTCACCCACGACCAGGTCGAGGCGATGACGCTTGCCGACAAGATCGTCGTGCTGCGTGCCGGACGGGTCGAGCAGGTGGGCGCGCCCCTGGAACTCTACCACGACCCTGCGAACCGGTTCGTCGCGGGCTTCATCGGCAGCCCGGCGATGAACTTCGTCGCCGGCACGGTGCAGGACGGGGCGGTGCGCGCGCCGGGCTTTTCCGCCGAGCCGATCGCGGTGCCGGTCGCGCTGCCGGCGTCCGGGGCGCAGGTCACGCTGGGACTCAGGCCGCAGCACGTCGAGCTGGACCTGAACGGCAGGACCCACCGGGTCACGCATACCGAGGCGCTGGGCGGGGTGTCCTACGTCTACCTGACCGCCGAGTCCGGCGAGAGGCTGGTCGTCGAGGCCCGCGAGGACCGCCCCGCGCCGGAAGGCACGCTGGTGGGCCTGTCCTTCCGGCCCGAGCATGTGCTGGCCTTCGACGGCAGGACCGAGGCGCGGCTGCGCTAGGGCGGGCGCGCTATCCCTGCGCGCGCCAGAGGCCTTCGTAGTCGCGGACGATCCCGTGCCGGTCGGCCTTCAGCCGGGCGGTGAAGCCGGTGTCGGGCGAGTGGTAGGAATACTCGCCCTCGCCCATGCGGCGATAGACCTGGCGCAGCGGCTTCAGCCGCTGGTCGGCGGGGTCGAACCAGGCGGCGGTGAGTGCCGCCTCGGCGCCGATGGCCAGCTTCAGGCGCCGGATGGGAAGCGTGTTCGTCGCCGGTGTGAAGCCGAGGTCGATGTCGAGCGCATCGGACAGACCTGGCACCGTTGTTCCGTTCAGCATCCAGACCCCGTCCGGGCCGCGGCGGATGAAGATGCGGGAGTCGGCGCCGATCCGGGCCCGTCGGGTCGTGCCGTCGTCGCGGGCACGCACGCGGTAGCGGGTCACGTTCCAGGCCCCGTCGGTGGCGGAGCCGTCGATCAGAAAGCCGCCCTCGGCCTCGGCGAAACGGCACGCGTCGTTGCCGGGCCGGTCCTGCCGGACCCAGAGCACCGCATGCGCGCCGGCGATCACCCGGGCTTGCCGACGTTCTCCGCGAAGGCCTTTTCGAAGGCGGCCTTCTTGGCGGCGTCGGCTTCGGTCTGGTGGCGGGCGACCCAGTCGGCATAGGGCATGCCGTAGACGATTTCGCGGGCTTCGTCCTTGGAAAGGTCGATCCCGCGTTCGGCGGCGGCCTCCTGGTACCAGCGGCTCAGGCAGTTGCGGCAGAAGCCCGCCATGTTCATCAGGTCGATGTTCTGCACGTCGGGGCGCTTGTCCATCAGGTGATGGACCAGCGCGCGGAAGGCGGCGGCTTCGATCTGGGTGCGGGTGGCATCGTCCATGTCGGTCCTCCTGTCCCCTAGACCTTGGCGTCCGCAAGCGCCGCGTCAAGGATGGGCGCGAGGCGGTCGGCCCAGGCGCGCTGGCCGTCCTCGGTGGCGATCAGGTCGTGGCGAAGCTCGATCAGGACATGCGGGCGGCCGGGGATCAGGCCGTGTCGGTCCATCGAGTCGCCGGGGAGGTGCCCGGAATAGGGTTCGTTGTCCCCGACGCAGAGGTCGGGTTCGGCCATCAGCCGCGCCAGCAGAGGCCGGGCCAGCCTGTCGTCGTGGGCGTAGAGCACGCCCACGTGCCAGGGCCGCGGCCCCCAGACTTTGCAGGAACAGCGGTCGCTGACTGGCCGGCGAATCGAAGCCCGTCGCTCGGTTGACTA
>FWPV01005685.1_pt1 | contig 24310 bp, 25 predicted proteins | sample 2228371 | NCBI WGS metagenome assembly FWPV01 (sample SAMEA103939776, study PRJEB20133) | metagenome | reverse complement strand
TCGAGGCGGAGCTGGCCCGACGCCTCGTCGTACTCGTACTTGTTCCGGCTTCCTTTGGGGACCTCGACGAGGGCGACCACCGGCTCCGGTCTCATAGGCCCATGATACCGGCACGAGCCAGTGCCGGGCGATGGACTAGAATCCCCTCTAGAGATGGAGGCGATGGTCGAGGGCCGGGAGCTTGCGGAGACTCGGGCGATCGTGGACCGGACATTCCTCGTCCGGCGGATCACCCTGGGCGCGTTCTGCGGGATGGCCCTGGTCGTCCTCGGCGTCCCCGGGTTCCCGTTCAACCCCGTGTTCGCCGTCCCGTTCGCGTGGCTCCTGCTCACGCTCCCCTTCCAGTGGCTCCTCCGCCGTCAGCGAACGTTGCGGTCGTTGCAGAACGTGCACGCGGCGTTCCTGGCCCTGGAGAGCGCGCTTGTGAGCTACCTCGTCCACCGGTTGGGGGGCGTGGCGTGGGTGGGGATCCTGTTCTACCTGTTCACCGTGATCTACGCGAACTTCTTCCTCCCGCCGCTTGCCGGGTACGTGGTGACGGGGATCGCCCTGTTCGGGTTCTCCCTCGTCGCCGCCCTGGAGATGACAGGCCTCATCCCGCACTATCTCCCGTTCGCAGGCCAGGCCCCTCCACACCAGGACCCAGTGTGGGTGGTGGCGACGATCCTCGTGGGAGGGTTTGGGTTCTACGCCGTGCTCGCGTTCACGGTGCGGGCGTTCGCCGCGATGTACGAGCGGCGGAGGCGGGCCCTGGCCGAGCTTTCCGCGCGGCTCCTCACGGCCCAGGAGGAGGAGCGCAAGAGGATCGCCCGCAAGGTCCACGACGAGCTTGGGCAGACCCTGGCTGCCGCGCGGTGGGCCCTCGCCGGGGGAGATCCCGCCGAGGCGGAGCGCCTTCTCAACCTGAGCGTGGAAGGGATGCGGACCCTGGCCCGCGAGCTCCGTCCCCCGCTCCTAGACGAGCTCGGCCTCACCCCAGCCCTCCGGGCGCTCGCCGAGCGGTTCGCCACCTCAACGGGGGTCGTCGTGGAGGTGGAGGGTCCCCCGGGAAGGCTCCCCTCCGAGGTGGAAACGGCCCTGTTCCGCGTCATCCACGAGGCGCTGGAGAACGTGCGTCGCCACGCGGAGGCACGCCAGGTCACGATCACGCTGGATCGAAGGCGGGGAGCGGTGGTCGGCGAGGTGGCGGACGACGGGAAAGGGTTCGATCCCCACCGCGCCGGGGAGGGATTGGGCTTGTCGGGGATGAAGGAATGGGTCGGCTTTCTCGGCGGGGAACTGCACATGCGCTCCCAGCCGGGGAAAGGGACCCGCGTTCAGTTCACGGTGCCGGTCCATGATTCGCGTCCTCATCGTCGATGACCACCCCCTCGTCCGGGAGGGCCTCGCCCGGCTCCTCGCCGGGCACGGGATCGTCGTCGTCGGCCTCGCTGCCGAAGGAGAAGAGGGGATCCGCCTCGCCCGCCAGGAGAGGCCGGATGTCGTCCTGTGGGACCTGGCGATGCCGGGCGGGGGGCTTGGAGGCCTGGCCCGGTTGAGGGAGGCCGTACCTGACTCGCGCATCCTCGCCGTCACCGCCCTCGATGATCCGTGGCTGGGGGCGGAGGCGGCCCGTGCCGGCGCCGATGGATTCCTGCCCAAGTCCTCATCGCCCGAAGAGCTGAGGACAGCAATCCTGGACTGCTTGCAGGGCCGCGGTCCCCTTCCCTCCCCCCCGGCCCTCTCCCCCCGCGAGGAGGAGGTGTTCCGCCTCCTCGCGACCGGGGCGCCCAACCCGGAGATCGCCCACAGCCTCGGGATCTCGATCAAGACCGTGGAATCATACCTGGAGGGGCTGAAAGGGAAGCTCGGGTGCCGGACCACCGCTGAGCTCAGGGCCCGCGCCCTCCGGCGGGGGGATAGTGCGCTCCCCCGATCCCCGCGCTGAGGGATCCTCCCGTACGATGGTCTCCGTGCGCACGGTGATCGTCGATGACCACACCCTCGTTCGCGAGGGGATCGCCCGCATCCTGGCCGCGGCCGGATTCTCCGTGGTCGGCCAGGCCGCGTCGGGGCGAGAAGGGTGGCGCTTGGTGCGGGAGCTCGCTCCGGACGTCGCGGTGGTGGACGCCGCCCTGCCCGAGCTCTCGGGGATCGAGCTGTGCCGGCGGGTGCGGGAGCGGCGAAGAGGGGTGGCTGTGGTCCTGATTTCGATGTTCGACGACGCGGAGTGGCGGGCCGAGGCGGCGCGAGCCGGGGCGGCGGCATACGTGCTGAAGGGCGCCGCGCCGGAAGACCTCGTCGATGCGGTCCGCCGCGCGGCGCGCGGGGACTCGCTGCTCCCGCCCCCTCCGCCCGAGGCCTCCCCCCTCACCGCCCGGGAGCGGGAGGTGATCCAGCTCATCGCGGAGGGGAAGAAGACATCGGAGATCGCGCAGCTCCTCTCCCGTTCGGTGGCCACGGTGCGCGCGCACAAGGCGTCGGCGATGCGCAAGCTGGGCGCCCACACCACCCCTGAGCTCGTGCGCAAGGCGCTCGATCGCGGGTTGGGGGGCGTTCCCCGTTACGGAGGACCCCATGAACGACCTTGACCGCTACCGAGAAGCGATCACTTCCATCCTTCTCTCCCTTGTGCCCGCGTGCGGGCCCTTGCGGGGCCTCGTGGGCTACCCGTTGGGCGCGGTGGCCGACGACGGCGGCCCCGGCCCGGGGCCCGGAGGGAAGCTCCTCCGTCCGTCCCTCGTCTGCTTCGTCTGCGAGGCCCTGGGGGGCGATCCCGGGCGCGCCCTGCCGTTGGCCGCGGCGGTGGAGCTTGTCCACACCTTCTCCCTCGTCCACGACGACATCGTGGACGGGGACCGCGTACGTCGCGGCCGGGCCGCAGCGTGGGTCGTGCTGGGAGAACATCAAGCGATCCACGCCGGGGACGGACTCCTCGCGCTGGCGTTCCGCACCGCGGCCCGCGCCGAGCTCCCGGGGAGGATGACGGCGCGCGCGGTGGAGGCGCTGGCCTCAGCCACCCTGGCGATGGTGGAAGGACAGGCGCGGGACCTCGCGCTGGAGGGAAGGCCGGCGAGAACGGACGAGTACCTGATGATGACGAGAGGCAAGACGGGCGCGCTGTTGGGCTGTGCGCTTGAGCTGGGGGCGATCGCTGCGGGTCGCGACGACCTTGCCCCCGCCCACCGCCAGGTGGGTGAGACCCTCGGGATCGCGTTCCAGATCCGCGACGACTGGCTTGGTCTGTGGGGAGACCCCGCGGTGGTGGGAAAGGCTGTGGGAAGCGACATCGCACGAGAGAAGCGCTCGTACCCGATTGCGTGGGCCCTGGAGCGCGATCCGTCCCTCGCCCGGTCCCTCCGCGATGCCCCGCTTGGCGAGGTGCAGGCACGGCTTGCGGAGGTGGGGGCACGGGAGGCGACCGAGGCCCGCGCCGACGAGCTCCTCGCCCAGGCCCAGGAAGGGGCGCGGCAGCTCCCCTGGCCGGTGTGGGCCCACGCCGAGTTCGAAGAGCTGTGTCACGGGCTCTCCGCCCGGGTGAAGTGAGATGGGACGCCCTCTGACCCTCACGTACGAGCTCGCGCGGTACCTCCTCCCCCGTCGCAACTGGGGAAGGAAGGGAAGGCTGTTCCCGATCGTCCTCATGCTCGAACCCTTGGAGGCGTGCAACCTCCGCTGCGCGGGGTGCGGCCGGGTCCGGGAGTACGCGGGCGTGATGGACCGCCGGATGGGGGTCGATGAGGCGCTGGCGGTGGCCGAGGGGGCAGGAGCCCCGGTCGTGTCCGTGTCCGGCGGGGAACCGCTCCTCCACCCCCAGATCGCGGACCTCGTCGCGGGGCTTGTCGCCCAGCGTCGATGGGTGTTCCTGTGCACGAACGGGCTCCTCCTCCGGGAGTCGCTCCCCCAGTTCCGGGCCGACAGGAGGTTGTGCTTCGTCGTCCACCTCGATGGCACCGCCCGCGTCCACGACCAGGTGACGGGACGACCTGGGGCCTACGCGGAGGCCGTGGCCGCGATCCAAGAGGCCCGGGCACGGGGGTTCCGCGTGGCGACGAACACGACCGCGTTCCATGGCTCGGACCCCGCGGACTTGCACGAGCTGTTCCGCACCCTAACCACACTCGGGGTGGAGGGGATCATGCTCTCCCCGGGCTACGCCTACGAGCACGTGACGGAGCGGGAGCTGTTCCTCAAGCGGGAGGAGGCGGTGCGCGCGTTCCGGGAGATCCTCGACGGGGAGAGGTTCCCGTTCTACGACAACCCCCTCTTCCTCGACTTCCTGCGCGGGGAGAGGGCCTACGACTGCACGGCGTGGGCCGTCCCCACGTACACCGTCCTCGGCTGGCGGGTCCCTTGCTATTTGATCGCCGATCGGCATGCCTCTGACCTCAACGCGATCCTCGATCCGGCGCTGTGGAGCCGGTACGGGCCAGGCCGGGATCCGCGCTGCGCGGGATGCATGCTGCACTCCGGGTTCGAGCCAGCGAGCGTGTTCGACCTCCTCCACCACCCGTGGAAGCTCCTGCGGAGGCAGCGATGATCGTCACCGTGGCTGCGTTGGGGACGGAACTCCTCTTCGCCCCCCGCCCCCGGCTGCGGGTGGGGATGGGGGCGCAGGCGGGGGACCGACTGGGCGCGTGGCTGAACGAGCATGAGCTAGAAGGGGCCCTGGTCATCGGGTTCTCCGGCGCGACGCGGGCCGGCTTGGGCGCGGGGACGGTCCTCCTCGCCGCGGAGATCCTGGGCGATGGATCCGATCCGATCCCTCTCGATCCGGCGCTCGTGGCGAAGGCGCGGGGGGCGTTGCCGGACGCGGCAGTGGGGGCCGTGGCCACCGTGGCCCGGCCCGCTGACCCGGTGGAGAAGGCCCGCCTCGGGGTGGATGCCCTCGCCGTGGACATGGAGTCGGCCCACCTCGCTCGGGAGTTCGCCGACCGCGGGATGCCGTTTCTCATCGTGCGGATCGTCCTCGACGAGCTGTGGGAGGACGCATCGGGGTTCCACATCCGCTGGGCGGGGCGGGCGCTCGCCTGCTCCCGCAGGCTGGGGCAAGCTGCGGCCGCGCTGAGGCCGGTCCTGGAGGGGGCATGACGCGGACAGTCTCCGCCGGAGGCGTGGCGATTGGGGGCGGGAACCCGGTCGTGGTGCAGTCCATGACCAACACCCCCACTGCCGACGTGCGGGCGACGGTGGAGCAGATCCGCCGGCTGCAGGCTTTGGGGTGCGAGGTGGTGCGGGTGGCGGTACCGGACAGGGTGGCTGCCGAGGCGATCCGGGAGATCAAGCGCGAGGTGACGGTCCCCATCGTAGCCGACATCCACTACGACCACCGGTTGGCCCTCGCTGCCCTCGCCGCGGGCGTGGACAAGCTCCGCCTCAACCCGGGGAACATCCGCGACCCGGAGAAGATCGTGGCTATCGCCCGCGCGGCGGGGGAGCGGGGCGTGCCGATCCGGGTCGGGGTCAACGCTGGCTCCGTGGACAGGCGGTTCCTGGGCCCCCGGGGCGAGGTCACAGCCGAGGGGCTCGTGGACGCCGCCCTGTGGGAGGTGGAGCTCCTCGAGCGGGCGGGGTTCCGGGACGTCGTGGTCGCGATCAAGGCCCACGACGTCCCCCTCACCGTGGAGGCAAACCGCCTCCTCCGCCGGGAGGGCGACTGGCCGGTGCACCTCGGGATCACCGAGGCGGGGACGGAATGGGAGGGGGCGATCCGCTCCGCTGTTGGGATCGGGATCCTCCTCGCCGAGGGGATCGGGGACACGCTGCGGGTGTCGCTCGCTGGCGATCCGGTGCGGGAGGTGGAGGCGGCGTGGGAGATCCTCGCCGCGCTCGGGCTGCGGAGGCGTGGCCCATCCTACGTCGTCTGCCCGACCTGCGGTCGGACAGGGATCGACGTCCCCGGGATCACCCGCACAGTGCGGGCCGGGCTCGCCCACCTCGTCCAGCCACTGACGGTCGCGATCATGGGCTGCCCGGTGAACGGGGTCGGGGAGGCGGAAAGGGCCGACTTCGCGATCCTCGGCGGGAAGGGGTTCGGCACCTTGTACGCCCATGGCCAGGTCGTCCAGCCCAAGGTCCCGGAGGAGCGGCTCGCCGCGGAGTTCATCGCCCTCGTGCAGCGGGAGGCGGCAGAGCATGCGTGATCGAACCGCGGCCCAGAACGCTCCGCGTGCGACCTTGCCCATCACCACCCTCGACGCGGCGATCGCGCGGGCAGTGGATTGGCTTCTTGACCACCAGTACCCCGAGGGTTACTGGTGGGGGGAACTCGAGAGCAACGTGACGATCACGGCCGAACACCTGTTCCTCACCCACATCCTCGGGATCGGATCCCAGGAACTGGGGGACAAGATCGCGCGCTACCTCCTCTCCCAGCAGAGGGAGGACGGGACGTGGGCCAACTGGTACGGCGGGCCGGGGGATCTCTCCACCACCGTGGAAGCCTACCTTGCCCTGAAGATGGCCGGGGTGGATCCCGGTTCCCCGCCCATGGCCAAGGCCCGGGAGTGGATCCTCGCGCGGGGCGGCGTGGAGAAGAGCCGCGTGTTCACGAAGATCTGGCTCGCGCTCCTCGGAGAGTGGCCGTGGGAGGCCACGCCGATGCTCCCCCCCGAGCTCGTCCTCCTGCCGACGTGGTTCCCGGTGAACATCTACGCCTTCGCCTCTTGGGCGCGGGGAACGATCGTCCCTCTCAGCGTCCTCCGGGCGTTGAAGCCCGTCCATCCCATTCCCGAGGGGGCGAGGGTCGATGACCTGTTCCCACGCGGCCGGCAGAACGCCGACTACGGTCTGCCCCGCAAGGGCGGGGGATGGGGCCGGTTCTTCTTCCAGCTCGACCACCTTCTCCGCGCCTACGAGCGCCGGCCGGTCCGCTCCCTGCGCCGCCGGGCCCTCGCCGTCGCCGAGGGGTGGATCCTCGCTCGGCAGGAGGCGGATGGGTGCTGGGGCGGGATCCAGCCGCCGTGGGTGTATTCCCTGATCGCCCTCCGCACCCTCGGCCACTCCCCCTCCAGCCCGCCCGTGGCGCGGGGGATCGCTGGGTTCGCCCGCTACGCGATCGAGGAGGAGGGGACGTTCCGGCTCCAGTCGTGCATCTCCCCGGTGTGGGACACGGGGTTGGCGATGATGGCCCTGCAAGATGCAGGACTGCCTGCAGATCACCCGTCCCTCGTCCGGGCAGGGTCGTGGCTGCTTGGAGAGCAGATCTTCGTGGGTGGAGATTGGCAGGTCGCGTGCCGAGCCCGGCCCGGAGGGTGGGCGTTCGAGTTCGACAACGATGTCTACCCCGACACCGACGACACGGCGGTGGTGATGATGGCCCTCCACAGGACCGCGCTCCCGGAGGAGGAGGTGGGGTTTGCTCTCCGACGGGGGGTGGAGTGGCTCCTCGGGATGCAGTCCAGGGGCGGCGGGTGGGGCGCGTTCGACCGGAACAACACGAAGGTTTTCCTCCGCCAGATCCCGTTCGCCGACTTCGGGGAGCTCCTCGATCCCCCCTCCGCCGACGTGACCGGGCACATCGTAGAGCTCCTCGGCCGCCTCGGGCACCGCCCCGGGTTCCGCCCCTTGGACCGGGCACTGCGCTACCTGTGGAAAGAACAGGAGCGGGACGGCTCCTGGTACGGCCGGTGGGGGGTGAACCACCTCTACGGGACGGGGGCCGTCCTCCCCGCCCTGGCTGCCTGCGGGTGGGACATGGCCGATCCCCGGGTACGGAAGGCCGTGGACTTCCTCCTCTCCCGCCAGAACGAGGACGGGGGGTGGGGGGAGGACATCGCGTCCTACCACCGACCCGAGCTGCGGGGCCGGGGGCCGTCCACCCCTTCCCAGACCGCGTGGGCCCTCCTCGGGCTCCTCGCCGCAGGGGAAGGCGAGGCCGTCCAGCGGGGAATTGCGCACCTCGTACGGACGCAACGCGAGGACGGGACGTGGGACGAGCCCCAGTTCACGGGAACGGGGTTCCCCACCGACTTCATGATCCGCTACGGCCTCTACCGGCACGTGTTCCCGCTGATGGCCCTCGGCCGGGCCAGGGAGGCGGCCCGATGATCGAGATCGAGCTCGCCCGCGTGTACGGGTTCTGCCCGGGGGTGCGGCGGGCGGTGGAGATGGTGGAGGAGCACCTCCGGGAGCGGGGCCCGCTCGCTACCCTCGGGGCGATCGTCCACAACGCGCGGGTCGTGGACCGCCTCGCCTCCCTGGGGGCCCAGGGAGTGGGGGCCCTGGATGAGGTGCGCGCCCCAGCGGTGGCGATCACCGCCCATGGGGCGGGGCCGGAGGTGGTCGAGGAAATCCGCCGGCGGGACCTGGTCCTGGTGGACACGACCTGCCCCATCGTGAAGCGGGCCCAAGAAGCGGCCCACCGCTTGAGCGGGGAGGGGTTCACCGTCCTCATCTACGGCGAGGCGACCCATCCCGAGGTCCAGGGGCTCCTGGCGTGGACGGGCGGGAACGGACACGCCACCCTCATCCCGGCGGACGCCCCCTCGCCGAAGGGGGGACGACTGGCCATCGTTTCCCAGACCACCAAGGAGCGGGAGGCGTTCTGGGAGTTCGTCGGGGCCGTGGTCGGCCGAAACCGAAGCGCGCTCCGCGAGCTCCAGGTCGTGGACACGACGTGCCCGGAGACGGGCCGCCGCTACCGGGCGGCCCAGGACCTCGCCCGGCGCGTGGAGGCGATCTTCGTCGTCGGGTCCCGCAATTCGGCCAACACGCGCCGCCTGGCGGAGGTCGTCCGGGCGACAGGGGTCCCGACCCACTTCATCGAGTCGGAAGAGGAGATCGGCCCTGTATCTCTGGAGGGGGTCTCCCGGGTCGGGGTCACTGCCGGGGCCTCCACCCCCGATGAGGCCGTTCAAGCCGTGATCGCCCGCCTGCGCGGGTGGGGAGGGAACCCGTGAACCCAACCTATGCCGGGCCGATCCTGCGCCGGATGGCGCTCACCGTACCCACGGACCGGGCGCCCCAGTTCATCGACATCACCGCCGAGGTGGAACGCCTCGTCCGCGAGAGCGGCGTTCGCGACGGGTTCGCCCTCATTTTCTGCCGCCACACCACCGCCGCCGTGCGCGTGAACGAAAACGAGCCGCTGCTCATTGCGGACATGGAGGAGTTCCTGAAGCGGGTCGCCCCCCGCGAGCTCTACTACCGGCACAACGACTTCACCATCCGCACCCACAATATGACCCCTGATGAGTGCCCCAACGCCCACGCCCACTGCCAGCACCTCCTCCTCGGGGCAAGCGAGGCGATCCCCATCGAGGAGGGGCGCCTCGTCCTCGGGCGGTGGCAGCGCCTGTTCCTCGTGGAGCTGGACCGACCGCGGGAGCGCGAAGTGATCGTCCAGGCCTTCGGCCATGGGTGAGCCCCGCGAATTGGCGCGGATCCCGCCTGGGGAGCGGGTGCTCCTCCTCCCGCACTGCCTGCGCCCAAGCCAGACCTGCCCGGGGCGCCCATCGCGCCAGGGGTTCCAGTGCCCCGCGGACTGCGCGGAGGCATGCCCGATCAAGATCCTGCGCCAGGAGGCGCTCCGCCTCGGCTACAAGGGGGTGTGCGTCGCCCCGGGCGGGGCACTCGCCCTGCGGTTCGTCCAGGAGACACGTCCCCGGGCTGTGGTCGCCGTCGCCTGCGCCAAGGAGCTTCAGGAAGGGGAGGAAGCGGTGGCCAGTCTCGGATCGGAACAACCCCTCGTCGCGGTCGTCCCGCTATCCCGCGACGGGTGCGTGGACACGGAGGTCAACCTCGGCGAGGTGCTCGCCCTCCTCCGTGCCGGGATGGGCCTCCCCTGACGTACCCGTTCTCCCAAAACCACTCCACCGCACGGCGGAGGGCCTCCCGGGCCGGGGTCTGGGGCAGCCCGAGTTCGCGCACCGCCTTCGTGGGGTCGTAGAACATCCGGTGGCGGGCCATCCGCGCCGTGTCCGGGGTCAGACGGGGAACGGTCCCCGTCGCTGCGCTCCACGCTGCGTTGAGGTAGGCGAGGGGGATGAGGGGCGCCGCGGGGAGGCGAAGCCGCGGCGCGGGCCGCCCGCTCACCACGCTGAGCACGCGGAAGAACTCGCGCATCGTGAGGTTCTCCCCCCCGAGGATGTACCGTTCCCCCGGCCGCCCCCGCTCCGCCGCGAGGACATGCCCCACCGCCACATCCTCCACTGCCACCACGTTCAACCCGCCGTCCACGTAGGCGGGCATCCGCCCGTTCAGGAAGTCCACGATCACCTGGCCCGTGGGGGTGGGCTTCCGATCGTACGGGCCCACGGGGAAGCTCGGGTTCACCACCACCACGGGCAGGCCTCGGTGGGCGAACGCCCGCGCCACCTCCTGGGCCAGGAACTTGCTCTTCTTGTAGTCCCCAATGAGGGTAGCACAGGTCGCGAGGACCGTCTCGTCCGCGGGACGGCCATCGCCGCGCAGGCCGAGGGCCGCCACCGAGCTCGTGACCACAACGCGCTCGACCCGTTCTTCCTCTGCCGCGCGGAGGACGTTGCCCGTTCCGTCCACGTTGACTTCGTAGATCAGCCGGCGGGGCCGGGCCCAGAACGCGTACAGGGCAGCGACATGGAATACCAGGGAACAGCCCGCGATGGCAGCGCGCACGGAGCGAGCGTTCCGCACGTCGCCTTCAGCCCACTCCACGGCGAGGCCATCGAGGTTCGCGCGGTCGGCACCCAGGCGCACGAAGGCGCGCACGTCGTATCCGCGCGCAAGGAGCGCCCGGACCACGTTTGCCCCAATGAACCCCGTGGCCCCCGTCACCAACGCCCTCATCCCCGTTATGTTCCCCCGCGAAGGCAACCCGTCCACCGGGGAACTGTCCCGGGCGAACGGGGAACCGGCTCCCGCTGTACGTGCAATACATTCTCTTGGGGAAAGCTCTGTGGACAAGAACGCGTTGCGAGAGGGACCCAACAGTGGTCTTGCTGCCCCGCATCTCGGACACCTGTCCCCCCGCCCCTGGACACGTGGCCGGAGGTTTTCCACAAGAGGGAGCTTGACCGTCCCCCATCCTCCCCGCTATACTCACCGTGCCCGCGAGGGCAGGTCAGACGCGGGAGGGCTGGTCCTTGACAAGTGAACAGGGAGAGACGGGAAGCCTATCGGAAACCCTTGAGACTGAATTGAGAGGGTATGATCCCGGCTCAGGGTGAACGCTAGCGGCGCGCCTAACACATGCAAGTCGAGCGATCGGCGCCGGTGAAGTCCCTTCGGGGATGGAACTGGCGTACGGAGCGGCAAACGGGTGAGTAACACGTAGCCAACCTGCCTCCGCGACGGGGATAACTCTTCGAAAGGAGAGCTAATACCCGATGGTCTCCTTGGGGCACAAGTCCCGGGGAGTAAAGGCACTCCGGTGCCACGCGGAGAGGGGGTTGCGGCCCATCAGCTTGTTGGTGGGGTAACGGCCCACCAAGGCAACGACGGGTAGGGGGCCTGAGAGGGTGGCCCCCCACATGGGGACTGAGACACGGCTCCGACTCCTACGGGAGGCAGCAGTGGGGAATCTTGGGCAATGGGCGCAAGCCTGACCCAGCGACGCCGCGTGGGGGATGAAGCCCTTCGGGGTGTAAACCCCTTTTCTGGGGGACGAATAAGGCGGGGAGGGAATGCCCTGCCGATGACGGTACCCCAGGAATAAGCCACGGCTAACTACGTGCCAGCAGCCGCGGTAAGACGTAGGTGGCGAGCGTTACCCGGATTCACTGGGCGTAAAGGGCGCGTAGGTGGTCCGGCAAGTCGTCTGTGAAAGTCCCCGGCTCAACTGGGGGAGGTCGGACGAAACTGCCGGGCTGGAGGACGGCAGAGGAAGGTGGAACGACCGGAGTAGCGGTGAAATGCGTAGATACCGGTCGGTATCCCGATGGCGAAGGCAACCTTCTGGGTCGTTCCTGACGCTGAGGCGCGAAAGCGTGGGGAGCAAACCGGATTAGATACCCGGGTAGTCCACGCCCTAAACGATGTGGGCTAGGTGTCGGGCGAGCAGTCGCTTGGTGCCGCAGCTAACGCGTTAAGCCCACCGCCTGGGCAGTACGGCCGCAAGGCTGAAACTCAAGGGAATTGACGGGGCCCCGCACAAGCGGTGGAGCATGTGGTTCAATTCGATGCAAACCGAAGAACCTTACCCGGGCTTGACATGCTGGTGGTACCAACCCGAAAGGGAAGGGACCCATGGCCTTCGGGCGCTTGGGAACCAGCACAGGTGCTGCATGGCTGTCGTCAGCTCGTGTCGTGGGATGTTGGGTTAAGTCCTGAAACGAGCGCAACCCCTGCCGCCCGTTGCCAGCGGACCCTTCGGGGTGCCGGGGACTCAGGTGGGACTGCCGGCGAACAGTCGGAGGAAGGAGGGGATGACGTCAAGTCCTCATGGCCCTTATGTCCGGGGCGACACACATGCTACAGTGCCCAGGACAATGGGTTGCCAACCCGCAAGGGGGAGCCAATCCCAGCAAAACTGGGCATGGTTCGGATTGCAGGCTGCAACCCGCCTGCATGAAGCCGGAATCGCTAGTAATCGCGGGTCAGCCATACCGCGGTGAATCCGTACTCGGGGCTTGTACACACCGCCCGTCACGCCAACCGAGTGGGGGGTACCTGAAGTCGTCCGATGAGGGCGCCGAGGGTGTCCTTCATGAGAGGGGCGAAGTCGTAACAAGGTAGCGGTACGGGAACGTGCAGCTGGATCACCTCCTTTCTAGGGAGTAACCTTCGTTACACCCAGCCTTCCCGCCCGATAGGGCCCGTCGTCCCCCTGTTCACCGTACGTCGGCGCGTCCCCAAGCGGACGCGGTTCTTTTTTCTCTGGCCCGAGGACCCCCTGCCGACGCTCCCCCCTTCCTTCCTGGCTCCTCCCCTCTCAGGGTAGGCTGCAGACACCATGGAAACCACCCAAACAAGAAGCCTCCTCACACGAGACAACCCGATCTGGGCCCAGGGGGATCGGATCCGGGTCTTGGCCCGCGAGACCGTGTATCACCCGGGAACGCCGAGCACCGCGGTGTACCTGGTCGACGAGGGGCGGGTCAAGCTTTCCTACCTTCACCCATCCGGGAAGCGAATCACCCTCGCCCTGCGCGGTCCGGGCGAGGTGTTCGGGGTGATGGCCCTCGTGGGCGAGAAGCGCCGCCGCCACCACGCCGAGGCGCTCGAGGACTCGGAGATCATCCGTGTGGAGCGGGACACGTTCCTGTTCGCTGCTCGGCGACGGCCGGAGGTGTTCGCCGACCTCCTCGGGGTGTTCGGGCTGTGGGTCCAAGAGCTCGAGGAGATCGTGGAGGACCTCGCGTTCCGGGACATCCAAACGCGGCTGTCGCGCCAGCTTCTCCGGCTGTCCGACGAATACGGGGTCAAGACGAAGCACGGGATCCTCATCGGCTTCAAACTCACCCACCGCGACCTCGCGGAGATGATCGGGTCGGCGCGGGAGAACACGACCGTGGTCTTGAACCGCTTCGAGCGAGAAGGGATCCTCGACAAGCGCCGCTACCAGATCGTGATCAAGGACGTCGAGGGCCTGAAGGAGAAGTGCCAGTCGTAGGGCAGGAGGTTCCGAGTCCGTGCTGACAGGCGGCCCGCAGGGCCGCCTCGCTCTTTGCGGGCCCGTGGGGATGGGTCTCGAGGTCGGCTATAATGACCCATCCTGCAAAGGAGGGCTCAGATGAACGAAATCCGTTGGCACGGGCGAGGAGGACAGGGCGCGAAGACCGCCTCCCAGATCCTCGCCCAGATCAACCTCCGCGAGGGGAAGTTCGTGCAGTCCTTCCCGGAGTTCGGCCCCGAGCGGTCGGGGGCCCCAATGCGCGCCTACAACCGGATCTCCGACGAGGAAATCCGCGTCCATTCCGCCGTCTACTCCCCCGACATCGCCGTCGTCGTCGACGAGACGCTCCTCGAGGCGGAGAGGCCATGGGAGGGCCTCCCGGATGGGGGAACCCTCGTTGTGAACACGCCCTGCTCGGCCGAGGAGATCCGAGTGCGCACCGGATACGCGGGGCGAATCGTCGCCCTCGATGCGGACCGCATCGCCCGTGAGGCGGGGACAGGGTTCGCCAACATCCCGATGCTGGGGGCGGTGGCCGCCGTGCTCGGCACGCCGTGGGAGCTCGTGGAGGAAGAGGTCCGGGCGACACTGGGGGAGCGGATCGGCCGCGACGTGCTCGCCAAGAACATCGCCGCGCTGCGAACGGCGTACGAGACAGCAAGGGGGGCAAGCGATGGCCGATGAACTCAAGGGCTGGCGGGATCTCCCCCTGGGCGGGGTCGTCCCGGGCGGGGCGGCACGGGAGCTCAACAAGACGGGGAGCTGGCGCGCCGAGCGCCCGATTTGGCACGAGGACAAATGCATTCAGTGCCTCCAGTGCTGGCTCCATTGCCCAGACGATTCGATCCTCACCCAAGACGGGAAGATGAGGGGGATCGACTACGACCACTGTAAGGGGTGCGGGCTGTGCGCGGCGATCTGCCCCAAGGATGCCCTGGAGATGGTTCCAGAACGGGAGGGAACATGCGCAAAGTGATGACGGGCCACAAGGCGGTGGCCGAGGCGATGCGCCAGATCGAGCCGGACGTGGTGGCGGTGTACCCGATCACCCCCCAGTCGGAGATCGCCGAGTACTACGCCCAGTATGTGCACGACGGGGTCGTCCACTCCGAGCTCGTGCCGGTGGAGAGCGAGCACTCCGCGATGTCGGCGTGCGTGGGCGCGGCGGCGGCCGGGGCGCGGGTGATGACCGCGACCTCGTCGCAGGGGCTGGCGCTGATGGTCGAGATCCTGTACATCGCGGCGGGGATGCGGCTCCCGATCGTGATGGCGTTGGCCAACCGGTCGCTGTCGGCGCCGATCAACATCCACTGCGATCACGCCGATGCCTACCTCGCGCGGGATGCCGGCGCGTTCCAGATCTTCTGCGAGAACGCCCAGGAGGCGTACGACTACACCCTCATCGCCCAGCGCATTGCCGAGCACGACAAGGTGCGGATCCCAGGGATCGTGAACCTCGACGGGTTCACCCTCACCCATACCTCGCAGGTCGTCGAGCCGCTGGAGGACGAGGTGGCGAAGAAGTTCGTCGGGCCGTTCCAGGCGCTCTACCCCCTCCTCGACGTCGACCACCCCGTGTCGTGGGGGACGTTCGCCATGCCCGACTACTACTTCGAGCTGAAGCGGGCCCAGCAGGCGGCGATCGAGGAGGTGGGGGGCGTATTCCTGGAGGTACAACGGGCCTACGCCTCCCTCGCCGGGCGGCGGTATGCGGGGTTCATCGAGCCGTATCGAATGGATGATGCCGAGCGCGCAGTCGTGGTGATGGGTTCCACGGCGGGCACGGCGAAGGTGGCCGTGGACGGGCTCCGCGCGAAGGGGGAGAAGGTCGGCGTCCTCAAGGTGTGGCTGTACCGGCCGTTCCCCTATGCCGAGGTCGCCCAGGCTTTGGCCAAGGTGCGGGCCGCCGCCATTCTCGACCGGGCGTTCTCGTTCGGGGCGATGGGGGCCCTGTACAGCGACGTAGCAGCGGGCCTCGCCCACAGCGGGCGGCGGCCCACCCTCGCCAACTACATCTACGGGCTCGGGGGCCGGGACGTGACGGTGGACCAGATCCTGCAGGCGTTTGCCGAGCTGAAGAAGGCTCGCCCGGAGACCAGGCTTCGCTACCTCGGCCTCAGGGAGTAGGAGGGGACATGCCAAGCATCAAGACACTAGCACAGCGCGAGGAAGCGAGAGTTCGATTCACGAGCGGCCACACCCTGTGCGCCGGGTGCGCGGAGCCCTTGGTCGTGCGCACGGTCCTCAACGCGATCGAGGAGCCAGTGGTCGCGGCGAGCCCCACCGGCTGCCTCGAGGTGGCGACAAGCCGGTTCCCAGGGACGGCGTGGAACGTGCCGTGGGTCCACGTCGCGTTCGAGAACGCAGCCGCGGTCATCTCAGGGGTGGAGGCAGCGCACAAGGCCCTCACCAGGACCGGGGCGGTGAAGCGGCGGATCCGGTTCGTGGTGTTCGGCGGGGACGGGGGGACGTACGACATCGGCCTCCAGGCCCTGTCCGGGGCGCTTGAGCGCGGCCATGACTTCCTGTACGTATGCCTGAACAACGAGGCGTACATGAACACCGGGGTCCAGCGCTCGAGCGCCACCCCGGCCTGCGCCGCGGCGACCACGTCCCCGGTGGGCGATGCCATCCCCGGCAAGCCCCAGGACCGCAAGGACCTCACGGAGATCGTGGTCGCCCACCACGTTCCCTACGTGGCCCAGGCCGCGGTGTCCCACCTCATCGACCTCGCGAACAAGGTCGAGCGGGCGATGAAGCACGACGGCCCGAAGTTCATCAACGTCCTCACCACGTGTCCGTTGGGCTGGCGCACCGCCCGGGACAGCGCGATCGTCCAGTCGAAGCTCGCCGTGGAGACCCGGTACTGGCCCCTGTACGAGGTGATCGAGGGGAAGTACAAGATCAACTACAAGCCGAAGGAGCACGTGCCAGTGGAGGAGTTCCTGAAGACCCAGGGCCGATTCCGCCACCTGTTCCGTGACCCGAAGGGCAAGGAGCGGATCGCGCGGTTCCAGGAGGCGGTGGACCGCCACTGGAACGATCTTCTCAGGAAAGAACAGTGCCTGTCAGGCGAGGGACCCGGGGCGGGCTAGCGGAGCGACGGTCCCGGCCCCGGCAGTGGTGGGTGGGCCTGGGCCGGGACCTCGCCCTCGGGGCCGGGGTGGGCGCGATCGCCGGCGCGTTCTTCCACGACGCGGCGTTCGGCGCGGCCGCCGGAGCCATCGTGGGCCTCTTCCTGCACCTCTACTTCCGCCTGCGACTGCGGTGAAACCAGGGACGGGATGGCTCCTCTCGCTGGTCCGGTTCCACCTGGAGCTTCACCCTGGGTTCGGCCCGGCGGACCTGGCGAAGCTCCTCTACCAGGGGGCGCTGGGGATGGATCACCTCCTCACCGATCGCGAGCGGTTCGCCGAGGAATTCCAACGGGAATGGCAGCAACTCGATCCCGACTTCTTCCCTGGCGAGCCGCTTCTGGAACCGGTACACCCGGCGCGGCCCGTGTTTCGGGTCAACCTGCGGCCCGCCCGGCGGAGGGGGATCGACGTCGCCGTGCTGGGAACCGCCCTCGCCGACCAGCCCCTCCGGGGCGGGACGTGGGACGAGCTGGAGGAGCTGTGGGCAGGCGTGGTCCGCTTGGCCAAAGAGGGGCGTCTCCCGTTCACCCCCGCGGAGCTACAGACCCAGGAGGCACAGCTCGCGGAGACGGGCCATCCCCCCCGGCACTCCCCCCACTACCGGGCCCTCAACCTCCCCGCGTACCGTCTGATCCACGACCTTGAGCAGCCCGCGTTCCGACCCATCCTGGAGCAGGCGGGGAACCCCGGGGGGGTCACGAGGGCCCGAGGCAGCCGGGACCTGAGCACGCCGCCTCCGGGCAACCGATGCACTCCACCTGGATTGTGCTGTGGCCGATCCCGAACTCCTCCCGCAGGAGGCGGCGAAGCTTCCGGATGAGGACCTCGGCCTGGCTCAGGGCCTGGTCGGGGACAACCACGTGGGCAGAGAGGGCCACGTACCCCGGGCCCACCGTCCACACGTGGAGGTCGTGGACCCCCTCCACGCCGGGGACCTCTTCCATCCTCCGCTGGACCTCCTCCGTCGACACCCCCAGCGGCGCTCCCTCGATCAGGATGTGCACCGTCCGGGCCAGGACCCGCACCGCCCCCACGAGGATCACGCTCCCGATGGCGAGGCTTACCACGGGATCGGCAAGGGTCCACCCGGTGAGGAGGATCACGGCCCCCGCCCCCACAACCCCGATCGAGCCCAGGGCATCGCCCACGACGTGCAGGAACGCGCTGTGGACGTTCAGGTCGTCCCGATCATGACGGTGGAGGAGCCAGGCCACAGCAAGGTTGACGACGAGCCCACCCACGGCCACGGCGAGCATCGGACCCGCCCACACTGGGACGGGGTCCCGTACCCGCTCCACCGCCTCCCGGAAGATGCCCACTGCCACCGCGGCCAGGGTCGCCCCGTTGACGAGCGCGGCCAGCACCTGAAGCCGTTGCAGGCCGTAGGTATGGCGGGGTGTGGGGGGACGGGACGCGGCGCGCAGGGCAAGCCAGGACAGGGTGAGGGCGAACGCGTCGAGGAACACGTGGGCAGCGTCGGAGAGGAGGGCGAGGCTTCCCGTGATGAGCGCGCCTGCCACCTGACCCGCGCACACGATCCCGGTGACCCCCGCGGCCACGACGAGCCGTCGCCCCACAGGTGGATGGGCTGGCATCGGCCCCGGATGATCCTCTCCTCCCCGGCGCCCCGCAAGGTTGACGGCGGCGGGATAGGCCGGTATCGTACGGCATCTTCTTCCACAGGGGGTGCGGAGACATGAGGAGACCGACGGATGAGACGAGGGGTGGTTGCCTTTGTCGCCGCCCCTTCCGTTCCTGATCGAGCCGACCCGTTCCCAGGCCCCGCCAAGCCCGTTGCCCCCACCCGAGGAGGGACCCGATGGGCGTTCACCGTGATGTGACCGAGCTCATCGGGCGCACCCCGCTCGTGCGGTTGGGTCGCCTCGCCCGCGGGGTGGGGGCGGAGGTGGTGGCGAAGCTGGAGATGGCCAACCCCGGCGGGAGCGTGAAGGACCGCATCGCGCGGGCGATGCTCCGCGACGCCGAGGAACGGGGGCTGTTGCGCCCGGGGGGGATCGTGGTGGAGCCCACATCGGGCAACACCGGGATCGGGCTCGCGCTGATGTGCGCGGTCCGGGGGTACCGGCTGATCCTCGTCATGCCGGACACGATGAGCGTGGAGCGGCGAGCGATCCTTCAGGCGTTGGGGGCAGAGCTCGTGCTCACCCCAGGCGAGGGGGGGATGCCGGCAGCGGTCCAGGCGGCGCGGGACCTGGCCCGGCGCTACAGGGCGTTCGTCCCGGGGCAGTTCGCTAACCCCGCCAACCCCCGGATCCACGAGGAGACCACCGCTGAGGAGATCTGGCACGACACCGCGGGGAGGGTGGACGCGTTCGTGGCCGGGGTGGGAACGGGGGGGACGGTCACCGGGGTGGGGCGGGCGCTGCGCCGGCACAACCCCCGGGTGTGGGTGGTGGCGGTGGAGCCGGCGGCTTCCCCCGTGCTCTTGGGCGGCACGCCGGGGCGCCACCGGATCCAGGGGATCGGGGCCGGGTTCGTCCCCCAGGTCTTCGACCGCTCGGTGGTGGACGAGGTCGTCCCCGTGTCCGACGCCGAGGCGGCGGAGGTGGCGCGGCAGCTGGCCCGGACGGAGGGGATCCTCGCCGGGATCTCCTCGGGGGCCGCCCTGGCCGCGGCGCTGCGGGTCGCGGCACGGCCCGAGTTCCGAGGCAAGCAGGTAGTGGTCGTCCTCCCGGACACGGGGGAGCGGTACCTGTCCACGGGCTTGTTCGGAGGTGGCAGTGATGCGCGGCATCCTTGAGGACATCCGGGCGGTCCGGGCCCGGGACCCGGCGGCGCGGAGCACCCTGGAGGTCCTCCTCCTGTACCCGGGCATGCACGCGGTGTGGGCCTATCGGATCACCCACTGGCTGTGGCGGCACGGGGCGCGGTTCCCGGCGCGGGTCCTGGCCCACCTTGCCCGCCGCTGGACGGGGGTGGAGATCCACCCCGGCGCCCGCCTCGGCCGGCGGGTGACGATCGACCACGGGATGGGGGTGGTCATCGGGGAGACGGCGGAGATCGGAGACGACGTCCACCTCTACTCCGGCGTGGTCCTGGGTGGCGTGGCCGCCCGGGCGGGGAAACGCCACCCCACCGTGGAGAGCGGGGTCGTCCTCGGAGCGGGGGCGGTGGTCCTGGGCCCAGTTCAGGTGGGGAAGGGAGCGCGGATCGGCGCCGGGGCGGTGGTGCGGGAGGACGTCCCGCCCGGCGCGGTGGTTCTTGCCCCCAAGCCCTGGGTGGTGCTCAAGCCTGACCTGAACGGAAATCTTCCCTTGGCAGAGCTCCCATTCTCGGGGTTCGGGATCTAGGGGCAGCCCGGACCAGGAAGTCAGCTTCCGTAGAGCCAGCGGTAGACGAGCCAGGAGTTGAGGACCTTCGTGAGGTACTCCCGGGTCTCGACCGAACGGAGAAGCCCCGGTAGCTCAGCACGGGCGGCTCCGTCGCCCGTCCACCGGCGGATGTTCCCCGGTCCCCCGTTGTACGCCGCCACGGCCCACACCACGTCCCACCCGAACTGGTCCAGGAGGTGCCGAAGATACCAGGTCCCGAGCCGGATGTTGTAGTCAGGGTCGAACAAGGACTCCTCTCGGTACGGGATCCCCAGCTTCTCCTCAGCGATCCAGCGGGCGGTGGAGGGGAGGAGCTGCATCGGGCCCCGGGCGTGGGAAGGGGAGACCGCGGTGGCGACAAACCCGCTCTCCTCGCGGATCACCGCCAGGACGAGGTACGGGTCCACCCCGTACTCCCCCGCCCAGCGGAGGACCGTGTCCCACCACGCCAGGGGGTAGGCGAGGTGGTAGGCGCGACGGCAGGGGACGGATGACAGGACGGATGAGCCAACGCGGAACGCGGCGCGCCAGTCGCCCTGGGCCACGTACCGCTCCCCGATCGCCAGCCGCTCCGCGGCCGATCCGCGGCTGGAAGCGATGGCCAGCTCCACGTCCGCCCACCTCCTTCCCTCCCCATCCGGGAACGCCTCCGCGAGCGCAGCGGCCAATGCCAGCACAGGGGGAGAAACAGGGGTGGGATTGGCAACGAGGGGCAGGGCCGCCGGGGGTTCCCCCACGAGCCACGCGAAGGCGCGGGAGAGGAGCCGGGCCGCCTCCACGGCTCGTGGCACTTCCCCCCGACGCGTGTAGAGGAGGTAGAGACGAAGAGCGGCATCATCCTGCACGCGATGTCCCCCGCGCGCGAGTTCCCAGTACAAGGAGATGGCGTCCCCAGTCTGGCCGTGATCCTCGAGAAGCCGGGCCGCCCGCCACTTCGCCTCGGGCTCCGGCGACTCGCGGTAGGCGGCGATCGCCTCCTCCTCCCGGCCCTGGGCCTCGAGAAGGAGCCCGGCCGGGTAGGCCCCGGCCGCCCCGGCGGCGCGGTAGGCCCGGATCGCTTTCTCTGCTTCTCCCGCCCTTTCGAGGGCCCGCCCGTATTCGAGTTGCGCCCCGAGGTCCCCGGGGAAGGAGAGGAGATAGCGCTCAAACTCAAGGCAGGCCTCTCTGGCCTGCCCGAGGGCGAGGAGGGCCCGCGCCCGCTCGAGCACCGCTTGGTCGCCCCCGATCCCTGTGAGGAGGGACAGGGCCTCTCCTGGGGCGCCTCCCCTGGTGAGGAGGGAAGCAGCTCGAACCGGCTCCCGCTCCAACCGCAGAATGGCCCGCACCGCGTCCTGCCGCGGGAGGAGCCCCTCCCACTCCTGAACGGCCTCCGCCAGCTGGCCGGCCCCCTCATAGGCGAGGGCGAGCTCGGCCCGGAGATCGGCGGTGGCGTAGAGGGAAAGGGCGGAGCGGAAGAAGGGGATCGCTTGCGCCGGAGAGCCTTGGGCACTGTGCCAACGGCCGAGGACGACCCGGGCCTGCCACCCCACCCCGTCATCGCGCGCCGCGAACGACTCCAGCTCGGACAGTGACTCCGGGAGGCGGTCTCGGGCGTCCGTGAGGCGATGGTAGTCACCGACTTCGGGTGGGGAGCTGACCATCCAGGGTACAAGCACCATCAATGCGAGGAGAAACCCCATCAAGATGAGTGGTCCAACCGCGCTCTTCATCTGTGCCTTCCCCTCCACTTTCTAGACTGTATGGGCCCGCCGAACGCGGGGGAAGGACGAACCATCCCCAGGTGAGGGACGGGCTGCTTGACAGGAGAAGAGGGCAGGCCTTGGGCCTGCCCTCTTCGATGGTCGGACTTCACTCTGGATTCTAGAACATGACGTACAACCCAAGCCCCGGCATGAGGAGGGCCGCGATCTGCAAGTTCGCAAGATCCACAACCCCGATCAAGCGCACCTGGCCGTAGAGCCCGAACGTGTCCGAAAGGGCGAAGTAGGCCCCGGCCATCCCGTTCACGGTCAGGCTGATCTGGGCCACCCCCCCGATGCCACCCGCGGCCGCAATGAGCCCACCCACGCCGCCACCGAAGTACGGTTTGAACCCCTCCAGCGCCGGCATGATGAGGAACGAAGCGTCCACCGAGAACGCCATCGCCCCTTGGGCCACCGCCCACACGCCCAGCGTGAACCGGGTTGCAGCGTTGTTTCCCGTGGGGATCTCGTAGAAGACGTCGAACAACGGGGTCGCCAGCGCGAGGTTGAAGCTCCCTCCCACCCCGAGCCTGCTCGCCGACCCATCCTCAGCCCCCCACGCCGGCAAGAGAGAGAACCCGACCATCAACAGCAAAACGACTGCAATCAACCGCCTCATCTGCCACCTCCTAGTGGACCCCGCATTGTACTCGCTCAGCACGCCCGGTTGGGCGAGGGCGCCCTTTGCAGAGGGAAGAGTTCCCCATACCATCAGGGGGCCATGACCGAGACAGCGAGCGCACGGACGGTGCGGGCCCCACGAGGAAGGGAGATCTCGTGCAAGGGCTGGCCTCAGGAGGCGGCCCTGCGCATGCTGATGAACAACCTCGACCCGGAGGTGGCCGGGGATCCCGCGCACCTCATCGTCTACGGGGGAACGGGGAGGGCGGCCCGGTCGTGGGAGGATTTCGACCTCATCGTCCGCACGCTGCGGGAACTGGAGGGCGACGAGACCCTCGTTGTCCAGTCGGGGCGGGCGGTGGCCGTGTTCCGGACCCACGAGGATGCCCCACGGGTCCTCATCTCCAATGCGATGCTCGTTCCGGAGTGGGCAACGTGGGAGGTGTTCCGTGACCTGGAACGTCAGGGGCTCACCATGTACGGCCAGATGACAGCCGGGAGCTGGATCTACATCGGAACCCAGGGGATCCTCCAGGGGACGTACGAGACGCTCGCCGAGTGCGCCCGCCAGCACTTCGGGGGCACCCTACGCGGGCGGCTCGTCCTCACCGCAGGCCTGGGGGAGATGGGTGGAGCACAGCCGCTGGCGATCACGATGAACGATGGGGTGGGGATCATCGTCGAGATCAACCCCGAGAAGATCCAGCGCCGGATCACGCTTGCGCAGCTCGATACCTGGACGAGTTCCCTGGACGAGGCCCTCCACCTTGCCCGGGAACATCGAGAGAAGGGGAAGGCCATCTCGATCGGCCTCCTCGGGAACGCAGCCGACGTGTACCCAGAGCTCGTGCAGCGCGGCGTCATCCCCGATGTGGTCACCGACCAGACCGCGGCCCACGACGAGCTCGCGGGGTACGTTCCCGGTGGGATGAGTTACGCCGACGCCCTCCGACTACGGGAGAGGGACCCCGACCGGTACACTGAGCTCTCCTACCGGTCGATGGTCCGCCACGTCCGCGCGATGGCGGAGATGAAGGAGAGGGGAGCGGTGGTCTTCGACTACGGGAACGCTCTCCGCGCCCAGGCGGAGAAGGGGGGCCTCCCCCGTGAGGTCGCCTTCTCCTTCCCGGGGTTCGTCCAGGCGTACATCCGGCCCATGTTCTGCGCGGGAAAAGGGCCGTTCCGGTGGGTGGCCCTGTCCGGCGACCCGGCGGACATCCTGCGCACCGATCGCGCGATCCTCGACCTGTTCCCCCACGATGCGTCACTGCGACGGTGGATCGAGCACGCGGAGGCGAAGGTCCACTTCCAGGGCCTCCCGGCGCGGATCTGCTGGCTGGGGTATGGGGAGCGGGCTGCGGCGGGGCTTCGGTTCAACGACCTCGTGCGCCGGGGCGAGATCAAAGCCCCCCTCGTCATCGGCCGCGATCACCTCGACTCAGGGTCCGTAGCTTCCCCGTACCGGGAGACGGAGGGGATGCGCGATGGCTCGGACGCGATCGCGGACTGGCCGATCTTGAACGCCCTCCTCAACGCCGCGGCCGGGGCGACGTGGGTGAGCGTGCACCACGGCGGGGGAGTAGGGATTGGGAAGAGCATCCACGCGGGGATGGTCATCGTCGCCGATGGGACGAAGGGCGCGCACCGACGGTTGGAGCGGGTGCTGGCCGTGGATCCTGGCCTCGGGGTCGCTCGCCATGCCGACGCCGGCTACGACCGCGCGATCGAGATCGCCCGCGAGCGTGGGGTCCGCATCCCCCGCCTCATCCCCTAGGGAGGAGGGCCAGCGCGGCGAGGGTCTTTGCGTCCCCTTCGCCCCGACGGGCAAGCGCACGGATCTCCCCCACGGTGAAGAAGGCAACCTCATTGACCTCGGAGTGTGGCCGATCATGTCAAGTGATCCCCCTGTGATCATGTAACGTGACCCCCCTGGAGAGAGCCCGTGGGAGGGCGGCGTGCCAGGCC
>FWPV01005793.1_pt1 | contig 24313 bp, 22 predicted proteins | sample 2228371 | NCBI WGS metagenome assembly FWPV01 (sample SAMEA103939776, study PRJEB20133) | metagenome | reverse complement strand
GCCAGAACCGGACAGGATTGATTAAAAATGTGGATCAGTTTTCGATGCAAATCTGGGGGGTTAGTGGATCACTTCTGGGTGCAATTCAACAATCCAGTGTAAATCGTTGGATTAAGTGGTATCTCGCTGATGACCTTGATGGGCTACAAGCAGATTTGCCTGGGCAGAAAGTGCGTTTCCCACCGACATTTATCGGTGAGTTACTTAAGCTGCTTATCAGTTTCAGACCGCAGGATTTTGGCTACCAGCGTTCACGCTGGAGCAGTGAATTGCTCAGTATCGTTATTCGTGAGGCGCTGAATATTGTGCTTCACAGCTCGACTATCCGACGCTGGCTACCCAAGCATGGTATTGTCTGGCGACGTGCTGCACCGACATTGCAGATAAAAGACCCGGATAAAGAGGCAAAATTAGCAGCGATAAAACAGGCACTTGCATCCTGTGACGTGGAAAATCCTGTCTTCTATGAAGATGAAGTGGATATCCATCTGAATCCAAAAATTGGTGCTGATTGGGGATTACGTGGCCAGCAACGTAAAGTCGTTACACCGGGACAAAACAAGAAACATTTTCTGGCTGGAGCACTGCACAGCAGTTCAGGCCAGGTGACCTATGTGGGCTCAACGTCTAAAAATACAGTGCTGTTTATCGACTTACTCAGAGAGCTGCGCAGACGCTACAGAAGTGCCAAAACCATTACGTTGATTGTTGATAACTACATCATTCACAAAAGTAAAATCGCAGAGAAATGGCTGAAGAACAACCCGAAATTCAAGCTCTTGTTTTTGCCTGTCTACAGCCCGTGGCACAACAAAATCGAGCTGCTGTGGCATTCGTTGCATGAAACCATCACCCGGAATCATACGTGCCGGTCGATGGATGAACTACTGGAGAGGGTTGAGCATTTTATGGACACGGTTTCTCCCTTCCCGGGTGGTGGGCATGGGAGCAAGCGGGTGTAGCATTATTAGGATCAGTTATTTAGCTACTGACCAGTTTTTGAAAGATAGAAACGGAAATAGGCTTTTTAGGCTTATTCCCTTTTCTGTTTTGAGTGTTGACAGAGGGAACTGCGATCAGTAGGCGCTAATCAACGATAGATGCCTACTATTACGAAACTTAAAATATTTGCCGATCAAATAACGTACAGAGGAAATTTTATGGGTACAAAAGAGTGGGTATTAAGTCATCCAAATGGCGCCAGCCTTTACCAAGAATGCTTTTACGATTTTGAAAAACATGCAACTAATCCTAACCCAGCGGTCATTCAAATTGAAAACCCAGGAAGCTTTTCAATCACCCAAGAGCATGCTGGTGCTGGGCTGTACTCCCAGCTTGTAGTGGAAATCCCTGCGGAACGCTTTGATGAAATCGCAATTGCTTGGTGTAAAAACCGAAAGCTGCAAGGCAGCCCTCAATGGCCAGCAGTTCGGGAAACTCCTGAGCCAACTTGACTGTTTGCATGGCGCCAGCCTTTCTGATCGCCTCGGCAGAAACGTTGGGATTGCGGATAAATCGGTAAGCGCCTTCCTGCATGGCTTCACTGCCCTCGGATGAGATGGTTATTGATTTTCCAGAACATTTTGCCAATTGAGCGGCGACGTTAACCAAACGGGTGGTACGGCGAGGATCACCCAGCGCCGCCGAAGAGAAAACAGATTTGGCCCAGTCAGCCGCACGATGAAGAGCAGAAGTTATCATGATCGTTACTATGTTGGGAGTCACATAGAAGATCAGATCCTGGAAAACGGGAAAGGTTCCGTTCAGGACGCTACTTGTGTATAAGAGTCAGGCAGGAGCCTGTGCATTGTTGACGCGCTCATGGATATTCACGGTTTCAGTGGCCCAGGCCGAAGAAATTAAACCAAAGCCCAGCAAAGATGCTAATACGATATTTTTCATGATAACTCTCCATTTCTGAATTAGTGATGTCCGGGGAAGCACAACCTATATTTTCAGTTCCATAACTGAAACAAGTCCGGCAGTGTTTATTTCTCCGGGAGTTGGCTGGATATTCATTTCCTGGCGTACTCTGACGCCGGGTATTGATGAAGCAATCCAGCCTTCCTGATAAGTTGCACTAATTATATCGAATGGCTTCTGTTTGCTGCATGACAGGCTAATGGCATCTTTGTCATTTAAATCTTTATTCTCAGTGTTGGGGCTCCGGAATCCTTTGCTCCAGTCTGGGCACGGATAAGATAAAACGAGTTGAGCGTACGTCCGATTCCACCTGCACTCTTCCGTGATGTGCTTCCACGATTGACTTCACAATTGCAAGGCCGATGCCGCTGCCTTCTCCTTTTCGTTGTCTGGACGGATCCACCCGATAAAAACGGTCAAAAAGCCTTGATAAATGCTCTTCAGGGATTGGTTTCCCCGGATTTTCAATCACCAGGTCAAAAAAGCTCTCTTGCTCTCTTATTGAGACGGTGATTGCCTGTCCCTCCGGGGTATAACGCAGGGCATTGGATAACAGATTATTGATCGCTCTTCTGAACATTTGTGGATCTCCCTCAACCAGGCAGGGCATCCCGTTAAATTTGAGCGTGATATTGCGTTCTTCGGCCCAGGCTTCGAAAAACTCGAAGACTTTCATGACTTCTGCTCTGAGGTCAAACCGGAGCCTGTCAGGTATAAGCTGATTATTGTCCGCCTGCGCCAGGAACAGCATGTCGCTGACCATTTTGGTCATCCGGTTATACTCTTCAAGACTGGAGTAGAGGACATCCTCAAGTTCCTTCTGGGTTCGATCCTGACTCAGTGCGATTTCAGTCTGCGCCACCAGATTGGTGATGGGCGTTCTGATCTCGTGCGCGATATCGGCAGAGAAATTGGCCTGGCGGGTAAAGACATCCTCAATCTTTCCAATCATATGATTGAACGAGATAACCAGCTGTTCCAGCTCAATGGGAACGCGTGTCGGTTCCAGCCGCGCATCAAGATTCTCGGAGGTGATGCTTTTAATGGCATTGCTGACATTACGAAGGGGCAGGTGCCCCTGACGTACAGCGATGCGAATGATCAGAACAATCAGCAGGCTTATCACGACGGCAATCGCAATCAGGTTTTTTTTCAGCGCATCGAGGAAATGGAGATGGAAATTAATGGAGAGGCCAGTCAGCATGACATAGTTCTGCTGTTTGCCCTGAAATATCGCCTGGCCAGAGGAGGCGATAATCCGGTATGTTTCCATCTTCATTTCAGACCCGGTATCCATCGGTCTCGCAGGATCCTCCACCGTCCAGAGAAAGACATCCCGTGCGCGGCTGTGCTCGCTAAAATCTGCGGAATTCACGGCCGGGTGTAGTGCCGCCCCCTGCGCTGAACTAAAGAGCACTTCCCCCCTGGGATTGAGGAGCAAAAGGGCAACGTTGCGGTAGCTGGCAATCGACTCCTTTATTTTGCTTACTTTTTTTTCATCCGGATCCACCGGGGACTGCAGTATACGGTTCAGGGTAGTGCTGATTTGTTGAAGATCGCTGACATCCTGCTCGGCAAAATGATTTTCAACAGAATGCAGCATAAACCAGGTGAAGGCGATAAAAGCCAGTATCGTGGACAGGCTGATAAAAAAGGTCAGCCGCAGGGCGAGTGAGAAAGGGCGCCTGGAAGGTTTGCTATGCATCCGGGGCCTCCAGCATATAGCCCACGCCCCGGACAGTCTGGATCAGCTTTGTCCCGTAATCGTTGTCTATTTTAGCGCGGAGTCGCTTTACGGCGACATCAATCGCGTTAGTGTCGCTGTCAAAATTCATGTCCCAGACCTGAGAGGCAATCAGGGAGCGGGGAAGAACCTCGCCCTGATGGCGAATGAAAAATTCCAGCAGGCTGAACTCTTTACTGGTGAGCACAATGCGGTTTCCGGCGCGACTGACTTTTCTGGATACGAGATCCATCGAGAGATCAGCCACCCTAAACTGGCTTTCCGTGATCATCGTGTTTCCCCGCCTCAGAAGGGTTCTCACCCGGGCCAGCAGTTCGGCAAACGCAAAGGGTTTAACCAGATAATCGTCCGCACCCAGTTCCAGTCCTTTGACCCTGTGTTCGATCGTGCCGAGGGCCGTCAGTAGTAAGACCGGCATACCCTTTCCGGCAGTGCGCAGCATGCGGATGATATCCCAGCCGTTCACATCAGGCAGCATGATGTCCAGAATGACTAAATCATACTCGGCTGTCATGGCGAGATGATATCCGGTAAGACCATTATCAGCGTGATCCACTACGAACCCTGCCTCTCTAAGCCCTTTGCTGAGATATTCACCTGTTTTAATTTCGTCTTCGACGATCAATATTTTCATCTTGCTCCCCGTCTGGCTGCTAATGTCATTCTATTGCGCACACGATCGTAATCAACGAATTACCGTAAAAATGACAACATTGTAATTATTCTGTCACCCGACAAACAGAGTGCATTCTGTAAAGTAACCCTGGTAATACTCTGAACTTCATTTGAACCATTTACCAGGTCTGCCTGGACGAGAAGCAATATGTTCAAATTAAAACTACTCAGCATCAGCACAATCTTCATTCTGGCTGGTTGTGTCTCTCTGGCGCCTGAATATCAGCGTCCGGCAGCACCGGTACCCCAGCAGTTTTCACTGTCCCGTAACAGCCTGACGCCAGCGGTGAATGGCTATCAGGATACGGGCTGGCGTAACTTTTTTGTCGATCCCCAGGTCACCCGGCTGATTACTGAAGCCCTGACTAATAACCGTGATTTGAGAATGGCTGCACTGAAGGTTGAAGAGGCCCGGGCCCAGTTCAACGTCACGGATGCAGATCGTTATCCCCAGCTGAATGCCTCATCCGGGATCACCTACAGCGGTGGTCTGAAAGGTGACAAGCCGACCACACAGGAGTACGACGCAGGTCTGGAGTTCAGTTATGAGCTCGATTTTTTCGGCAAACTTAAGAACATGAGTGATGCTGATCGCCAGAACTACTTTGCCAGCGAAGAAGCCCGTCGGGCCGTACACATCCTGCTGGTATCCAACGTTTCACAAAGCTATTTCAGCCAGCAACTGGCGTACGAACAACTCCGTATCGTGCGGGAAACGCTGAAAAATTACGAACAGTCCTATGCTTTCGTTGAGCAACAGCTCGTGACCGGGAGTACGAATGTGCTGGCGCTTGAACAGGCCAGGGGACAAATCGAAAGTACCCGCGCTGAGATAGCCAAACGAGAAGGCGATCTGGCTCAGGCAAACAATGCCCTGCAACTGGTGCTGGGAACGTACCGTGCACTGCCGCCAGAAAAAGGGATGAAAGGCGGTGAGATCGCGCCAGTTAAACTGCCATCAAACCTGTCGTCACAAATTTTGCTGCAGCGACCGGATATTATGGAGGCGGAATACCAGCTGAAAGCGGCTGATGCGAATATTGGCGCAGCGCGGGCGGCCTTTTTCCCGTCCATTACCCTGACCAGTGGCCTTTCCGCAAGCAGTACGGAGCTGTCCAGTCTCTTCACGCCAGGAAGCGGAATGTGGAATTTTATCCCTAAAATTGACATTCCTGTTTTTAATGCCGGCAGGAACAAAGCCAATCTCAAACTGGCAGAAATTCGCCAGCAACAGTCGGTGGTTAATTACGAACAAAAAATTCAGTCCGCCTTTAAGGATGTTTCCGACACGTTTGCGCTGCGCGACAGCCTTAGCCAGCAACTTGAGTCACAGCAGCGTTATCTTGATTCACTTCAGATAACTCTCCAGCGAGCCAGAGGATTGTATGCAAGTGGTGCTGTCAGTTACATCGAAGTGCTGGATGCAGAACGTTCCCTCTTCGCTACGCAGCAAACCATTCTCGATCTTACCTATTCCCGACAGGTTAACGAAATTAATCTGTTTACTGCGCTGGGTGGCGGTTGGGTAGAATAAATTTATTTAATTAATTAATCAGGAAATTAAAAATGCGTAATTCACTTAAAGCTGTTTTATTTGGTGCCTTCTCTGTCATGTTTTCTGCCGGTCTTCATGCTGAAACACATCAGCATGGCGATATGAATGCTGCCAGTGATGCTTCGGTACAGCAGGTTATCAAGGGCACCGGTGTCGTTAAAGACATTGATATGAATAGTAAAAAGATCACCATTTCGCACGAAGCAATCCCTGCGGTGGGCTGGCCTGCAATGACCATGCGCTTCACTTTTGTTAATGCAGACGACGCTATCAATGCCCTGAAAACCGGCAACCATGTCGATTTCTCGTTTATTCAGCAGGGCAATATCTCCTTACTCAAAAGCATTAACGTTACGCAATCCTGATTGACTGTCCGGAGCGAATACATCCAGTGCGCCTGAACATTCATTAAGGGATTACTGTGAATGAATGATCGGGCGCATATGCCAGGTGTTTTGATTTTTCAGCGAGAAATTGTATGGCTTCTTTAAAGATAAAATATGCTGCAATAATTATCAGCAGCCTCCTAGCAGGAGGGCTGATATCGGTTACTGCCTGGCAGTATGTAAACTCATCACAAAAAACAGTACAAACAGAACAAAAGGCACCGGAGAAAAAGGTACTTTTCTGGTATGACCCGATGAAACCGGATACCAAATTTGATAAACCCGGAAAATCTCCCTTTATGGATATGGACCTTGTGCCAAAATATGCTGATGAAAGTGGCGATAAAAGCAATGGCGGGATCCGTATCGATCCAACCCAGGTTCAGAATCTGGGATTAAAAACGCAAAAAGTCACGCGAGGAATGCTGAATTATTCTCAGACAATCCCGGCTAATGTCAGTTACAACGAATATCAGTTTGTCATTGTGCAGGCGCGCTCTGACGGTTTCGTCGAAAAAGTGTATCCCCTGACTACTGGCGATCATGTGAAGAAAGGCACTCCGCTTATCGATATCACCATTCCTGAATGGGTTGAGGCACAAAGTGAGTTCCTGCTGCTATCCGGTACAGGCGGTACGCCAACCCAGATAAAAGGGGTTCTGGAGCGACTTCGTCTGGCTGGTATGCCGGAAGAGGATATTCAAAGACTGCGTTCAACCCGCACAATCCAGACCCGTTTTACCATTAAAGCACCTATTGATGGTGTCATTACTGCATTTGACCTGCGCACCGGCATGAATATTTCGAAAGATAAGGTGGTGGCTCAGATTCAGGGGATGGACCCGGTCTGGATCAGCGCTGCAGTGCCGGAATCTATCGCCTATCTGCTGAAAGATACGTCGCAGTTTGAAATTTCGGTACCGGCTTATCCGGATAAAACATTCCATGTCGAAAAATGGAACATTCTTCCCAGCGTGGATCAGACAACCCGTACGCTTCAGGTCCGTCTCCAGGTTTCTAATAAGGATGAGTTTCTCAAGCCGGGCATGAATGCCTATCTGAAACTCAATACCAAGAGCCAGGAGATGCTGCTGATACCAAGCCAGGCCGTTATCGATACCGGCAAAGAACAGCGCGTGATTACTGTTGATGATGAAGGCAAGTTTGTGCCGAAACAGATCCACGTTCTGCATGAATCACAACAACAGTCCGGCATCGGCTCCGGCCTGAATGAAGGCGATACCGTGGTGGTCAGTGGTCTGTTCCTCATTGACTCCGAAGCCAATATTACGGGCGCGCTGGAACGTATGCGCCATCCTGAAAAAACAGAAAGCAGTATGCCAGCAATGTCTGACCAGCCTGTAAATAGGCATTCAGGGCACTGAGGAGACGACGATGATTGAATGGATTATCCGGCGCTCTGTCGCCAACCGTTTCCTGGTCATGATGGGGGCCCTGTTTCTCAGCATCTGGGGTACATGGACGATTATTAACACGCCGGTCGATGCCTTGCCTGACCTGTCAGATGTGCAGGTCATTATTAAAACCAGCTATCCCGGCCAGGCCCCGCAGATTGTAGAAAACCAGGTCACCTATCCACTTACCACCACCATGCTGTCCGTACCTGGCGCAAAAACCGTGCGTGGTTTCTCACAGTTCGGGGATTCGTATGTGTATGTCATTTTTGAAGACGGGACCGATCTGTACTGGGCCCGTTCGCGCGTGCTGGAATACCTGAATCAGGTTCAGGGCAAACTGCCTGCGGGTGTGAGCTCTGAAATCGGTCCGGACGCCACGGGAGTGGGCTGGATATTTGAATATGCCCTGGTCGATCGCAGCGGAAAACACGACCTTTCAGAACTGCGTTCTTTGCAGGACTGGTTCCTGAGATTTGAACTGAAAACCATCCCGAACGTGGCGGAAGTAGCTTCGGTTGGCGGCGTGGTGAAACAGTATCAGATCCAGGTCAATCCGGAGAAATTGTCCCAGTACGGTGTCAGCCTGCCTGAAGTGAAACAGGCTCTTGAATCGTCTAACCAGGAGGCCGGTGGTTCATCCGTTGAAATGGCCGAAGCGGAGTATATGGTCCGGGCCAGCGGATATCTTCAGACTATTGATGATTTCAAAAATATCGTCCTGAAAACGGGGGAAAATGGAGTACCTGTTTACCTGCGTGATGTTGCCCGCATACAAATGGGACCGGAAATGCGGCGTGGTATCGCTGAGCTTAACGGTCAGGGCGAAGTCGCTGGCGGAGTGGTGATCCTGCGTTCGGGCAAAAATGCACGCGAAGTCATTACGGCGGTGAGGGATAAACTGGACACGCTGAAGGCAAGCCTGCCTGAAGGAGTGGAGATCGTAACGACATACGATCGCAGCCAGTTAATCGATCGTGCGATTGACAACCTCAGTTACAAGCTTCTTGAAGAGTTTATCGTTGTTGCTGTCGTTTGCGCACTGTTCCTCTGGCATGTCCGTTCTGCCCTGGTGGCGATTATTTCTCTGCCACTTGGCCTGTGTATCGCCTTTATCGTCATGCACTTCCAGGGGCTGAATGCCAACATTATGTCGCTGGGAGGGATTGCAATAGCCGTCGGAGCGATGGTGGATGCCGCCATCGTCATGATCGAAAACGCGCATAAACGGCTTGAGGAGTGGGACCATCAGCATCCCGGGGAACAGATTGATAATGCCACCCGCTGGAAGGTTATCACTGACGCCTCCGTTGAAGTGGGTCCAGCGCTGTTTATCAGCCTGCTGATTATCACATTATCGTTCATTCCTATTTTTACCCTGGAAGGGCAGGAAGGGCGTCTGTTTGGTCCGCTGGCCTTTACAAAAACGTATTCCATGGCGGGTGCAGCCATACTGGCAATCATTGTTATCCCTATTCTGATGGGGTTCTGGATCCGCGGGAAAATTCCTGCTGAGACCAGTAACCCACTGAACCGGTTGCTGATTAAAGCGTATCACCCGTTACTGCTCAGGGTACTACACTGGCCAAAAACAACCCTGCTGGTTGCGGCTTTATCCATTTTCACTGTTATCTGGCCACTGAGTCAGGTGGGCGGCGAGTTTTTACCGAAGATGAACGAAGGTGACCTGTTGTATATGCCGTCAACGTTACCTGGCGTGTCTCCTGGAGAAGCTGCTGCGCTCTTACAGACCACGGACAAACTAATCAAAACGGTGCCTGAAGTGGCCTCAGTTTTTGGCAAGACCGGTAAGGCTGAGACCGCCACGGATTCTGCTCCGCTCGAAATGATGGAAACCACCATCCAACTGAAACCTGAGGATCAGTGGCGTCCAGGCATGACGATTGACAAGATTATTGAAGAACTCGACAGGACCGTCCGTTTACCGGGTCTGGCCAACCTCTGGGTACCGCCTATCCGTAACCGTATTGATATGCTCTCAACCGGCATTAAAAGTCCGATAGGTATTAAGGTATCGGGTACTGTTCTGTCGGATATCGATGTAACAGCACAGAGTATCGAAGCAGTCGCTAAAACCGTACCTGGTGTGGTTTCCGCACTGGCTGAACGACTGGAAGGTGGACGTTATATTGATGTGGACATTAACCGGGAAAAAGCTTCCCGGTACGGGATGACTGTGGGCGACGTCCAGCTGTTCGTCTCTTCAGCAATCGGTGGGGCTATGGTGGGTGAGACGGTTGAAGGCGTGGCCCGGTACCCTATTAACATTCGCTATCCGCAGGATTACCGTAACAGTCCGCAGGCGTTGAGAGAGATGCCAATCCTGACCCCAATGAAGCAGCAAATTACGCTGGGCGATGTTGCCGATATTAAGGTCGTTTCCGGACCAACCATGCTGAAAACCGAAAATGCCCGGCCAGCCAGCTGGATTTATGTTGATGCCCGCGGCAGGGACATGGTGTCGGTGGTGAACGATATTAAGACGGCCATCAGTGAGAAAGTGAAACTGAGACCGGGGACCAGTGTGGCATTCTCAGGACAGTTTGAATTACTCGAGCACGCCAATAAGAAATTAAAACTGATGGTACCGATGACGGTGATGATCATCTTCATCCTGTTATATCTGGCATTCCGCAGGGTTGATGAAGCCCTGTTGATCCTGATGAGCCTGCCGTTTGCCCTGGTTGGCGGGATATGGTTCCTGTACTGGCAGGGCTTCCATATGTCAGTGGCGACCGGAACCGGGTTTATCGCCCTGGCCGGGGTGGCAGCAGAGTTTGGCGTGGTCATGCTGATGTATCTGCGTCATGCCATTGAAGCGCACCCGGAATTGTCCCGTAAAGAGACGTTCACACCGGAAGGCCTTGATGAAGCCCTCTATCATGGTGCCGTACTGCGTGTCCGGCCGAAAGCCATGACCGTGGCGGTGATCATTGCGGGTCTGCTGCCAATACTCTGGGGAACCGGTGCAGGTTCAGAGGTCATGAGCCGTATCGCGGCACCCATGATTGGTGGGATGATCACGGCTCCGCTGCTGTCCCTGTTCATTATTCCTGCCGCCTACAAATTAATCTGGCTGCGCAGACATAAAAAAAGCGTGTCCTGAACCTGAAAGGGCACCCCCTGTGGGTGTCCTTCTTTACTGATTCACCCTGACGTCAGGGTTTATATCGATAATATACAGAGGTGAGTATGAAAAAAGTGGTTCTAATGGCGCTGGCTCTCGGCCTTTCACTGCCCGTGATGGCGAGTGAAAAAGTGATTGATATGTACAAATCTGAAAACTGTGGCTGTTGTTCCCTGTGGGGCAAAGCGATGGAAAAAGACGGGTTTGAAGTACGAACTCACGTCATGAATGATCAGGCGCTGTCAGCCCTGAAAGAAAAGCATGCTATTCCTGCAGGACTACGAAGTTGTCATACCGCGGTTGCCGGTAATTTGATCATTGAAGGCCATGTGCCTGCGACAACGATACATAAGGCAATGCAGTCTGGTTCGGGTATATACGGTCTCGCCACCCCCGGTATGCCAGCAGGAAGTCCTGGAATGGAGATGGGAGCCCGAAAAGAGGCTTACGATGTTATCGCATTCTCACCGGATGGAAGTAAAAAAGTCTTTCAGCGAATCGAATAGTCAGCGGAACGGCTGATAACGGGACGCCGGTAGCAGGCACTCCTGTGCCGGCGATATTCGTGATAATCGCATCCATGACATACCCTGAAGACAGAAGATGCTTCGGTATGCATAAGGAGAGTTACTGTGAAAAATGACAATGCAGTGCAACACAACAACCAGACTGCTTCTGAGCAGACATTATCCCCGGACGAGGGCCACGTATTGCATAAGGTGAGAGATCCCGTGTGCGGGATGGCCATCCTGCCCGACAGGGCGCACAGCAGCATTCGATACCAGGACCATCAACTTTATTTCTGCTCCGCCAGCTGTGAGAGTAAATTTAAAGCCCATCCCGATCGTTATCTTACCGAAGATGCCAGTGAACATTCCCATCACCATCACCACGATCATCACGAAGTCAGCCCTGATCAGATAAAACAGCCTCACCACCAGGCGGAAAAAGAGAATTCTGAAGGTGTGTGGACATGTCCGATGCACCCGGAGATACGCCGCAGTGGTCCCGGAAGCTGTCCTGTCTGTGGAATGGCACTGGAGCCGCTCGTAGCTACGGCATCCACGGGGCCGAGTGATGAACTTCACGACATGACAAGACGCTTCTGGCTGGGGTTGTTGCTGGCGTTTCCGGTTCTGGTACTCGAAATGGGATCTCATCTGTTTCCCGACTTGAGGAATACAGTACCGCCACAGTACAACACATGGCTGCAGCTGCTTCTGGCCTCCCCTGTCGTGTTGTGGTGTGGCTGGCCATTCTTCGCCCGAGCCGGAATGTCGTTACGTAACCGCTCCCTGAATATGTTTACCCTTGTTGCAATGGGGACCGGCGTAGCCTGGGTTTACAGCGTCATTGCAACCGTCTTCCCCTCCTGGTTTCCTGCATCGTTCAGAAACATGGATGGCCTGGTGGCCGTTTATTTTGAAGCCGCAGCAGTTATTACGGTGCTTGTTCTGCTGGGACAGGTTCTTGAGCTGCGGGCACGGGAACAAACCTCAGGCGCCATTACTGCGCTTCTGAACCTTGCCCCCAAAACCGCCAGACGGCTGGATCATGACGGTCATGAAACGGATATTAATGCGGAAGATGTCCTGCCTGGCGATAAGCTCCGCATCAGACCTGGAGAGAGTATTCCGGTCGACGGTATCGTGATCGAAGGCAAAACAACCGTTGATGAATCGATGGTGACCGGGGAGTCTATGCCGGTTATCAAAACGAAGAGTGACCCTGTCATTGGGGGGACGATTAATCAGACAGGTAGTCTTATCATCCGTGCAGAGAAAGTCGGTGATGAAACGATGCTCTCACGAATTGTTCAGATGGTCGCTGATGCACAGCGTTCGCGTGCCCCCATCCAGAGAATGGCTGACAGCGTTTCAGGCTGGTTTGTTCCTCTGGTGATACTTATCGCGGTTGTTGCTTTCGTGATCTGGTCTGTCTGGGGGCCCGAGCCCAGGATGGCGCACGGTCTGATTGCGGCTGTGTCGGTCCTGATTATTGCCTGCCCCTGTGCACTGGGGCTGGCCACACCGATGTCGATAATGGTGGGGGTAGGCAAAGGAGCCCAGGCCGGGGTGTTAATCAGGAATGCCGAAGCCCTTGAGCGTCTTGAAAAAGTGGACACGCTGGTTGTCGATAAAACAGGCACGCTCACGGAAGGTTCGCCTACGGTGACAGGGATTATCAGTCTCAATCTGGGTGGGGAAGCATCTCTTTTACGTGTAGCGGCCGCAGTGGAAAAAGGCTCGCAGCATCCGCTGGGTGTGGCTGTAGTCCGGGCAGCCCAGCACAGGGGGATCATGATACCCGCAGTCAGTGATTTCAATGCTCCGTCGGGGAAAGGTGTTTCAGGCGATGTTGAAGGTCAACGGGTTGTTATTGGTAATGAACTGGCTATGCAGGAAAACAGTATCGTTATTGATAATCAAAAGGCCGTTGCGGATACGTTGCGGATGGAAGGCGCTACCGTTATCTATGTGGCCACAGATGGGTACCTTGCAGGCCTGATAGCTATCTCGGATCCCGTGAAAGCAACCACGCCGGATGCGCTTAAAGCTTTGCGTCAGGCGGGGATCCGCATTGTTATGCTCACCGGGGATAACCAGCTTACTGCTGAAGCAGTCGCACGGAAACTGGGAATAGATGAGGTTGAAGCTGGGGTTCTGCCTGACGGCAAAAAAGCAGTGATAACCCGACTGAAAGCGTCTGGTCATGTGGTTGCGATGGCGGGGGACGGTGTAAATGATGCCCCGGCGCTGGCAGCGGCTGACGTGGGCATAGCTATGGGAACGGGTACAGATGTGGCAATTGAAAGTGCCGGAGTCACCCTTCTCAAAGGCGACTTGATGATACTGAACAGGGCCCGTCATCTGTCAGAGATCACCATGAAAAATATCCGACAGAATCTGTTTTTTGCATTTATCTACAACGCACTTGGCGTGCCTGTGGCTGCAGGTCTGCTTTATCCTGTGTATGGAATACTGCTGTCGCCAGTTATTGCGGCGGCGGCCATGGCTCTTTCCTCCGTCAGCGTCATTGTGAATGCGTTGCGTCTGAAAAGTGTCAGGCTCGGGAAATAACACTGAGTGAAGGGTCAGTTACGAACAGAAGGAGTCCAGTATGAAAAGTACCACCTATGCGCTTATTGCTGTCGCCGCGATCGCGGCATTTGCCCTCCTGCGCGAACACTGGTCACATGTGGCAGGTTACTGGCCATATCTGTTATTGCTGGTCTGCCCGCTAATGCATCTTTTCCACGGCCACGGAGGGCATGGAGATCATCAACATCACGGAAGTGAAAACGATAAAAAAAATTAATCCGGCAGACGGGGCCGCGTCGCGGTCCCGTTATCAGTCCAGGTATCGTTCGTAGTCTCTGGCATGCGCAAAGGCATGCTGTTCGAGTTTGTTATCAGCGGGTGCCGCTGCCCGAAACGCCAGAGAGTTAACAGGGTTGTTATTGATGACCAGCTCGTAATGCAGATGAGGACCGGATGAACGTCCGCTGTTACCGGATAACGCAATAGCACCTCCCCGTGTAACCCTGGCCCCTTTAGTAACGAGTATTTTATTGAGGTGGAGATAGCGAGTTTTAACACCGGCTTTTCCCGTTACTTCAACAAAATATCCCATGGTACTGTTGTATTCGGCCCGGGTGATTTTTCCGTCGATGACGCTGACTATTTTCGTGTTCATGGGCATGGAATAATCAATGCCATTATGGGGACTCACTTTTCCGGATACCGGGTTAAGTCTTGCAGGATTGAAAGGCGAACTGAGTCTTGCTGCTGTCTCTTGATCAGATCTTGATCCCCTGCGCCATCAGATCTTTGGCTGCAAGAAAGCCATCCAGTTTACTTTGCAGGGCTTCCCAACCTTCCCAGAGGGCGCCCCAGCTGGCAATTCCGGTTCGCTTGCTGTCCATAAAACCGCCCAGTCTGGCTATCGCCATGTAAGCCCACTGCAAGCTACCTGCTTTCTCTTTGCGCTTGCGTTTTCCCTTGTCCAGATAGCCCAGTAGCTGACATTCATCCTGGGTCAGCACCGTTTCAGCTGACTGGCTTTCTACGTGTTCCGCTTCCTTTAGCAGCCCTTGCGCCCTGAGTGCTTGCGGCAGCGTGAAGCTTTCTCTGAGCTGTAACAGCCTGACCGCGACAAACGAGAGGATCGAGACCATGCGCTCCAGATTATCCGGCTCCTCCATGCGTTGCCTCTCGGCTCCTGCTCCGGTTTTCCATGCCTTACATGGAACTCCTCGATCCGCCAGCGATGGGTGTAAATATCGATGACCCGCAGGGCTTGGGCTAATGACTCGACCGGTTCACTAGTCAACAGCAACCATTTCAACGGGGTCTCACCCTTGGGCGGGTTAATCTCCTCGGCCAGCACCGCGTTAAGTGTGATATTCCCCTGTTTTAGCGTGATGCGCCCACTGCGCAATCCCGGCTACCTCCGGGCGCCAGCTTAGCGCTTGGTCCTGATGCGACAGGGGTGGGCTGGATTTACCAGTACGCATTAATCGACCGCTCTGGTCAGCAGGATCTGGCCCAGCTGCGCAGCTTGCAAGACTGGTTTCTCAAGTTTGAATTAAAGACAATATCGGGAGTGGCTGAAGTCGCCACCATCGGCGGTATGGTACGGCAGTATCAAGTGGTGCTGAACCCGGACAAACTTGCTGCTTATCGTATTCCTGTAGAGCAAGTGATCGAGGCCATTCGCCGTGCTAATCAGGAATCGGGTGGATCGGTACTGGAAATGGGCGAGGCCGAGTTTATGGTACGAGCCTCAGGCTACCTGCAAACATTGGACGACTTTCGTGCTATTCCACTGACAACAACGGATGCAGGAGTATCGGTTTTGCTGGGTGACGTTGCCCATGTTCAGATAGGGCCAGAGATGCGCAGGGGGATAGGCGAGCTGGACGGTGAGGGCGAAGCCGTTGGGGGCGTGATTATTATGCGCTCCGGTGAGAACGCCTTAGCCACCATAGCGGCGGTCAAAACAAAATTGACGACGTTGAAGAAGAGTCTGCCGACCGGTGTGGATATAGTGCCGACTTATGACCGCTCCGGACTGATAGAAAGAGCCATTGAGAATCTTAGCTTCAAACTGCTTGAGGAGTTTGCTGTTGTTGCTGTCGTTTGTGCGCTGTTTTTATTCCATCTCCGCTCAGCTTTGGTGGCTATTGTCTCTTTGCCTTTGGGTATTCTGGCCGCATTTATTGTGATGCATTGGCAGGGGGTCAATGCCAACATTATGTCATTGGGCGGCATTGCCATTGCCATAGGTGCTATGGTTGACGCTGCTGTGGTAATGATTGAAAACGCTCATAAACATCTGGAGAAATGGCATCAGGATCATCCTGGGGAGTTGCTGCACGGCAAAACTCGTTGGCGGGTGATCGCCGATGCAGCTGCCGAGGTAGGTCCTGCGCTGTTTTTTTCTCTGCTGATCATTACGCTGTCATTTGTGCCGGTTTTTACATTAGAGGCACAAGAAGGACGGCTGTTTTCGCCGCTGGCCTTTACCAAAACCTATGCTATGGCAGCCAGTGCTGGTCTGGCGGTCACTTTGATCCCCGTACTAATGGGCTACCTGATCCGCGGCCGGATCCCTGCTGAGCAAAAGAATCCGCTTAATCGCTGGTTAAGCGCTGCTTACCGCCCTTTACTCAATGTGGTATTGCGTTTTCCCTGGAGCACCATTGTATTTGCCTTTTTGGTTTTTGTGGCCAGCTTATGGCCATTGCAACATCTTGGCACTGAGTTTATGCCGCCTCTTGACGAAGGTGATCTGCTGTATATGCCAACGGCACTTCCTGGCCTGTCCGTCAGTAAAGCTGCACAGTTACTGCAGCAAACCGATCGTCTGATCAAAACAGTACCCGAAGTTGCCAGTGTATACGGAAAAGCGGGCAGAGCAGATACTGCAACGGATCCAGCACCGCTGGTTATGTTTGAAACCACCATTCAGTTTAAACCCAAAAGCGAATGGCGTTCAGGGATGACGGCGGAAAAAATCATTGAAGAACTGGACAGAACAGTGCGGGTGCCGGGCCTGACAAATATCTGGATCCCTCCGATCCGTAACCGTATCGATATGCTGGCAACTGGTATCAAAAGTCCGGTAGGGGTGAAGGTGTTGGGCAGCGATCTTTCGGTGATAAATCAACTGACAAAAGAGATTGAGCAAAAGGTTAAACAGATACCCGGAGTAACCAGCGCTTTTGCAGAGCGTTTGACCGGAGGACGTTATGTTGATATCGATATCCAGCGCGAGCGGGCGGCTCGTTATGGACTGAATATCGCTGACGTCCAGTTGATTGTCGCCAGTGCTGTGGGCGGGATGAACATTGGCGAAACTATTGAAGGGCTGCAGCGTTACCCCATCAACCTTCGTTACCCACGTGAGGTCCGGGATTCACTAGCGCTGTTACGCAGTTTGCCTATTGTTACACCCAAAGGGCAGCAGCTGATACTTAGTGATGTAGCAGACATTCGTATCGAGGATGGGCCACCTATGCTGCGAAGTGAGAACGCCCGTTTGGCAGGCTTTGTGTATGTGGATCTGCGAGGTCGCGACCTGGGCAGTGCAGTGCTGGAGATGCAGCAGGCTGTAGCTGAGCAGGTCAAATTACCACCAGGTTACTCGGTGTCCTGGTCAGGACAATTCGAATTTCTTGAACGAGCCACAGAGAAGCTAAAGCTGGTTGTGCCCTTCACTTTGCTGATCATTTTTATCCTGCTTTACCTGACCTTTAAACATTTTGCTGAGACTTTGCTATTGATGGCAACCTTGCCCTTTGCACTGGTCGGCGGGATCTGGTTGTTGTTTGGTCTTGGCCACAATCTGTCTGTTGCCAGCGTGGTAGGTTTTATCGCCCTCGCCGGTGTTGCTGCCGAATTCGGTGTGATCATGCTGCTTTACCTCAAACAGGCGTGGCGTGCACGAACCGACCAAAATCAAACCAGTGAAGCTGATTTGTTGGACGCCATTCGTGAAGGGGCAGTGTTACGTGTACGGCCCAAAGCCATGACAGTTGCGGTGATCCTGGCTGGTCTTTTACCCATTCTATGGGGCGCAGGTACTGGCAGTGAGATTATGCAACGCATAGCGGCCCCTATGGTCGGAGGAATGATTTCTGCGCCGCTGCTGTCCATGTTTGTGATCCCAGCAGCTTATTACCTGATGTATCGGCCTCGTCGAGGAACGAATGTAAAAGTCTAAGACACATAACTCCCAATGATAGTAGCTTCCAACCTCAGATTAAATCAGAGGCTGGTTTTTTAGCTCCTTTGCAATATCACATTTTACATTAATATCCTCTGACAGCTACATAGACGCTACTATGCTATTACTCTGTTCAGGCATGGCGACGCAGCGATTTTGATGGCAAGAACCATAGCCCATTTTGTTCACATTTAAACGAAGTGGGTGAAGTTAGGTTGAACTTTTATGCAAACAGCTTTATCTTAATACGGAATCAACCTAGAGTATTTTCATGCTTCGTCAAACTTGGGTCATCATTGCATTGTTAAGTCTGTTTCTTCTTAAGGGGACGGGCCTTTATGCTATGGTGCATTGCCAGACGGTTCCTGCAAATGTTGAAGCAAGTATTACGACACATCATCAAGGTGTGACTACGGAACATGGTCATGCGAATGCTTCACAGGTTTCGGATTCAAATGCCCTCTTTGATACGGATTTAACCAGCGTTTGTCAGGCATGTGACGACAGCTGCACTATCCACTGTGTTGCGTTTCCCGTCACCCCTGAAGTATCAATCAGTGATACTCACGACAAGGTTCTTCAATACACTTATTTCCATTCCAGCGCTATTGTTCCGACTCAGGAACGACCACCTAAATTTGCTTAATCTTCACGACTAACGACTTTAGCCGGGTTATCCACAGGCAACTTTGAACTTCATTGTTGGCTGTCCGGCTAAACTGTTTTAATTTCAGTTTGAAGAGAACTTTATTTTGAAAACTAAACGATTTAAGTGTTGGGGGAAAAACTCAACTCTGTTCGCGCTATCTGCATTATCGCTTTTATCAAGCCTTGAAGCTGCGGAGCTACCCGTGCCTGAGTCATTGCGATCTGATGCACAGGGTTTGGCCATCATTTACGTTCCGGTCAATGCAATTCAAGTCAAATCCCCTGCGGTATCCCCCTGGAAACAGACAAATCAGCGTGTCGGAGAAATAGGTGGGTGGATGTTTTATGCCACAGAAGCCGCCTCTGATTCAGCTGGCGAGGACCCGCATAAAGCACACCAAAAGCCAGCATCGAAGAACCATGAGGGGCACAAGTAATGCAAGTGCATACAAACAAGGCCAATACAATAGAGCTTCCATCGCCAAAAACATCGTTCCTCGCCATAAGCATAGTGTTTATCCTGTCAGGCTGTGCCGTTGATCCAGGAAATAGTGTTGATGCAATTCAAAAAGAAATTGCCAGCATAGCACCTACACCTTTAACGCTTATTCAAGGCAATGAGCAACAACGAAGTGTCGACAAGAGGGTAAATGCTATATTGTTGCAGCCTCTGACTTTAGACACCGCAGTCGAAATTGCGACCCTCAACAACAAGTCGATACAAGCGGCACTTTATACCTTGGGGATCTCCGCTGTTGAATTGCAGCAGGCTACACAACTGCCGAATCCTGGCATAAAGCTCACACGCAGCACTTCAGATGGCTCGTATTCTACTGAGTTGGAATTTGGTATCAATCTGTTATCTCTTTTGACTTTACCGAAAGTTCGTGAGATTGAAAATCAGCGTTTTTTGCAGGAAAGATTAAAGACCGCACAAGAAATCGCAAGCATGATCAACGACACGAAAATTGCGTACTGGAATGCAGTCGCGGCTCGCGAGGTGCTGCGCTATATAGAAAAAGTGCATACCACGACGCAAGCAAGTGCGGAACTCGCGAAACGGATGACCGCAGTTGGCAACTTCAGCAAACTGGATTACTTGCGTGAGCAAGGACAACTGAGTGACGCTACCTTAAACTTAGTTATGGCCCAACAAGCGGTTTACTCAAGTACCGAACAATTGAACCGTTTGTTGGGATTGTGGAGCAGTTCCCAAACAGTGAAGCTACCCGAACGCTTACCTGAACTACCAACAGAGGTCAGACAAATCGATGAATTCGAAGCAAACGCCTTGGAACAACGGCTAGATGTAAAACTGGCAAAAATGAAGCTGCAGATGATCGCTAATAATGCTGGGTTAACAAAAGCCACTCGTTTTATCAATGCGTTCGATCTTGATGTCGGTGGTAATACAAAAGACAGTAGTGAACGAAGTTACAGCGCGTCACTGGAGTTACCTATTTTTGATTGGGGGAACTATCGTGCCAGAAAAGTCGAAGCAGAGTATTGGCAAGCTTTTAATGAAGCTGCAGCTACGGGGGTAAACGCCCGCTCAGAAATAAGAGAAAACTATCTACACTACCGCTCAACGTATGATGTTGCAGCACACTACAAAAACACTGTATTGCCGATCCAGAAACAAATCGCTGAAGAAAATCAGCTGCGTTACAACGGTATGTTTATCAGTGTATTTGAGCTTATTGCAGATGCCCGGACTCAAATTTCAGCAGTCACTGGCTATGTAAATGCAACAAAAGACTTTTGGGTGGCTAAATCCCAGTTAGATCTGGCCTTGATTGGCACTCCAGCCGTTGTTGACAACACTGACCAAACTAAAGCCGCGGCCAACGCCGAAAGCGCAGACCATTAAGGGGTTCTTATGTATTCTCGTCGTGATTTACTCAAAGGCTTGGGTGCTATTGCCGCTGGCGTTGGTATTGCCTCCGTCAGTCGCTCAGCTCTTGCGGGTGTACCTGAGGTTGTCAATCAAACATCGCCAGATACCATGCCACCGTTGATGCCTTCAAGCGGAAGACCATATAACCCTGTGGTTACACTCAATGGCTGGACTTTGCCATGGAGAATGAATAACGGAGTGAAAGAGTTTCATTTGGTCGCAGAGCCTGTGGTGCGGGAGCTGGCTCCAGGAATGAAAGCACACTTATGGGGCTACAATGGTCAGTCTCCTGGCCCGACAATTGAAGTCGTTGAAGGGGACAGAGTCCGGATCTTTGTGACGAACAAGTTACCTGAACATACGTCTATACATTGGCATGGACAAAGGCTGCCAAACGGTATGGATGGGGTTGCCGGATTAAATCAGCCTGCCATTCCATCAGGAAAAACCTACGTTTATGAATTTGTAGCCCGTCGCCCAGGCACATTTATGTATCACCCGCATGCGGATGAAATGGTGCAGATGGCGATGGGAATGATGGGATTTTGGATCACCCATCCGAAAGAAGCTCATCCACATATCGCTGAAGTGGACAGAGACTTCGTGTTTTTGCTGAATGCTTATGACATTGAACCTGGTAGCTACACACCAAAAATAATGACCATGCTGGATTTTAATTTGTGGACCTGGAACAGTCGGACCTTCCCTGGTATTGATCCTCTGGTTGTTCGTAAAAACGACAAAGTGCGGATCCGTGTGGGCAATCTGACGATGACCAATCACCCAATTCATATTCACGGACATGAGTTCACTGTCACGGGTACAGATGGTGGTCCAACCCCACCAGGTAGCCGCTGGCCTGAGGTCACGACTGATATTGCGGTTGGGCAAATGCGTCAGATTGAATTCCTTGCTGATGAGGTGGGCGACTGGGCGTTTCATTGTCATAAGTCACATCACACCATGAACGCCATGGGCCATGACGTTCCTACAATGATAGGCGTTGATCACAGTGGATTAAGTAAAAAAATCCATACTTTGGTGCCTGATTATATGGTGATGGGCGAACGCGGCATGGCTGACATGACCGAAATGGCTATGCCTTTACCTGACAATACATTGCCGATGATGACAGGAGATGGTCCTTTTGGTTCAGTTGAAATGGGAGGTATGTTTAGCGTACTTAAAGTGCGTGAAGATCAGGCTCCCAATGATTACAAAGATCCGGGTTGGTTCAAACATCCAGAAGGAACCGTAGCCCGAGAATGGACTGGAGATGTGGGTCACCCTGAACGTTCGACAGAACACGGCGGGAACCTGATGCCTTTGAAGCAAAGCCCACAAAGTACCGTAGAAATGAAAGTTCGCAAACCAAAAGCCCATAGTGGCCACAACTAACAAAGAAAGGTGATTTATGAAAACTATCAATTTAAAACTTTTAGCTCTGGCTTTTATGACAATAACAACAACTGTTCCTGCCATTGCACAAGAAGAGCATGCACATGATGCACATCAGGCTGAGGTTACAGCCGAAGCATCACAAATGACGATGGCGACTATCCGCAAGCTCGATCCAGACAATGGAAAAATCACCCTGAAGCACGAGGCGATAAAAAACCTTGGAATGCCAGGTATGACGATGGTATTCCAAATCGAGGACAAAACATTATTCAACGGTTTAAATGAAGGCGATATGGTGCAGTTCAAAGCAGAAAAAAAGGGGACGGCTCTCGTTGTGACTTCACTTGAAAAAATGCAACACAACGCTCATTAAGGAGTTGACCACATGCTTACTATTTTCAATATACAACGTCAGCTCATGCTATTAACAATAGTATGTGTAGGGTTATTTTCGACAATGACTTTCGCTCATACCAGCCTTAAATCTTCAGTTCCGGCTGATGGACAAGTTGTTCCGGATGTACGTCAGATCAGCGTTGAATTTGGTGCTTCAATCCGCTTGATGGCTTTTACACTGACGGATGCAGCCGGGAATACGATCCCCACTGATTTTGCGCGGTCTTCAACGAAACAATCCCGGTTTGACATTGGAGTCGGAACACCATTACCAAACACCTCTTATAGCGTGGGGTGGATGGCAATGGGAGATGACGGACATAAAATTGATGGGAACTTCCGGTTTGTCGTGGATCCAACGGCCAGTGCAACGGCTCACGTTGCTGCGCAAGATGACAAACCGGTCTTATTGACAGGAATGGAGCTTGACGCTGCTAAAGCCGTTTTACAGTTTCATAAAGCATTGAAAGATGGAGACAAGGCCACTGTAAAACGATTGTTAGCTGACAATGTGATGATTTTTGAAGGTGGTGGTGTTGAACGTTCTGAAGCGGAGTATGAACAGCATCATATGTCTGCAGATATGGCATACCTTAAAGAGATGTCGATTAAAACGCTTGAGCATCATGTCAAGGTCTCCGGAAACAGCGCTGTGTCGTTATCGCGGTCAAAGGTCACTGGCACGTATAAAGGCAAGACGGTCGATCACGAAGGTATGGAAACCATCACATTGAACAAGCAAGACGATGAATGGCTAATCACACATATCCATTGGTCAAATTAGTTTCGTAATAGAGGAGGGAGGTATCCTCCCTCTTTAGGATTTCTGTATGGATATAATCGAGTTATTTTCCTGGTTGGCAAAAGTGATGCTCTATGGCGCAACAGCGTCAGTGCTAGGGGCTTTATTTCTTCGGAACCTAAGCGAAAACCACGCGGGTATTGTGGTATGGCTACTGAGCTACATTCGTTGGGGGTCTGTGATTGGCATGACCAGTATTGTAATGTCCTGTATGAGCCAGCTCTTGATGTTTGGAGGGCTGAGTATCAGCAGTTTGTCCGATTGGGAAACCTTGACCATGCTCCTCAATAGTACGTTGGGGTGGTCATGGGGGTTGGCCTTCATCGGTTTTTTAGGTTGTTTTATCGGAACTCTGGATAAAATAAATGAGCTAATACGTGTGCTATGGCTTACATCGGGAACGGTTATTGTTGTGCTTTCGTTCTGGTTTACAGGTCATTTTGTCGACTCTCAGTGGTATGAACATCTGCCTCTTTTAGTCCATCTGATAGCAATAAGCATGTGGATGGGAGCTCTCTTGCCGTTATGGAAAGTAACAACGATCACAGATTTGGAGCTGATGCGTCGCATTATGTTCAAATTTGGTAAGATTGCGCTCTTTTTTATACCCGTGTTGCTCATAGCCGGATTGTTCATGCTGTTGTTTTTATTAGGGGATTTACGTTTACTGTTCCAACATAGCTATGGACAGACCATGCTCGTCAAACTAGCGGTTGTCATTCTACTGCTAGGGCTTGGTGCTTTAAATAAGCTAGTACTTGTACCTCGTTTGCCTGCTGTTGATATGGTCTATCGATTACGAAAGTCGATTGTCATAGAAACGGTCGCAGGAGGATGTGTGCTTGGTCTTACAGCGTTAGCGACTGTGATCATTGGACTGGAACGTTGATTAGAACCAAATTCAAAACGAGAATACCGGCAGATTACTGCCGGTATTCTTCACATCAGATAAATTAGTCCATGTATTTTGCGTTGCATTCGAAGTGCTGAGACGTTGTTTAACGCCTAAAATGTTGAATTGCACCCAGAAGTGATCCACTAACCCCCCAGATTTGCATCGAAAACTGATCCACATTTTTAATCAATCCTGTCC
>FWPV01005792.1_pt1 | contig 24316 bp, 20 predicted proteins | sample 2228371 | NCBI WGS metagenome assembly FWPV01 (sample SAMEA103939776, study PRJEB20133) | metagenome | reverse complement strand
CGCTATGAACATTGCCAAACTAATTTTTGAAAATTCATTAGCCGTCCAGAAGACCGCAGAAGCGGTTACTACGAACAGATTTTTGATCTACTGAGCCTGATAGACAGGGCTTGCTTGACAAGCCCCCGTCTACCGTCTACCGACTACCGTCTACTTTGCCAAGACTGGAAACTCCGTGATCCGCAGATTCGTGCAGCCGTAGGGGATCAGCGTGAGCGTTTCCAACGGCTCGGCGGACGTGACCGGACTGCGTGGCGCGTCGGCGGCGGAGCCGTGATCCGTGCCCCATGCGGGAAGACGGCGCCCCTTGACCGTCGCAGAAATCGGTGCACCATCGGGCGAGAAGGGCATTTCCCCTACAGGATGCTCGACAAAGATAACGTCGTCCACGAGGGTTTCTTCGTCTATAACAAGCGCGTAGTTCCACGGCGTGGTCGGGTAGACCTCCCAATCGGCATGCGGAAGCTCGCGGTAGGGTTGGTCTTCGTGGATGCGCCGCCAGTCCTCGCCGATTTTGAGCGCGTAGACCAGCGGGCCGCGCGTGAGGGCGACGGCGTTGTTGTAGCCGCGCCAGAGGGCCGGCGTCATCGGCAGCGTGAGCGTCACTTCCGTCGTTCCGCGCCATTCACGCGCAATGCGGTGGAACGTCCCGGTTTGAGGATGCTCGATGTCGCCATCGGCGATGCGCACTATGGCTGCGGTCGCCCATTCGGGGATGCGCAGCCACAGCGGGAACGTCACAGGACGCTCAACTGTGACCGTAAAATGCAGCGTATCGCGGAACGGGTACTCTGTTTCCAGCGTGACCGTCACCGGTACACCGTCAATCTCCGTCTCGACGCGGTTCGGCGCGTAGGCGACGGCGGCAAGTCCACCGTCGGGCGACTGCATCCACAGGTTGGCGGCGAATTTCGGCCAGCCCTGGCTGAGGTTCGCAGTGCAGCAGCCGTAATTCGGCTCCACGCCGAAGATGTTGGACGCCGGGCCGTTGGTGTTCCATAAGCGGTTCTCGACGACGCTGCACTCCACCTGGTTCACCTGCTGGTCATACTGGTGCGACCACATATCCGGTGAGAAGGTGGCAGGCAATGCGTTGAAGATGATTTTCTCCAGCCGGTCGCCGAAGGCCGGATCGCCGAGCACAGACAGCAACACTTCCAGCGAGTAGGCGTATTCGACGACGGCGCACAGTTCTGTCCCGTGGGTGGGCTGCTTGCCTGCCAGGCACTCGTCGCCGGTGAAGACGCCCGTGACCATACCGTGGTAGCGGTCCAGTTTCTCGATGATGTCGTACACGGCGGCGCGGTCGCCGGCGTCACCGGTAAGACGATACCAGAGCGCAGGCGCTTTGGGCGCCATCGCGTTGTTGACAACGTGCCCCATAAAGTTCCAACGCCGCCACGGCGTCGGTTCGGTGATCGGCCAGCGGGCGAAGAAGCTGCGCCAGTCGAAGCCCTGCGCGTGAAGTTTGACGGCCAGATCAAGCAGCCACGCTTCACCGGTTTTCTCGTAGAGCCAGTAAATGGCGATCAACCCCTCGAACCAGCGGAACTGCCCCCAGTTGAAGAGCGGCGCAGTGTCGATGTGGCGGTCGAGGCGACGCAGGCACTTCTCGACGGCCTCGACCGCGCGTTCGGCGCCCGTGGCATCGTGATACTGCACGAGCACCTTCAGCGCCAACAGTTGCGCCCAGAGATCGTAGCGTGCATCCTCCGGGCGGCCGGCGGCGACGATCATCCCCCGCGGGCCGAGCCATCCGTCTTCATGCTGGTGGGTGATGATGTAGTCCATGTAGCGCATCACCTTGGCTTTGAGCGCGGCATCGTCCAGCACGAACGCCAACGGAATCAGCCCATCCAACCAGTACGGCGCGCGTTCCCACGCCTCCGCATCGCCGCCAAACCAACGGCTATCCTTCACATCGGGCCAAAACTCGTCCAGATGCCCGCTGATCCCCTCCGCCTGAATCCGCAACTGCCGTTCCAACCACCCCAACGGCCGCACCTTCCCCAGCGTCAACGGTCGAAACGCCACCGGTCCCACCCCATACTCCATACTCCCCACTCCTTAACTCTTTACTCTTTACTTTTTACTCTTTACTTTTTACTCTTTACTCTTTACTCTTATCTCTCTTCCACAACGGCGACTTATTCTCCAAAATCCCCCGCATCTCGAAGATCTGATCGCGCAACGCGGCGGCCTTCTCGAACTCCCAGTTCTCGGCAGCAGCCTTCATTTCCTTCTCCAGCTCACGGATGAGCTTCTCCAGGGCAGCAGGCTCCAGTTCCTCAGGTTTGAGAGCGCGTTCTTCTTCCTTCTGCGTCGTGGCCCGAACCCGTTCGGTGAGGTCGTGGATCTCTTTGATGATCGTCTGCGGGACAATACCGTGCTCCTTGTTGTACGCCATTTGCTTCTCGCGGCGACGGTTGGTTTCATCAATGGCTTCGCGCATCGCGTCGGTGACGGTATCGGCATACATGATCACGGTGCCGGCCGTGTGGCGGGCGGCGCGCCCCATTGTCTGGATAAGCGCGGTGGCGCTGCGCAGGAAACCTTCTTTATCTGCATCAAGGATCGCCACGAGGCTCACCTCAGGCAGGTCGAGGCCCTCGCGCAGCAGGTTGATGCCCACGAGCACGTCGTACTGGCCCAGGCGCAGGTCGCGCAGAATCTCCACCCGCTCGATGGTCTGCACTTCGCTGTGCAGGTAGGTCACTTTGATGTTCAGCTCGCGCAGGTAATCGGCGAGGTCTTCGGACATCTTCTTGGTCAACGTGGTGACGAGAACACGCTGCCCTTGTTTTACCCGCTCGCGGATGCGGCCTACGAGATCGTCTATCTGGCCCTTCGTCGGTAGAACAATGATCTCCGGGTCAAGGATGCCGGTGGGCCGGATGACCTGCTCCACCACCTGGTCGGCGAGGGCCAATTCGTAGTCGGCGGGGGTGGCAGTGGTGTAGATGACCTGGTTGAGCCGCGCATTGAACTCATCAAAGGTGAGCGGCCGATTATCGAGTGCCGACGGCAAGCGGAAACCGTAATCTACTAACGTCTGCTTGCGGTTGCGATCCCCAAAGAACATCCCCCGCACCTGTGGCACCGACATGTGCGACTCATCCACGATGAGCAAGAAGTCGGCGGGGAAGTAGTCGAGCAGCGTCCACGGCGGCTCGCCCTGCGCGCGCTGATCCATGTGCCGGGAGTAGTTCTCGATGCCGGAACAGTAGCCGACCTCGCGGATCATCTCCAGGTCATAGCGCGTGCGCTGTTCAAGGCGCTGCGCTTCCAACAGCTTACCCTGCGCGTTGAACTCGGCCAAGCGTTCCTCAAGCTCGGCCTCGATGTCTGCAATCGCCTGCTTTACACGCTCCTCGGACGTGACGTAGTGCTTGGCCGGGAAGATTTTGATTTCCTGTGGGGATTCAAGCACTTCGCCGGTCAGTGGGTCAACCTCGGTGATGCGTTCGATCTCATCGCCCCAAAAGGAGACACGATACGCGGTTTCGGTATACGCCGGGCGGATTTCGAGGACGTCGCCGCGCGCGCGGAAGGTGCCGCGCTTGAACTCAAGGTCGTTGCGGGTGTAGTAGATGTTGACCAGGTGACGCATGACCGTCTCGCGGCGAATGGCCTGCCCGACGTTGAGCGGCAGGATCACGCGCCCCCACTCCTGCGGGTTGCCGAGGGCGTAGATTGCCGAAACCGATGCCACGACGACGACGTCGCGCCGCGTGAGCACCGCCGCCGTCGCCGCCAGCCTCAGCCGATCTATTTCATCGTTGATATCGGCGTCTTTTTCGATGTAGAGGTCGTGCTGCGGGACGTAGGCTTCGGGCTGGTAGTAATCGTAGTACGAGACGAAGTACTCGACGGCGTTGTGAGGAAACAATTCACGAAACTCGGCGTAGAGTTGCGCGGCCAGGGTCTTGTTGTGCGCCAAGACAAGTGTGGGGCGCTGCGTCTGCGCGATAACCTGCGCCATTGTATAAGTCTTTCCTGTGCCCGTTGCCCCCTTGAGCACCTGATGCCGGTAGCCTTTGTTGAGACCGTCCACCAGCTTCTCAATCGCCTGTGGCTGATCGCCGGTGGGTTTGAAACTTGAAACAAGCTCGAATCCGGGCATGTATACCTTGTATACTGTAGTCAGAGCGACCAGACTGTCAGTACACATCTCCTTTCTTCAAGATTCAGTTAGGCCGTCGCTCTTGGCCGAGAGACAGGTAAGGACAACATTGTTCCTGGCAAAGCCGATGGCTATCCTGAGGCTCACTGATAGAGCTTTATGAATACTGGATTTTTGTTCAATTGTCAAGGTGTAGCCTGTGTTCTCGCCGGCGAGGCTTTATACTTGAAAAGCTATGCTGAAAATGAATCTTTGAACCATCACAAAATCTGCTCAATCTGCTTAATCTGCTGACTCATCTTCGGAATTAGATTGAGCAGATTTTTATCTCTTATTTTCGACCTTTAAGCTGCAACCGATAACCATTTTTAGAGGGAGTGTGAGTCATGAAACAATTCAATCTGACACCAGCAATGGGAAAACGTTTGATCGGAAAGGGGATGGCACAACACCCTGACATTCAGCGTGTGCTGCAAAATGGCACGCTGCTCATCGTGGCCGGGACGACGAACGGCTACGTGGCCGAGGAAATTCTTACGGCCCTGGGGCAGGCGGAAGGGTTCTCCCGCGTGGGTTTCCGGCGCGGGGTGACCACAGCGCAGGGAGCAAAACTGCCGAAAGCCGATTTGCCCGGCGATGTGGTCATCGTGGATGGGCAGTGGCAGCCCGGCAAGACCGTCTTCGATGTGGCGGAGAGCCTCAAGGCCGGCGATGTGGTCCTCAAGGGCGGGAATGCCTTCGATCCCTACGGGCAGGCCGCCGTGCAGATCGGGCATCCGCAAGGCGGCACGGTGATGGCCATTGTCCCAACGGTCATCGGGCGGCGTGTGAAGTTGATCGTGCCCATCGGTCTGGAAAAGCGCGTCTTCGACGACATCCACACGCTGGCCCAGCGCGTCAATGATCCGACCACCGAGGGACCGCGCCTGATGCCCTTGCCGGGTGAAGTGTTCACCGAACTGGACGCCATCCAACTGCTCACCGGCGCGGAAGCCATCCTCATCGCCGGCGGCGGCATCTTCGGCGCAGAAGGCTCGGCGTGGATCGGCGTCAGCGGGACGGAGGAACAGGTCGAGGCAGCAGCGGCGCTGATCCACTCGGTCGTCGGCGAGCCACCGTGTGAGGTATAGCCATCCATTACACCTGACAGGTTTCAAAAAACCTGTCAGGTGTGAATAAAGTACCCCAAACCGTCATCTGCCGACCGATGAGGCACAGGGCACGTCCAGAGGAGGGGCAAGGCGGCAACGCTAGCGCTCAACTCGCTCGTCGGCGGGCCACCGTATGAGCAAGGAAGTTCGGCTTTGAAGGCCTCGTCGTGATCATGCGCAATGGCACCCGCCTGCACTTGTTTGCCCGGTGTACGCGTCCATCATTTCCCTTGGGCTTGCTTCCACGCCTCATATTCCGCCCGCGCCTCTTCATTGAGCGGGTAATACTTGCGCAAGTCACCTCCTTCGGATAACTTCATCTTGGTGAATTCCTCCCACTCGTGTTTCGCACCGCCTCTGGCGGCCAGCTCTGGGGCAAGCGCAATGGGCACCACCACCGCGCCGTCGTCGTCCGCAATGATTATGTCGCCGGGCATGACTAACACATTGTTGCAGGCGATGGGCACGTTGACAGCATGGGGGAAAATGTTGGTCTGCACGTGGAAGTTGGGGGTGACGCCGCGCAGCCAGAAGCCCAAATCCAGATGTTGGGCGTGAACCCAGTCACGGATGCAGCCGTCAATCACGACGCCGATACCGCCCCGTCCCTTGAAGTAGGTCAACATCATCTCGCCGAAGACGCCACTGCTCATATCACCACGCGCATCCACCACGACGATGTCACCGGGCTGGGTGTGGTAGAGGACATGTCGGTGTAATTGTCGTTCCGGGTCGGCATACTCCCCACTGCTGTGCAGGTCTTCGCGCTTGGGCATAAACTGCAACGTCAGCGCCGGCCCGACGACACTTTTGCCGGGCTTCCAACTCACCGGCCCCCGGATATGCGGGTCGCGGATACCCAAACGGTGTAATTCTCCGGCGGCAGTCGCACTGCCGATGTCTTTGAGACTTTCGATCAACGCTTTAGGTGGTCGTACAATATCAGGTGTTTCAATCATCGTTAGCTCCTTTTTGGGAATAGGATGAGACCCATTATAACGTAAAGTTACAAACAAGGGGACTTTGTACTGCCGACAAAATACGTTACAATGGCTGCACGATGAAGCCGTTTATGAAGTGAAAAATCCAGGGAGATAGAGAGCATGGCCATCACCCGTAGAGTAGCGCAACTGCGACAGCAGAGTCTCGAGGCCGTCCCTACCCTTTCCGGCGAACGGGCGGCGTTGATAACGGAATTCTATCGCACGCACACCGGCTTGATGTCCACGCCGGTACAGCGCGCCTTAGCATTCCAATACCTGTTGGAACACAAGACCATCTGCATCAACCCCGGTGAGCTGATCGTCGGCGAGAAAGGCCCCGCGCCCAAGTCCACGCCGACGTATCCCGAACTGTGCTGCCATTCGTTGGAGGACCTCGACATTCTGAATTCGCGTGAAAAAATCCCCTTCGTCGTCACGCCGGAGACGCGCCAACTTTACGCCGACACGATCATTCCTTTCTGGCGCGGGCGGACAATGCGCGAGTTGATCTTCCAGGAGATGACGCCCGAATGGAAGGCCGCCTACGAAGCCGGAATTTTCACCGAGTTTATGGAACAGCGTTCGCCGGGTCATACCGTCCTGGATGACAAAATCTACCACAAGGGGATGCTCGACTTCAAAGCCGACATCCGGGCCGCGCTCGACGCCCTGGACTACCTCAACGATCCCCAGGCCTATGCTAAACAGGAGCAGCTCAAGGCGATGGCCATCACGGCAGACGCGCTCATCCGCTTCGCCGAGCGCCACGCGGAGAAAGCGCGCGCGCTGGCAGCGCAGGAGGCCGACCCGGTGCGCCGGCGCGAATTGGAACACATCGCCGAAGTTTGCACGCACGTCCCGGCGCACGCGCCCCGCAATTTCTGGGAGGCGCTGCAATACTACTGGTTCGTCCACCTGGGCGTGACCATCGAATTGAACCCCTGGGATTCGTTCAATCCCGGCAAGCTGGATCAACACCTTGAGCCGTTTTACCGCAAAGAATTGGCAGAAGGGACCCTCACCCGTGAACAAGCCGAGGAGCTGCTGCAATGCTTCTGGATCAAGTTCAACAATCAGCCCGCGCCACCCAAAGTGGGGGTGACGGCGGCAGAAAGCGGCACCTACACCGACTTCGCGCAGATCAACATCGGCGGCGTGCGCCCCGACGGCTCCGACGGCGTCAACGAGGTCACCTATCTCATTCTGGATGTGATCGAGGCCATGCGCCTGTTGCAGCCCAGCTCTTCGATCCAGGTGAGCAAGAAGAACCCCGACGCCTTCATTAAACGGGCGGCGCGCATCATCCGCACCGGCTTTGGGCAGCCGTCTGTTTTCAATACGGAAACTGTCATCCAGGAAATGCTGCGCGCGGGCAAGAGCTTGGTGGATGCGCGCTGCGGCGGGACGAGCGGCTGTGTGGAGACCGGCGCGTTCGGCAAAGAGAACTATAACCTGACGGGCTACTTCAATATGCCCAAAGTGTTGGAAATCACCCTGCACAATGGCGTGGATCCGCGCACCGGCAAGCAACTCGGCCCGCAGACCGGCGATCCGCGCACCTTCGAGAGTTTCGACCAATTGTTCGCCGCTTACGAGACCCAACTGCGTTACTTCGTGGACGTGAAAATTCGCGGCAATCACGTCATCGAGCGGTTGTACGCCCGTTACATGCCCGTGCCGTTCCTCTCTTTGCTGATCAGCGACTGCATCGCCAAAGGCAAAGATTACCACGACGGCGGCGCGCGCTACAACACCTCGTACATTCAGGGGGTAGGGCTTGGTTCAATCACCGATGCGCTGACGGCACTCAAGGTTCACGTGTTCGACGAAAAGACGCTCACCCTGGATGAATTGCTCACGGCACTGGCGAACGACTTTGTGGGCCACGAGCGCATCCGCCAGCTCCTCCTCAACCGCACGCCGCGCTACGGCAACGACGACGATGTCGCCGACAATGTGATGCGCGCTGTGTTCGAGGCGTATTTCAAGGCCATTGATGGGCGGCCCAACACCCGCGGCGGCGTCTATCACATTGACCTGCTGCCGACAACGTGCCACGTCTACTTCGGCAGTGTCACCGGCGCGACTGCCGATGGGCGCAAAGCCCGGACGCCGCTCTCCGAGGGCATCTCGCCGGTGCAGGGCGCGGACCGGCGTGGCTCCACCGCCGTCATCAAGTCCGTCGCCAAGATGGACCACATCCGCACAGGCGGAACGCTACTCAACCAGAAGTTCACACCATCGGTCTTGCAAGATGAGGCCGGGCTGAACGGCCTGGTGCAGCTCATCCGCGCCTATTTTCAGATGGACGGGCATCATATCCAGTTCAATGTCGTGGATGCCGCCACCCTGCGCGCCGCGCAGGCGCACCCCGAACAATACCGCGACCTCATCGTGCGCGTGGCCGGCTACAGCGACTACTTCTGCGACTTGAGCAAGGCGCTACAAGATGAAATCATCGCGCGGACAACGCACGAAGCATTGAAATAACGAGGAGGTCAACGATGAAAATCTACATCAGTGCAGACATTGAGGGCGTTGCCGGAACAACCGAATGGGCTGAAACCGAAAAGGGCAAAGCGGCTTACGAGGAATTTCGCGCGCAGATGACGGCGGAAGTCGCAGCCGCCTGTGAGGGTGCACTCGAAGCCGGCGCAACGGAAATCTGGGTCAAGGACGCCCACGATTCGGCGTGCAACCTGCTTGCCGCCCAACTCCCCCACGAGGTCAAACTCATCCGCGGATGGGCCAGGCATCCGTTCAGCATGGTCACCGGGCTGGACGAGACGTTCCGGGCTGTAATGATGATCGGCTACCACGCGCCGGCGGCGTCGGACGCCAATCCGCTGGCGCACACGATGAACACGGGGATCACGTACCTGAAAATCAACGCGCAACTCACATCGGAATTCCTGCTGCACGCTTACGCCGCCTCGCTCAAGCGCGTGCCGGTGGTCTTTGTCTCCGGCGATGCCGGGCTATGCCGGCACGTGCAGAGCCTCAATCCGCATATCGGGACGTGCGCCGTCAAAGAAGGCATCGGCAACCTCACCGTCAATCTTCACCCCCGGCGCGCCATTCAGGCGATCCGCGATGGCGCACGGCAGGCCCTCACCGGCGATCTATCCCGCTGTCTACTGCCGCTGCCGGAACACTTCCACGTCGAAATTCGCTATCGGGATCATGGGACGGCATATCGCGCCGCATTCTTCCCCGGCGTCCAAGCGGATGGCCCCCACACGGTCAGTTTCGAGGCCACGGATTACTTTGAGGTGTTACGCACCCTGATGTTCATCCTGCGTTAAACGTGAGGCGTGACACCTTATGCGCCGACTTTATTGGCGAAAATCTGTGCGAATCTCGATGGCTATTTTCAGAGAGACGCCGATGCTGCCGCACTCCACACAAGTTTGAAAGTAACCGTCCAGGGGGGTGTCCATTTCACACAGAGGACGCGGAGCGCGCAGAGATTCCGGAGGCAAAATGCTGCCAAATTGCCCCCAAGTCTGTCAGGCCATCCATCTCAGCGGTCTCTGCGACCTCGGCGGTGCAAGATGTATGGGTCTTTGCCGTGCTGGCCTGGATTTCATTTCTGCGCCGCGACATTCGCGTCAGCGGTGAGGGGAACTGGCGATTGCCTTTCTTGCGCTCGAAGTCTCAATCGCTTTCCTGACGTAGATAGCGGATGAGCCGACTTAACCCAAAGACGGCCAACAGGCCCAAGCCGAGAACGATCCCAAAGCCCAGCGTGAGCCTGACGGTCAAGGCCAGTACACTCAAAAGAAGCCCTAATCCACCGACAACACCAAGGCGCTGTAAATGTGCACGCTCCAAGGCTTGCCGGTTCTCGACGTTCTGGGTGTCTTGGATGTGATGAACGAAATAATGCAAATCCCACGCCACCAGGGCGGCTATCAGGCTACTCAGCAGCCAGCCGCTGTTGATCTCATACAAGGCGCCCAGGCCTGCCCCCATGGCAATCCCCACCAGTCCTACTGAAGCGATGGCGGGCTTCCGGTAGTGCTGTGCCGCTAACCAGAGCAGACCCAGCGTAACAAAAAGCAGGGCGCCCGGCCACTTGCCGTTGAGAGCGTAACCCAATCCCAGGGTGCCGGCTGCGATAATGATGCTGAAAGTCAGAATTCTTGGAGACAGTTTCACTGTTCGATCCTCACCACGCGCATCCGAGCAGAAGGACGGATCAGCGATTTGCGCATGACTTTGTCGAAAGGCTGATCTACCTGCCAGTTGATGACCTGGATGCCCACGCGACGCAACCGCCGCAACAGCAATTCACGTTCAAGGCGGCTGATGCGCAAGGCGAGGTCAACGCTGGCCTGCGGCTCGAACTTTTGCGCTTCAAACGCTACCGGGTCAGGACTAACCACCAGCACCTCATAGCCCCGTGCACGTAAGCGTGTCAGAACCGGCAAGTCCTCGTCGCGTAGCGGACTCACCAGCACAATCTGAGACTTGGCGGGGAAGAAGCGCACCGGCAAGTAATCCAGATTCTCGAAGACCAAACTGTCCCCCGTTCTGGCGCGCGCCAGGGCCCGCATAATACGCTCACGTTGCACCTTGCCGTAACCCGGATAGGTGATCTCCAACCCACGCCCATAAACCAACATTCCCACACGGTTGCCATCGTCCAAAAATGTCTCTGCCAGGCCGGCCGTTGCGCCGATCGCATATTCAAAAAGCGAATCGCGGTCGGTAAAGACATTGGTCTGCTGACGTGCATCGAGGATCAACCCCACATCGGCGATGCGCTCCATTTCGAATTCGTTGGTGAACAAGGTGTGCTGGTGACGCGCACTGGCACGCCAATTGATCCAGCGCAACGGATCCCCCATTTGATACTCGCGCACGCCGTAGAAATCGGTGCCCGAGCCGGCCAGGCGGGAGGGAATCGGGCCGGCGTATCCCCGTGTGCGTAGGGGGCGGATGTCGAGGTGCTCCAGTTTCAACGGCTCCGGAAAGACCATCAGGTTTCCGCCCACCTCCAGCCAGCCTTGACGGCGAAAGAGACCCAAACGTTCGTTGGTCGTCACATGGAGGTAGCGGAAACTGTAATTGCCGCGCTTTCCCACGACCGTGTAGCTAAATTCGCGTTGGCTCTTGGCCGGTAAGGTTGTCTGTAACCACGGCTCACCGGCACACAGCGTCAATCCTTGCGGCACCATATCCTTGACGAGGATTTCCTCCAGCCGTTCACCTTGATTGATCACCGTCACGGTAACCACAACCGGGACATCGTGGTTGACGGTTGATGCGCTCAAGGTACGGCTGACAACCAATTGGGGCTTCGCCGGGCTGTAGAGGAAGGCGGCCAGCAGATAAACTGCCGGTGGAATGGCCAGCGCCACGATGACGCCCTGCAGAGTCATCAAACCGACAATGAGCAGGCCGTAAACCACAAGGCTTAATAATAGGAGTCTGCGCATACCCTCACCCGCGTTGGTTAGGGACGCCGCATATAGTCCTGAATCACCGGCACGGGGACCATACGCAGCAACTCTGCGACGACTTCCGTCGCCGCATGGCGCTCGGTCCACAGATCGGGCTGCAAGATCAAGCGGTGACTCAGCGCCGGCAAAGCGAACAGTTTGACATCATCGGGGAGCACATACCCCCGCCCCTTTATGGCCGCCCAGGTGCGCGCCAGTTTGAGCAGCGCCAGTGACCCGCGTGGACTGGCCCCAACCGCGACGAAACGATGCGTGCGGGTAGCCCGCGTCAGATCCACAATATAGCGCTCGACATCGGCGTCCACGTGAACATTTTCGACCGCTTCACGCATGGCCAGCAATGTTTCAGCATTGATCACCGGTTCCAGCTCAAAGATGTCTTGCCGGCGTTCGCGGCGGCGGCGCAGAATCTCCTGTTCATCTTGCGGATCGGGATAGCCGATTGCCAGCTTCATAATAAAGCGATCCAACTGCGCCTCAGGCAGGGGGAAGGTGCCTTCATACTCGATCGGGTTTTGGGTAGCAATGACAATGAAGGGAGAGGGAAGCCTCATTGTTTCGCCTTCCAGCGTCACTTGATATTCCTGCATGGCTTCGAGCAAAGCGGATTGCGTTTTGGGTGAGGCGCGGTTAATTTCATCGGCCAGGATGATATTGGCGAACAGCGGCCCCTTACGCAAGGAGAACTGATTTTGGGTGCGATCATAAATATAACCACCGGTGATGTCACCGGGCAACAGATCGGGCGTAAATTGAATGCGCTTAAAGCTCAAGCCTAACGCGGTAGCGAAGCTGTTGGCGATGAGCGTTTTGGCCAGACCGGGATAATCTTCTAGCAGCACATGGCCCCCTGAGGTGAGGATGGCCGCCATGATTTGTTCCAACACTTCGCGCTTGCCCACAATCGCGCGTTCTACTTCTTTAAGCACGCGCTCGGTCAGGGTAGCGACTTGGGCGATGTCAAGAGTCATGATCCTAAACCTCCAATTTGATCTTCCAAAAATTTGATGACGCTTTCTAACTCGGCGTTGACTTGGGCGGGCAATGGTTTTTCAAGCCCCAGCCATTGTTTGAGCCGCATCCACAAATTCGAGCGGGTACGCCCCAGCCCCGGCTTGAGACGGGCGAAAAGATACTGCTGCACCGTTGGCGGTAATTCCAATTCCCCACCCTCGAGACGCCGTTCAACATCCCGGATGCCGAGATCTTCCTCAAGCGAGAGCACATCCAGGATCAACTTGCCGATAAAGTAACCAAAACGATGGCGCGAGTACTTGCCTTCCATCAACATCGTTATCCGTTCTTCCCAAATGGCAATATGACCCGGCGGCACGCGGGGGACTTGGGGCGGTGCGGCAACCGGCGGACGACGCTTACGTTCTAAGCTGCGCAGGGCAATCATCAAAGCGGCCACCAAAAGGCCGGCCCAACACCAGACCTGCGGGATGCTTCTGAAGATAAGCTCAAACAGCCACAGCGTGTACGAAAGGGGCAAAGCAAGTACATCACGGACAAAATCCCGCAGACCGAACACCAACAGCACACTCAGGGGCAAGCCGAGCGGCACTACCCACCAGAAGCGTTTGATGAGCTCGCCGGGGTTGAAAGGGGGACGAGATTCGTTCATCGAGCGGCCTCCGTCGCTGCTGCCACAATGGCCGAGAGACAGGCGACCGCACCCTGTTCTTCCGCCGGGCCCGGCTCCTGATCGCCGTAACGTGCATCCTCAAAAAGACGGGTGAGCTGGTGGATCGGCGTTTTGGGCAGGCCCGCTCTGATCAGGTGTTCTTCGAACTCATGGCTTGTCATCGTGACGCCACGGTAGAGATTGCGCTTCTCGCTGACCACGCGGCTCATTTCAACATAGCAGCGAATCACCGCGTTTTTCACACTGCCACCGGCCTGGATTGCTTCGAGGGCATCTTGCGCCTCCCGCGCCAGCTCTATCATGGTGCTATCTTTCGGTAGATGAGCACGCCGCCAGAGGATATAGAGCACCGCCAGAATGATAACGGTCAAGACAATAGCCAGGGCCAGGGTCAAGGTGTTGGTCAAGTCTCTCATATCACCGGGGTTGAATTCCGGTGGGGTCCCGAATGGGATTTCCTCCGCTGGTGAACTCTCGGTCATTGTTTCATCCGGCGTGGGAACGAGGGCAGTTTGACGTTCGACGAAAAAGGACATCAAAAACAGCAGGAGCAAGAGTTCCAGGATGGCACGCACCGCTTGCCGCCGGCCTTCCCTGCTAAAGATTACGTAGATGGCAGTGATAACCAGCGTGATCAACAGGAGGATTCTGAGGATCGTGATCAAGAATGTCCCATCCGGCCCGCCGATGAGCGGCGGCACTTCCGATTGTCTGTTGAACAATCCCCAGGGGAAGGGTTGCCCGGGCAGCAGCTCCAGATTGGAGAGACTGGCAGCCAACAAAACCAGCGCCGTGAGCGCGACGCTGGCGACAAGCAAAATCCAGAATTTCTTACCTCTATCCATACGCGGATATTATAGCACTCAATCCAAATTTGGGGAGCAGGGCTTTATCATGCTCGTCACCGTCCCCCGCTGCTGCTTCGCGCGGATCGCCAGATCCGCGTTTGATGACCCATAGCAAGTTGAAAACGGGGAACTAACCTTCCCCTCGGCGCAAGCATGAGAAGACCCTGTTTGGGGAGTGACTCGATTGACAAATTGCCCTCTCCACGGAGAGCAAAGATGCCGGCAGGTTTGAAAGTATACGGGTGTGGTATACTTAGAACTGTGTGCAGTGAATGACTTCATGGCAAAAACCACAAATGATTTTAAGGTTTGGATTGACAAAATTGCTGTTTCTGCAACGGATTTTTTAAGCCGTTTCATCCGTTGAATCCGTTGACATTTTCGGAATAGAGTCAATGAATACGTCCATCGAGGAAAAAGAATGACAACGCTTGAAAATGAATCCCATGCGCCCCTGGCGCGCGCTGCCGTCCTGGTCGTCGCGGCCTATGTCGCAGCGCAGATTCTCGCCGATATCGGCAGCCTCAAAATTGCGTGGGTGGCGGGCTTCAGTATCGACGGCGGGACATTCATCTACCCGCTCACCTTCACGCTGCGCGATATGGTCCACAAGCTGCTCGGACGCACGGCGGCACGGACGGTCGTGATCGCGGCGGCGATCATCAACTTGATTATGGCGGCCTACTTCGCTTTCTTGAGCGCGTTGACACCGGATCCAACATGGGCGCTGCAAGAAGCCTTCGCCGGCGTTCTCACGCCCGTGTGGCGCATCGTGATCGCCAGCATCATCGCCGAAGTGCTCAGCGAGCTGCTGGATACAGAAGTCTATCACGTGTGGGTGACGCGGATAACGCAGCGCTACCAGTGGGCACGGGTGTTGGTCAGCAACGGCCTCAGCGTGCCGTTGGATAGTTTGATCTTTTGTTGGGCAGCATTTGGTGGCGTGCTGCCGCACGCCGTGGTGTGGTCCATTTTCTGGGCTAACGTGTTGGTCAAAGGATTGACGACATTGATAGGATTGCCGGGGATTTACTTGGTCAAAGGAGAATAGCTGTTGGAAAAGCAAGGTAAACATAAAGTAGAAACGCCGCCGGTCGAAGATGCCGCATCGCTGGCGGTGATCGAGCAATTTTTGGCCGAATCGGGCGGCGCAGTGGTGACGGAAGATGAAATCGCAGAGGATTGGCGCACCGAGCCGCTCCCCGAAGGCCACCAATCGGGCTTTGTGGCGGTCATCGGGCGGCCCAATGTGGGGAAATCCACCCTGGTCAATGCCCTCGTCGGTCACAAAGTCGCCATCGTCTCACCCAAACCCCAGACGACGCGCCGACGCATCGCCGGTATTCTCACCACGCCGGCGTACCAGATGATCTTCATTGACACGCCGGGCATCCACAAGAAACCGGAGCACAAGCTGAATATGCTGATGATCGAGCAAGCTATGGCTGCCATCCCGAATGCCGACGTTATCCTCTTCGTCGTGGATGTCGCGGTGGAACCACGCGAAGAGGACGCGCATATCGCCGGGCTGCTCAAGGCCAAGGCACAACAGCGGCCGGTGATCTTTGTGCTTAACAAGATGGATCAACTGAACATCGAGGAGGCCAAAGAGCGCATCGAAAGCTACTGGACGCTGCTGCCGGGCTACGCCGACTCCATCCCCATCAGCGCACTGGAGGGGACGAACCTCGATCTGCTGCGCGAACACATCCTCAAGTTCCTGCCCGCCGGCCCGCGCTACTACCCCGGCGAGCAGATCACCGACCAGACCGAGCACCACATCGCGGCGGAATTGATCCGCGAGGCCATGCTACACTTCACCCACCAGGAAGTGCCGCATGCCGCGGCGGTTTACGTGGAGGATTACCACGAGCGCGAGAACGGCGTGTGGTACGTCTCGGCGACGATCTGGGTGGAGCGCGATTCACAAAAGCCCATTGTCATCGGCAAACAGGGCCGGCGGCTCAAACAGATCGGCACGGCCGCCCGCGCGGAGCTGGAGCGGTTTATCGGCGGAAAAGTCTACCTGGAGCTGTGGGTCAAAGTGCAGCCTCAGTGGCGCGACCGTGACGGTCGGCTGCGCGAATTGGGGTTTTAACGTTAAAACGCTTCAACTGCTCAACGCTAGGCGGTGAGAACTTCGACACCGTTTTCCGTCACCAGCACCGTATGCTCCCACTGAGCGGAGAGCGATCCATCGGCAGTCACGGCGGTCCACCCATCACTCAACGTTTTCACCTGATAGCTACCGATATTGATCATCGGCTCGATGGTAAAAACCATACCGGGGACCAGCTCTATGCCGGTATGAGGTACGCCGTAGTGCATCACATCCGGCGCCTCGTGGAAATAGAGGCCCGTGCCGTGTCCCACAAAGGCACGCACAACCGAATAGCCGTGACTTTCGGCATGCCGTTGAATGGCATAGCCGATGTCACCCAAGCGATTCCCCGGCTTCACCTGGGCGATGCCACGCTCTAAACATTCGCGCGTTACCTGCACCAGTTTACGCGCTTCCGGCGACACCTCACCGATCAGGAACATGCGGCTGGCATCCCCGTAATAGCCCTCCAGGATCGTCGTCACGTCAATGTTGAGAATATCACCTTCCCGCAAAACCCTATCAGGGCTGGGAATGCCATGACAGATGACCTCGTTAATCGAAGTACAGACACTTTTGGGATAACCACGATAGTTGAGCGGTGCCGGGATTGCACCGTTGGCAACCGTCATCTCGTGAACCCATGTGTTGATTTGCTCGGTAGTGATACCGGGGCGAACACGCTCGGTAAGCGCGTCCAAGATGTCACGGGTCAGGCGGCAGCTCCGGCGAATACCGGCGATCTGCGTCGCATTCTTAATAATGACCTCACGGCGGTCGGCCTGTTTTTGCGGATGAATATAAGCCTGCGCAACGCTGCGGGCCGTTTCATCGGCCGGATTTTTCTTCGTATTGCGTAACCAACTCAAATTGCTTCGTTTCTGCATGGTCATCCTTTGTAGTTCAGTCGTCCTTACCGGTCATCAGAGTCATAGGCTAGAGTCTATCACATTTTCCCGCGCTTTCCAGAAGGCGGCACGATAGTCGGCGAAGGTACCTGCGAGGATGGCGGCACGACACTCGCCGATAATCGTCAACATCGTGTGCAGGTTATGGATGGTGAGCAACGTGGCCCCCAAGATTTCTTGGGCAATGATCAGGTGGCGGATATAGGCGCGGCTAAAATGGCGGCAGGTGTAACAGTCACATAGCTCGTCGAGTGGCGCGGGATCATCGGCAAAGCGCGCGTTGCGCATATTGAGCTTGCCCGTGCGTAAGAGTGCCTGCCCATTGCGGGCCACGCGCGTCGGTAGTACACAGTCGAAAATATCAATGCCGCGTGCAATGCCCTCCACGAGATCCTCCGGCGTTCCCACGCCCATCAGATAGCGCGGTTTGTGTTCCGGCAGTAAGGGCGTGGTCAGATCGAGGGTCGCGTACATCTGCGCTTTGGTCTCGCCTACCGAAAGGCCACCGATGGCGTAACCGGGAAAGTCCAGATCGGTCAAGAAGCGCGCGCTCTGCTCACGCAAGTCGGGGAAGATACCGCCCTGGACGATACCGAAGAGGGCCTGATCGGCACGGGTGTGGGCCGCTTTGCAGCGCTCGGCCCAGGCGTGTGTGCGGGCCAAGGCCCGTACGTTGTAATCGTAATCCGTAGGGGGCGCACACTCGTCCAAGACCATGGCAATGTCAGCACCGAGATTTTGCTCGATCTCAATAACCCGTTCGGGGGTGAGGCGATGCCGGCGTCCGTCAATGTGCGAACGGAAGGTAACACCCTCATCGTCTATAGCGCGCAGGGGTAGCTGTCCGCGCTCGCCACCGAGGCTGAAAACCTGGAAACCGCCGGAATCGGTAAGGAGTGGCCCATCCCATCCCATAAAAGTATGCAAGCCACCCAAACCGGCAATGCGTTCATCACCGGGGCGCAGATAGAGATGATAGGTGTTGGCCAACAGCAATATCGCGCCGACTTCCCGCAATTGTTGGGGCGTGACCGCTTTAACCGTAGCTTGGGTGCCGACCGGCGCATAGATAGGGGTCGGCAAGGCCCCATGGGCCGTTTGGAAGACCCCCGCGCGCGCCGGGCCATCTGTAGCCTGCAGTTCAAATGAAAATAGGGTTGTCATGTTTTCGTCCTTCGTCATCATACCACAATGAAACCAATCGCCAAGTTGACCGTTTCTGTTTCCGTCCACTTGTCGGCTTGAGTTTTAGGATTAATATTGAAATTATGGAATGGGGAACGTCTTTATCAGGGTTATCTATCCGTTTGTAGAACACCGAGGAGGATAAAACGATGACAGCCTATCGCCGGAAGCTATGGAGGCCGATCCTAGCATGTCTTCTCTTCTCCCTGGCCTGCAACCTGCCGACCAAAACGCCTGTACCGACGGGAACAGTAGCGCCCGGCGTAACGGAATCGGTGACGCCGGGCGTGCCGGTGAGTTCGACGCCTCTTCCGACAGAAACGGCGACGCTGACAGCCGGCGCGACACCGACCGGCTCAAGTAGCTGCGTCCTGCGTGCGAGCTATGTCGCCGATGTGACGATCCCTGACGACACAAAAATCAGCAAAGGTGCCACTTTCCTCAAAACATGGCGAATTCGCAACAGTGGTACCTGTCCGTGGGTAGAAGGCATGAAACTCGTTTATCTCTCCGGTAACCCGCTTGGAGCGCCGGTATCGGTTGCCGTGTCCCCTACAGCCCCAAACGGACAGGTGGACATCAGTGTATCCATGACCGCCCCTATGACACCGGGAACTTATCGCAGCAATTGGCAGATGCATGACCCGCAGGGGAAACCTTTCGGCGACGTCTTCTATGTGCAAATTATCGTGGAGGGGACGCCAAGCCCCACGCTCACCATGACACCCGCTGCGGCACCGGGCAATTTCAACGGCACGGTCGCTGCCGACTGCAAGAGTGTCACCTTCACCTGGAGCGACGCGCGGGGCGAGACGGCCTATCGCCTCGAAGGGCCAAGCCTGCTGGTGAATCTCCCCGCCGATGCCACAACTTACGTGTGGAACAATCCACCGGCCGGCAGTTCGGTGGTTACCTTGATTGCCACCGGCCAAGGCGGGGCCGAGATCGGCCGGGTAAGCACAACGGTCACTGTGAGCTGTAGCGTGACCGGTGTAGATCTCTACGTAGACACATTGAGTTTTGACCCTGCGCCGCCGGTAGCCTTCTTGCCCCTGAAAGTAACGGTGCAGGTGCGTAACCGGGGGACGGTCAACAGCGGCAGTTTCATCGTCCGTTGGTGGGGCGGCAAAAATTTCCCATCGGTTTCCTGTGAGTGGTCGGTAGATGGAGTGGCGGCCGGCACGGCAGTCACTTTGAGCTGTGATAACTTCACCTACCGTAGTCCATATAGCAGCGTTGTCACCAAGGTCCATGTTGATGTTGAAAACGCGATCACCGAGAGCGATGAAACAAACAACATTTCTGAAAATAATCTCGCCGTCATCAGTCCACAGACGGTTTACGACTTCATAGCCAAAGCGCCAACGGCGGTGTGGAGATCCGGCGATCCCGTGACCGATCTCACCTGGAACGGGAGCACGGGTGACACGCAAGGCTTTGCCCGCTATGCCGATGGACAATTGGAGACCGGCAACACCATCCAGGGACACTGCCTTCAAACGCATCCCAAATGGGTGGCCAATGGATGGATTAGCGGATATTATGAGAATCTCTATACCGAAGCCCATTATCTGATCCATCCGAACGATACTTTCTACGCCGTTGTAGGGTTGCTACAGGGAGCCAATGCGGGCAATGTCACGTTTAAGGTCATCCTGCGGGCCTCATCCAGCGGTGAGGTGACGATTGCACAGGTCAACGATACGTATGGGGATGGAATGAAGACCATCAGCGTCAATCTAACGCCGTATGCCGGTCAAAACGCGGATATGGTTTTATGGGTTGATGCCGGAGCGAATGCCGACCAGGATTGGGCCTGTTGGCTACAGGCGGCGATCTTTCGCCGCCCCTAGACGCTCAATGGTCTATCTAAGGACAGAAAGCGACAATGCCATGATCGCCGGCGGAGAGGGAAATACGCTGCAGTCCTATCCGAGCGGTTCTTTGTGGCGTTGACGTCGGCGGGAGTGTTGGCGTAGAGGCACCGAGTTGCCCTGTTGCCACAGCATGGTATACTTATGGTAATTACCGGATTATTTTCAAGGGAGAAGATATGGTAAGCACCGAGCTACTGGATATTTTACGTTGTCCATATTGCGTAAGCGGTGAAACACGGCGCAAAGACAAAGAAGACCCCGGTCGTTTGGACCTGGTGCGTGAGTCGAGTTGGCTTGTCTGTCAAGACTGTGAGCGCAAGTACCCGATTCAGGATGATATTCCGATCATGCTCATCGAAGTAGGAGAGAAATGGCAAAGAACGCCGGTTGCCGATTTGCCGGTCCCACCTTCTGAGGAAGTATAATGCCGTTATCCAAATACAACTGGTTAGTTTTACTTTTAAGCGCTGTGGGTGTCGTCTTTATCCTGATGGGCTTGATGGCCTTGGCGCTGCCTGAAACCCACGAGGGAATCTATCTTTTACAACTGGACGGGCAACATTCCTTTCGCCTGATGGATGTTGTCGGCATTTTTGCTTTGGGTATAGGTGTGATTTTGAATTGGCTAGGGGGAATGCTCTGGAAATACCAGATGCGTTTCTGACCGCCGTACCCGGCACTTATGCTTTAGGATTGTCCCTCCCCCTCGACACCTGCTGTGCGATAGGCGCATTGGGTACGTGGACGCTCCCGGCAGGGTTTTACATTTACGTAGGCAGTGCCTGGGGGCCGGGAGGGCTTGCAGCGCGTGTGCATCGTCACCTACGCCGCGGCGCCATTCAACACTGGCATATTGACTATGTGCGTGCATGGGCACAACCGGTTATGGTGTGGCTGGCGCCCCATGAACACTGTGAATGTGCCTGGGTTCAGTATCTCTTGGCTACCCAGAATGCCCAGGTGATTGTCCCCCGTTTGGGTGCATCAGACTGTCGTTGTGCTGCGCACTGCTTGTATTTCGGGGCGCGGTCGCCTGAAACTCTTCACTTGCCGAGTGCCCGGCAACAAAAAATATCAACGTTTAACTGACTTGATTTTCAAACTATTTCGGAGGTGAACATGGAAATCAAAAAGGAATTGTTCGGGATTCTGGACGATGACATTAAAGTCATGGTATACACGTTGATCAATGAACGGGGGATGATGGCCAGGATCACGAATTACGGCGGCACTATTCTCTCACTGACTGCGCCTGACCGCAACGGTAACTTTGCAGACGTCGTACTCGGCTTTGACACCCTCGATGAGTATGTCGAACACAGCCCCTATTTTGGCTGCCTCATCGGTCGTTACGGCAACCGTATTGCGCATGGGCGATTTAAGTTAAGAAATACAGAGTACGTCCTGGCACAAAACGATGGTCAAAATCACCTCCACGGCGGATGGAAGGGGTTCGACAAACAGATGTGGTCGCCCCGTGCTTCAGAGATACTGGATGGGCCGGCCTTGATATTGACCTATATCAGCCCTGATGGCGAGGAAGGTTATCCCGGCACCCTATCGGTCAAAGTGACCTACACCCTGGCCAACGATAACTCACTCAAGATTGATTACTTGGCTACTACCGATAGACCCACGATTGTCAACTTGACAAATCACTCGTATTTTAATCTCTCAGCTGGCTTGGCGGAGACAATTCTGGATCACGAGCTGATGATCAACGCCGACACCTTTACGCCGGTTGATGAGACATTGATCCCTACCGGTGAAATCCGTTCGGTTGCCGGAACACCGCTCGATTTCCGTTCTTTCACCCCCATCGGGGAACGGATTGATGCCGATGATGAGCAAATTCGATTTGGCAAAGGATACGATCATAATTGGGTTGTGAATGGCGAGCGAGACACAGTGCGACTGGCAGCGCGGGTCTATGAACCGCTGTCAGGCCGGATAATGGAAGTGCATACTACCGAACCGGGGCTCCAATTTTATTCGGGCAACCTCATGCCGCCCTCACTGAACGGAAAGAACGGTCGCGTCTATGGGCGACGTAGCGGCTTCTGCTTGGAGACGCAGCATTTTCCGGACTCCCCCAACAAGCCCGAATTTCCATCCACGAAGTTGGAGCCGGGCGATGTCTACCAGTCATCAACGGTGTACAGGTTTTGGGCAGGGTAGCCCCCTACATACAAGCCGAAACAAAAAAAGAACAGGTCAGGGCTCACGCAAGTCCCCTGAATTTTACCGCTGAGAACGCAGAGACGCTATGATTTCTCAGCGTTCTCTGGGTTCTCAGCGGTAAAACTCGGCGAATTCGTGTAAGTTCTATGTACGAATCCGCAAAAATCCGTGCTCCGATTGTGCTTGACACTATGGAGGAACAATGCTCATTTTTCGCCTCCGGTGAAGAGCATGCTCCTGGTGTCTGCTGACGGCTGATCCTCTTCTTCGAAAAAGGCGATGGCCAGCGCGCGATCGGTGATACCGCTGTAGACCCGCTCCATTTGCGCGCGGAAGCTCGTAGCATCCACAAAATCCGGCAACCCCAGGCGCTTGAGCAACGCTAAATCCACAGGCGGCGCGGCGATGCGCAGGGTGACGGCATCCCATGCGGCCGGCGTGCCCCAATAGGCATCCAGGCAATCGTTTAGCGGCGGCGCATCCACGGCGGCAATGACGTCGGGGACATAGGACAGCGCTTCCTGCGCCGCTACACCGACGGCGCGCCGCTCGCGCAACGCGGCGATAATCGCGGCTTTATCCCGCCCGCGCAGTTCGAAGAGCAGGAACGGGTCCGCGTCGAACCGCTCGCCGAGCAGGTAGTACACGGCAGCAATGTGTTTGCACGGATTCGCCGGGTCGGGGCACGAGCATCTGGTGCTCAGGTCACCCCGCGATTGCGGGAAGAGCGGCACTTTGGCCTGGTCGAAGACTTGTTCGATGTCTTTGGGCATCTCTTCGTTGAGTAGTTGCGCGGCGAAAATGGCCTGTTCGGCCAACGTGTCCAGCACTTTTTCCCATTGGGCGTCGGTCAACGGCTTGAGTTCGATGCTGACCTTGTACGGCGAGGGCCGCGAGCCTTGCACCCGCGCGGCAATTTTACCGCCCCGGATGTCAATTTCCAACACCTGCCCCTGGCGGGCATAGCTGCGCCCCCGGCTTAACCGCCCGGCATCCATCAAGCGATTCAGCGCGCTGATCCACTTATCGGCCCACCACGATTGTACGAACTTGCCGTATTGACTCTTCGCCTTGATGCCATCCACCGCTATCGGACGCGACGGCTCATAGTGCGGCCAATAATCGTCGTAATAACTCCGTGAACGTCGCTTCGCCATTTCAACTCCTGAAAAATAGTCCAATAATCCTTAGTCCGGTAGTCAGCAGAGCGCGATATAGAAATCGCAGCTACTTCCTGCCTCCTGCCTCTTGCCTCCTGCCTCCTGCCTCATTCTTGCCGGAGCATCATCACATCGCGCAGCTCGTCGGTGCTCAACTCGGTCAGCCAGTCTTCCCCGGCACCGATGACGCTCTGTGCCAATGTCTTCTTCGCTTCAATCAACTCATCAATGCGCTCTTCCAGCGTGCCCGCACAGACGAACTTGTGCACTTGCACGTCGCGCGTCTGTCCAATGCGGAATGCGCGGTCGGTGGCCTGATCTTCCACCGCCGGATTCCACCAGCGGTCGAAGTGAAAGACGTGGTTGGCGGCGGTGAGGTTGAGGCCCGTGCCGCCGGCTTTGAGCGACAGGATGAACAGCGGCGGCCCGCTCTTATCCTGGAAACGGGCCACCATCCGGTCGCGGTGCGTGGCCGGCGTTGCGCCGTGCAGGTAGAGCACTTCCATCCCAAACAGCGTTTGCAGGTAGCCCTGGAGCAGCGTCCCCATCTCCGCAAACTGCGTGAAGATGAGCGCGCGGTCGCCCACATCCAGCACCTCTTCGAGCATCTCGGTCAGCCGCTCCAGCTTGCCGGAGCGCCCCGGCAGCGCCGAGCCGTCGCCGAGCAATTGCGCCGGGTGAAT
>FWPV01003162.1_pt1 | contig 24322 bp, 15 predicted proteins | sample 2228371 | NCBI WGS metagenome assembly FWPV01 (sample SAMEA103939776, study PRJEB20133) | metagenome | reverse complement strand
GCTGCGATTGTTGATTTTGTCCCGGATTATCTGCCTAATCTTTCGATCTGTTAGCTTTACCGCTTTATTGCGCTTCCCCATGCACTCAGGAAGACTATATAAAGCCAAAGATTTCGGGACTATACAGTCCAGCATTTCCATCAAAAAGCTTAAATGGATGATGTAGATACGGAGTGGAGTGGGCCGCCATAACTCAGATGGTAGAGTGTCTGGCTGTTAAATTTGCAGATACCAGAATGTCACAGGTTCGAGCCCTGTTGGCGGCGCTGTTTTATCTCCTATTTCGAATCAAGCGACCCCCTCTGTAGTCAGCTACTTAGAGAATGGAGCTTGTCGTTTCCGATCGTCGTTTTAGGGGACTGGTTCCCGAAAATGCCTTTGCGGAGACGGCAACATGCTGGCTTACAACAGATCTTTCTCTGAATCGAAGCCGGTCGAAGCCGGATAGTGCTTGGTTCGCAAATTTTGGCACTAAATGCCCTCCAATGGCGAGATCTATCCGACATGTCCATCCATTCAATACTCATCCCAACCGCAGCGAGCTGCGGGGTATTCTAATAAAATAAAGAAGCCAGAGACCGCGAACCTTAGAGTGGCATCGCTGAGAAAGCCGTCTGCAAAGGCTGGGGAGGGAGTCACACCTCACTTCGCGGGGCGATAACGCCCATGGCCATAAGAGATGCCTTTGCTTGGAGTCTGACGATGATATTCTCATCCTTCGCTGCATTCTGAAGCGGCTCTATCGCTCTCGGATCTTTGATCTCCCCAAGTATCCATGCGGCTCCAGCTCTTATAGTCTCATCGGGATCTCTCAGAGCCTCTATGACTCTGTCCAGAACCTCCGCCCCTCTTTCAGACAACCTAACCATCGCGTTGCTTCGCACGAGATAATCCTCGTCCTTCATCGCCTCTATGATGGCCTCAACAACCTCCGGCCCCTCTCTTTTTGCTAGTATGCTTATCGCATTCGATCGGACGAGAATGTGCTTATCCTTTGTGGCCTCGATGAGTCGCTCGGTCGGCCATGACTCATCGGGCAGCACCTCGGGCATATCCTCATCATAGCTGAATAGCGGTTCCTTATTTGGGTTCGTATCCATGATCTGGATTCCTACTGTGACGGCTCCCGCGACTGAAGTCGCAGGCATCTACGGATTTATACCGATGCTGTGCCGCCCCACAGCAAGTACGAGGTGTCATATCGTCGCTTTGGTCTATATATCTTTCGGATAGTACGGGCCGTATCTCACCTTTGAAAAGGTGGGGATTGGCCCTGATCGAATCCTAAACTACTTCAGCCTTTCTTACTTCAACCCTTCCGAGCTCGAAGGCTCGCAGGTTTATATCCAGATACCTCTCGGGGATCACCTCCCTCATGGCCTCGAGAAGTATAGATTCATTTATCGGAAGAAACCGTGAGAGAGCGCCCAGCATAACAATGTTGGATGCCTGTGAAGTGCCCGCGCTCTCTGCCAGCTCCGTTGCATCTATTGAAATCACCCTGGCTATCGAACGGAGCGGCTTTAAGATCTCTTCAAGCTCCGGGTATCGAAAAGAGCCTGTCGTGACTGTGGTCGGGAGCACCGGCTTTGTATTCAAAAGAACAACACCACCTTTGGATATGTACCGGCCGAATCTCAGTGCCTCTGCAGGCTCGAGCGCTAAGAGTATATCGGCGCCGCCTTCCGGGACCATTGGACCGTATCGACAGCCCAGTCGCGTGTGATTTATAACGCTGCCACCTCGCTGTGCCATGCCGTGGGTCTCGGCTGACCTCACAGCCAGACCCGCTTTGAGCGCTGCCCTTCCTATTATCTCAGAGATCAATATCACACCCTGCCCACCAACCCCGACTATCACTATATCACACTCAGAAGTCCTCATTCCACCACCTCGATCGCGCCCTTCGGGCATATCTGCGCGCAAACTCCACATCCTGTGCAGAGCTGATTGATGAAAGCCTTGTCAGAGAACTCTATTGCCGGGCAACCGAAATCCACACAGAGCCTGCAGCCAGCGCATTCATCTGTGACCGTGTAACGCCTGAACTTCTCTCCCCTTCTTCTCGCTATTATCCTGCAGCTCGCCTTTGCTATCACCACAGAGAGACCTGGGAAATCCCTTGCGCGCGCGAATGCGCTTACAGCTTCATCGAGATCGTAGGGATTTATGGATTCCACATGACCCGCGCCCAATGCCCTTGCAACATCCTCCAGAGAGATGCTCACGCTCTCCTGACCTGTCGCGGTTATACCCGTGCCCGGATGCGGCTGATGGCCGGTCATCGCTGTTGTTGAATTATCCAGTATCGTCAAGGTCAATCTTGATTTGTTGTAGGATGCGTTCAGCAATCCTGTCATTCCCGAATGGAAGAAGGTCGAGTCGCCGATGATAGAGCATATCGGTCGATCCTCTCCTCCAGACCTCATGCCGCTGCCGATGGTGACACTTGCCCCCATACATAGACATGTATCAACCGTGCCCATTGAGATGCCCATCGTGTAACAGCCGATGTCGTTGGGGTATACAGCATCCTTTCCGAAAGCCTTTCGCATAGCGTAATATGCTGCCCTGTGTCCACATCCAGGGCAGAGCGCGGGCGGTCTCGGAGGGACTATCTCCGCCCCTGGCAGCTCCTGGGGTTTCACGGTATCGATGGCAAGCATTCTAGCAATCGCGTTTCTCACAATCAGCAGATCCAGCTCGCCGGCTCTGGGTATATCCCCACTCTCTTTTCCGAGGATTGTGAGCTCCGGATTGCAATCTCTCGCCGCGATCTCGACCTGTTCCTCGATGATGGGCTCCATCTCCTCTATCACCATGACCTTGGATGTATGGCTGAGAAGCTTTTTCATCAAGCCCTCTGGCGGCGGGTATGTGCCTATTCTCAGAAGGGATATGTCCAGGTTGAGATTCGCTATCGCCTCCTCAGCATAAAGGCCGGCTATACCAGAGGCTATAATGCCCAGATCGCCGTTCAGCTCCAGAATATTCCACGGTGCGGATTCAAGCGCCTTTGCGATATCTTTTTGCTTATCGATGAGCTCTCTGTGAAGCGGCCTGGCATGCACAGGCAGAGCGACCCTTCTTGCGGGATCCTTCTTGAAGCCAGTCCCTCTCCTCCTCCCCCTTGGGATTTCGCCCACCTCCACGTCGGCTCTCGCATGTGATACACGTGTTGTGGGCCTGAGCAGGACTGGTATTCTGAAACGCTCTGAGAGATCGAATGCGTACAGAGTCATATCCTTTGCCTGCTGGGGATCAGCTGGATCTAGACAGGGGACGCATGCGAACTGTGCATACCGTCTGCTGTCCTGTTCGTTCTGAGATGAATGGCAGTAAGGATCATCTGCCGAGACGACTACAAGACCTGCGCCGACTCCGAGATAGGCGAGTGTCATGAATGGATCGGCCGCTATATTGAGACCGACATGTTTCATCGTGGCAACAGATCTCGTTCCGGCCCATGAGCCGCCTATTGCCACCTCGAGCGCGACCTTCTCATTGACGGACCATTCAACATGCATATCATAATCGTCCGCGACATGAGAAAGAGTCTCTATGATCTCAGAAGATGGCGTTCCCGGATAGCCCGCGACAAGACCGGCGTTGGCTTCCAGTATCCCCCTTGCAATGGCCACGTTGCCCAGAAGGTATTCTCGCATAGACTGCCCTTTAGATATCGTCTATTTATGACTTGGCACACGCGTCTGATTTCTGGTCCTGTATGAAGCAGCAAGCTGCAGCATCCATTTACTGGATCTTTCCGGATAATCAAAAGCAGCTCCGATAACCAACAAAAGTCATCTCTCAGGCGTTTGTTGATATTCAGCCAGGTCGCTGTGGATGCGTCGAATGATGAGGGGCTAGATAGAAAAGCATAGAAAAGCCGGGGTCTGTGGTTATCTCTCTTATCCACGGACCTGCCCGAATAAGGATTAAGTTTTTCTGACATGCAGAAGAGGAGAGTGTCAAAATTTCTGGCCTCAACGCTTATCCGGACAAGGTTGTTACCCACGCAGGCCAGTGCTCCCGATCGCAATGCTTAAATCATGATCTGCCATCCACATCATCTTGTGCCGCCGTGGCTTAGCCCGGTTAGAGCGGCTGATTCGTAAGAGCTATCTTGCTCCGGGATATCAGCAGTTCATGGGTTCGAATCCCATCGGCGGCTCTCAAGTCAAATCGTATTCTTGAATTTGAATGAGTGGAAGTGAGGATCGCTAGCTCGCGATCGTTCTCAGAAGCGTCCCGTCTGCTATCTCCACGCGTGCCCTCCCCAAGTGCAGCAAAATTTCTCGGAAAGTTATTATACCCATATGAACATAGAGTATGGCGGAAGGGTAGCTTTGAAGGGCATTGTATCATTGTGATGCGAGAGCTTGCGGCTTTCTCGCAACAGGATCTCGATCTTTCGTCTTAACAGAGTTAGTTTTGTCTTTCTGTTTTGTATATTATATTATGATAGTAAATATTAGTTTGGCAGCTCATTTCCTTTAATTTTGGCGGACATACTGTTATACAATAGACCGATAACTTTTTTATTTGGTATCTTTATTAAAAGTTGGAGCTTACGAGTATATGATATCTTTAATAGAATATATAACTAATACTTAGTAACGTTACCAAAAAATATAAATATTTCTAAGTAGATTAACTCTTACATCTAAAAGGATGTATGGGTGGTGAAAAAGCATGAAAGTAGCGATATTGATGGCTTTGACCTTCGCACTGGTGGCAACGGCAGCGGCACAAAATTTAGCTCCGCTCGCAGGACTGGGAACAACTCAGACATCATTCATAAGTACGAATGGTGTCTATTCGGCAGGTGGTGCGGGATTCGCATTTCCGGTGATACCAGGACAGAATTACAACTACGATGACATCTATGTTGCAAATCCCGCAATTCCAGATGTAGCAGTTGCAACTCTAGGCGGACAGGCTGCTAACGCAAAGACTGTGACAAAGAATCAGGATGCAAATGCCTGCTGTGATCTTGGTAATGCCGCGCCAATAACAGTCAACCTCGAGCGCATAGGACTGCCCAGCCAAGTAGCTCTGGCCTCATTCCCAGGCAGCCGCGCCACTAACACAGTGACAATAACCACACAGCAGAAATGAAACAGGAGCAGAAATAAACTATGAGACATATGCAATCGCCCATCAGCGCGTTATTTATGCTGATGGGTATTGCATTGATTTTTGCGCAGGTTTTCACTGCTGAAGCGCAGGATAGCGTTCAGGGTTTATCCATAGACACTGTCAGGGAGTTTCATCAGGATTTCCTGCACGGATCCAACAAGCTCAGCCTTTTGCAGGAGAAGACAGCGCCACTGCCTTACCAAGCCAGATCCAATTATGCATCTAACCCCAATGATCTTGTGGCTCTGAACTCAAATATAAACAGAGATCTCTCATACGGAGGAGAGCCTGGGAGCGCTCCGAGGATAAACTACATGGACATATCGCTGGACAAGATAACTGTGATAGCCATCAACATGGGCAGAGGCGGAAATGCCATTGCTACGTCCAACATAATGATAACCCCTGTACAGTCGCAGTGCTGCACGCCATCTCAACCAGCATTGAGCGATAAGCTCAAGTGATATTTTGGAGAGCAGCGTTGCAATTTTGCATTTACTTTTGCATTTAAAATCGCCCTCAAGCTCAGAATATCCTCATCCTGCCTGAGACGAATTCATCGACGAGATCTTCTGCTCTGCCGAGCCAGCCGTCGAGTATGGCCTCTGCCTCATAGCCTGCATTCGCCGGACCGGCGATGCTCACAGACTTTATTAGAGGCTTATCGAGTGGAGACCCTATCTTGCTCACAAGAGTAACGCAGGCCTCCTGAACGCCATCTATCCTTGAGATCTCCTCCGCAGCTCTCTGGGCGATCACATTGTAGATCTTGCCGACATGGTTCACCGGATTCTTGCCTGCTACGGCCTCCATCGTCATGGGCCTCATGGGCGTGATCAAACCATTCGCCCTGTTGCCCCTTCCGGTAGCACCATCATCCCCCATCTCGGCAGAGGTGCCGGTGACCGTGAGGTATATGTTCTCATCATGATCAGCTGCATTCACGTCCACCTCCACATCGTAAACGCTCCGAATCGTCTCGCGTATCCGGGCCTTCATCTCCTGGTACTCCTCCATAGAGAATATGTAACGTGAGACTGCAGCTGCAGCAACAACTACGCTTATCCGATCGTCGCATCTCACAGCCATGATCTTCCTGTCCTCGCCGACGCCTTTTACATCTTTGATCATCTCGTCTATGGCAAGAACCATGGCTTCAAGCGGTCGCAGCGGCGCGAATCCGGAGCCGATCGATGTGTCGTTGGCGCCCTTTCCTATCAGACTCCGGAGCTCTGGAGAGCCCTCCCTCGTTCTCGGCTCCACAACAAATTCCTTCAGGTTTCGAACCGTTTCTTTGATGTAAGAGCTCGCGGCGTTTGTGATGACCTCGTTCATCGATCCTCTGACGGAAGTAGCCCGGCCGCCGATGACGATGGATGGCGGCTCGACTATTCTGCCTCCGCCGAATCGCGGTTCCGACTTACCACCGATGATGAGAACCTTGTCCACATTGTGATGCATGATCTCCCCGAACTCCTCCAGGTAGATCTTCGATAGCTCTCTGGAGATCGACTCTGAAATACCATCTGCGAGTGTATCGGGATGCCCTATGCACTTTCGCTCCACAACCTCAAAGCGAGGGTACTCGAAATTCCGGAAGGTTATCAGCGTGCCCGACATCCTGTGTGCGTGCTCTCTTGGATCCCATATAGTTACTGGTTGAAGTTCTACTCGGTATAAGAGAAACCTTCATGACCGAGGTTCGCCCATGGGTATGAAAATGGTCTGGAGGCATCTTCATACCAAAGATCTTCCTGCAAGTTTAGTTGGTATCCAAATGAGAACCAGATCAAAACGCTTGAGTATGTATTAGAGACTTGCGGACAGCTCTAAAATCGAGCGTTAGCGGATGGGAAGAATTCCGAAGGAATTTACTTGATCAAGCTGCTTGGCTTAGACAGGAGGTCGCAGCGGGCAGCCAGAATCTCGGTGGTACATATGCGCGTTCTGAGAAAGAACCTTCGAGGGGAGGAGGGAGAGATATCTCTGATAGCGGAGAGCCTCGACGATCTATGGCATCTTAAGCACCTTGTCTCGCCTGGTGATCTGGTCTTCTCAACCACACAGAGGAAGATCTCCGGCGCTACCGACAAGATACGCCCGGAGAAGGCGGAGCGCAGGACGGTCAGGTTAGGCATAGCAGTCGAGGCTGTGGAGTTCCACACGTACTCCAACTGGCTCAGGATACATGGCGTGATAAAGTCAGGCGTCGATATAGGATCGTATCATACCCTCAACATCGAGATCGGCTCGGAGATCTCGATCATCAAACGCTGGCATCCCAGTGAGCTTCAGAGGATTGAGGAAGCAGTTGCTGAATCCAACCGGCCCAAAGTGGTAATCGCACTCATCGAGGAGGGGGAGGCCACGATAGGCGTCCTCCGCCAGTTCGGGGTGCAAACTGCTGCTGAGATCCGAGGCGGCAGCGGGAAGGGCTCTGGAACCAGCGCGAGGGATGAATTCCTCCGCACGGTCGCGGAGCAGATAGTCAGCGCAGCGGGAGACGATGCATACGTCATCCTCGCTGGCCCGGGATTCGCAAAAGAGGATCTCAGGAAGGTTTTGGAGATAAAATACCCGGATATCCTGAAACGCCTTACGATGGATGATGTATCCTCGACAGGAAGATCCGGCTTCCAGGAGGTTCTCAGAAGGGGCGTCGTCGATAGAATCGCGGAGACGTGCAGGATATCACGCGAGACGAAGCTGATCGATGATCTTATGAAGGAGATAGCGACCGATGGAAGGGCCGCATATGGCATCAAGGAGGTGGAGGCAGCGCTGAACTACGGGGCAATAGAGATCCTGATGGTTCTCGATAAACTGGCGCGTAAAGATGAGCTGGATGCGCTTATCAGAGATGTGTCAAAAGGGAGGGGGAGAGTGGTGATATTCAGCTCGGAGTTCGAGCCCGGAGAGCGGCTCGAGGCGCTTGGAGGGGTTGCAGCGCTCCTGAGATTCAAGCTGCCGAAAGAGGTAATCCAATCGCGTTAACCTTCTATATGAGAGCAGCATATCGAACTGTTGTGAATTGCTCTACGGATAGATTTACTTTTACGACATTTTCATAATTAACTTTGTTATCAAGCCATCCCAGCCGCAGCGAGCTGCGGGGTATTCTCATGAAATAAAGCCTGTAGAGATGGATGGAATGCACCACAGCACCCCTTTTGCTCATTTGAATGGATCGGACGATTTGTTTATATCCAATCTCGCACTCCTCGATCGGAGAAGGTGATACGGTTTGATGAGCATAAACGAGATGGGCTTTGAGGTATTCGAGGAGATGTTGGATTTAGCAGACGATTTGAGGATAGAGGTCCTGGAGCTAGAAAATGGTGCTGTTGTTGTGGATGCCGGCGTTAAAGCGCCCGGTGGCCTCTGGGCCGGCATATTCCTGAGCAGAATATGCATGGCGGATCTCGCCGATGTTCAGATAATCCCTTATGATCTCAATGGCTTGACGATTCCGGGAGTACAGGTTATAACAGATCATCCGGCGATATCCTGCATGGGCTCGCAGTGCGCGATGTGGCAGATCAAGGTCGACAAGTATTTCGCGATGGGTAGTGGCCCTGCAAGGGCTCTGGCTCGAAAGACGAAGGAGCTTTACGAGAAGATTGGTTTTGAGGAGTATTCCGATGTTGGCGCTCTAGTTCTCGAATCAAGCAAGATACCAGATGCCTCAGTTGCGGCTCGCATAGCGGAGATGTGCAGCATCGAGCCTTCGGATCTGAGAATAGCTGTTGCTCCAACAGACTCCGTGGCTGGAATGGTCCAGGTCTCGGCGCGGATAGTTGAAACTGGACTGCACAAGCTCTTCTGCATGGGATTTGATATAACAAAGATCAAAAGCGGCTGGGGTGTAGCACCAATTGCACCGGTAACAGGCGATGCAACGAGATGCATGGGCGCGTCAAACGACGCTATAATCTACGGTGGCGATACCTACTATACCTTGGAGTACGAGAATGTGGAGGAGCTCAAGCAGTACGCCAAGAAGATGCCGTCTCTTGCATCCAGAGACTACGGTGTGCCTTTCTACAATGCATTTAAAGCCGCGGGATTCGATTTCTTCAAAGTCGATCACAACATATTCGCGCCAGCGAGGGTGACGATGAATGAGCTGAGCTCCAGAACCACCATAACCAGCGGAAGGCTGAACTATGAGGTTCTCATGGAGTCGTTTGGAATCCAGGCGCTCTAAGCATTGTCGTCCTAAGCGTTGATATGGGAGACCACGCAAAACCCGTCTCGAGCAAGAGAGTTTGATAGTAGCGCCGCTGGCCATCTATCGAACACCATGGCACTTCAGCGGCGCCAGCTAGTCTGTAGGATTTAACGTTCTCGTTTTGGTTGCTGTGTTGAATAATTCGAGGCAATGTGGCCACTAGATATCGATTCTTATCAAAATTTTGATTCGTATGAATTGGCTCTCTGCTATTGAATTTCTGAACATTATTCAACACAGCAGTTTTGGTCAGATCCTCCGTCCTGAAGATCAGAGTTTCCGCTGCGCACCAACTGATTCTATGAGATGACGGCAAGATGCTACAATCTTCCTGCGGTTCTCATGTTGCAATTGTACATGGCTGCGAGAACCTCAGCAGCCTGCTCAGGGGTGGAGTAAACGGGTATGCCGGCTCTCTCCAATCTTATAACATCATCGATCACAAACTCCTTCGACGCGACAACAGCCAGTATCGGTCTTCCCCTGTAGTCTATGGATCTCAGCGTATCTACATAGGAGCCAGCGATCTCAGTCTGGAGGACCACTATAAAGCTCCCGACATCCTCGCTCTTAACTCCGATCTCTATAGTCTTCCTGACCTGATCTGGCGTCTGGTCGAAGGTGAAATCCACCGGATTCATGCCGCCCACGTATCTCGGAAGGACGCTCCGGAGTTCTTCCTTGAGCTCATCCGATAACTCTGCGAGCCGCATACCGTTGAGTGCGATAGCATCTGCAGCCGCAACTCCGAGAGATCCTGCATATGATATCACGAAGACGCCATCGTTCTTCGGCAGCGGCTGCTTGGAGAATGCCCTAGCAAGGGCGAACATGTGCTCGTTGTCCCTGGCCCTTATTATCCCGGCCTGCCTGAAGACCGCGCTGTATATCTGATCGTTCCCCGCCAGCGATGCCGTGTGCGATGAGACCGCCTTCTTGCCGGCCTCGGTCCGACCGGTCTTTAGAACGATAACCGGCTTCCGTCTCGATATCTCCCTCGCGACGTCGATAAACCTGCGCCCGCCCTTGACATCCTCAAGGTACATGCAGACTACTTTTATGTTATCATCACCGCCCACCGCTTCCAGCATATCGGTCTCATTGAGATCCAGCTTGTTTCCTATCGTCGCTATTATCCCGAAATCGAGGATCTTTCTGAGGCCCCAGAGGTAGCCAGCAGCATACACCCCGGCCTGAGCTATGAGCCCCACGTTGCCTCTGTTGAGATCATCGACAACTCCGATCGATTCCACAACCCCAGAGTTGGTGTTTATGATGCCGGAGCAGTTGGGGCCAAGGAGCCTGCAGCCATGTTTTTGAATCACAGATCTTATCTCGTTCTCTATCCGCTTTCCCTCATCGCCGAGCTCTGCGAAGCCGGCTGACTCTACAACTATGTACTTCGCACCCGCTTCACAGCAATCTCTCACAACAGCCGGCGTTTGGTTCGCGGATACCAGGATTATTGCAACATCTACAGCCTCGGGAACATCTTTTATGCTGGGATAGGCTTTGACGCCCTGAACCTCATTCGCATTCGGATTGACGGGATAAAGCCTTCCTTTGTAGCCGTGGGTGAGCAGATTGTAAAAAACATTCCAGCCGAGCTTCCCCTTTGTGTTTGAAGCTCCTATTACAGCGATGCTCTCCGGGTAGAAAAGACCCCTGAGATTTCCAGCGCTTTGTGAGATCTTTTTCTCCGTTGGAGGAGAGTCATGGAGTATGATCCTAGCATCCGCGATCGTGTAGCCCTTCGGATAAACGAATATGGGATTCAGATCCATCTCTTTGATCATTGGGAACTGAGTGACGAGCTCCGATACCCTCATTAATATATCCTTGATCGCGTCGATATCCGCTGAGATCCCGCGGTATCCTCTGAGCAACGGATACCCCTTTATCTCCTGTATCATCGACTCTGCATCTTCTTCAGAGAGTGGTAGAGATCTGAAGCTCACATCTTTGAGAATCTCTACAAAGATGCCGCCGAGCCCGAACATGATCACAGGCCCGAAGATCGCATCTGTTGTGACGCCAACTATGACCTCTACTCCCGGGCTAGCCATTCTCTGGACCGAGACGCCGATCATGCCTTTATCGCGAAATGCTGAATAGATCTCATTGTATGCGTGTCTAACAGCAGTTTCATCGAAGAGATTCAGCTTGACCCCGCCCAGATCCGATTTATGAAGCACAGCGGGGGAGAGAACTTTCATCGCAACTGGATAGCCTATCTGGTTTGCGATAGAAACTGCATCATCCGCAGTCGCTGCAAAGTATGCGCCAGTTGTCTCCAGTCCGGCATCCATAAGAATGCGCTTGCTCTCATGCTCCATCAGATATGTTCTTCCATCTTTAAGCACCTGTGCTGCTATATTCCCGAAGTTGTCGGTCATTTAAACTCCCTGCCGTTTGCTGAATAGCCGGTCTCACGTTGGTAACTTTGACAATTATCTGTTTATCTTCTTTCATTAATATATACGTTTTGTGTCAAATAATGACAGACATTGTGACTTCCTCTCAAGTCTGATGATGTGAGTTTTCCACATGAGTATGCAATGCATCATAACATCTCATATAGATGCAAAGGGTGCGCTTTTTGTCTTAGAAAGACACCCATGACCAAAGGTCGGTTCGGAGGCGTTTTCGTACCAAGAACAATCAGCGGTGGCGTACTCAGATTACTGAATAGCGCTAACCGGTGAACTGATCGCTCTTTTGCAGGAAATAAATCCCTTGCATTTGATTCTAGTGACGATTTTCAGTAGAGCGAGTACACGACCCAATCAGCTTGATGAGCCCTCAGCTAAGCATAATCACCTCAATATCTGCCGGCAGCTTTGGCACAACATTATGATGAGCGCCGATAAACAAAAGTCCGGTCTCGCCATCGAGAAGAGTTTCGGATATTCTTCTTGCAATGTAGCAATCCCTCTCCTCAAGAAGTTTATCTTTTACTCTGTTGTAGGCATCTAAGGCTATCCTCTGCTCATTCTCATCACGTGCTGATATCATATCCTTTATGTGCTTGTACTCCATCAGCAGAAGCTCCGGGCTCTCCGTGGCCTCTATCGTCGCACCCTTCTCCATTAGCTTTAGGACGATCTGATAGTTTCTGCTGCCCTTTGAGGCTGCATCTCTTACGATTCTCTCGCCGAGATCGCCTCCAGCTGGCAGACCATCCTGATATATTCTGAGACGATTTAGGTCTAGTCCGAGGTTATCAATCTCCCTCTCGAGTTCATCCCAGAAGCGCTCGATCCTCTTGCGGTTTTCTTCCCATCGCTCCTTACCAATCCTAGAAACACCTATCCTCTCCAACCCATCTCTCATCGATCCCATGTCTGCAGGCAAATGGATTATTCTCGCAACGATCAGTCTTCTCATCGCTGGTATTTTCACAAACATGCTTTATATCTCTTGGTGAGCTTGTCGTTCCAGGTTTTGATACGCTCAGAGGTTGTATATCCGAGCACAACGCTTTACAGAGTACGGACGACAATAGGCCAGTTGACTGCGGCCTCTGTGCGATATTCATCGCTGCGATGTGGTCGGCCGGTCAGCGAAACCGCACAACTCACATCTGAATTCGTCTCTAGTGTGCCGGTTGTGTGCCCAGCGAAAAAGCCGCTTCTGGTAATTACACGCCTCATTAAAGCGATGCATAGTCTCCGGGAGAAGTTGATACTGCTCATCGCTTGGAGCAAGCCGAACCATCAAGGTTTGAAGCATCGTACTGAGATATATACTCAATTTATATATATTTTCTATATCAGCAATCGATCTGTCCGGATAAGCGCTGAGGCCAGTTTGTTACGCTTCTGCATGTCAGAAACACCTAATCCTTATTCTGACAGGTCCTCAGCAATGAGGCTCGCTTCCTCTCGGGCCTGATGACCGGAGTCTCCGCTACTACTACCCCCATCATATCTGAAAAATGGTTCGGGGACATTTTCATACCAAATCTGCAGTGCGCTGCTGTGTTGAATAATTCGAGGTGATGTGGCCACTGGATATCGATTCTTATCAAAATTTAAATTCGTATGAATTGGTCCTCTGCTATTGGATTTCTGAACATTATTCAACACAGCACAGTGCACCAGATTTTTCATATGAACTACTTTATGCTTATTCGGACATCCAGCCGGGCAATCGTCAGATTGATGTGATCTGTTGGCAATTTGAGAAGCATGGATGATGATTTGAAGAGGGCGGTGGAGTTCCACGGCCATATGTGCCCTGGTCTGGCGATCGGATACAGGGTCGCGAAGTACGTGAGGAATCATTATAGAAGAGCTGATGATGAAGAGCTTGTGGCAGTTGTTGAGAACAACTCCTGCAGCGTCGATGCCATACAGCAGATGCTGGGCTGCACCTTCGGCAAGGGCAATCTCATATTCGTGGATAACGGGAAACAGGTGTTCACATTTTATCACAGGAGCGACGGCAAGGCGCTGAGGATATACTTCAGAGATGATATCCTCCGGGAGATATTCAGTCGAGGCAGAGGAGAGGAAGAGCGAGCGAAGGCAATAGATGCTATACTGAGTTCCGCGGATGAGTCCCTGCTCTCTGTCAGAGAGGTGGATATTCCGGAGCCTCCCAAGGCCAGGATATATCCATCGATCCAGTGCCAGGTGTGCGGTGAGAGCTTCATGGAGATACGCGGGAGGCTTGTAAACGGAAAGATCGTATGCAAGGACTGCTTCTCCAAGCTGATAAAATAGGGAGCTGAGAGCTACTTAGTGGGCAGCAGTATCTCATACCTGTCCTTGTTGGGGTTCACGAGGAGATCCTCGGCGATCCTCCTCGCAACCTTCTCCGGCTCCTCCCCTTTTATGTAAAGCTTCCAGATATTGGCGCGCTTTACAGATCTTATCTCCTCAAGACCCAAACGCTTCACAAGGCGATCCCTTATCGATATGGCCTCCCCATCCTCGATCCAGAGGCTGACTTTAACAGGGATATAGCCATTCTCCAGCTCCAGCGAGTCGATGGATACTGAGAAGCTCTCCTTGTTCTCATTGACAAGCTCTCTCGTAAGCTTTTTTATCAAAGCCTCCGGATCTCTTACATCATCTGTTTCTATGCTCAGCAACCTCTCGCGCTTCACATCCTCCAGGATGCCATGGTAGCCCATGCGCCTGAGAAGTGTGTTCTTGACGGTGGCTGCCTCTGCATCGGGTATTTTCAGCCATACTCGAATGTTGATTATCATCATCGCCTCTCCTCTATCCATCTCTTCATAGATTCAAAGATGAGCCGCCCAGGGCCGTATCCCTGCCCTCTTGGATGCTTGCAGGGGAGCTGCCATGAGAAGAGAGCCCTCTCCGGATGCGGCATCATTCCCAGCACATTGCCCTCTGGATTGCATATACCGGCGATGTTCTCAGTTGATCCATTTACATTCACAGGGAACTCTTTGATGATCTCTCCGCGGGGGCTGCAGTATCTGAAGACGACCTGATCGTTATCGATGATCCTATCGATGATCCTCCTATCCGCTGCCACGAGATTGCCCTCAGCGTGTGCAATTGGTATGTTCAAAAGATCCCCTCTTTTAAGAATGTAAGAGCCACTGCATCTTTTCTGGTCTGCCTCATGCCTCAGTGTGGTCCAGGCACAGTAATAGCCGCGCCTCACTATCTCATTTCCTCTTCGCATAACGTTCTGGGCGAGCGCGAGCTTCACACCATCTCCGAAAGGAAGGATTCCTGACTCAACTAGTATCTGGAAGCCGTTGCATATTCCCAGTATTGGCTTGCCCTCTTCGCTCTCCTCCCTTAAAGTAGCCATAACAGGCTCCTTTGACGCTATAACGCCTGCTCTCACCCTGTCCTGATACGAGAATCCGCCCGCTATAACGTATCCATCGAAGTCGCAAAGCTCCTGCTCAGGCCGGTTCCACCTGAAGATCTCCCCGTCCATACCACATTCCTTTACAGCCACGAGCGTCTCGTATTCGCAATTCGTGCCTGGAAACTGAATAACGGCGATCCTCATCTCATCGCCTCCTGCAGGCCAGAGGTCCACGCGTTTCTTGCAGCATCCAATTCGAGATTCGAGATCCTCTTTCCGTTCCTTGTGATCTCGATACAGCCGCTTGAGACGCTGCCTATCCTCATAGGCTTTATATCGTACTCCCGAGCGATGCTCATGAACTCCTGCTCTGCTCCTCTCTTTACTTCCACAAGAAAACCTGATGACTCTGAGAAGAGAAGGGCATCGGATCTTAAGTCTCCCAATCCAGAGATATCTATGCTTATACCATGCTCTGAGAGCAGACACATCTCAGCTGCTGTTATCGCCATCCCGCCGTTCGATATATCGTGTGCTGCTAGGAGGAGATCTCTATCGATCGCGTCGATGACCGTGTAAATCATCGATCTCTCAAGCGGGAATCTCACTATCGGCACGTTTGCTCCTGTGATGCCCCATACGACCCTGTAGTACTCCGAGCCGCCTAGCTCATCAAACCTCGGGCCGAGGAGGTAGATACCATCACCCTCCTCCTTCAGAGACATCGTTATCGCCTTGCGCACATCGTCTATTATGCCTACACAAGCTATGATGGGCGAGGGATCTATTGCCCCCTCAGGGGATTCGTTGTAGAAGCTCACGTTTCCGGATACAATAGGCACTGGCTGATTCGGGTAACCCTTGAGCCAAAGGTTCTTCGCGGCATCTGCGAGCCCCCGAACGGACTCCCTGAACTCCCAGAACGCCTCCGGCTTCTCCGGATTGCCGAAGTTGAGGCAGTCCGTCAGAGTTGAGGGGGTTGCGCCAATCGCGGCGACGTTCCTCATGGCCTCGGCAACCGCTGTCGCGCCACCCCAGTAGGGGCTTATCCTCCCATAGAAGGGGTTCGAGTCGACTGATAGCGCTATGCCGAAGTCCTTACCCCTCACAGGCGCTATGAGACCCGCATCCGCCTCACCGGGCCTGATGACCGTGTTGCCCTGAACCTCGGTATCGTAGTACCTGTAGATGTGCTCCCTCGATGCGATGTTCGGAGAGGCCAGCATATCCAGCATGACCTTGTTGAGATCATCTGGCATTCCCACAACAGGCTCGAGGAGGTTTCTTATTCTGGGCTTCCATCTCCTCTCATACCTTATGCCACCTGTCAGATGCTTTATGGGCACATTTACTACTACCTCTCCTCTGTGACGAACTATGTATCTCTCATGGCTGGCCATCCTTCCTATGACGCTCGCCCTTGCGCCCTCATAGACGTTTGGCAGGTCCCAGTCCTCATTGTATATCCTTAGAATCCTATCGCGAAGCTCCCTCGGAGCTATGATTAGAAAGCGCTCTTGGGTCTCTGCAATACATAAGACCTCTGCGGGGAAATCCCCAGCCACATGGAGCTTATCGAGATCTATCTCCATGCCATAGCCGCCTGCGGCTCCCATCTCGGATGATGCGCAGGTGAGACCACCGCCTCCAAGATCCTTGAAGCCGATCTCGATGCCCTCCTCCCGCACCAGTCTGAACAGATCCTCGTTCGCCTTGAAGAGGACGTTCTTCAGGAAGGGGTCCGGAATCTGGACGGCACCGCGATTCGCCTCTTCCTCCTCTTCTCTTAGAGTATCCGATGCGAAGACAACTCCGCCGAACCCAGACGAGTCTGTTGGCTTTCCAACAAGTATCACATCATAGCCCTTCTCGCCCGCGCCTGGCGGCGCACGTGATCTTATGATCTCGCCCCTCTTCACCACCCCTATGGCGACTACGTTCACAAGACAGTTGTAGTCAAAGGATCTGCTGAAAACCACATCACCTGCTATTACGGGCACGCCGAGCGCGTTACCATACTGCCATATTCCATCCACAACGCCCTCTGCAACCCATCTGACCCTGTTTGCCTCACTTCCATAGGGATCGCCAAAACGGAGAGGGTCTGCGGTCGCAACAACCCTTGCGCCCATGCAGTTGACATCACGCACAATTCCTCCAATGCCTGTTGCAGCCCCCTCGTTTGGAAGTATCTGGCTGGGATGGTTGTGGCTCTCGTGTGATATAACCACACACCATTCATCATCTATGCTGACTATCCCGGAATCCTCGACAGGGCCCATTACGACGTTTGGCCCCTCAGTGGGAAGAAACTCTCTGAGCACAGATCTGCTGCTCTTGTACGAGCAGTGCTCGGACCACATGGCATCGTAACAGAAAAGCTCCGCTATCGTCGGATCTCTTCCCAAGATAGATGCTATGGACCGCGCCTCTGATGCAGACATGCCGATTCCAGCCCTGCGCAGGCTCGACTCGAGCTCACTATCGGCAAGACCGATTACCTTCAATGGAGTACACCTCGGATGGATGCTCTCGCGTCGGGGGCGTTTATGAATATATCGATAGAGACGCGGGACCTGTCCGGATAAGCGCTGAGGCCAGTTTGTTACGCTTCTGCATTTCAGAAACGCTTAATCCTTATTCGGACACGTCAGAGACGCGGACCTTACGGCGCTGCGATCGATCTCATAGATGCATGCTCTCCCAAAACTCTTGTTCGAGGCATTCACCACTCGAAGATACTGCCATGAATGACGAGCACAAAGCATGTTCGATTAAAAAAGTATGCCGCAAAAAAAGAGCAGCAATCAATTCATCTGATGGAGCTTGTAGAGCCCGGTCTGGACGATTGGGACTGGATCCTGAGGTGTCCAATCCTCTCTGAGGAAGTCGTAGATAGCGTAACCAGCTGCAAGCAGCTGCTTGTCCTTGTTCTGCCATACTGCATAATCAACCGGCGGCACGAAAGTGCTCGGAGTCCACTGATCGCTGAGCACGCTGTATATGTTAGCGGTTCCGTTTGCGAGCGTCTTGTTATTATCAGGCCATACTGCAGTATCATTTATGGGCATGAACTTGCTCGGTGTCCAGCTGTCATTAAGGAAGGATGCTATAGACTCTGTGGTCACTATCTCGGACTCCGGTGAGAGATAGCTTACATCAATCCCAAGAACCGGGGTCAGCATCAACAAAGCAATTGTTAGTGCTATGATCTCCTTCATGATTCTCGCGTATTACGGTAAGGCGGATAAAGCTTTCTGTCGTTAAAACCGGACCTGTCCGAATAAGGATTAAGTCTTCCTGACATGCAGAAGCAGTAAAGTTCAAAATTTCTGGCCTCAGCGCTTATCCGGACAGATCCGTTAAACCGGTCGTCTGAAAGATTGGTCCGGCTAGATTTCAAAAATAGAATGGGTTCGGGCAGAAAAATGCCAGAACCTCATCTTACCGTGACCTTTATAGTCTTATCCAGCCGGCAGCCATCGATTGTAGCGGTTACCCTGAAGCTCTTCTCTCCCTTCGAGCCGAAAGTCGAGCGCATCCTGTAAGTGCCCGTGGAGATCTTGGTGAGTGTGCTCCCCTGCTTTGCTGCATCCTGCGGGCTCCATGTCATCTTCAGAGCTGTGGGATCCGTGAGCTCTCCGTAGTTGTTGTAAAATCTCAGAGTCATCGTATAGGCACGATTTGCGATTCTCGAGGAGAAGCTCGCCCTGACATCACAGGGTCGCAGAGTGCTCTCGATTCTAAGAGGTACCGCGTAGACATTGTGATCTGCGCTATCCAGATATGAGAGCCAGTAAAGCCCGTTCCCGTAAGCTAGAGATGGCCATTCTAGATCTCCGTTAAGCGCCATCCTCCTCTCGATGCTGCTCCAGTCGCGCTTGTACCTCTCGAAGACTATTCCATCATCGGTTCTGTACACCAGTATGAACTCACCATTGCTCCACATCAGGAACGGCTGATCTTCCTCGCCCGAATCGCCTGTGAGCCTCCTCGTCTCCAACACATTGAGATTCATATCGAGCTTCTTCACGAAGAGATCGAAGCTCCCGCGCTCCTCGGATACATATGAGACATAGAGATAGCCGCTTGCTAGGACGATTGTGGGGACGTCCTGGTAGTACCGGTCTTGTGTGAGCAATACACCATTCAAAAGATTCCATTTGGAGTCGTAACGCATCAAGCGTATATCGCCATTGCTCGACTTGCCCCGCTCCCATGATTGATAGGCCAAGAGGAAATCATTGCCTACCTTCAAGAGAGCAGGCGAGTCCTCATCGTAGGGGGATGTGGTGAGCTGTTTTGTCTCCAATACATTGAGATTCGTATCGAGCTTCTTCATGAACAGATCGAGATTGCCCTTCTCGTTCGAGACGTATACAACGTAGCAGTACTGACCGTCGTAAAGGACAGAGGGTCTATCCTGATAAGCTGTATCGCTCGTCAGGAAGACGCTCTTCAACATCTTCATATTGCTATCATAGCTCTGTATCTTGATATCGCCATTGTTGCCCTTGCCCTTCTCCCAGGACTGATACACAAGCACGAAGCCTCTATCGGTGGCTGCCAGTCTCGGAGCATCTCTTACTTGCGTTTTTACTTGCATGCCTGTTGTCAGACCCTTCTTTGGCTGAACAAGCCTGTAGACCTGGCCCTTTGCGCTGTCATAAGCGTTTGCTGATGCATGCTTCCCATCCCTGGCATAGACGAATACCGTGTAATCACCAGCATCCAGCAGCCTTGGCGTCCATGTCCAGGTGTTTGAGGTCGACCAGTCTCTCACGATCTGCCATGTGTAGCCCGTCGATGGCCCTTTGAGCCAGAATCTGTAGTAGATCGGATCCCTCTCCGGATCGGTCGCGATAGCTGTCCATTTTATGGTGCTATCGCTGCTCTGCGGGCTCGGCTTGTCTGGAGATAGCGAGGTGATCACAGGAGGCATGTTCGGCCTTACAATGATATTGAAGACCGCTCCGGCTTCATCGTCCCAGCCCGCTGGAGGAGCATGCAGACCGTCCCTTATCTGCACAAGAACCCTCGACTGGCCTATATCGATATCGGATGTCCTCCAGGTCCAGGTGTTTGAGAGAGACCAATCCTGCACAACCTGCCATGTGTAGCCCGTCGATGGGCCGTTCAACATGAATCTGTAGTACACCTGGTAGCCCTCGGGATCAATCGCCGTAGCTGACCATACGATCGTACTTCCCGCGTACTGCGGGCTCGGCAAACTCGCGCCAAAGCTCGTTATCACCGGCGGCAGATTCGGGCGCGGGACGAATCCAAGTATCATGTATCCGCAGATCTTCTTGTCATCGTGATCGGGGGAATGCTTGCCGTCTTTAACATATACCATTATCTCGTTGAATCCGATATCTGCAAACGATGTCTTCCATGTCCATATGTTTCTGCTGGTCCAAGATGTCATCTCCATCCATCTATAGCCTGTGGCCGGTCCTTTGAGCAGGAACTTGTACTGCAGCGGATCCCTTTCTGGATCCGATGCCACTGCCTTGAAGCTGATCCAAGCGCCTGGATACTGCGGGCTCGCCCTGTCTACCATTATGAGCTTCATCACCGGCGGCTTGTTGGTGCTCTTGAGCGTGAAGCTCTTCGTAACCTGCACATCGCCGGTATCGCTGTGGTATCCGTCTCTTATCCAGACGCGCACCTCGTAGGTACCGGGCGCTAGCCCAGCAGTGTTCCAGTTCCATGTATTAGCACTCGACCAGCTCCTCATCTCATGCCATAGTCCAGAGGTGGACGGCCCCTTGAGCCAGAAGCTGTACTCCAGCGGAACCGTAGATGTGGCAGATGCTGTCCAGACAACCACTGTTCCAACATCCTGCGGGCTTGCCGGATTCGACGTCAGTGTTGCCCCAGTTGGTAGAGACTTGTAGTTTCCGAAGTCCATGCCGGTCTTTGTCTCAGCGGGACCAAGCGTTACAGTGTAAGATCCACCGGCAGGCTTTGTTACACTCCAGCCGGGCTTTACGGTCTCTGTGATCGTGTAAGTCCCGGGCTCCAGACCAGTGAAGTTATACCAGCCATCCTTATCTGTAATGGTCGTCTTCGTGTAGGTGCTGTTGCTTATCTTTATCTCCCAGCCCTGCAGCCCGATCTCGCCTGCATCTCTAACGCCGTTGTTGTTCTTGTCGTTAAACTTGGCACCCCAGACCGAGGCCTTAGTCGAGACGTACCTGTTGCCGAAGTTCTTTCCCGTAACGCTGCTGCTGGTAATGGTTACCGGATGAGATCCATCTCCGCCAGGATATGTCTGGGTCCAGCCGGGCCTCGAGAGCTCGCTTATCTTGTATGTACCAGGCGCTATGTTTTCGAATTCATAAGATCCATCAGCTTTCGTATACTCTGTCAGTGTTATATGCACGCCGCCCATGCTTGTTGTGCCGTCCAGAACTATGCCCCAGCTGGGTATTCCAGGTTCGCCGGAATCGCTCCCATCACCGTTCAGATCGTTGAATTTCCTGCCTGATATGGAGTACACGCCTGTTATTCCAAAGCTCGCATCGATTATTGTGGTTGTCGTCACAGTCACTGTTATAGTCGAGGATGTTATCACCACATATCCCTCTGGCAGTGGATCGCTGATCGTGTAAGTTCCTGGGGCGACGTTATCGAATACATAAGTTCCATCGCTGGATGTCTTTGTGCTCCTTACGACCTTTCCGTTCTCAATGAGATTGACATCGCTTCCCGGTATTCCGGGTTCGCCCTCGTCTCTGACCTTATTCGCGTTCAGATCGTAATACTTCATGCCTCTTATGGAGAGGTTGCCTGCAACACCGATGTCGAAGGTGGCATCCGACTCGCCCAATTGTATCTCCCTGCTCTCTATGGTCTTTCGCCATCCCTCTTGTGTTATGAGATCCACTCTGTATCTTCCAGGAGATAGTTTGTCGAATCTGTAAGAGCCATCAGCTCCTGATTCCACCATGGCCGTGACGTTCTCTCCCTGGAGCAGGGTGATGCTCCATCCGGCCACGCCCTTCTCGTCACCATCCCTAATGCCGTTGAGATTTCTGTCCTCGAAGACGATGCCAGATATCGACCTCAGGCCGGAGTTTCCGAAGTCTATGTCGGGTATGCTTGATTCCTTGACCTCCACGGTGTATGTAATGCTCTTCGGAGCCGTCTGGCTCCAGCCATCCTGCTTCAGCTCTTCCACCTTGTAGCTGCCAGGGCTCAGACCATCGAATGCGTAGAAGCCGTCTTCTAGCGTCGTGGTTGTTCTCTCGGTGCCATCTGGCATGGTCGACTTGATGGTCCAGCCTGACAATCCAGGCTCGCCATCGTTGATGCCATTAGCGTTGAGATCGTTGAAGACCTTTCCTGAGATCGTATATCCTATCAGCCTGTTCCCGAAGTCTACGCCTGTGATATCAGAGTCTGTGATTGTGATCTCTCTAGATATGGCGGTGGCATTCCATCCCGGCTTTAGAACCTCTCTTACAATGTAGGTCCCTGGCGTGAGATTTTCAAATCTATATGCACCATCATCGCCTGTGGTCGCGATGCTCTCTGTTGCATCGGGTCTCGTCAGTCGTATCTCCCAGCCGGCTAGGCCGGGTTCCTCATCCCTCACACCGTTATTATTTTTGTCCTCAAATACTGTTCCGCTGATCGAGAAAGTCCTGGCCTTGTTGCCGAAGTTGATTCCCGTTATATCGGAGTCTGTTAGGTTAACAGCACGGCTCTCAGCTGTAGTGGCATCCCATCCTGCTCTGGCAAGCTCTCTTACATTGTACAGGCCTGGAGCTAGGCCATCAAACCTGTAGTAACCATCGAAACCTGTTGATCCCTGTACCTCGGTCTGGTTAGGCATTGTAAGAACGATAGTCCAGCCCTCGATACCCACCTCCCCAGAATCCATTACGCCGTTACCATTGAGATCGTTGAACTTGTAGCCGGAGATGCTCATAACTTGTATATTCTCCTCGGAGATGGGTGGTGTTACATTGATGGGAGCTGTAACGTTCGCACTGACGTTCACCTCACCAATCACGGTAACGTTCTCCGCAGCGGCTGCTCGATATAATACATACTCTATTGTTGTTATGCTATCGGCAGTTCCGTTTGTCGCATGCTTGTTGTCTCTGACGCCAGCAGCGATGATATGAGTTCCAACATCTCCATCTGTCGTCGTCCAGAGCCATGTGTTGTCAGCAGACCAGTCTCTAACAACGCTATCATTCAGCAGGAAGATGTACTCCAAGACATCTCCTTCCGGATCTGAGGCATCCGCTCTGAATGTAACCGCGGTTCCTGCTACCTGTGGAGATTCAGGTGATGCAATCAAGCCAACCATCACAGGAGGCTCGTTAGGTACAACCCTCGCCTCTATCGTGTAAGATAACGATGTGTTCGAATCTCCTTCCAGATTGTGCTTGCCATCTCTTACCTTGACATCGATTATGTGAGGTCCAACATCTCCATCTGTCGTCGTCCAGAGCCATGTGTTGTCAGCAGACCAGTCTCTAACAACGCTATCATTCAGCAGGAAGATGTACTCCAGGACATCTCCTTCCGGATCCAAGGCATCAGCTCTGAATGCAACCTCAGTCCCTGCTACCTGTGGAGATTCTGGAGATGCGCTCAAGCCGAGCATCACAGGAGGCTGATTAGGCGCGATTATCGTGTAGGATAACGATGCGCTCGCATCTCCTTCCGGATTGTGGTTGCCATCTCTTACCTTGACATCGATTATGTGAGGTCCAACATCTCCATCTGTCGTCGTCCAGAGCCATGCGTTATCAGCAGACCAGTCTCTAACAACATTCTCATCCAAGAGGAAGATGTACTCCAAGACATCTCCTTCCGGATCTGAGGCATCAGCTCTGAATGCAACCGCGGTTCCTGCTGCCTGTGGAGATTCTGGAGATGCGCTCAAGCCAACCATCACAGGAGGCTCGTTAGGTACAACCCTCGCCTCTACCGTGTAGGATAACGATGTGCTCGCATCTCCATCCGGATTGTGCTTGCCATCTCTTACCATCACATCGATTCTATGAGTTCCGACATCAGTTGTCGTCCAGACCCACGTGTTATCAGAAGACCAACCTCTTGCGACACTGCCGTCCAGCAGGAAGATGTACTCCAAGACATCTCCTTCCGGATCTGAGGCATCCGCTC
>FWPV01005790.1_pt1 | contig 24328 bp, 22 predicted proteins | sample 2228371 | NCBI WGS metagenome assembly FWPV01 (sample SAMEA103939776, study PRJEB20133) | metagenome | reverse complement strand
CACCGTGGGAGCCGCTAGTGGGACGCCCTTTTCATGAGCTCCCGGAAGATAATGAGCTTCTGCACGTCCTGGGTGCCTTCCCCCAGCGATGACGCCCAGGCATCCAGGGGGAACTTGTGAATGGGATGCTCCTCCATGACCGAAGCAGCGCCAAAGAGATCTGCGGCCCAGGCAGTTACCGATCGAGCCATTTCGACCGCCAGGTACTTGGCGATGGAAGCCTCAAGCCTGAAGTCCCTGCCGTGATCCTTCGCCCAGCACGCTTTCCAGAGAGCAAGCCGGGCCGCTTCCAGCTTGGCGTAATGATCCGCCGCTTCGAAAGACTTGGCCTGATGTTCCAGCAACTTCTTGCCAAAGACCGATCTTGACTTGGCATGCTGCCAACCCAGATCAAACGCCCCGAGAGCCGTCCCGATGGTGAGGGCGCTGATGGAAAGCCTGCTGTGGGTGAAGATCTCAAGCACCTGCTGCAGGCCGTGGCCCTCTTCTCCAAGCACGGCCTCATGGGGAACAAAGACGTTCCTGAACTGAATTCGAGAGAGATCGGAAGGGATCCAGACCCGCTTGTTCAATTTCCTGCGCGACACTCCCGGGGCCGACAGATCGACCATAAACATGGAGAGCCGCTTGTTCCTGGAGGCGTCGGGATGAGTCACCGCCGTAACGATCGCCATGTCGCTGAGCGTCCCATTGGTGGCGTAGGCTTTGGTTCCGTTCAGCCGCCAGCCGCCCTCGACCCCTTCGGCGCGCATGGCAACATTGGCCACGTCGCTTCCCGCGGTCGGCTCGGTGTTGCCCAGGCAGATTAAAGTGTCGCCACGTAAGGCCCGCTCCAGATAGGCTTCCTTTTGCCCGCCTGAACCAAACAGATAGAGTCCCAGCATGCCCAGTGAAACATGCACGAGAACCGCCACGGCAACGCCAGGAGAGAGGGACGCAAGATACTCGAACAGCACTGCCTGCTGGATGGCGGGCTGCTCTTCTATGCGGCCGTTTTTCATGTCAAATCCCAGCCACCCGCCGTCGCCCAGAGCGGAAAAAAAGCTGCGCGGCACCTTCCGGTCACTTTGCCAGGAAGCCAGATGAGGCAGCATGTACCGATCCAAAAATTTTTCAAAGCTCTCTCTTTTCACCCTTGTCTCGTGCGCTATCAAAAAATCCATGGCTTCTCTCCCTTCTCTTGCGGCATGCCAATTTCTTAATCATTGCAGCGGCGCTGGACAACACGCCCCGTTTCCCGCCTTGACAAACCAAAGCTCAGTAAGTATTTATGAACGCAATAATTTTCCAGGTATACACCATGCCATTGACAGGCTGGCGGACATTGCAGAGGTGACTGCGATTGATGGAAAGAAACAGTCGTTTGGTTTGCTCGATCGTTCTCGTGGCGGGGTCTATCCTGCTGCAGCAGGGTTGTGCCCCCTTCAAGGCATCCAGAGTGGCGGCCGTCGGCCTGACGTTGCAGGATGTGGCACAGGCGGCAGCCAAGCAGGCGGATTTGACGATCATTCGAGAAGGTTCTCCCGCCTACCTGATGCTGCTTGACGGCCTGCTGGAAGCCTACCCGCAAAACACCGAATTGCTCACATCCGCATGTCGCGCATACAGCTCCTATGCATCCTCTTTTCTTTCCGATGAACAGCAGGCCGAAGCCGGAGCACTTTATCAAAAAGCAAAACTTTATGGATTTCGTGCACTCTCCACAAACCACGATTTCGCCGCAGCGGCCGCGGGCAATCTCGAGGAATTCCAGGCTCTCCTGCAGGGATACGATAAGACAAGCGTTCCAGCCCTATTTTGCGCAGTCAATGCCTGGGCCAGCTGGATCAGCGGCAATTTGGACAAAGTGGAAGCAATCGCGGATCTCGCCCCGTTGGAAGCGACCATGCGACGCCTGCTCGAATTGGACGAAAGCTACTATTACGGAGGGCCCCGTTTGCTGATGGGAGTCTACCTGGCGGCAAAACCCAAAGAACTGGGAGGGAACCCCGCTGAGGCCCTCCAGCAGTTCGAAAGAGCCTTTGCACTGGGAGCGGACCAATTGCTCATGTCCAAGGTGCTTTATGCTCAATACTACGCCCGCTCCATCAAGAATCGCCAACTCTACGAAGAGACCCTGCAGCTCGTGCTGGCGTCTCCCGCAGACCGGGTGCCGGAGCTGACGCTTGCCAACACCGTTGCCAAAAGAGAAGCACGTAACCTGCTCGACAAGACGGAGGAATATTTTGCAGAACAACCTTGAACCTGGTGGAGTTCGTCACAGCAGGATAAACACGACCCGAAGGAGTTTCTTTGCCGTTCTTGGCCTTTTTCTGATGCCTTTGTTTGTTCTGAAACCGGTCTGGGCGGCACCCCAACATGAAATCAAACTGGCCACTCTCGCGCCCGAAAACAGCTCCCTGATGAATATTTTCAACCGGATGAATGACGAGCTGCAAAAAGCCACCAACGGGCGTCTAGGTTTCAAGATGTACGCCGGTTTTGTTCTGGGAAATGAAGCCGATGTATTGCGCAAGCTGCGCATCGGGCTGGTTAACGCGGCGATTTTTACCAATACCGCGCTGACTGATATCAACCCGGATCTTCGGGTTCTGCAGGTTCCCTTTTTGTTCAACAACTATGAGGAAGTGGACGATGTGCTCGGCAAGGTGCGCGACGGTCTGGCAAAAGGATTCGCCGCCAAGGGCTTCGAAGTCCTGGGGTTTCCCGAACTGGGATTCATCTACTTTATGTCCAGGGAACCCATCGCGGATCTCCCTGACCTCAAGGGCAAAAAAGTCTGGGCACAGGCGGATGCACCCATGGCCAAAGCATTTGTCGATAGTGTCGGCGTATCCACGGTTGCCATCACCGCCCCTGATGTACTGATGGCGTTGCAGACAAAACTTGTGGATGTCGTCTACAACTCGCCCTACTATGCTCTCATCACCCAATGGTATACTCAGGTGAAATACCTGACCGACCTTCCGCTTTCCTATATCGGCGGCTGCCTGCTGATGGACAAAAAGGCATTTGATCGACTCCCCGAAGACCTGCAACAGACGTTACGAGAGATCACCGCAAAATACATCGATGTGCTTGTCAAAAAGACCAGGCAGGACAACGACGAGGCCCTTGAAGTGATGCTCAAACGCGGAGTGCAAAAGATTCTCCCCAGTGCGGCACAAGCCGGGAATTTTCGGGATCTTAGCGCGCAAGTCATTGAAGGTCTGGGACCCCAGATTTTGCCCAGAGATTTTCTCGGGCAGGTGAGATCCGAGCTGGCCGACTTTAGGGCAAGCCCTCAGTAGATGTCCGATGAAAGCCTTTGTGGTTCATGAAATCAGACACATGGACAGCCTTTTCAAGCGTCTGGAGAAATGGCTGCTGGTCTTTCTGCTTGGCTTTATGATCGGTTTTTCCCTGCTGCAGATCGTCCTGAGGAATGTATTCTCGACCGGATTTGTATGGGGTGACAGCCTGCTGCGCCATGCCGTGCTGTGGATCAGTCTTCTGGGAGCAGGCCGCGCCACCGCCGAAGACAAGCACATCCGCATTGATTTGCTGCCTCGATTACTGCCCGCATCCGGGGGCGCATGGGTCTCCCTTCTCACTGACTGCTTTGCATGCCTTGTTTGCGTGATTCTCATTCACGCCTCCTGGAATTTCTTAACCTACGAAACCATGGCGGGGACTCGCGCCTTTGGACAAATTCCTCTGTCGTGGTTGGAGGCCGTTTTTCCATTCAGTTTTGCAGTAATGGCTGTGAGATTCGCCCTGTGCGCGTTTTCCGGCATAAATTCGATCACAGCAAAGACGCAGGAGCGCGACTCGTGACCTATGTCATCAGCGCACTTCTGGTCTTGCTGGCGCTGTCCGGCACCCCACTGTTCATAGTCATATCGGCTGCGGCCCTGGTCAGCTTTTATGTTCTGGGCGTGGACCTCTCGGTGGTCATCATCGAAATGTACCGTCTGGCCGCCAACCCGATGTTGATTGCCCTTGTGCTGTTTGCCTTCGCCGGCTACGTTCTGGCTGAAAGCGGAGCCAGCACACGACTGGTGAAATTGTCCAGGGCCGTTTTCGGGCGGATGCCGGGAGGTCTTGCCGTCGTAACTCTGGTGGTATGCGCCCTGTTCACCGCTTTGACGGGCGCTTCCGGCGTGACCATTGTGGCGCTGGGCGGCATTCTGCTGCCGGCCCTGCTGGCCGACAGCTATTCTGAAAAGTTTTCCCTGGGACTTCTCACCAGTTCGGGCAGCCTTGGAGTCCTTTTTCCACCAAGTCTTCCCCTGATCATTTACGGCGTCGTCACCGAGACCAGTATCCCCCATCTGTTTTTGGCCGGTCTGCTGCCCGGTCTGCTGATGGTCGTCCTGCTTTCCCTGTACGGAATTCACCACGGCAGACACACGATCGTACCTACTCGCTTCTCCTCCAGAAACCTGCGTCAAGCGGCGCGCGAAGCATTTTGGGAAATGCTCCTGCCGGTTGTGGTTTTCGGGGGAATCTTCGGTGGCTTTCTCGTACTGAGCGAAGCGGCGGCAATCACGGTGGCTTATGTACTGCTGGTCGAGATGGGCATTCACCGGGAAGTGAAGTTGAACGATATGCCCGCCATTGTCATCAAGACGGTGATGATGGTTGGAGGCATCATCGTTATCCTTGGAGCTTCGCTGGCCTTCAACAGCTTCCTGATCGATCAGCAGGTGCCCAACCGGATACTCGAATTGATGCGAACCTATGTGGACAATAAATACGTTTTCCTGCTCATATTGAATTTTTTCCTGCTCATAGTCGGCTGCGTGCTGGACGTTTTTTCCGCTCTGGTGATCGTCGTTCCTCTCATTGTCCCCCTCGCCGCCAGTTACGAAGTCAACGTGCTCCACCTGGGCATCATCTTCCTCACCAATCTGCAAATCGGCTATTCCACTCCTCCCATTGGAATGAACCTTTTCATTGCCAGCCTTCGATTCGACCGGCCGATCGTTCAGCTATCCCTGGCGACATTGCCTTTCCTGGGCATCTTATTGCTGGCGCTGGCCATCATCACCTTTTTTCCACCCTTGAGCCTCGTGCTGATCCACTAGCAGGAACAGGAGCGAACAAATGGGTAACGACAACAGACGCAGTTCTCTACGCAAAGCAACTCAGGCCATCCATACGGGACAGCTGTCACCTCCGGTGTACGGCGAGGTCTCGGTGCCGATTTTCCAGAATGCCACCTTCTCTTTCCCCAGTGCAGAAGAAGGAGCGGCCCGATTTGCGGAAGAACATCCCGGCTTCATTTATACGCGCATGGAGAATCCCACGGTGAACGCTCTGCAGGACAACGTGGCCGCCCTTGAAAATGGCGCGTACGGGCTCGCAACAGCTACCGGTATGGCCGCCATCAGCACCGTCTTTCAGGCTTTGCTCGAGAACGGCGCTCACGTCGTGGCAACCGATGCTTTGTACGGCTCGACCAGGGTCCTCCTGGAAAATGAGTTTGCTCGTTTCGGCGTATCCTCCACCTTTGTTGACACTTCCAACCTGGACAATCTGCGCAAAGCGCTTCGCCCCGACACCCGGCTGGTCTTCATCGAAACCCCGACCAATCCCACCATGCGCCTTACCGATTTGCGCACGGCAGCTGATGTGGCTCACCAGCATGGAGCGCTGCTGGCGGTGGACAATACCTTCGCCAGCCCGTACCTGCAGAGGCCGCTGGATTTGGGAGCCGATGCAGTAGTGCACAGCCTCACCAAATACATCAACGGTCACAGTGACACGCTGGGCGGGATGATTGTCGTGGCGGACAACCAGCTGTACCTCACAATGAGACGAGTTTTGCGCTTGTTCGGTGCCGTCATGGATCCTCACCAGGCATGGCTGATATTGCGGGGGGTGCGCACTCTTCCCGTGCGGTTGGACAAGGCGCAGCAGAATGCCAAACAGCTGGCGGAGTTTCTTCGCCACCACCGCAACGTCACCTGGGTGCGCTATCCGGGACTTGCCGACCATCCCCAGCATGAGCTCGCCGGAAAACAGATGGACGGATTCGGCGCCATGCTTTGTTTTGGAGTCAGGAACGGTCTCGAGGGCGGCAAGATTGTGTTGAACAACGTGCAGCTTATCACTCTTGCCGTCTCCCTGGGCGGTGTCGAATCCCTCATCGAGCACCCCGCTTCCATGACTCACGCATCGGTTCCCCGGCAAGAACGCGAACGCGCCGGAATTCTGGACGAATTGGTGAGACTCTCGGTTGGCTGCGAAGACATCGAAGACCTCAAAGAGGATTTGGATCAGGCCTTGAGTAAAATTACCTGAAAGACTATTTAACACGCCCACGGGACATGGCGGTATTTCGCCCGCATGCCGACGGGTTCAACGGGCCGCTGCTCGGACAACGGCCATCTAAAAATCAATCCCCGGCTGGGGTTCGATATTCCTGCGGTAGGCGTGCTTTATCTCCTGCACTTCACTCACGGTATCGGCAAGCTGAATGATGTCCGGATGCGCATCGCGCCCGGTCAGGATCAGATGCATCAATGAGGGTTTCCTTTGGATCAGGTTCAGCACCTGGTCAAGATCGACCAGGCGAAGTTTGAGGGCATTGTTTACTTCATCAAGGATGACCAGGTCGAACCGCCCTGAATCGATTTTCTTTTCCGCCAGCCCGATGGCCCTTTGTGCTGCCTCGCGATGCACCGAATGCGGATAAGGATTGCCTTCGATACCGCAAAAGCCCATGCCCGCGGGAATTAACTCGACCTCACAGGCAAGCCTCCTGATGCCGTCCCACTCCCCCGTATAGAGATCGCCTTTCATGAACTGGATCATGCAGACCCGCATCCCATGTCCGCACGCCCTAACCAGCATCCCCACGGCAGAAGACGTCTTACCCTTGCCGTAACCGGTGATGACGACGACCAGCCCGACCCTCTTTTTCGGCTTCAGCCTAGTCACTTCGGGATTGAGCAATGGTGCCTCGGGTTTCTGATCATGCATAATCATGCTCCTCGCTCGGCCCGTGATCTCCATATCACGAGCGAAGAAGCGTGCAGTAGAATGATGGAGAAGATTCGATTCGTCCCCGCTTTATTCCTATAGGCACGAATACAGTCAAATCAACTGCTGTGATCCGGACACGGAGAGCCGAATGTGGGTTTGGTTGCATCACATGGGCTTGACTATTGGCCCGCAGTTGGGAAATAGTCCGTTGAACGCAGTGTGCATTATGGAAGAAACCACTAGGCAGGAGAGTTTGGGTGTCGGGCATTCAGGAGATTTTGGTCGTTCTGGTCATCATATTGATTCTTTTCTACCTGCCAAAGCGAGCGGCAAACGGGCAACAGCAGAGGTCGTCCGGGCTTTCCAGGGCGCTGTCCGGCAAGGTTCGCCTGGCTCTCGTGATTTGTTTTGTCTGGATTGCCTGCATGGCCCTTTTTCTGCCCCCCTGGCAGGGCAAATTTTTTCCCTTTGTCTACCTGGGACTTGGGCCGGTTGCTTTGGGCTGGGGGGTGTACTGGGTCGTTCTCGGTTTCCGAAAACATTGGTAACGACGCCTGCAGGCTCCATTCAAAAGGAATGATCCCCAATGGCTATGGAAAACAAGATGAACATCGAGCGCTGCCTGGAAATACTGGAGTTGCAGGGCGAACCGCGCCCAGCCGACATTCGGCAGGCCTACAAGGATCTGGTCAATGTATGGCATCCGGATCGCTTTTTACATAACCCACGCCTGCGGGCAAAAGCCGAAAGAAAGCTCAAAGACATCAACACGGCTTACAACACACTCATTTCCAGAGCCAACCTGGGCAATGATCATGCTGCAGTGGCCGCAGGCGCCAACGCCCACCAGGAAGCGCACCGGGCCGCCAGGAGCACTCCTCAGGGACGTACAAGTCGACCTGCCGCAGGCAAAACGGAACAGGCCGTCGCATACGGCACGCGCGCAGTCCTCACCGTCTGTTACTCTCTGTATAAAGCCTTCAACCATGCGCTTGCAGACTTGGCGGCCAGAACGGAAAAGGAAGCCTCGAAGGAAGAGCGGCGGCACAATGAAACGCGGTGAGATCGTATCACCGGCAATGACAAAAAATCTGGCGCCTGAGGCGCCAGAATAGGGCAACGCGCACTGCAGGCGGGCAAGCTCTCATCACCCCATGAAAATCCCCGGGAAGCTTTGTTCAAAATGTCTTCAGCGAGTCTTCCAGAGTCGGGTGGATAGGGAAAAAGGTAACAAATCCAGACAGTTCAAATATTTCCTTGATGTAATCCTTGACTGCACAGAAAGCCAGTTGACCGTTTTTTCTCTTGAGCTCTTTGGCGGCCTTGAGCAAAACCCGCAGCCCGGCACTGGATATATAGTCCAAGTCTCTGAAATCAATTATAAAGCTTGTCTCTCCCGCATTCACAAGACCCAACAGCTTCTTTTCAAATTCATCGGAGGTATTGGAATCCAGTCGACCCTTTGGTACAAGTATCACCACCCCGTTTTGGCGCTTTTCCATCACTTCCATCGGCCCATACTCCTCTCGTCCTGATACCACAGCCCCAGCTGCGAGCTGATGCAATATATCGAAGGGTTCTAGTGTTGTCTTCAAATCCAAGTCGGCACATGGTAGCGCTCTCCAACGGATCAAGGTCCGCGCAAAGCGATGCCAAAATCTGCCGGGTACAATATAAAAAGCTTGTCACCACGTCAATAAACAAGTAGAAAATTAGCATTTTATCGGGCAGATTGAATATACTGGGCTTCTATTGGAGACGTTCGATGGCGCTACCGGCAGGTCCCGAGCGACAGGCTGCTGAGAACCGTTTCACCGACCACCGCAGCATATCGCCACCATTCACCTCAAGCTTGCACCACTTGGAACCCGGCACCCCCGTGAGAGCATCCGAAACAAGGAGAATTGCATGACGATCACAAAGCGCCCGCTGAGTTATTGGGTAAAAACCAGCAATCTCAAGATACAGATTCTCCTGCTCATCGTGATTCTGATTACCGTCACCACCCGTGTTATCCCACTGGAAATGCAAAAAAAAATCGTCAACCACGCCATCGGCCAGAAAAAGCTCGACCTGCTGTTCCTGTACTGTGGATTCTACCTGGCCTCCGTGGTCATTGCCAGCGGCATGAAGTTCGTCATCACCTACCTGCAGACAGCCTTGGGGCAGCAGGCTCTGGCAAGAATGCGCAAGGAAATGTTCGAACATATTTTGAAGCTGCCGCTGAGCTTTTTTCGCAAGACCTCTTCAGGACTGGTGGTTTCGTCGCTGGTCACGGAAGTGGTGACTGCCAGTGAGTTTGTGGGGCAGGCGGTAGCGGTTCCGGTCACCAATCTGCTGACACTGCTCGCCTTTGGTGGATACATGTTCTATTTGAATCCGTTGCTGGCTTGTTTGAGCCTCATCATTTATCCACTGGTCATTGCCATAGTGCCGCGCATGCAACGGCGCTCTAATGAAGCCAACAAACAACGAGTGGATGTGACCCGCCGGCTGAGCAGCAAGATTGGGGAAACCATTTCGGGAATCCATGAAATCCATGCCAACGGCAGCTATCACATCGAAAATCGAAAATACGGCAAGTTCGTCGATGAACTGATGAAGGTGCGTATTGTCTGGACGCTGTACAAGCAAGGGATCAAGACCACCAACAACTTCTTCCAAAATCTGGGTCCTTTTTTTCTGTTCATTGTCGGCGGCTATCTGGCCATCCAGGGCAGGTTTGATCTTGGCGCACTGGTCGCGTTCCTGTCCGCCCAGGATAAACTCTACGATCCATGGAAAGAGCTGATGGATTTCTACCAGACCTATCAGGACGCCACTGTCAGCTACACCCGGCTGATGGAATACTACGATCTGGAACCGGAGCATCCGGTTGCTCCGATCGATCGAGATCCCTACGAACTGAAGGGGGAGATCCAGGTCAAGGACCTGTCATTCACTGTGGCGGGAGGAATACAGCTGTTGAAACAGGTCAGCCTCGACTTGAAACCGGGAGAGCAACTGGCACTGGTGGGTTTTTCCGGGAGCGGCAAGAGCACTCTCGCCCAGTGCATATCGCAACTCTACACCTACACCGGGGGCAGTGTTCAAATCGATGGTCTTGAGGTCAACGATCTGACCAAACAGGATCTTGCCAGGAACCTCGGTGTGGTCGCTCAGTCGCCCTTTATTTTCGATGGTACCATTAAAGAGAACCTGCTTTATTCCTGCACCGCTGTCATCGAGGACGGCGATCCTGCAAAGGAATACAAATATCCCGCGCTGGATGAGATGATTGAAGTCATCCAGCAGGTGGGTCTGTTTGTGGACGTGCTTCGATTCGGCTTGAATACGCTGCTGGAGGCCGACCAGGAATCCGAGCTGGTCGACAAGCTGATCAGGGTGCGGGAGAATTTCCAGGCTGATTTCGGTAAAGAGCTTTCGGATTTTGTCGAGTTCTTTGATGAAGAGAGTTACCTGTACTTCTCCTCGGTGGCCGCCAACCTTATCTTTGGCAATCCGAACCAGCCGGAATTCTCTCCTGATCAATTGCACAACAATCAATACTTTCTGGATTTTCTCGACGAGGCGCAACTCAAGCATCCACTGGTCAGTTTGGGCTACCAGTTGGCCGAGCAGACCATGGACATTTTGGGCAATCTGCCTCCCGATGAAATGTTCTTCCAGCAAAGCCCGATCCTGGCTGATGAGTTTGATGATTTCAAGGCGCTGGTCGGGCGGGGCGGCGCAATCAGACTACACGAATTTTCCGAGGAGGACCAACACGGCCTGCTCAAGCTGGCGCTCCGCTTTGTCCCCGGCATCCACAAAATTGTCGCACTGCCGCAGATGCTGGAGCACCTCATCCTGGATGGTCGCTTTCTGTTCATGAAAAAGATTCAAGCGGATCACCCCGACGCGATCAGCTTCTACCGGATATCCGAATACATCCATTCCCAGACCATATTGGACAACATCCTATACGGCAAACCCCGCACAGACCATCCCAAATCGCAGGAACGGATCAACCAGAGCATCATTCAACTGTTGATTGAAGAGGACCTGCTGGAGCGGATCGTCGAGATCGGTATGAATTTCAGAGTAGGGACCAAGGGGGACCGGCTCTCCGGAGGGCAGCGTCAGAAGCTCGCCATAGCCAGGATATTCCTGAAGGCTCCACCCATTCTGATTATGGATGAAGCCACCTCGGCGTTGGATAATGCTTCTCAAAAACGCATCCAGAACTTGCTGGAAACCAAATGGAAAGGCAAGAGCACCCTCATTTCAGTGATCCACAGACTGGACACCATCAAAGGCTATGACAAAATCGGAGTCATGAAAGCCGGCAAGATCATAGAAATGGGAACTTATGATGAACTCCTGGCCAAGAAAGGGGTGTTGTATGAATTCGTCCACGGAGCAAAAGCGGGCGCCCAGTGAATACCAGTCGAACCTTGAGATTCTCATGCAGATTCCAATGTTTTCAGGGATTCCTATCGAGCCGCTGAAGCTCATGGCCTACTTATGCAAAAGAGAGATTTTTCGCCCGGGAGAAATCATCTTCCAGCAGCATGAAATGGACGAAAATGCTTATTTCATCATAGAAGGCAAAGCCAGGCTGATTCTGGAAAACGACATCGAGGAAGAAATATCGGAGTTTGGAGAGTCGGCTTTCATTGGCGGATTGTCCATGTTTTACGGGATGAAAAGGCTTTTTACCCTCAAGGCTGTAACGCAGGTCACGGCCCTCATGTTGTCGCGCGAAAAATTTCAGAAAACCTTGGAACAATTTCCTGAGGTCATCGGCAAGGTATTTGAGGGTCTGGTCAAGACGGTCTACGAATGGGAAATCCGGCTCGTGGGCGATCGCAACCCCGAGTGTGCCAAATGCCGCGCCAACATCGGCGTGACACTGGTATAATGCCAGACGCCAACCAGTTCCGCGTTCAATTTATACTACGCCGGCTGGGGCTGTGAGCGTCGTTCATCATCCAGTGCAACAGCGAACAGGAGCGAAGCATGGACTCTTCGTCAAAATCTGTAATGATATCCCCGGGGCTGGTCTTTATAATTTTCGCTCTATTGACGCTGTGCGGTTGTGCAGCGGGCAAAGAAAAAATCACGGGCCCGGTTGCCGATGTTAAACACTTCTTTGGTGTGTCTCAATACTACGTGAAATCCAATACGGTGCTTCACAGTCACCCCGACCGTAGTTCCAAGACCGTGGGCAAACTGCCGTTAAACTCTAAAGTGACCGAAATCACTCGCAACGAGCTTGGCTGGAGCCGGGTAAAATCACTGGAAGGAAATGGACAGGGTTGGCTGCCCGCCGCATTGTTGTCCAAACAGCCCGTTGCGGTACCGGCTAAAACCAAGGCCGCCAAAGGCAAGAGCGAGAAGGTTCATGCGCCGGAACCGCAGCCCGCAACCGCCGCGGCCGTCTCAAAATCGGAACCCGCTGCCGAGCCCGACCAGGCCAAGCCTCCTGAAACCGTCAAAAACCAGGGGCTGTTCTCACCAAAATCTGCCGAAGCGGCCACCATACCGGAAAAACCAAAGCCTGCAGCGGAAGAAACCAACGATCCAAGAAAAGCCGATCCGGATGTGTTTGATGCTTTCTAGCACCTGACTCCGATGGTCCCTGGTTACTCGTTGGAGTAGGTTCGTGGCTCGATGGCTCCAGTCCGGGCCTGGAGCTTGCCTTTTGTGTAGTCGTCAATGGCCATGGAACGATTGTCGGTAACCATCAATTCCGCCCGGGACCAGGCATTCAACTTGACCGCTTGGCCGATTTCCTCGGCGACCAGTTGCTCGATACGGTTCACCTCCTTGGGCGTGATCACCCGCTCGCCTACGATTTCGGAGGTGACACTCCAGTGGGCCCCATTCCAAACGGCATCGACATTCGTAGTGAAATAACCGCCGAGCCTATCCACTGCAGCGCGGATTGCCTCTTCAACTTTGCGGTCGCCTTCGCTCGGATCGCCGAAATGGGCCCGCCCCAACAGGATCCTGCCCTTGCCCGTTATGTCCTGCGGCACCTGGCAGCGCGCCAGCAGGATAGTATCGGGGGCATTGAGGCGTTTCCGAAGACTGGTTTGTGCCTGTTCCACCTCGTAGGGAAGCAGCGCTCTGGAACTCTGCACACTGGCAAGAATCACCGGTTTACCCGCAATGTGCAGCAGGTCGACGTCCATCAGCAAAAGATCAGGACGCGATGAAAACATTTCCCTGAGCGCCTGCTCTGCCAGCTGCACCCTGGCCACATCGGGGTCCAGATCCCTCGCCACAAAAGTCCCGTCCAGGGTTTGCGTCATTGCCGCACTGGTGGTTCCGGTTGGCGAGATGTCCTTTGCCAGCACGCACCGCACGATCAATTCGGCGGGCCGATCCAACTGGTCGTTGAGTTGCTGCTCGATGAGCTTGACTCGATCCGGCAGCATCACCTTGGGGGTTCTGACGGTAGCCAGGATTTCGAGTCGCCCTCTGTTGTCATGATAGACCAGATCCGTCAATGACGTTGTGGGTTCCTTGCGCAGGTGCTCGGCAAAAACATCACGTATGGCTTGGTAGCGTCTGCGGTCCTCAATCATGTTGATGAGCGCGTTTGTCAAGACCACCGCCACAATGGTGAAGCCGCATCCGGCCGCCAGCAGCCTGCGCACCAGCTGCTTGCGGCTCAACACCGTCTCTTCCGCCGCCAGGCCGCCCAAAATGAAGACCAGTGCGGAAACCACCAGGATGGCCATGAAATTGGCGAAAAAAAGTAGAAAAGCTCCATAGGCTCCATTGAACGCACCAACGGCAAGGCACAGCCCGCAGGTTGACAGGGGCGGGACAATGGCAGTGGATATGGCCACGCCGGGCAGAGCCGGACTGATACGTTCGTCAACCACCGCCAGAGTTCCTGCCAGTCCTGCAAATACCGCGACCAGCAGATCGAGCAGGGTCGGAGAGGTGCGCGCGAGCATTTCCGGAGTGACTTCGGTGGTGAGCGGCAAGGTGCCGAACAGAGCACCAAACGCTATGGCCAGCAGCACACCGCCGATCTCGGCACGTACGGCCCTGCCGAACAGAGAACCATCCCCTCTGATCATGCCGAGCGCGGTGCCGAATATGGGTGTCATGAGAGGCGACACCAGCATGGCGCCGATGACGACGGCGGGGCTGTTGGCCACCAGACCGAGGCTGGCGATCAACGACGCCGCCGAGATGAGTGCATAATAGCCGGGAGCCGGCGTGGAGCCATGAGAAATTTCCTCAATAATTCGCTCTGCTCTATCGGGTGAGGGATGGAAGTACTCCACCACGGAACGTGCAAGCCCCCAGAGACCCTTGGATTCGGCATCTTTGCTCAATTCTTTCCCCCTCCCTGTAATGACACCGCCAGCAACATCATTTGTTAACATCACCCCAAGAGGGACCAAAGCACGCTGCTACAGCCCATTAAACCGGTTACTTATCACAGCCTTGCAGCGGTTTGCATGCATTTTTCGAATGCCTTTGCCGTGCAACGCGTCAAACGGCCGCACTTAGCATTTGCTCCGCCCGGCAAATTGGTTTATTTCGATGATTGGTGACTGTCCGACAGCTGTGGCTCAAAACTCGAGGAGCTTTCTATGCAGAGTGATACAAGGAGACTGATCTCGATCATTGAACAGGTTGCCGAAGGCAATTACTCCAATGACATCATGGAATTTACCAAGCCGGGTTATGACGATGTTTCACAGCGAATAGCCGAAGCGGTTGGCATGATGATGGTCAAGGTCGAGGCCCGTGAGCACCGGCTGGAACAGTTAATCGAAGAACTGCGCCAACTGAACCAGCGATTGAAGGACAATATCCTCAAGACCGTGGCAACCATAGCCAACGCTCTGGGGGCACGCGACACCTACACGGAAGGACATGCCATAAGAGTCGCCGCTTACGCCGTGAGGCTTGCCAGAAGGCTTGGACTGCCGCCAGAGGAGATCGAACATATCAGAACAGGTGCTATCCTGCATGATATTGGCAAGATCGGGTTCAGCGATCGGGTCTTTTCAGATCAGGATATCAGGGCCTCCGACGGCCTTCTGCTGGAAATTCAAAAACACCCTCAAATCGGCGTCAACATCCTCACCTCCCTCGACTTTCTCGGACCTGCCGTGGACTATGTGCATTACCACCACGAACGTCTGGACGGTTCCGGCTACCCGTGCGGCCTCAAAGGAAATGAGATTCCGCTTGGAGCGCAAATCGTGAGCGTCGCCGATTGCTTTGATGCCATCACCACGGAACGGTCCTATCAAAAGGGGCGCAACAATACGGAGGCGTTTGTCATCCTCAGGAAAATGAGCGGAGTGCATCTGGCGCCCGATCTCGTCGAGGCGTTCATCCAGGAAATCGACGAGAATGGCAGTCTCACGGGCCAACAGTATTCAGCCGACGTTGCCGCCGACCTCCAGGCTTTGCTGGTGCGAGACCTGGACGGGCTGCCGTAACCCGGTGCCTCCTGCAGGTGCCGGAAATATCCTTGATTATGTACTCCAGGAGTGTTAATGGTTAAGCGTTCACAAGGAACTCACCACCACTTCCTCCTCAAGCACGACCGCCGAACTATCTTTGCTAACGCAACCGTTGATAATAACACTGTATTCCGTAAATTTTCCGGTATTGCAATGGGGTGCAAATGCTCACAGGGGCTGTTAATAAAGGAGGAGAAAACCATGAGCGAAGATAAGAAAGGCAAGAGTCCGCCCGGCCAGGCGGACCAATCTATGGATCGCAAGCAGTTTCTGAAAACGATGGCCGTGGGAGTCGGCACCGTCGCGTTGGGGACGGCGGCGGGGGGAACCGGCATCGCCGCCGTGCAAAGCCAGCAGACCACGCGCCGCGATATTCAAGGTTTCATTCGGACCCTGCTGCAACACCCCGAAAGAGCGAAGGCATTTCTGGACGATCCGCAAGGCTTTGCGCAGGAACATGGGATTCTGTTGACCCAGGATCAGGCGCAGCGCGTCAAGAAAGGCGTCATGGAGATGCAACCCAGAAAGATGGAGCCGGGCAAGGTTCAACAGCAGGTGCAGCCGGGCAAATTGCGCGCGGATGACTGCTCCTGGCACAATTTTCCGGAGTGCGACCATGTGGCTTCTGCCATTGACCGCAAACAGCAGGTCATACTGCCTCCCGAACAAAAAATGGGACCGGCAGGGCAAAAGCAGATTATGCCGGGACAGATGAAGGGAAAGACACAATAATTGGCGGGATTAGCACCAAACGTCCCGGTGAGCATTTGTCACTTTTTTTGAGTCAGCAGGGCGGGACATGCGCGTTCATTTTGTTCCTACCTATCGTTGCACTATGAACTGCAGCTATTGTTACGCGGCGGGCTTACGCGAGCGTTTCCGCGCGGATCTTTCCATGCAGCAATACCGGCTGCTGCTGGACTACCTGCTGGCACATGGTCTGCAAGGCATTTCTTTTCTCGGAGGCGAGCCAACCCTCTGGGCACCGTTAGCCGATGCCGTGGAACTGGCTCGGCAGGTGGGCCTCGAGTGCGCCGTATTCTCCAACGGCGCTCACGTCGGTGCCGTCCCCCATTTGGTTGTGTTGAACCTGACCCGCTGTCTGCAGGGAGGCATCTCAACCGCCGAGGCCGAGACCATTGATTGGTATCGGCGGCAACAAGTTCAGATCAGCTTCAGACTCAATCTGGCAGCAGCCGATTCCACCAGATACCGGACGGAAATCGCAGATCTTGCCGGTTCGCTAAACGCGGACATTCAGCTCGGTGCCCTCAACGGCACACCGCACGCCACCGACTACGGTCGGAAATTCTTCGACTGGTGCAGGTTTCTCGTTGATCACTCTCTCCCAGTGCGCATCACCCGACCACTGGCTCGTTGTCTCTTCACCGAGGAACAGCATCGTTACTTGACCAGTCACGTGGAAACCATGGCCTGCTGTGACTTCACGTCGAGCATCCCGGTGATCAATCCAGACGGCAAGACGGTTTTCCCGTGCAACAGCCTTCCTGTTCCGTTGCCGCTCACCTACCTGCATGCAAAGCGATCGGACTTCGAAGAGCTCCACCCGCTCTATCCCTGCCGCCCTGAATTCATGCCGCGGGAATGCCGAGGCTGCCCTTCTTACTTGCAGGGTGAGTGCCATGCCGGCTGCATCGGCACCAGAACCGAACCGGCGGCGTTGCCGACGCCACGTCATGCCATCCTGCCACTGGAGCAGATCACCCGGCGACAGCCCTATCGGCCGAGGCTGCATTGCGACTGGGGGACGACCGCCCGCATCGTCGCCAAGACCGGCAGTGATCTCGCCAACCTGGCATCCGGTTACTTGAAACTGGGCTACGCCTGCAACAACCAGTGTCGTTTCTGTACGGTCGAGTGGCAGAAGACACAGGGAAATAGGGACACCGGGACCGTGTTTGCGGAGATGGAGCGATTGCTGACGGAGCACTCTATCTCGACACTCCATTATTCGGGCGGTGAACCGACCCTGCGCGACGATTTGCCGCGCCTGCTGCTGCACGCCCGCAGACTCGGTGTGCAGCAGCAGATTATCCAGACCAACGGCAGAAGACTGCAGCAAATGGACTATCTGCAGGCCCTGCTTGCGGCCGGAGCCACCTCTTTTTTTGTCTCTTTGCACAGCCCGGATCAAGAGGTACACGACGAGCTGGTCCGTGCACCCGGTGCCTTCCAACAGACTTGTGCCGGTTTGGCAAATCTGCACAGGCTCGGATGCTGCTTTTCCCTCAACACCGTCGTGTGCCGTCAAAATTACCTCAGCCTGGCTCGTATCGTGCGGCTCGCGCTGCAGCATTCCCCCTCTCTCAGGAAAGCCAAGCTGAGTTACCCCAATTTGCAGGGAGGAGCTGCAGATCATTTGGACAGCGTCGTCGCACCGCTTTGGGAAGTGATGCCATATGTACTCCACGCCATTGCGACGGCTAACGATATGGGCCTGTTCGTCGATACCGAAGCCATTCCCATCTGCCTGTTGGGCCCTTACTGCGACAGAGCTTCCGAATTGCTTGCCAATCCATACCATGTATCCGATCTGGGATTCCAGATGGATAATTGGACGGTGCGCGAACGTGCGCACCAGAGTGTTTTTTACCCAGTCTGCCGGAAATGCGATTTGCGCGACTACTGCTGTGGCATACACCCGCTCCATCACGCCAGCTTTGGCGAGGATTTGTGCTTTACACCGATTTCCTTTGACGCCCTGCTCGTCAACGCATAACGCCATGCCGCACATGGGCCGGCTGTGAACATTATAACCGCCTTTGGGCAGGACGAGACATTAAGTGCGCTACTTTCAATCTGCTCAGGACGTTTTCGCTACTCTTCTGACCCATTACGAGTTCGGAGGACCGAAGCCCTGGTTTGATCCCGCCCTGTTCGGCACCGATCCTATCCTGCAGAGGATTCCGGCGGAGGTGAAGCGGCGCGGTGAATGGATCCAGGTACTGGCCAAGGAGACCGGAGGCTGGTGTTTCCTGTCTCCGGCGGAATACACTCTGTACCGCTTCTGCCACGGCAGTTCACTCAGCGCCGTGAATCGTCGATGGCCGGCCGCACACCCGTCAGCACTGCAGGAATTTGTGGTTCGCCTCTACTGGCTGGGTTTGCTTGCCGTAAACGGCAGGCATTTTTTCGATCCTGCAACCTTTGCGGAAAGCCCGGTGACCCAGGCCGGCCCCTTCTTCATTGTTGTGCTCAGCGAGCGCTGCAACCTGGCTTGCCGTTATTGCTTCGCCGATGCACGGCTGCACACCGCCCGGCCGCTTGAATGGCCTGCCGCCCAACGCATGGTCGATCTCATCATCAACTATCCGGCACGCGACCTCACCCTGGAATTCACCGGCGGCGAGCCTTTGCTCGAGCTGGACCTGCTACTGCGAGTGGCATCCTACGCTCGACGCCAGGCCGCTCGATGCGGTAAAGGGCTGCGCCTTCTGCTGCAGACCAACGGCACGCTGCTCACGGCCAAACGGCTGAAACGACTCAATGCGCTGGGGTTCAGCATCAGCCTGAGCCTTGACGGTGACGCATCCACCAACGATCTCACGCGTCACTTTCCCAATGGTCACGGCAGTTACTCAGCCACCCGACGGGCAATCGAGCTCATGAGGTCCGAGCAGGTTGATTTCGGATTGATCTGCGTTGTATCCAGGATCAACAGCGCCAAGCTCCTGACATTGCTGGATCATTTTGCAGCGATCGGGCTACCCTCGGTCAAGTTCAACCCGGTCTTCAAGCTGGGGCGCGCCAGAGGCCGCTGGCAGGAGCTGGCCCTGACGCCGGAAGAATACCTCAACTGGCACCAGCGCTACCTGGCGTATGTGGTTTCCAGAGAAGCTCCGGTTATTGATGAAAACCTTTACCACATATTGCGCAACATGGGCCAGAGGATGCATTCCTACCGGTGCATGCGATCACAATGCGGTGCCGGCCGCGAGTTCTTCACTTTTACTCCGACCGGCGCGGTGTATCCCTGTGATCGGTTTCGAGAATACGAGGATTTGTGCCTGGGCAACCTGGCCGAGATCGATGACCTGAAGGATCTGTGGCTGACTCACCCCCTCCTGAAGCGGATCGCACAACGGCGGCCGGCCCTCATCGACGACTGCGCAGCCTGTTCTTATCAACGCTTCTGTGAAGCAGGCTGCAGCCTGGACTCCTGGTTTGACAGCCACTCCGCAACGACGCCCCATCCCTGGTGCAGCTATTACCGGGGAATCTACACGTTGCTCCTGGAGCTCCTTGCGGAAGACATGGGGTTGCTGGGCAAACTCTACCCGGCGGCTCATATTTACAGCAAAAGCCTTTTCAACGATTAGGAGCGCAGTGAGGGGCGGCAATGTTTTTCTTCAGGCTTGCAGATGACGATTTCACTCATCTTTTGACCCACCTGGAGTTTGGTGCAGCACAACCCCGATTCGACGAGCGCGTTTTTGGAAACAACCCTTTGTGTGAGCACATTCCGGTGGAAAACATCCCTCATCCTGCCGGAACCCTGCTCATTGAGCGCAACACGGGCGGCTGGGCATTGCTGGAGCCGCGTGAGTGGGAGGTGTACCGGCTGCTGCATGGAACAGAGCTGCATCGGGTGGCAGCAGCTGTTGCTCCCGCACAAATGGAGGAGCTCAAGCAATTTGTGGTGTATCTTTACTGGTTGGGATTGCTTCGGATTCGCGGCCGGAGCTTCTTTGAGCCGGGTGTTTGGCAGCAGGGCCCGCTGAGCCGCACAAGATCGCTTGCTTTGATGGTGCCCACCGATCGCTGCAACCTGTCCTGCCATTATTGTTCCGCCAACGCAGGCAGCAACGGCCGACGCAAAATGGACTGGCCCACCGCGCAAAAAATCGTCGACCTCATTCTGGCAATTCCGTCCACAACGACAACCATAATCTTTCACGGCGGAGAACCGCTGCTCGCCCTCGATCTGGTGGAATCGGTGGTTGGCTACGCCAATGACGGTGCCGCGGCGCACGGCAAGACCCTTGCCTTTCGGCTGCAGACCAACGGCACGCTCCTCACCCCACGCGTTCTCGACCGGTTGCACAAGTTGGACATCCAACTGGGCTTGAGCCTCGACGGAGATCGCCTTGTGAACGACCGCACGCGTGTTTTTCCCGGCGGAGGCAGCAGTTACGACGCCATCTGCCGGGGCCTCCACCTGGCACACGCCAGGGGCATGCGCTTTGGCGTCATTGCGGTGGTTTCCAAGGCCAACCATGACAGCCTTCCGGCATTGCTGGAGCACTTTGTGGAGCTGGGAATCAGCCATGTGAAACTCAATCCGATCAGCAGGCTGGGACGTGCCCGCACCAGCTGGGATAAACTTGCCCTTTCCCAGGAGGAGTTCCTGCAAGCGCACCTCGCCTGCCTCGATTTCATCACCGCCCGTGTCCCCCCCATTGTGGAAGAGAACACCCGCCATATGGTGAGAAACATCGGCTCCAAGATGCGATCCTACATGTGCATGCGATCCTGCTGCGGAGCCGGACAGGAGTTTTTTGCTTTCGCACCGGACGGGCGTATCTTTCCCTGTGATCGCTTTCGCTCCAACGACGAACTGTGCCTTGCTTCCATCAACGAACTGACCCAGCTGACAGGGAGCCTGCGCCGCCATCGACTGCTGTCGGAACTGGCTGAGCGGGCTACTGCCGGCATTCCCGTGTGCCGCCGGTGCACCTACCAGCGGTTTTGTGAAGCCGGCTGCACCCTGGAGACCTATTTGGCTTTGGGCACCATGGCTGCTGCTCGATCTGCACATCCCTGGTGCCGCTACTACCGATTCATCTACGCCGAACTGTTTGCGAAGCTTATCAAGAACCCTCCATTGATTCGGCACTTCTGCCCCGAGGCCTTAATTTTTGACCGTCCCTTTCTTATTGGGGAGCAGCGTGAGCAAGGTGGGCAACTCACTGAAGATGACATTCGATCCATGCAATGATTTGAAGCCTCGCGGGCGGGACAAGAGCCTGCTTGTGGTGCACTGTGAGGGTCTTGGCGACAATGTGCTGGCGATCCCTTTTTTGAGTCTGCTGGCGGCGACGCTTCCCGATCATCGCTGTCATCTGGTGGTAGGCACAGGCCGACGGGATATTTTTCTCGGCCTGGAGCGCTTCCAGGTCATCGAGACCGGTGAGCCGTCTGCGCTCACTGCCGTCTTTAGTCAATATCACGACCTCATCTTCGATCTCGGCACCGGAACGGAGCACATCATTGACTGGATCAGGGGCGTCGAACTCCAATACGGTCACTATGTGGGATTTGACAAGCCCGAATCACTCCCGCGAGAATCTCAGGTTCCCCTGCGTGCCGACATTCCCATGTGGAAACAGTTCATTGGGATGCTTGCCGCCATGGGGCAGCGAGGAGAAATCCAGGCGGAGTACGCTGTTGTGGTGCGCGAGGCGAGCGGGCAATACGCGCAACTGCTGATCGACCTGGAGTCGCCGGTTCCGCTCATTTGCTGTGCACCCGGCAGCGGCAAAGATAAACGCAAACGCTGGCCGCCCGAACATTTTGCGGAATTGCTGCGGCGGTTGAATGCGGCGCAAACATGCCGTTTCGCCCTGCTCGGAAAAACCGGAGAGGAAGGTTTGGCCGAAGCGATTGCTGCCGAGCTCCCCTGCGCCGTGGACAACCTGGTGGGACTGACCCCCCTGGGAGCTTTGATGCATATCGTGCAACATACCAGTCTGCTGATCGCCAACGACAATGGTGTCATGCATCTGGCCGGCTGGATGGGTACCCCCACCCTGGGTCTGTTTGGCTGCACGAACCCTGTGCTGTGGCATCCGCTGGGAGCAAAGAGCGTGGTGCTGCAAGCTGCCCGGGGCGACCTGCTGCAGCTGCGTCCTGCTCAGGTCCTGGAAGTCGCACTGTCACTGCTGAATGCGTAACCCCATTCACAGTCTTTCACCTGGCAAAGGAAATAACACCGTGCCGGAAACTTATTATTTCAACATCACCTATGCCTGCAACAGCTGTTGCATATTCTGTGCAGCCAATTTTCAGGGAGGCAACCGCCGCCTGGCGGACATGCAGCCGGCACAATTCCGCTTCCTGTTGCATGAGGCCGATGTGAGGGCAGGTGATCAAGTCGTCATCAATGGCGGCGAACCGACCGTTCACCCCGATTTCTTTGAGTTTCTGGCGGCACTGCGCGAACGTCAAGCCTATCCCATTCTGTTCACCAACGGAGTACGCTTGCATGAGCAGGCGTTCACCGCAAAACTGGCGCAATACTCACCCATGAATATCCGCGTGCCTTTTTTCAGCGCCAGGCCGCAGCTGCACGACAGGCTGACGGGACGAGCCGACAATTTTGCCAAAACACTGGCGGGTTTTGCACAGATCGTGGGAATGAGATCGCAGGGCGTTCCCTTCGAGATCGAAGCCAAGCTGCTGCTGTGCAAAGCGACCTATCTGGAAAACCGCACCACAGCCGCACTGCTCACCGAGCGTTTTCCAAATCTTTTCTACTTCAGCATCAACCCTCTGTTGATCTATGACAAGGTGATGCGCAACAAGGACCGACTGGTGGAGTCATTTTCCCGCATGAGGGAGGCCACCGAAAGCACCATCGACCTCATCCTGAGCAGACACTTTCTGGTGTCGCTCGATCTGCTGCCGTTTTGTGTCGTTGCCGAGCGGCATCGGGCACTGTTGCCGCCACTGCGCAACGTCCCGCATCGCAGGTGGTATTTTGACCCGCGCTCAACAACTGCCGACCCCGAAGCACGCATGACGGAACAATTTTGCTCCGAGCACTGTCTACCCTGTCTCTACTGCCATACCTGCAAAGGCTTCTATCCCGAGTACCTGGAGCTTTTTGGCCACGCCGAGGTGCAGCCCATTGTCCAGGAGCACAGAGGGGATCAACCGTTGTGTTGCAGCGCGGAGCCCTTTCGGGCTACGGTAGCACCCAAGACCGAGCCGAGCGGAGGCAAGCGTCGATTTGTGGTGACAGCCCGGCTGCCGGGATAATTTCATCCTAAAAGGCGGGCCTTTGCCGACCAGGGGGCAACCGTCGTCGAAGGTCAGACTGATGGGCGCGCGCACAGAATGAATATTTTTCTCCTTAACCACTATAATATGCAGTTGCGATTTCATCCCTCCGGAAACAATTCACCGTATGATCGTTTACCATGCCTGTCGCCTGCATGTGAGCATAGCAGACAGTCGGCCCCAGGAACTTGAAGCCTCTCTTCTTCAAATCCCGGCTGATTTGTTCGGATTCCCCGGTGGTTGCCGGATAATCCTCCAGTGTTTGCAGAGTATGGATGATGGGTTGATTATCGACGAATTCCCAGATGTATTTGGCGAAGCTTCCAAATTCCTTTTGAACGTCGAGGAACCTCCTGGCATTGTTCACCGTTGCCAGCACTTTGGCACGGTTGCGGATGATCCCCGCATCCTCAAGAAGCTCCCGGATCTTCGCTTCGTCGTATACGGCAATCTTTTGGGGGTCAAACCCGTCGAAAGCCGTGCGCAAATTGTCTCGTTTTCTCAAGATCGTATACCAGCTCAGTCCCGCCTGAAATGCTTCAAGGCAGAGGAACTCGAAAAGGAGCCGGTCGTCGTGCACCGGAACACCCCACTCCCGGTCGTGGTACGCCACATAATCAGGTTTGGTGAGATCCACCCACGGACATCGGATGATCGAATTTTCCACTCTGGGAGCTCCTTGGTTCATTGAGATCATCTCGGTACCGGGGGACAAATAACGACAGGAAAAACCACCGCGTTTACCGTCCGGTCCCCTGGTAGCGTTGGTCCGGCGATTCTACTGCAGGGCTTGAAATTCCTCAACCGTGAGACGGCAAGAAATTTAGATGCACGCCAGCAGGCCGCAT
>FWPV01004215.1_pt1 | contig 24340 bp, 19 predicted proteins | sample 2228371 | NCBI WGS metagenome assembly FWPV01 (sample SAMEA103939776, study PRJEB20133) | metagenome | reverse complement strand
TTGTCCTAGCCACCGGACACTTTTAGTAAAGAGGGTTGCTTGACACTGAAATCCGAGTAAAGTTGAGTCCAAACACTTTACAGAGGAGGAAGCAATGTCAACCACCCAATTATATAATAGCTGGTATGCAGAAATGTGCGAACTACGGCCCGGCGAACATCTGGGGCGTCTGAAGATCTTTACCTGGTTTTTGGTTGGACTGTTCTTGAGTCGTTCAGTCTATCTCGGCGCCATCGCCAAAAAGATCCCCGGGCGGGCTACCCGGCCCAGTACAGAGCGCCGCCTGCGACGTTTAATGGATAATGCGGCGATTCGAGTGCGGGTCTGGTATCGGCCGGTGGCAGAACGCCTGCTAAGCGCCATAGTGGCCCACCAGCTGCCCATTCGTTTGTTAGTCGATGGCAGCAAAGTGGGGTCGAGTCACCAACTCTTGATGGTGGCCGTGGCTTACCGCCGGCGAGCCATCCCGATTGCCTGGACGTGGATTCCTAGTGCGCGCGGGCACAGCGACGGCTGGAAGCAAATGGCGTTACTGGCGTATGTGCGCGCTTTGCTCCCCGCGGGGGCAGAGGTCTACATCGCGGGTGACAGTGAATTTGGGCCGGTGCCGGTATTGCAACAACTGGATGCCTGGAAATGGCACTATGTGCTGCGGCAACCCGGCAGTCACCTGGCCCAGTTGCCAGAGCAAGAGGCTTGGCAACGCTTGGACAGCCTCATCCAACGTCCGCGCCAGCGCGTCTGGGTCGCACAGATGCGCTTAACCCAAAAGCATGGCTACCGCACCAACTTTGTGGCCTATTGGCAACCGGGGGAGAAAGAACCGTGGTTGTTGGCCACGAATCTACCGGATGCGCGTACGGCGCTACGGACTTATCGCCGCCGCATGTGGATTGAAGAAATGTTTGGCGATTTTAAAGGACATGGCTTCGATTTGGAAAGTACCCAACTGCAAACCTTTCTGCGCCTATCCCGCCTGACCCTGGCTGTGGTACTCTTGTATGTTTGGTTAGTGGCCTACGGTTCACACGTGATCAAAAACGGACAGCGCTACTTGGTAGATCGCAAAGATCGTCGCGATCTCAGTATTTTCCGCATCGGTTTGGATAGTATTGACCGGCATCTGACGAATGCCGAACCTTTCAAGATTATCTGGCTACCTTACTTTGAAAAACTGTCCGGTGGCTAGATTACTGATTACTGGTTACTGATTACTGGTTACTGATTACTGGTTACTGTAAGAATCCGCTCAATCCGTTGACAAAGTAGAGGGTTCTCTGCGAGTATAAACACAACGGCCTATATGTCAACACCATACAGAACGAATATTGGATTCTTTAGAAATCCATTAGAAAGCAGCCCTGCATAGCGAATTTTCTTGACGATGATTTATTTTATGTTACAATAATAACGCTAGTTCATTCAAACAACACCCAACAATCGTATGAATATTGTGGTGCAAATCTATCAAGGAGTATAGGGAAATGGCTTTGCTGGATGATGAAATCGTAAGAAATGTAACCGAAATGTTGGCGGATCTCAACCATGACGTTCGCCTGGTTGTTTTCACAACGGCACAAGGTTGTGATTACTGCAAAGAGATCGTGCAATTGGCCGAAGAAGTTGCAGCGACCTCTTCTAAACTCAGCACCGAAGTCTACGACTTCGATCAGATGCCGGAGAAGGCTAAGGCCCACAACGTCACTATGGCGCCGGCTATGGTGATCGTGGGACAGCAGGATTACGGTCTGCGCTATTACGGCATCCCGGCAGGCCATGAGTTTTCAACCCTGTTGTATGGCATCCAACTTGCCGGCCGGGGGCTATCTGACCTTGACCAACAGACGCTGAACTTCCTCGACGGACTTGAGAAACCGGTGAATATCCAGGTTTTCGTTACTCCCACCTGTCCGTATTGTCCACGTTCGGCAGTGCTGGCCTACGAAATGGCCGTTGCCAGCGATAAAGTCGTTGCCGATGTCATCGAGTCCATGGAATTTCAGGAGCTGGCCAACCGTTTCAATGTCATGGGTGTGCCACTCAGCGTGATCAACGGTAAGGAGCGCATCGAAGGCGCGGCGCCTCCTCAAACCTTTATCGCTGCCATTCAAGCCGCGTTGGCGTAGTCAATAGCTTGCTCCCAAAATCGTGAGGTGTGTATCACCCATGCCCTTAGCCATCAAGTCCGGCGCATTGTGCCGGGCTTGATAATAATTACAAGCCTAATGACTATGCAACTATTTTCAGCGGAGTGTAACCGAACCTGTAGTGCAGCTCCGACAATAAAAATTTCAAGCCTGCGGAGAGCGCAGAGTATGCCTATTTTTGTCCGTGAACTCTGAGTTCTCTGTGGCGATTTGCAGAGGAGAACCATGCTGACATTTACACTCAACCCAGAATCACCCAAAACCAAAGCGAACGCGCAACAGTATGACGTGGTCATTATCGGTGGTGGAGCCGCAGGACTGACCACGGCCATCTATACCTCACGCGACAGTCTGAAAACGCTGGTTCTGGAGCGCGAAACGACCGGTGGCCTGGCAGCAACCACAGAAACGATCGAGAACTACCCCGGCTTCCCGGAGGGTATCGGCGGCACCGAGCTGCTAGATCGCATTCGCAAGCAAGCGGAGCGGTTCGGTACCGAAATCGTCGAATTCGACGAGGTGATCAAAGTCAATCCGATCAAAAAGGGAGCAATCGAGGTTCACACCCAAAGCGGGAATATTTATAGCGGCAAAGCCGTCGTCGTCGCTACCGGCAGCCGACCGAAGAAACTCAACGTGCCCGGGGAGAAAGAATTCTACGGACGGGGCGTGTCATATTGCGCGACATGCGACGGCCCGCTTTTCAAGAACAAGCATGTCGTCATCATCGGCGCAGGCAATTCGGGACTACAAGAAGGGCTACAAGTCCTTGAATACGCGAAACACGTGACGTTCCTGGAGTTTCTGCCCTACACCCGTGCCGAACAAATTCTCCAGAACCGCGTCAAGAACCATCCCAAAAGCACCTTGCTTTTCAACCAGCAGGTGATAGCCATTCAGGGCGACCAAACCGTCACCGGTGTCCTCGCCATGGATCGGGAGACAAAACAAGAAAACCTCTATCCCGCCGATGGGGTATTCATTTACGTAGGCTATTCTCCGTACAGCCAGTTTGTGGCGGATTTAGTCGAGACAAACAAATGGGGCTATATCATCACCGATGCCAAGATGCGCACCCGAGTCGAAGGCATATACGCGGTCGGTGATGTGCGCGCCGATAATCCCGCCCAACTTACCGTTTCGGTAGGGGATGGCGCAAAAGCAGCGCTGGCAATCCGTGATTTCATCCTAGAACTTTAACGACTACGGGACCACAAGACTAACAATTACGCGACCACAAAGGAGGATTTATGAAACCGAATATCGGCGACGGTGAACGGCTCATCCGCGTGATCCTGGGCATCTATGCGATGCTCTTGGGATTCCTGTTTATCCAGGGCGTGATCGGCATCATTTTAGGCATTGTGGGATTGGTTGCTTTTCTTACCGGTACAGTAGGCTGGTGCGGGCTGTATGCACTGCTGGGCAAATCCACGGCGCCACAGCCAGAACAGCCGGCGTCTCCCGAAACGACACAGCCGGCAATTGAAGAAGAACTCCCCACCGCCGAGAACGACTCTACCGAGGAGAACAACGCGGCGGAAGAGGGTGAAGCGGCGCAGTAGGCCGATTCCCCGACGAGGGAACGAGGAGAGAATACACATGTTCATCAAAGAAGCCTCGCAAGTAGCCCCCACCGTCGTGCAACAAGGCATCGGGATTCGTTGGCTGCTCACCGAGAAAGAGGGAGCGCCGAACTTCGCCATGCGCGTCATCGAGTTACAGGCCGGCGTCACCTTCGCGCCCCATCAGCATCCCTACGAGCATGAAATCTACGTTCTTGAAGGCGAGGGGGTTCTCACCAACTCTGACGGTGAAGTGGGCACGCTACGGCCGGGGGTTTTCGTCCTTGTTCCGCCGGACGAGAGCCACGGCTACCGCAACACGGGTAACACACCCCTCAAATTCATCTGTGTTATCCCTTTGCAAAAATAGGTAGAATGCGACAGAATCCGGTGAGGTGCGCCGCCGATTAACCTGCAACCTTCAACCTTTAACCTGTAGCTATTTTTAATCAAGGAGAAACATGACAAACGTACAAGTGACCTGGACAGGACCGGGAATGCGTATGGTAGGCGATGTCGAGGGTGGCCCGGCAATCATCCTGGATTCCAGCATGCCCGAATACGGCATGCACAGCGGGCCAACCCCCATGGAACTGCTGCTCCTGGCGCTTGCCGGTTGCACGGCTATGGATGTGATCTCGATTATGGCCAAGAAACGCCAACCGATGACCAATCTACAAATCAAAGTGCAAGCCGAGCGCGCCGAGACTTATCCCAAGATTTGGACCAAAATCCATCTGGAATACATCGCTTATGGGCAGGGCATCAGCGAGGCGGCACTAGCCCGGGCCATCGAACTCTCAGAATCAACCTATTGCTCGGTCAATGCTATGCTGCGCCAAGCGGCAGAAATCACGACTTCGTATCGCATTGTCGAGACGCCCAATCCGAGCCTGCCAGGAAGCATCACCGCTCCCCCAACCACTTAAACGCCGGAGCGGCTTACAAGGGGCCTGGTGATGGCCCACGGCCTCACCGCTTGTCCTTACGATGAAAGAAAAATTAGTCGCCTTCATTCAAGGAGATGGGCTTACCGTTCTCATCGTCCTCGTGCTCATAGCTCTCTATGTCTATCTTCGCACGCCGGGTGATGAATTTGTGTCACCGGATGCCTTGAAAGCACAATTGAGCGCCGGCCGCCCCACCATTATCGAATTTTACGCCAATAATTGCAGCATTTGTCTGCTCAGCAAACCCAAGGTGGACCAACTGGAACGTGATTTGGAAGGGACGGCTACCGTATTGCGTCTCAATGTAAAAGACGAGGTCGGGCTAAGGCTGGCCGGAGAATGGGGCGTTTTCGGAACGCCGACTTTCTTTGTCACCAACGGCAAAGGCGAGATCGTCTACGTGCGGGCCGGCACACCGGATATCGAAGCACTCAAAGCCGCCGTTTCTGCCGCAAGTCAGCCATAAAACGGTAAAAGGCCCTCCTGAAAAAAGTCCTTCTAACCACAAAGGACCCGAAGGACTCCAGGTAAAGCCGAAAATTTTCGCCGATTCAACGCGAAAACGGTAACGGTCAAGAGGATGCTGAGCAGATGAGTCATGCACTTTTCTACCGCCAAGTCGCCAAGGACGCCTGGAAATCTTAAAAACTCGGCGCTCTTGGCGTCTTGAGCGCACTTGAGGGGGCTGACGCATGGAAGAAGCAGCGTTCCCTATCCTGATCCCGGGCACACCGATTGCGCCGGATAGGGTGTTGGCCCGCTACCGCTCCCCGACGTCGGCAACTTTCATCCAGGCTGCCCTCGAAGCCACCACAGCACCCGGCGATCTCATCATGGAACTGGGAATCGGCGCCGCCACTTATGTCCGCGAAATATTGGAGATGAAACGGCGCGCCCTCGCGCTCAACATCAATCCTATTCCCCTGCTCTGGACGCACATCGCTCTGGAGTCACTCCCTTTTGCCGAAGTCCAAGCTGCCCTCACCCGATTGGGCGATTTACCCAAGGGGAAACAACCCCTGATCGCCTATATCCGCGAGATTTATCGCAGCCGCTGTCCAACGTGCCAAACTGTCGGTATGGCAGAATGGTTTGCCTGGGATCGCGACGCCCAGCGTCCCTTCGCCAAGCGCGTCCGCTGCCCACGCTGCCCAGAACCTCAGGAAGGCGTTGTGGACACCCAAGATATCGCAATCCTGGAGCAATTTCCACGGGGTGGACCGGCTTACCATATCGCGTTGGGACGCGCGGCCGGCATAGACGATCCACTGCGTGAGCGTGCGGCAGAGCTGGTCGCGCTCTACACGCCGCGCAACCTGAGTGCATTGATGGACGTGATCAACCGCCTGCCGCAGACCACCCCGACCATGCAGCGTCTCCTCACGCTGCTCGTCATCGCTGCCCTTGATGAAGGCAGTCATCTGATAGCCTACGAGGAACCCTTATCACGTCCGCGCAGTCTGCGCCCGGCGCCGCGTTATCTGGAGAACAATATCTGGCTGGTGATGGAAAACGCGCTCACCCATTATAGCGCGCACCCGACCCTAGCGGTTGGAGTCCCCGCCGATTCGTTGAAGACGTTGTTGGCGAGCGACGGCGGAACTTACCTTTTGTCGTCGCAACCCTTGCAGGGCATTGTGCCGGCCCTTCCGCGACAATCCATTGCGGCCTTGTTAATCCAGCCCCAGGCCCCGGATGCCATCTTTTGGGCACTTTCGGCTCTCTGGTCAACCTGGCTATGGAAAGATGCCATCCATCCCTTCCTGCGGGCGTTTGTGGGACGACGACGCCTGGACTGGATCTGGTATCAACGCAGTCTCATTCTCGCGCTCAAACGCATCATCCCCTATCTCAAGCCCCGCGCTCCGTTGCTCATCGTGCTACCCGATGATGATCCGACGGCCCTGGCGCACATTGTCGCCGCAACGGCGCAGGCCGGCTTGCAAGTCAAACGCTGGCTGGCCTGTTCACCGCAGGGGTATCGCCTGGCACTAACAACGGAAGATGACGACACCGCCCTACCCTCTGCCGATCAAGAGTACCTGACCCACGTCCTTCGTCAACGCGGAGAACCGACAGCAGGGATGCTCCTCAATGCCGCCTACCTCATCGCAGCGCGCGAGTCCGCGCCGGCACGCCTGGAATTGGGGTCGCAGGTCATCCATGCTCCCCCCTTCACCGACATCACCCCCAAAACGATCTGGATGCCATCCCCCACCCGCGTCGCCAAACCGCTCGCCGACCGCGTCGAAGAATACGTGCTGCGCCTGCTACAATCCCAGGAACAATGGGAGCAACCGGCCCTGGAACAAGCCGTGTATGCGCAATTTCATAGCGAGCTATCTCCCGAACCGGCGCTGGTCACCGCCTGTTGTGCCGCCTACACAACGGTTGATGTCGCAGGCAAACTCAGATTGCGGGCCGAAGATTTGCCGGCCGCGCGCGGAGCAGAGACACGCCAGATCCGTGGATTGCTGCGGCAGTTAGGGGAACGCTTGCATTTTAGCGTGAGCCAGACCCCCGAATGGGATGTCATCTGGGCCGACGGGGACAAAATCTTGTATATGTTTCGCTGCACAACGACGGCAGTGCTTGCTACTCATCTGCTCGTGGCGCACCCGCCGAGCGAGGCGCGGCGGGTGCTGGTGCTGCCGGGCGGGCGCGCCGCTCTGGTGGCGCTGAAACTGAAACGGGATCCACGCTGGCAAAAAAACATCGGCCAGGACAACTGGGGCTTCATTAAGTTCCGTCATCTGCGGCGCATGGCAGCAGAGATCACGCAACGCGCCGATATCGAGGTCTATCTGGGACTGGACCCGATAGTGGAACAAAGCAAAGTGCAAATTCCTCTGCCGTGGAAATAAGCAAGCCCTCCGCAAACGCGCGGAGGGCTTGACGAAAATCGGCGCATCAACGCCCTAGAGCTGAAAACCACCTCGCGCCAGGACGACCTTTTGCCGATACCCCTGGATGTAAGCCAACAAACGGTGTTTGGTCCTCAGCCATAGTTCGGAAACCAGGAACGCTTCGACAGAGGGCAAATCCTCGCCCACAAACCCCATACTTATTTGCGGCCAGGGGCCGTATAACGTGTACCAGGCATCACTCAACTGCAATCCGGCCTGCTGCAAAGCGGCCGAAAACTCCTGGATAAACGTGAAGTAACTCTTCTCTTGTCCCTGTTTGATATCCCAGCTCATCAGCAGCTTGACCGGTACACCCATTGCCTAACCTCGACTATGAACTCAGTTTACTCCCCGAAGCTGCGTAACACCAACGGCAGGAAGATGTACTTCTTCGTTTCGTAGACATGCAACCGCACCGGTATGTCAATCGTATTGCCCCCTGCGTCGGTCGTGATTCTCAACGTGGTTTGATAAGTGCCGACCGTCGTGACCTTCGCAAAGGTCACGGTGACCTGTATAGCGGCTCCGGCATTCAGGTTACCATTCGTGGGTGACTGGCTCAGCCAGGCCACCGACGGAGACTCGGACAAGGTCCAGGTCAGCGGCACTTCGCCGGCGTTGGTGATGAACAGCGGTGCAGTAAAGGCTGCTGAGCCAACCGTGACCGTGTAAGCGAATCCCGCCGGCGCAGCGGCAACCACCGGCGCTCGGACACGCAAGGTTACCTGCACGTTGACCGTGTTCCCTTCTGCGCCGCTGGTGAACACCAGGCTCGTGGTGTGGTCACCTACCGCCAAGCCGGCCGGGTTAAAGGTCAACATGACCGTGGTTGAAGCACCGGCATTCAGATTGCCGCCCGTGGACGATTCACTCAGCCAGGCCACCGTCGGATTCTCCACCACCGCCCACGTCAGCGGCACCTGTCCGCTGTTGGTAACTATGAGCGGCACATCGAAAGCAGCGGTTGTCCCGGCCTTAACCAGACGCTCAATGCTCGTGGGCGTCACGGTGATGTGCGGCGTGCCGGATACTTGATACCAGACCGTCGTAGTATTGCTGGTGATCGGCGCCGTCTCGGTGGACCTGGCCTGCGCTTGGTTCAAGACCTTACCACCGGGCTGTAACCCTGACAACATCCGCACCACAATCACCACTTGCCCGCTCGCCCCGTTCGCCAGGCCTCCCACCGCACAGGTGACCGTGCCACCGGCAGCCTCCCCCGTGTGCGAACAGCCGGGCGCAGCATAGAAGGCGGTATGTTCGTCCAGCGTATCGGTGATGAGAATGTTGTGCAACAACCCACCACCGGTATTGGTATAGCGAATGGTATAGGTGATGAAATCGTTGACCTTCGGCACGATGGTCGGTTCCGCCGCCTTGGACAAGGCGAGCTGCGGATTCAAGATCGTCGTCGTCACCGGTCCCCCTCGTGCGGTTTCCTCGGGAGTAAGCTGCTGCCAGACGGTGGTGTTTTCGATGGTATAGTCCGCGTTGATCGCCGCCTGCCCACCCGTCCCGGCGTTGACCGTGGCATAAACGGTCACCGCGGCAACAGTGCCGGTAGGTACATGGCCGATATTCCACGTGACCAGACCTCCACTGTGCGCACAGACCGGATCACAACCGCCGAAGGTCAGTTGTGTGGGTAAGCGGTCTTTTATCACCACATCGTAGGCCGCATACGAACCGGAGTTCGTGTAGGTGAGTGTATAGGTGACAACATCACCCGGCGCCACAGGATGCGTGGGCACGGCAGCCTTGCCGATATGCAGCCACGGCCGTGCCACCAGCGTAGACAACGGTTCATCCAGCGGCCGCGTGGGGATATCCGCCCCATCGCTCTCGGCGTTATTCACCAGCACGCTGTTTTCCGCTGCCGTCACTACACCCCAAATGCGGAAATAGCCCTTCGCGCTTGTCTGCAAAGCCGTGCAACTCCACGTCGCGTACGGTGAGTTGAAAATGAAATTCCATCCCGTGCTGCAACCGCTCGCCGCTTCAACCGACTGTCCCTGATAGCTAAAGCCCTGCGGCAAAGTATCGGTGACCACAGCAGCCACCACACCGGCTCCGGTGTTGGTATAGTACAGTGTATAGGTCAACACCCGACCGGGGAACGCCGGCACCGGATAGGCCGTCTTATCCAAAGCGATGCTGTGCGCCCATAACAACAGTTCGGTATGTTGGCTGGTGGTCTGCCTGGAGCTCAGGTCTGCCTGGTTTAAGTAACTATCACGCAAGCTATCCACCCCGACGGTCAAGGGATTCACATCCACCGTCGCACCCGGCGCAAGAGAAGGAATAGCATACGTGGCATACTTTCCATCACCGGATACCGTCCACCCTGGACTGGAGCGGAAACTCGTGGCCGTATCCCACGTATCGGTAATCACCAGGCTGGTTGCCGTATAGTCGCCGGTGTTGATGAGCTCAAAGGTGTACTGCATTGTCTGCCCCACCGGCGCCGCCGCCGGTGGCCCGAATTTGCGGAAGGCAAAGACCGGGCGGCGCACCGGCATTGTCCAACCGGTAGCGCGCGATGGCGCACCGGGGCTGGCAAGTCCAACGGTACTGCTGATTTCCTCCAATGTGTAGGGTAACGGCGCATTCGTGCGCAGATTGATGGTCAGAACCTCGGACACGCCGTTGTTCGGTACCGTGTCCACAAAAACGCGATTATTCGTGCCGGCAACCGGCGCTAACGAGGCACTAACATAGCTGAGATACGGCCCATAATCCAACGTTATCGTCACCGGCGCGTTATTCCATGAACCCGTATTGGAATACACCACCGTGTAAACGACCTCCCCGTCCGCATGGGTGTCTGCCGGTCCGCTCATGGCCAGGAACAGGTTGGCCACAGCAATCGGCGTCGTCTTGACCCAGCTGCGCAGCGAAGTCTGATCGCTGTCAAAGAACATCGTGTTGGTCAATACGTAACGCGCGGCCACCTCCGAGGCAACCCGCATCCGTAAGACAATCTGCCCACTGCTATTGGCCGGTAAGTTACCCAAATTCCAGCGCAATTCCCGTGCCGCCTCATGATGTGCGGTCGGGGCAGGCGTTGCCGTCACATACGTCAGAAGGGAATCGTAGGTATCGGTCAGCACCAGGCCGGTATAATTGTTAACGTTGCTGGTATCCGTATAAGCCAACACATAAGTGATCAAACTTCCCGGCGCAACAAGGGTCTGCGGAGAGGTCTTCGACCCCGCCAACCCTAAAATTGTGTAGCAGTTAGCCCCACAGGTCGCCACAGGCAACGCCTCCGGAAAGTCGGCATAGATACGCTCACCTTCTACCGTGCCCGGCTTGCTGCTGTACGTCCGCACAAAAGCCCGGTTGGAATATGTCCCCGGATAAACGCCATCCGTCACCCGCACGACATAACGAAACTCGTAGGTGTTATTCGATTTCTCCAAGACAGGAATGGTATAGCAAACCTCACCCGTCTCTCCCTGCGCCGGCGGGGTATAAGAGAAAGAACAGGCTGTTGAGTTGCTGGTATTAAAACAGCCGTTGTCGGCCTGAAAGATAATGCCTGCCGGTAAGGTGTCGCACACCTGCAACTCGTAGGCCGGAATGGCAGAAATGCCGGTGCCACTATAGCCGTTGTTACGGAAGCGCGTGATGAAGGTGAGGTCCTGACCGACTTCACGATTGCCGGCATCAAACCGCACGGTACTAAAGTTTTCGCCCATGAACGGCTGAATGACCCCCAGGGCCCCGGCATTGGCGCGCGGCGCCGAACTGTATGCCGATCCTGCCGGCGGTGTCCACGAAAGGACTGCCCCGGTCCGGTTCGTGTTAATCGTCGGTTTGAGGGATTTGATATCGTTCGCCGTCCAATACACGGCCAGCCCATCATAATCCAACCCCGTGTTCAAGGTCACATACGTTGCCGTGACCAAACGCGCCGTCGAGATCGCCGGAAGATCGGCCAGCGTCCATCGTAGGTCCTCATAATAGCGGGCGGTACTCCCACTGCCCTCGGCTGCTCCCTTGACCACAGCCACGGAGGTCACGGTAGCCCCTTGCACCACCAGGGTATCGGCGCGATAGTGGAAGCCCAACGGCTGGGTATCCACCACCTGGGGCGCCTGGAGCAGGGTGTTCGCGCCTTGCCGGATAATCACCGTATACGTGACCCAATCTCCCATGGTCACCGCGCCACCGCCGGGGACGGAAAATTTCGTCACCCCCACACCGGGACGTAGCTTCTGCTCCGCGCCGGCTGTAGAATATTTGCCTTCATAAGGCATGTCGCCGGCAAAGGTCTCGTAGGCCGCCCGCCCCTGGTAGCTGAACTCCTGCCCAACCGTGAAGGGGCTCGGCAACGTCGCCGTGACCACGGCTTGCCAGGTTTGCGGATTCACCAGGCTAACCGGCAGGTTCCACACCACGTAGGTCACGCCGCCAACCGTGCTCACCGTCCCGGCGCCCACCCCGGCACCATACGAACTCACATACGTCAAGCCGCTGCCCAAAGTCGCCGTATAGACGATGTCATAGGCTGTCGGCCGACCGCTGTCCGCCGCTGCCGTGAAAGTTAAACGCACTTGTCCCCCACCCTCGCCGACACCGCCGGCATCCAGGTAAACCGGTGCCGGGTAGCCGGTGGTGATTTGGGGATTGACCGCCGTTACCTGCCCGTTCGGCGAATCATCCTCAGCGTAAGAGGTAGACCAGCGCAACACGGCCTGCACCCGCAAATTGCTGCCGTTGCCTATCTCACCGGTGCCTACGTACTGACGCTGCAAACGGCGGGCATAGACAATCATCGTTAGCACCTGCGGGCCGGTAATATCGCCCTGATCGGGAAAAACCACCAACGCCCCATCGCGCGCCGCCCGGGGCTCGGTAGCTCGCAGCGTGTTGGCAGTGCCCGTCACCATCGTGCTCCAGGCCGGCGTCGAGGCGTACGGCAGCAAGCCGTCCTGCAACAGCACGCGGGGCGAGACGGACGAAAGCGATTCCCCAGCCGAGATGGTATAGACCACCGTCACCGTAACCAGCTCGCCTGCTACCGCTTGTGTGGCGTTGTTATTTGTCCCTATAATGGATGTCGTGCTGACTTTACCGATGGTAATGGTAGCCGGTGCCAACGGCGCAGCCACACCCTGCGCAGCCTTACTGAAACTCAACCAGAGCATCAGCATGACGATCCCTATACAGACCGCTCCCAATCCGTACCGCACATAAGCACGGCGTGAAACACTGGACGTTTGAGCACTCTTAACCATGATAACCTCCTCTTAGCTGAAAGTATAAGAACTTTCCCCTTCACTTTATCGGCCTTATGGCCCTAAGCTGCCTATGCGTGGACCGCGCCCGGCTTGCCGCAACATTCCTTTCATCGCCTTCCAACCATAAGTATACCATCAATCCTCTTATTTCGCATCTCGAGATCTCGAAGACGGATCTCACGGAACATGCCGATTTTTGTACCGGTCAAGATGATTCTGCAATGAACGGCTCAAGCATTGTACCCGGATTTGACGGATTCTTTGGATGACCTCACTGCAAAAACCACACAGGACACAAAGTGCACAAAGGATCGTAGTTACTGCCCCAGTTGGGCCAAAATCTCCTGAGCCTGTCTGGCCCACTGTTCGGGTGGTTTCGTATCCAGAAACTTTTGCAAGGTTTCCCTGGCTAAGGCCACCTCACCGCTCGCATAATAGGCCATGCCCAAAGCATAGAGCGCCTCGCGCATCTGAGGATTCGTCTTGAGGGCCTGCTCTAACAACGGGATCGCCTCGGCAATTTTATTCTGGCTCAAGTACAAGGTGCCTAAGCCCACCAGGGCTTCGGGTTTTCCCGGCGCCAACGCCAGCGCGCGTTGAAATTCCGCCTCCGCCTGTGTCAAGTAGGCCGTATCCGCCGTCGAACTGGCAAGCTGAAGGTAAGTGGCGCCTAATTGATAATGGCTATCCGGGTCATTGGGATCGGCTGCCAGGGCGGACTTGAACTCCTGAATTGCCGTTTCCATATCACCGGTTTGATAGGCCAGCGCACCCAAATTGTGATGTACGGCCGAGGCACGGCTGGGGTCCAGGTCGAGCGCTTTCAGAAAAGAATCACGCGCCTGTGAATATTCTCCCAAATTAAAGTGGGCTACACCCAAAAGAAAATGCACCTCGGCATTACTGGGGTCATCCGCCGCGGCTTGTTGCAAGGCATCACGCGCAGCCGCATATTGGCCGGCGTCAAGTTGCGCGCGTAATGCCTCCACATTAACTTCCGCCGCTTTTTTAGGGGACGCGGAAGGTAAGCGCATAATAAGAAGCAGGGCAACAACGATCAATACCACGACCATCCCGACGATGAACAACCGACCGCCTCTTTGCATAAAGACCTCCTCGCACGCTTGCTAACCCTGTTGGGGTTGTAGAAGGATCACCTGGGTCTCCTCGGCTTCGCTGCCACCGGGGAGTACTTTGAGACTCGGCTGTGCCTCACCCCATGTCACCCCCATCTCCTTCAAGAAACGATCTACGGGGTTACGCGATAAACGCAGCCCCGGCGTCCGATAGTTCATGGGAACGACGATATCCGGTTCAATAAGGCTCACGATTTCAGAGGCCATTGCCGGGACCAGCCCCCCCGGCAACCCCACCGGGATCAGCAAAACATTGACCGATCCCATGGCTTCGACCTGGGCCTGGGTGGGCGTGTGCCCGATTTCGCCAAGGTGACACACCACCACGCCGTTGACGTTGATCGAAAAAACCACATTCGGGCCCAATTCTGCGCCATGCTTGCGATCACGGAAAGTGGCAACGCCGGTGATGAAAAGCCCACCGATCTCGTATTCACCGGGGCCGGCCAAGGTGTGCGTCACCCCACGCAGACCTTTCCAACGCGCACTTTGTGCTTCCTCGAGCAGGGCGCTCGAGGTCACAACCTCAGCACGGCTACGCGGTAGAACTAAACCGGTCTCCTCTTCGTTGAACGGATCCATCACGACGGACGGAAATCCGCGCTCGACAATGCGAAAACAGCCCAACCCATACCAAGTCAATTCCATTGACGTCTCTCCCTTGAGCATAATCTCAACGGCTGTTTTTCCGTCCACACCGTTGATAAATCTTTAGCGGTGTATCGGCAAACCATAGGCCAATAACCGGTTCCACCCTTCTTAGCCGCCATAGTTCCAATTATAACAAAAGCCCTAAAAAATATAAAAAACCAATTTCACAAAAGAAGTTTGTATGCCGATATGAATTATGCTATAATCAAATTCAGAGGTCAATATGATACAAAACGCCCTTGAGTTCATTACACCACAACAAGCGCGGCAGCTCAGCGAACTGGCAGAACGAGCGCGGATTGGCCTTAGCCGTTTTGCCGATGTCAACGTGGAATATAATGCCGTCGGTCTGCAAATGCTTGATGAATGGATCGACCGCTATCTCAAACAATACCCTCGGCCTTCCAAAGAAATTGTAGCGGCGTGGGGTACATTTCTAGGTGAAACTTTCCGCCGACGATTCGGCGGGGAATGGGGCCTTGCCACCACCGCCGGCCGCCCCAGATTAGGCATCATTGCGACGAAGGGCGGATCAGAGCTTATGTTCATCGACATTATGGACCAGGTGCAACGCCGCATCAAAGATGGGATGAACGAGTCGCTGGCGCTTTACTACACGATCAAAGGGATAGAAGTGAAAAGAGCATGAGCCTCTTCACCAACGGCGAAGCCCCGCGCCATGCGGGGCTTTGCCGTTGCATGACGATCACATGGTGCTCAAAACACGTCGTAAGTCTTAATGGCCACGTAGTCCACCCCCGCATAGTAGCGCTCGAAGAAGGCTTTCAGGTCACCGGGCCAGCCGTGAGGATTGATGGCGATCACTTTGCGTACCGTTGGACCTATGCCGGCGTCATCGGCGCTGCTGCCTATCGTCCAATGATATTTATCCCACACGCCGCTCTCTATCACGGCGCGCAGCCATTCGTTACCGGCAGCCGGCGGCAATAAAAGGTAGGTGCGCGCATAATCTTCGCGGGGCGGCACAAAACCGGAGATCACCCCCCCGCCCGTTGAGCATGGGCGGACCGTAAACGCTCTCTGCTGCAAAGCCTGCCCGGTGGTCATAACTTTGACCAGGTGTGGGCCCGGCTTCACGGCGACACAACGCCAACGGCGCACGTCTCCCTGCTGCACAACCGGGGATTGAAAAACTTCTCCCCCCTCAAATGTGAGAGTCAATGACTCGGCTCCCGTACCGCCTGCAACGAGCACCTCGAACGGTTCCCCTACGGTCGGTTCCTGGGACGATAGCGTAAGGGTGAGCGGTGCCGCGCTTTCTACCACCACCAGTTCCATTTCGTCAAAGTAGGCGTCGCAATGCTTGAAGGGCCACAGAACGGCGCTGCGCACAAAGAAAGTCACCGCCGTCCCCTGCGCCGTTGTCTCCACAGGGGGAATTTGAGCGTAGCCGTTGTAAATATGCGCGCCTTCCCCCCACACTACCGTGCCGGCCCAGGGGTCTGTACCGCCGGTGGGATCAATGCCTACCGTAAAGGTAAAGTTACGCACGCTATCCACTTTATCGTAATCAATCGCCCGTACAAAAAACGGCCCTGCGCCTACCCCATCACTCACATACGGATCATCCTGGCCACTCGACCAGGCATGCGCCCATCCCGAACCTCGCAGCCGCGTCCCCGGCGTAATTCCTTCGACACGCTGGTAATAGCCGGCATCGTGAATGCGGTAGAAGGTGAATAGCTTAGCCGCGCGATTCCCGCTGTAGATGCGCGGCGGGTTGAGAAATGGCGATTCGCGGTTAATCACATGCATTTCAGGACGTCCATAGCCGATCGGATTGCCCGGATCATGGGGGACCGGCCCCCCCTGCTTCCAAAAAGCTACCCATTGTTCGGGCACGAAAATCTCACCGAATTCCTGCCCTGTATGAGTTTTCCGCCACCAATTACCCTCAAAACCGGCGTTCTTCAATAAGTTGACCATCGCTGTCCTCCTCTGGCAACTATGCCGCAAAATCGTGATGCGCTACACCATGACCGAGAATGATCCCTCTCTCTTCCATTAAACCGTGAAGCAACATATTGTCAATAGCCCAGAGGAGCATTTACTGAGGCTCGTCATCTTTTTCTTTGGCATGTTCGGCGAATTTCTTGAGACGGGCCAACACCCGCGCATGGATCGAGTCGGCGGGGAATTCACCTTGCTCATCGCGTCCGCCGGCGGGCAGTCCGGTCAACAGCTCCAATCCCTCATCCACCGTCTCAATAGCGTAAATATGGAAACGGCCCGCCCCTACCGCCTCCCCAATGTCCTCACGCAGCATCAAATCCCTGGCATTGCGTGTGGGGATGATCACCCCTTGCGTTCCCGTCAAACCACGTTGAGCACATACATCAAAGAAACCTTCGATCTTTTCATTGACCGCTCCAATGGGCAAAATCTGTCCGTATTGATCCACGGCACCGGTTATGGCCAGGTCTTGACGAAGTGGCACCTCCGCCATCGCCGAGATGAGCACGCATAGTTCGGCACACGAGGCACTATCGCCATCGATATCCTCATACGTCTGCTCGAAGTTCAAACTTGCTTCCATGGATAACGAACGCTCAACGCCGTACTGTCCGCCAAAATATCCCGCCAGCGTCAGCAGTCCCTTGCTGTGGATTGGCCCGCTTAACTGAATTTCACGATGGATATCCAGCACATTTCCCCGCCCGATATAAGCGCGTGCCGTGATCCGACTCGGCAACCCATAGCGGTAGCCGCCCACGGACAATACGGTCAAGCCGTTGATCTGCCCGACACGCTCACCCGTGGTAGTGATCACGTGGCGGCCCTCAACAATGGCACGCCGCGCGTATTCCTCACCCAAGCTCACCCGCCGCTTCTGTTGAGCCAATGCGGCAAGGACATCGGCACGCGACACGGCAGAATGCTGCCATTTTTGGGCCCAGTAGGCCGCCTCACGCACCAAATCGGCGACTTGCCCAAACTGGGTGCTCAAGCGGTTTTGATTTTCGGCAAGCCGGGCGCCGTGTTCGATGACACGGGCCACGGCTTCTTTGGTGAAGGGCAACAAATGTTCATCCTCACAAAGCGCGCGGATAAATTGAACGTATGTCGCTTCGGCCTCCGCGGTGCGCTCCATCTCTGAATCGAAGTCGGCCAGCACCTTGAAAAGTTTGGCGAAGTCTTCATCGTAAGCATACAAGGCGTAATAGATGGCAGGGGAACCACGCAGGATCACTTTCACCCGCAAAGGAATAGGTTCGGGAATAGGGGTCACACTGCGCACCAACTGTTGACCATCGGGCGATTCGATGCGGATCAAGCCACCGAATAAAGCGCGCTTCAAACCGCTCCAGACATAAGGTTCATCCATCAACGACTCGGCATCGAGAATGAGGTAGCCGCCATTGGCACGATGCAATGCGCCCGGTCGGATCAGCGTGTAGTCAGTAATCGTCGCGCCGCGTCGGACATCGTATTCAATCCGTCCAAAGAGCTTATCATAGGTGGGCACATCCTCAATGATCACCGGCGCACCTTGCCCATGGCTATTGTCAACCAGCAAGTTGACGCGATAACGCTGGCCAAGTGGAATATCCAGCAGCGACCCGCTATCGTCTTCGGCATCCCCCTCCCCCGCGCTGCGGAAGATGTCAATGTTTTCGACGATGTCTTGCAAGACTTCGGTGAGGTATTCCTGGACTTCCGCTTGATCAATGTACCGCTCCCGCAATTCCTGAATGAGCGGGCTAACGGTAAAGTTAGCCACCTCTCGGTCCAAGCGCTCAATGTCGGCCTGGGTGCGCCGTTCGAGTTCGCGCCACCGACGCATCGCACTCCCCAGCATATCTTCGAGCAATTTCAGGTCATGCTCCAAACCGGCACGCTCATCGGCCGGCAGTTGACTGTATAGTTCCGGCGATAAGAGTTCACCATTGCGCAGGGGGGAAATGTATAGACCAGAGGGTGAACGCACCAGTGCAAAGCCACGTTCCCGACATGCCGTTTCCACGGCGACCAATTCGGTTTGTTGCATTTCGCGGAATTGTTGCTCCAATTTTTCCCGCGCTTCGGCATATTGATCGGTCTCAAAAGCCTGTAGCAGACGATCCACCAACCCACTGTTGAAACGCTCCATATCGGCGCGCAGTTCGCTGCCACGCCCCGGCGGCAGGCTGATGGCGCGCGGCGTGCCCGGGTCGGTGAAATGATTGACGTACACCCAATCGTTGGGTTTTTGCGCTTGCGCCGCCTGTTCACGCACAATGCGGGCCAAGATCGAGCGGCGGCCCGTTCCCACCGGCCCCATGACAAAGATATTGAAGCCGGGACTCTGAATATCCAGGCCAAAGTGGATGGCTTCGACGGCGCGCTCTTGGCCGATGATCATCGGCACATAGGGTAGCTCATCGGTGAGCGTGAATGACAGACTTTCCGGGTCACAGGCCCGGTAAAGGGCCGTCGCGGGCAGTTCAAGCCCGCCTTGTTCAAAGTTTGTTTTCTCCATAAACCTTATCCAATATCACCACAAGTAAAACAGGACCAAAGCCAAAGCCCGTTCGGGCTCTGTTTTTGGTCCCGCACATAACCGTTTCAATCCACTAATCTTGCGCGAAAACACCCCAGGGCACGCTTCTGCGTACCCGCCCACAACATCCCCACGGGAAAGCGCGACGACAGTTAGCGCCGCCCCAGATGCATCGGCATGACAACGTGAACAAAAGCCTCGTCTCCCACTGCCCTGATAACGCCGGGGGTCATGGGCGTATTGAGCTCCAGCGCAACCTGCGGCGTATCCACTGCCGAAAAGACATCAATCAAGAATCGCACATTGAAAGCGATGACCAATCCATTGCCCTCCACATTGGCCATCAAGCGTGTCGAGCCTTGTCCCGATTCGGCGGAGTCTGCCGAAACCACCATCTCACCCGACTCGATGGAGAGGGTAACAATGTTCGCCACGTCCCGGGCAAAGATCGCAGCACGTTTGCAGGCCTGCAATATTTCTTCACGGCCCAAGACAACCCGTGTCTGGAATGAAGCCGGAATAATGCGGCGCACATCCGGGAAATTCCCGTCAATCAACTGTGAGTTCAGCACCGTGTCGGTGAGTTTGAAAAGGACCTGGTTGTGAGGATGGGTGGTCGAGATGTTCACCGGTTCTTCCTGGTTCCCCATGATGCGCAACAGCTCCGAAAGAGCGCGCGCCGGAATAATGATGCTGAAGGGCAGTGGAACCGGATGGATCAACGGAATCTGGCGCATCGACAGACGGAAGCCATCGGCGGCGGCTAAGGTCAGCGTTTTGCCTTCAAATTCTGCCAGGACGCCGTTGAGGACCGGGTGGCTCTCATCGGTGGAGGCGGCAAAGGTCACTTGCACCAGGCCCGTGCGCAGATCGGCCGCCTCGAGGGCAAAACCGTTTTCCTGTTCCGGTTCAGGCACGACCGGAAACTCTTCAGCAGAGATGCCCCGAAAACTGGCTTTCACCATGCCACAGTTCAACGCCAGGACAAGCGTCTGACTATCCATGGTCAGGTCCACCTGATCGGGAGGCAATGAGTTGACCAGGTCAATGAAGTTGCGTGCGGGGACGGTCAGCGCGCCTTCGGTCTCAACCCGCGCCCCTACCCAGTGAATGATGCTCAATTCCAAATTGGTAGCGGCCAGTTTAAGCTGCCCATGATCCGTAGCCAATAGAATGTTCCCCAAAATCGGCATCGGCGTTCGGGAAGGGACCGCCCGTCCCACAATACTTAACCCCTTTGACAGGTTTTCCTGCAAGCAAGAAAGTTTCATCGCGGGCCTCCTGAGAAGGTTTGTTTTGATCTAGGTAACTATCCGATCAAACCGCGCAACGACCGATCGGATTATATTCAGTATACTCAAAGCTGATGAAACGGCAAGACGCCAGGGGTACATTATCAGAATGGGGGCGAATTTCCTACGCATTGCACCGCAGAGCACGCCGTGTTCGCAGAGATTTAAGAAATCCCTCTGCGCTCTCGGTGAACTCGGTGGTCAAATCAGGCGTTTATCCGGCTTTTGCCCCCGAATTGAAATGCACCCCGACACCATCGGCAAGACGGGATGGGCTATCTGGCATCGCACCTGTCACGTTCCTCTTTTTGCGGCCTCGGCGCGGGCAATTTCCACCGCCGCCGTAGCCAGGCCGACGATCAACCAGAACAGCGTGACCGAATGGTGAAAATCCAAACTGAAGAAGTAATGATCGGATAGGCCGGCAATCAGTCCGCCGATAATTGCGGCATGGATTCCATACCACAACGGTTCCAGTTCCGGCAAAGTCTCGGCCACCTTACGCCAACGCCAAAAACGTACCAGCAACATGACGGCAATGATGAGGAAAATGAACAGGCCGATCAAGCCCATCCGTTCGGCAATCGTCAAGTAGACACTGGCCACCGCCGTGTAGATGTCGATGTCCGGGGCACCGGCAAAGCCCACCCCCAACAAAGGATAGCGGCGGATGAGGATGAAGGCATCTTTATATTCCCCCAGTCGCATTTTCATTGATAAATCCTGAAGGCGCACCCCCTGGATGAAGTGGGCAATATACGTCTGTGTCCAGGGCAAGAGCAATACGAGGGCCAACACCACCCCAAACCACGGCAACAGTTTACGATAACGCAGCACACTGATTATCAACACGGCCAGCACCGCCGCGACCATTGAGCCACGGGATATGGTTAAGCCGAGGCAGACACCGAGCAGGCCAAGGCACAGCACAAGCAGTCGGCGCGGCAGCAGCGGGCGCCGGGTGAAAAGCTGCGGAACGGTCATCACCAGGGCAAGGTTCAGAAGACTGCCGAGCACATTCGGATCAACGGATGTGGAAGTGGCGCGCTGCATCAGGGTAGGATCGTCGCGGATATAGCGTAACACGCCGGCACCGGTCGGATAGCCCAGGCGTCCTAATGCAGAGAGCAATCGCACCGTCAACAAATCCGGCAAAAAGTACAACACAATGCCCAAAAAAGCCGCCGCCGTAGCCCCCAGAATCAGCCAACGCATCAGCCGTCCCAGGCGGCCGGCATCCTGGACTGTGTTGACGACCAGAAAGAAAAGGGTAAGACTGAGTAGGGTCTCCACAAAGCGTCGAATCAGGGTCACGGTCAGCGCCGCATGCCCCAACCCCGCCACGAATGTGCCGATGGCAAGCAAGGCGAAGACGATCACCGGCGCACCCAAAGGCGTAGCGTCGAAACGCTGCTCCTCACCCAACAGATAGGGCAATATCCAGACAAAGAACAAGCCGCCTAAGGCTAAGTCCAAGAAAGTCGGCTTGAAGCCAATACTGAAAGGCAAGGAGGCAAAGGGTAAAAGCGTAATAACCGCAATCACCCCCGCGTAAGCGATTTCGATATCGCAGACAATCCAGACAAAAAGCCCCACTGCGACCAGCAAAGCTATCACCGGCAGGGCGCCGATCTCGACGATCAGCCAGCCACCACCGATGCTTATCGCCACAATCAGCAGCAGGGCAAGCCCGATCACAGGCCAACGCCGGCGGCTGAAAATCAACCGTCGCAGGGGGCCGGTCTCAAGGATATCCTGGATCGTAGCACGCCAATGGGTCATTTGCTCTCCGAGGCGATTATACCCGTCCCCCAGCGTGCGTCAAGATACTTCTTTCTGGTGATTACATGGGGCAAGACGCGCTTCATTTACTTACCGCAGAGCGCGCTAAGTGCGCAGCGAATGCATTTTTGTAACTGCTCAGCAGGTCAGAAATCTTGCACCGCCGAGGTCGCAGAGACCGCTGAGATGGATGGATTGGCAGACCTCATCGTGTCAACCGGAATCAGGACGCAGATGTTCGCAGATTCACGCAGAGTGTTCTTCGCGCATTCAAAAATCTGCTCAATCTGCTTAATCTGCTGAGCCATTTTCGGAATAGAGAGAGTCAAAAACTTTTTTACGCACATTGACTTGTATGGGCAGGGGTTTATAATCTGTTTATCAATGATAATGACCGATCATGTAAAGCTATATCACAAAAAGCCATGACACCAAGCGGCGTCCAAAACCACCAATACTTCATCAGCCTACGTGTTAAATTGCTGGTAGGTTTTACACTGCTCTTCAGCACCGTCTTCGGTCTGATTTTTTACTGGATCTATGATTTCACGGATGCGCAAACTCTGGCGCACATCCGTGAACAATTGGTCACCACAACGCAAGGCGCAGCACGAGGGGTGGACGGCGACATGTTGGTCGCCCTGGCCGAACAAGGCCGTCCTAATACAGCCGGTTTCTCGGATGATCCCCGCTATGCAACATTGCTCGACTGGCTAGAATTAGCCCGCTCGTTTGAGCCGCAAGCCTGGCCTTACCTGTACCTCAGAGGCAATCAACCGAACGAGGTCATTTTTGTAGTTGATCTTTGGTCTCGTTATGACCCGCTGAAAGCTGCACCGTTTATGTATGCCAGCGTGATGGAGGATTTATATCCAGGTTTTGACGGTCTGTACGTTACGTCCGATGCTTCCGGGCAACTGCGCATCACCACCGATCAATGGGGCGAATGGGTAACGGCCTGTATGCCGGTCACCAATGCCGCCGGCGAACGTGTAGGCGCCATCGGCGTTGACTTTGAGGCAAGCTATGTCCGGCAGGTGCGCCGCGCGGTAAGCACACGGGTTACCATCGCGTTTATTGTCTCGTATGCCATCCTGTTCGCCGTACTGTTCCTGGCTACCCGCATGGTAGCCCAACCGGTGGAAGAATTGAGTCGGGTCGCGCGCTTGATCGGGAAAGGGGACTACTCGCAACGGTTCAAGCGTTCATTGAGCGTGCGATATATTGATGAATTCGATGTTTTGGCGCAGACCTTCAATGAGATGGTGATGCAAATTGATCAACGCGAACAATCCCTACGCCGCCAGGTCGAAGAGTTACGGATCGAGATCAACGAAGTCAACCGGCAAAACCAAGTTCGCCGCGTTGTTGATACGGATTTCTTTCACGAGTTACAGGCGAAAGCGCACCAAATGCGGCAACGGCGCAGCCGCTTTGTGAGCCGCGATACCTGAGGGCCTGATCTGAAAATAAACCGGTTGTTAGACGACTGCCGCATTTTCATGCTTTATGCTGCCCGTGGGGGCATGATGAACTGCGGCGGCGACACTCAGATAACGGGCATAAGTCCTGTGAGACATCATTAAAGACCACTTTTATAAGGAGTGTAGCCGTCCCACCGGGACAGCACCGTTAATCAAAATTCCACCACAGAGTACAGAGCTCACAGAGTTTTTTCTCTATGCCCTCTGTATCCTCGGTGACTATTTTTAGAGGAGGAGACTCAACTATGCAATACGGTTATTTTGACGATACGGCGAAAGAATATGTGATCACCCGACCTGATACCCCTTTATCTTGGAGCAATTATTTGGGTTCAACCGAGTACGGGGCCATTATTACCAATAATGCCGGCGGCTACAGCTTCTATAAGTCCGGCGCGCGGGGACGTTTCTTGCGGTTATTTTTCAACAGCATACCGATGGACCAGCCGGGGCGGTACTTCTATTTGCGGGATAATGCCACCGCTGATTACTGGTCGGCTTCATGGCAACCGGTAGGTAAACCGCTCGATCAATATCAATCCACCTGCCGCCACGGCACCGCCTATACTGTGATTACTTCGCGCTATGCCGGCATTGCCAGCGAAGCCACCTACTTCGTCCCCCTGGGACAGGATTTCGAGTATTGGCATCTGAACGTGACCAACGAGAGTGATAGCCCC
>FWPV01001920.1_pt1 | contig 24340 bp, 25 predicted proteins | sample 2228371 | NCBI WGS metagenome assembly FWPV01 (sample SAMEA103939776, study PRJEB20133) | metagenome | reverse complement strand
TCCATGCGGTACGGGCTCGTCAATGAACAGTCTCCCGCGGGGGCCTATGCCCAGGAGGACTGTGTGCCCTACAGCCCGGATCGCATCGAGGTGAAAAGGATCGGGGAAAGCTGGAAGGTCGTCGACGGGACCCATTATCTGCTCGATTTCGGGGACCGGGAGGTGGAGGCGCAAACCGCCCTTTCGATCCTCAAGCAATACGGCTTCAATCGCCACTGTTTCGTCGGTAGACCGTATGCGTCATTCGAGTACTTCCGCAAGTAGCCCCATGGGTTGGCACCGGGGAGGTATGACCGCCCCGGGAGGATGAGAGAACAAACAGCCGGGGACAGGGGTTCAGGGGCCCGCGAGATCCCCCTCTGCCCCCGGGCAGCGACGGTGAAAGAAACAGCCGCGGATGAATGAACTGAACGCGGATGGAAAGGAGTGGCACCATGTCCCGGATCCTGACAACCACCCTGACGGTCCTCCTGGTTGTCGCCGCTGCATTTCCTGCCGGCGCCTTCGAGAATGTCAAGTTCAAGAGCACCGACCCGGCTTTCGGTGTCCGCGAGCCGATCCTGTCCGGAAAGCTGCACCGGCCCGCGGGGAAAGGACCTTTCCCCGCGGTGGTGCTGTTGCACGGCTGCGGGGGGATGACAAAAAGGGACCGCACCTGGGCGGAGAGGCTTGCCGGTTGGGGATTCGTCGCCCTGATCGTGGACAGCTTCACTCCCCGCGGCTACTCGAGAGTATGTGACAATCGGGACCTCAATCAGTACCTGGTACCCCGGCGTGTCCGCGACGCCTATGACGCAAAAGCTTACCTCGCAGGCCTTCCTCTTGTGAACCCCGACAGAATAGGTGTCATGGGATGGTCGCACGGGGGTTCCATCGTGCTTCAGACAGTCAAGGCAAGTCATGAAAGCCCCTTCAAGGCCGCCGTCGCCTTTTACCCCTTCTGCGATTTCTCTTTAAACAATCTCAACGCACCCCTTCTCATTCTCACCGGCGGGTCAGACGACTGGTGCCCGGCCGCGAGATGCACGGAAAAGCTGCCCCCCGCGGATCAGCGGACATCGGAAGTGATCATCAAGGTATATCCCGGGGCACACCACGGCTTCGATTCGGAGGGCGCCGACAGCTATGTCAGGGGTGCAACGGGCGTCCATCGGGTCGCCTACAACGCGGAGGCGGCAGCGGACGCAAGCCGTATGGTGAAGGAGTACTTTGAGAAACACCTGAAATAAAGGGGACAGGCTACTTTTTCTTCAGAAGGTGAACGAGGGATGTCTCCCATGACGGGCTCCATCCAAAAGGCCTTTGTTCTGTGCCCGAACTGCGGCAACACCTACATGGACTGGTGGCAGCCTTCCGTCAACCCGGAAGGCCTGGACGAGGAATTCCTGGACCTTTGCAAAAGCGCCCTCTGCCCGCTCTGCAAGACGAAGGTCTACTTCGAGGCGATGGTCCTGGAAGACGGCGTGTACCGTATGCCCGACAAGAGGCATCCTTGAGACGGTTATGGGGAGAAAGATCATCGGGATCGTCGGAAGCTACCGGAAGGGCGGCGGCGGTTGCCGTTCTGTCGGCGGCGGCTGAAAGGGGCGGGGAAGCGGAAAAGATCTGCCTGATCGACCGTCCCATTGCATTCTTTAAGGAACTGCCGGACGTGCACTCAGGCCGACGGTCCCGCCAGGGGGCTTTGCGTCCATCACGACAACATGGACAGCCTGATCAGGAAGATCGAAGAGGCCGAGGCGATCGTCATCGGCTCCCCTGTCAACTTCGGGGGCGTCACCGCCGTGACCCGGCGTATTATCGAAAGGCTCGTATGCCACTGGTACCGGCCCTGGGGGAAACCCGGACCCCGGCTGAGGTCGAAGGACAGGGGAAGGAAGGCCGTGGTCGTGACTTCGAGCGCTATGCCCGCCTTCATGGGGCGGTTCTTCACGGGGACACTTCGGAGCCTGAAAAAGGCGGTGACGACCCTCGGCGCCAGGACCATCGGAAGCCTTTTCATCGGCGCGGCCGCCCTGTATGCAAAGCAGGATTTACCGGCGGCCGCCCTGTGAAAGGCAAAGAGGCTCGGATATCGACGGGCACAAGCCGGCCGTTAAACGGCAAACAGGAAACAGGGTTTCACCCCATCCCCCGGGGTGAAGACATCCGGAGGCGAACATGGCGGTCCTGATCAGAGGCCTGATCTTCGTTATCGGCCTTCTCCTTGTTGTATTCACCGTCGTCCTGCGGGTCCTCTACGGAGGCGGCAGCAATTACCCCGACCTGTCAACGGCCCCTCTGCTGAACGAGGACAGGCTCGAAGTCGCCGTCAAGTCCGCCGAACCGGTCGGAAACGTCGCCGTGAGCCGCGACGGGCGGATATTCTTCACCATTCACCCCGAATCCCGCCCGGAACATCACAAGCTCGTCGAATGGCGGGACAACACGGCCGTGCCCTACCCCGACGGGCCTTCACAGAAAACACACTTCCAGACCCCTCTCGGCATCATCGTCGATCAGCAAAACCGACTCTGGGTGATCGACCACGGTTTCCACGGTCTGATGAAGGCAAGGCTGTCGGCATTCGATCTCGACTCGAATAAACTCGTCCATGACTTCATCTTTCCCGACCGGACCGCCGGGCCCGGCTCCTTTCTGCAGGACCTCCAGGTGGATTCCAGCGGGGAGACGGTTTACATCGCCGACGCAAGCATCTTCCGCAGGAATCCGGCCATCATCGTCTACGACGTCAAGAAGAAAACCGCCCGGCGCGTTCTGGAATCGGACCCGTCGGTATCCCCTCAGGACTGGGTGATACGGAACCCGATCAAGGAGATGGTGTTTCTCGGGGGCCTCATCACGCTCAAGCCGGGGATCGACGGCATCGCGTTGGATAAAAATGACGAGTGGCTGTACTACGCCCCCGTCGCCCACGAAGCTCTCTCCAGGGTGAGAACGGCCGACCTCAAGAACCCGCAGCTGGCGGCAGAGGAACTGTCCCAGAGGGTGGAGCGGTTCAGCAAAAAACCCCTCAGCGACGGAATCCTTGCGGACAAAGAGGGCAACATCTACATCACCGACGTTGAGCACGGCTCCGTCATGCAGGTCGGCCCCGACAGGAAACTGAAGACCGTCATCCGCTCCAGTCGAATCCGCTGGGCCGACGGCCTCAGTGCCGGGCCGGACGGTTACATCTATCTCGCAGACAGTGCACTGCCACATCTGATCCTGCAGTCGAAAGGCCACATGCGTGCGCAGGCGCCTTATTATATCTTTCGCTTCAAACCGGAATTTTAGTTGATCTGGCTTCTGATACAATGACGCCACGCAAAAGGAGGGACCCATGAGGAAAAGGAGGCTGACATTCTGGATGACGTTACTCGTACTCATCCCACTGTTGATTGTTTCCGGCATCGCGCAGGCACAGGACGGGCGACGGCCTGCCGCAAAGACGTCCGAAGATGTGCCCGACCTCCGTGGTGACGATTTCGGGGGAGGTCAGAAAAAAGCGAGGTCCGGGGTTGAGCATGAAAACCACCCTCCAACGCTCAGCGTGAGATGGGACCCGCCGCAGCCCAAACTGGGCAAAACCGTTTTGAACCCGAACGGAAGGCCTTCGATCATGGTCATATACGCAGAAGGCAAGGACCCGGATGGCGATGAACTGACGTACACCTTTAAGAGCCTGCACTCAAACCAGGTCATAGGACCTATGGAGCAGAACTGGATCTGCATGTGGCCGGGGGATGTCACTTACGGACTCTTCCGCGAAGAGATTACCGTAACCGACGAGCACGGGGCAAAAGCATCGGTCATCTTGAGTTTCATGGTTATGAGCGAAAGCTTCGATGATACTGAGTACAAGCATATCGAAACGGTTAGGGTCGAAGGCACCCAAGGTCTGTCGATACCTTCGCAATTCTACTGCCCGTCACCCATCTTCGGCAGGCTCCTGTGGAGCGGGAAAACCCCGAGGTGCCCCGAGGGCTTCACCCTCATGTCAGGATCGCTTTTCCGCCTGCAGAGCTCCGAACAGGTCTGCGTCAAATGTCCGCCCAATTGCACCTTCGTGGAGGACAAGGACAGGATGCTGATCTGCGTCGTTGCGGGTTCGGGACGATGGGAAGGCGCCCCTGCCGCTCCCACCGGAACAGCAAGGGAGAGGGAACAGCGGCTGAGGCAGCAGATGAAGGGCAACTGGAAGTGGTCCAGCGGCACCACCGTGACACTGAATGAAAACGGGACCTTTTCGGCGGCCACCGGCCAGAAGGGAACATGGCGGATCGTCGACCCGCAGAAAAGGAAGGTCAAACTGGACTGGGCCAAAGACCCGAAGAAAGGCGGACCCTGGCATGACGACCTGACCCTTTCGGAGGACGGGCGGAGCCTGGAGGGTTACAACCAGAACCGGACCCGGGTGACGGGAATGAAAACGGACGGCCAGGCGCCCCCCCGCATCTACAACATCTCCGGGACCTGGAGGCTGGAGAAACCCGGTGCAGACGTGGTCACGATCACGGGAGGCACGTCCAGCTACAGCATGACCGGAACGAATGGGATCTACAAGAACCAGGGGACGATCAAAGGCGACGGGACAAAATTCGAGGGCAGCTTCAAGGACGTGCCGGGATTCTGCTGCGGACGTGAAGGATATGTATGGCTCGAGGTCGTCGACGGGACGACCTACCGGGCGCGGTCCGTGTGGTGGACGCCCGGGCGAAGCAGCAAGGAAAAACCTGACATCACATACGGCTGGTCGACCTGGAAGCGGTCGGCGAAGTGAAAATTTGTCGGCGCCGGATCAATGACCCCGGCCATGACATCAAAGGGGACACAGGAACATGGCTGAAAAGACATTCAGGACGATGGTGGTGAGAGAAGAGGCGGGCGGCCGGTTCAGTCGGTATCGACTTTCGTCTCTCCGCCCGCGCCCAGGGGGTCTTTTTCAAGAACCATAGGAGGTGAGGATCATGGCAGCGAAAAAAATCATCGTTTCAACCTATACCGACGGGATCCTGGACCCCGCCGGTCCCATGCTCGGCCCGGTCAAGAGCGGGGGTCTGATCGAAGCGAACACCATGCCCGGCTGCTGGGGTCCGATGATCACGCCGCAACTGCGGGGCGGACACGAGGTCACTCAACCGGTTTACGTCGAAGGCGCCGAACCGGGAGACGCCGTCGTCATCAGGATTCGCGACATCAAGGTCACTTCCCTTGCGGCCGCCTCCGGCGTGGACCGCATGATGGGCGACTATTTCAACGGGGACCCCTACGTGGCGAAGAAGTGCCCGCACTGCGGCGCCATGCGCCCCGAGACCACGGTGGAGGGAATCGGACAGGAGGCGGTGCACTGCGCGAACTGCGGCACGACGCTCAAACCGTTCCAGTTCGACCACGGCTACACGGCGGTTTTCGACCCGGCGGGGAAGGTCAGCGTGACCGTCGACGTGAAGGCGGCGGAGCGAATCGCCAAAGACGCCCGAAACTTCGCGAAGCTCTCGGAGAGCTGCCGGCAGCACCCGATCCTCCTCTACGCACCGCATGACATGCCGGGGGTGGTCTCCCGCATGAGGCCCTTCATGGGCCAGCTCGGGACCACACCGGCCATCCGCATGCCCGACTCCCACAATGCAGGCGATTTCGGGGTATTCCTCATCGGGGCACCCCACGAGTACGCGATCACGGCCGAGCAGCTCGAGTTCCGAACCGACGGCCACATGGATATCGACGCCGTCCGGAAAGGCGCGATCCTCGTGGCCCCGGTGAAGGTGCCCGGGGCAGGCATCTACATGGGGGACATGCACGCCCTCCAGGGGGACGGGGAGATCGCCGGTCACACCATCGACGTCGCGGGGATCGTCACCGTCCAGGTGAACGTCCTCAAGGGGCGTTCCCTCGAGGGCCCGGTGCTCTTCCCGGCGGCCGAAGACCTGCCCTACCTCGCACGCCCGGTCCGTCCCGGGGAAAAGAAAAAAGCGCAGAACCTGGCGAAGAAATGGGGGATCCGCCGCCTGGAGGAAACAGCCCCGATCTCCGTCGTGGGGACGGGCGCCGATCTCAACAAGGCGACGGAGTGCGGGCTTCAGCGTGCCGCGAATCTCCTCGACATGAGTGTCTCGGAAGTCCGGAACCGCGCCACGATCACGGGGGCGATTGAAATCGGTCGTCTCCCGGGCGTGGTCCAGGTGTCCTTCCTGGCACCGGTGAGCAAACTCAAAAGCGCCGGCCTCCTCCCCCTGGCCCGGGAACAATACGGTAGAGCCTGAAGGTGAGGAGGGGATGGCTCTTGTCACATCCCCTCCTCACGGCTTGCCCCCCCGGTCAGTGGACAGCGGCGACGCGGGGTAAGAAGATGAAACTGCGCACCCACGTTATCAATCGTCTCGTCAAGGGAGAGGACCTGAACCACCACGGAACCCTCTTCGCCGGGAAGGCGGCCATGTGGTTCGTCGAATCGGGCTTCATCGCAGCCGCGAGTCTCACCAAGCCGGAGAACATCGTCTGCCTCAACGTGCACGGGATGCTTTTCCTGAGGCCGGTAAAGAACGGGGCCGTGATCCGTTTTGAAAGCAAGGTCGTCCTCGCGGGAAGGACCCGACTGATCTCCCACGTGAAGGTCGTGGACAACAACACCGAGGATCTGTTCGTCGAAGGTTTCATCACCTTCATCCACGTCGACGAGAACGCAAGAGGGATTCCCCACGGTATCGTCATCGAGGCGACGGACCCCGAGGACATCGAACTCCAGATGAAGGCACGGGCCCTGAGGTAGCCCGGGTGGGAGGAACACCCGAACGGGCGGCCCGGGAAGGACTGTAAGTTCATTCACGAGAGGAGGCAGGGGGGATGGCTCTGAGGACGAAACAGGAATACTTCGACAGCATCGGGCAACGCAAAACGGAGATATACGCGATGGGCGAAAAGGTCCGTGACCTCTCGAATCACCCCTGCCTTCGGCCCCCCCTGGAGGCCATCGGTCTCGTGTACGAGATGACATCCATGAAGACATACGAAGAGGCGCTGACCGCGACGTCCCCCTACACGGGCGGCAAGGTGAGCCGCTTTGTCCACATCCTCCATGACCGGGAAGACCTGGCCCGGCGGTTCCGGATCGGCCGTTTTCTCTGTCACAAGCACGGCGCCTGCATCGGGGCCCGATGCGTGAGCACCGGTGCGCTCAACTCAACCTTCGCCGCGACCTTCGACGTGGACCGCAAAATGGGCACGAATTACCACGAACGCTTTCTCTCCTATCTGAAGCACGTCCAGGATAAAGACCTCGCGGTCGCCGGCGCCATGATGGACGTCAAGGGCGACCGGAGCCAGGGTCCCGGGGGTCAGCAGGATCCCGACGCCTACCTCCGGGTGGTGGTGAGGCGCAGCGACGGCATCATCGTGAGGGGTGCCAAGGCGAGCATCTCCGGCGCCGCCATCGCCGACGAGATCGTCGTCCTCCCCTGCACGGCCCTCAACCCGGAGGAGAAGGATTACGCCGTGTGTTTCGCCGTCCCGAGCGATGCCCCGGGCCTCATCCATGTGGCGGAGGCGCCGGGGGCGAACGCCCGGCGTTTCGTGGGGGAAGAGATGGACTACGGCAACGCCCGTTACGGCGCCCACGGATCGACCCACCTCATCTTCGAGGACGTATTCGTCCCCGAGGAAAGGGTTTTCCTGTGCGGGGAGAGCCCCTTTGCCGGGATTCTCGTCAATTACTTCGCCGTGCTCCAGAGGCTTTTCAGCACGGCCTGCAAGATCGGCCATCGGGACCTCCTCATGGGGGCGGCGGCCGTCGCCGCCGAATACAACGGGGTGGCCCAGGCCAGGCACATCCGGGAGAAGCTGACGGACTTCTATTTCCAGAGCGAGATGGCGACGGGCTGCGCGCTGGCCTCCATCTACCAGGCGCATAGAAGCCCCTCGGGGGTCTTCCTGCCGGACCCGCTCTACATCAACATCGCCAAGCTCCAGGGGGTGCGTGCCATCTGGGACGGCAACTACATCACATCCGACATCGCCGGCGGGCTCGTGTGCACGCCCCCGACGGCGAAGGATTTCCAAAACGAAAAAATAGGAAAACTGCTGAACAAATATCTCCGCGCCAAGGCCGACGTTCCGGCGGAAAACCGCGTGCGGATCATGAGACTCGTCGAGTACCTGACGGGGCAGAGCTCCGTGATCCCCGCCGAGTCGACCCACGGGGCGGGCTCGCCTCAGGCCCAGCGGATCGTCATCCAGCAGCACCTGATGCGGGCGCTGGAGCAGTTCAAACAAGATGCCCGGGTCATGGCCGGGATCAAAGACTGAGGAGGTGCGGCATGCGAATCTTCATTCTGCTGATCGGGATCATCCTGATTTCGCCGGTACCGGCCGCCATCGGCGCCGAGACCCTCACCTGCGATTACAGAGAGACCCTCGAGGGCGGGGGGGCGAAGCGCGTCGGACTCAGGCTCACCGTGGAAGGACGCGAGGTCACCGGGATCTCGTACCACAACACCGTCACATCCGGCAGGGAAGGCGGCGGTTACATCTGCGCTTTCGATGTGTCCGTCTCCGACGGCAAGTCCACCTGGACCCGGAAGGGAAGCCGGACGCTCGTCGAACTGAAAGGCGAGAAGAAATCGACCTTTGAAATCCGCAGATCCCAGAAAGGTTACACACTTTTGTTTCATGAGATGTCGCTCGAATACTGCGGCTTCGGGGCGGAGTTCCCCGAACAGATCCTCATGGAAAAGGGGAGGAAGGAATGTCGTGTGAAATTCGAATGAGGGGCTGAAATTTCTTGACGGAGGAGGGCGTTATGGGAGCCGATACAAAATCCACCCGCGTCATTTTTTTCTTCATCCTTTGTTCGCTTTTTCTCTTTCTGCCCCGGGACGTCGACGTCCTCCGGGCCGCACAGCAGAGCAAGAGCGCGGCACCGTCCGCCAAGGGGATGCAGAAGGTCGTGACAAAGGATGCGGCCTTTGTCCTCTATGTCCCGAAGGGATGGAAGGTCAGCGAGGGGAGCGAGGGCACGGCGAGACACGTCACAGCTTCGGACCCTTCGGGGCGGTCCTCGGTCTTCTTCTCCACGGGCATGATCGAACAGGGCGTCAATCCCACGGCTCTGGCAAAGCAGGCCAACGCAAAGCTCGGCCGCCAGGCCCGTGACCTCGAGATCCGAAACGCCTACACGTCCCGCGACGGATCGTCGCTCGTGTACGACGGCAGCTATTCCCCCCCGAAGCGCGGGAAAACGGAGTTTCGAACCTGGGTCTCCCAGAAGGGCAATGATTTCACCTTCACCCGGATCGAAGCGCCGGCCGGCCAGTTCGAGGCGATGAAACCCCTGCTCCTGACCGTTGTGTCCAACATCCGGGTCACCAGGGGCTCCTTTTCCACCCGGCAGGCAGCCGCCCCCCCGAAGGTCCAGCTCGTCACCTACCGACAGCGCGACGGCTCGGCCTCTTTCCTGCTGCCCCAGAACTGGCAGTGCCAGGATCATGGAAAGGGACTCTTCATTGCGGGAGATCCCGCCGGCTATTCCTTCATCTCCGGAAGTGTCCAACTCCTGAGCCCGCAGTTGAGGGTCAACGCGCCCGGCGTCCTCGTGTCGCCCTTCCTCAACTCCCACCAGGCCTGGCAGTTCATCACGGCCCGATACGGGCTGGCATCGAACATGCGCTTCGAGAAGATCATCCCGCGACAGGACCTGATGAGACAGGCCGGCTACTCGGGGATACCCGCCAGCATCGAGGAGTACCTCTATACCTTCACGAACAAGGAGGGGCGGGCCTGCAAGGGATTCACCTTCGGGATGTCCGTCGGCACGGCCTCCGGGCTCAACTGGAGTTTCCGCCATCTGACCGTGACGGCGCCGGCGAACCAGTTCGACGCCTGGGCCGGCATCCTGGGCACCATGATGGGTTCTTACAAGATCAATGAGCGCTGGGCACAGGCCTACGTCGCCCAGGGCCAGCAGAGGCTCCGCGAGATGCAGAAACAGACTTCGGCCATGGTGGCCCGCAACGCCCAGGAGATCCGCCAGACGATGCAGGCGGCCTACGACGAGCGGCAGAAGAGCATGGACTATATCGACTACCAACGGACGAACTACATCCGGGGGCAGCAGGACTGGATCTCCAGCATGGAAGGGGGTACCGTGTACCGGACCGACAGCTGGGGCACGAAAAACACGACGACGGGGGAATACTGGGAGGGGAAAGCCTACGATTACTATCACTTCCAGGGGAAAAACCCCAAGTACAACGAGCAGATGCAGCCCGTCGATTCGAGGGCCCTCTGGGAACGCCACATCCAGGGCCGGTAGAATGACATCCTGGCGGGACACCGCAGCCGGGGAGGGTCCCGATGCGAATCATTTCAACGAAACTGCATGACGTCATACCGGTGAACTGCGGGGAGCAGAAAACCCCTGTTTACCGTGTGTTTTCGCTGTTCCCCGATTCGTTCATCCTCTCGAAGCACTCGGTCGAGTTAACGGACCGGGAAATATTCGGCAGCAGATTTGTGACCGGCAAGAAGCTGCAACACGGGGCTGAAAAATTCTTCAATCTTCTTATCGGTCCGGTCCTGGAACCGTCAACGGCCGAGTCCACCATCCGGGCATTTCTCGAAAGAGGAGACGAAGACGAAGAGATGATCCTCAATTTGGTGGAGGAAAAGTTCGAGAGGGTCATGCTTTACGACATACGGTCACTGAAACTCTCCGGATCCATCTTTTCCGATTTCAGGAAGATCAAAGTCCATTTTACGCGGCGAGGCACCGCCGAGGATCTTTCATTTGCCGTCTGTTCCTTCACGCCCTGGGGGGTCAAGCCGCTCCCGGAAGAGTCCCGGCGGGTATACAAACTTCTGAAATCAAAGGTGCCGCAGGCCTAAACGGATGGGCGGACCATCATTTTCAGCCACTGCAGGGAGCGCAAAACACCATGAACAACAAAGAAGCCTTTTCCGCAGAAAACCTCGACACCCTGGCACGTGTCCTCGTCCGCTGCTTCATCGGGGGTATAATCCTCCTGGCGATCTGGTTTGTGAGTTTTACGGTCGCGGGAGATTGGGTATACGGACTCCACTCAAGGTGGTTCTTCATCCCCAGGGAGAGTTTCGATGCGATCCACTACTCGGGGATGGCTTTCACCAAGATCCTGCTCATGCTCTTCTTTTTCATCCCTTATATCGTCATCCGTCTTCTCCTCAAAAAAAGAAGTGGGGAAGCGTGAATTCCTGTCCTCTACCCCGGGCTCCCGCGGCACCGTCTGCCAACGAATGATTGACACCGGCCTCTCCCATCCTTATATTCTGCCCTGAAACCTCTACCCGGGTTTATTTATGACCGCAAGACCCCGACCCGAAAAAAGCAGTCAGAAGAAAAGCGTTTCCCCTCGCGGGAAGGCTCCTCCGGATCCTGTCGTGTCGGACGGACGCTTCAAGCGCATCTTCGAGCGTTCGCCCATCATGGTCTACATGACGGACCTGCACGGTACATTTCTCGAGATCAACCAGGCCGGGGCGGCACTCCTCGGTTACGCATCCCGGGAGGAGGTGATCGGCAGGGTCTCGGCAAAAACCATTTACGAGGATCCGAGAGAGCGGTTCCGGTTCCGCGACATCATGTTCAGGGACGGTTCCGTCCAGGAATTCGCCACGCGCATCCGGCGGCCGAAGGGTGACGTGCGCGATATCGCCATCACATCGACGGTGAGACGCGACGCAAAGGGCCAGATTGCCGGATACGAAGGGTTCGTCATCGACGTCACGGACCGCAGGCAGGCCGAAGCGGCGCTGCGCGAATCCGAGGAAAAGTACCGGACGGTGGTCGAGAATTCCCTGGCGGGGATCTTCATTCACCAAAAAGGGATCATGCAGTACGTCAATCCCCGTCTCGTCGAAATGCTGGGTTACGATGGACCCCAGGAAATCATTGGCCAGCCCTTCTGGATGCTGGTCCACCCGGAGGATCGGGCGATCGTGAAGGACCGGGGACTGAGACGGGAAAAGGGTCAAGTCCATCCGGCCCGTTATGAATTCCGCCTGATCCGGAAGGACGGGAGCACCATCTGGGTGGACATGCAGGCGACACGGGCGACCTACCGGGGCGAGCCGGCCGTGGTCGGGAACTTCAACGACATCACGGCAAGCAGAAGAGCCGGGGAGGAGATACGACTTCTCTCCAGGCGCCTGATCGAAGCCACGGAACAGGAAAAGAAGCGCCTCGCGGCAGACCTCCACGACGAGTTCGGTCAGACCCTGACATCGATCCACTTCGGCCTGGAGGCCCTTCATGCGGAGGCGAAGGACATCCCGGGCCTCGACAGGAAGCAGATCGACCTGCTCATCCAGCAGGTCGAGGGCCTCGCCGACAGCATCCGGCGAACAACCGCCCGCCTGAGACCGGCCATCCTCGACCACCTCGGCCTTGTCCCGACGATGGAGTGGTACCTCCAGGATTTCGAAAGACGCTGCCCTGAGATCGACATCGAATTTCGAGTGGTCGGCCTCAAGAAACGCCTGGAGGCCGAAACGGAGGTCGTCCTGTACCGGATCTTTCAGGAGTGCCTCACGAACATCGCCAAGCATTCCGGCGCCACCCGCGTCGACGTCACGTTGACGCACAGCCACCCGCAGATCATTCTTCTCGTCGTCGACAACGGCATCGGGTACGAACAGGCCGAGAGCGGTCTACCGGCATGGAAAGGATCACAGGGGATCGGCCTTCTGAGCATCCGGGAACGGGTGGCGTCCCTCGGAGGCGTCATCGAGATGACGTCTGCTCCGGGACGGGGGACCCGAATGCGGATCGAGATCCCGGCGGGATAGAGGATGCAGGATGGGAAAAATCAGGGTCCTGATAGCCGACGATCACGCGATCGTCCGTGACGGTCTCCGTCAGCTCCTGAAGAGCCAGGCGGACATGGAGGTGGTCGGCGAGGCCGAAGACGGTCTCATAGCCCTCGAGAGGGTGAAGAAACTCCGACCCGATGTGGTCGTCATGGACATCGCCATGCCCCGACTGAGCGGGCTCGAGGCGATCGCACTCATCCGGGAAGCCGTCCCGGAGACGAAAATCGTCGTCCTTTCGATGCACGACAAGGAGACCTACGTCCAACAGGTCCTCGCGGCAGGGGCCATAGGATACGTCCTGAAGGCCTCGCCCAGTTCCGACATCCTCCAGGCGATCCGCTCCGCCCACCGCAACGACTACTTCCTGAGCTCAAAGCTCCACGCGGAAGTCATCGGAGCCTATCTCCGGAAGAGCACGGACAGCCATGCCCTCAAAGGATACGACCTCCTCACCGACAGGGAACAGCAGGTTTTCCGGCTGGTGGCCCAGGGGAGCTCCACGGCCGAGATCGCACGAATCCTCTGCGTGAGTCCCAAGACGGTGGAAAAGCACCGCGCAAGTGTCATGGCCAAACTCGGCATCCACGACCGGCTGGCTCTCCTCAAATACGCCATCAAGATCGGCGTGGTCGACCCCGAACTCTGGGAAGACTGACCGGCCTGGCGAAGATTCCTCTTCTTCCGATCTCCGCTCCAATCCAAAAATAGGGGTTCCCCCCCGGCCGAATGGGGGTGTTCCCCCATTGATCCTTTCTCCCCGATCCCTTATCCAACCCGACAGCGGAACAGCACGATTCGCAGTCCAAAGGAAAGGAGCATATTTTATGGACCCGACCACGCTCAGCATCATCGGCATCGTTCTATCCCTGGCCTTCATCGTGATCCTGGCGCTGAGGGGATGGCACATCATCATCATCGCCCCTCTGGCCGTCGTTCTTGTGGCCCTCTTCTCCGGTATGGATGTTCTGCAGACCCTCCTCGGTCCCTACATGAAGGGCTTCATCAATTACGCCGCCAAGTTTTACCTGATCTTTCTCACGGGTTCCCTCTTCGGCAAGTTCATGGAGGACAGCGGCGCCGCCCGATCCATCGCGGAGGGCATCCTGAAGCTCGTCGGCCGGAACAGCCCCCTCAATGTCATGATCGCCATCGGGGCCATCGGTGTCGCCCTGACCTACGGCGGCGTCAGCCTTTTCGTCGTCATCTTCGCCCTCCTCCCGATCGGTCGGCCCCTTTTCAAGGAAATGAACCTGCCCTGGCATCTCTTCATGATCCCCTTCGTCTTCGGCATCGGCTCGATCACGATGACGATGCTCCCGGGGTCTCCGCAGATCCTCAACATCATGCCCACGAAGTACATGAGCTCCACGACGCTGGCCGCCCCGGCAATCGGGATCATCGGCGCCCTGGTGATCATCATCTTCAACATCCTCTACGCAAATCACCAGATCAAGAAAGCCCAGAACCGCGGGGAGACCTACTCGGTCCCGACGGGCGTCGGAGTCGTGGGCGGCGACGCGCCCCCCACGGACAGCCTTCCGAACGTGTGGCTCAGCATCGTCCCCATGGCCGTGGTCATCGTCCTTCTGAACGCCTTCAAGCTCGACGCCGTATGGGCCCTGAGCGGCGGGGTCGGTGTCTGCATCCTCTTTTTCTGGAAAAAGTACAAGAACATCCTGGACACCATCAACAAGGGGGCCGTCAACACCGTCATCCCCATCGTCAACACCTGTGCGGACGTGGGCTACGGCATGGCCGTGGCGGCAACGGCGGGATTCAAGGTCATCTCCGGCTGGCTTCTGACCCTGCCGATGCACCCCATCATCTCCCTTTCCATCGCCACCAACATGATGGCGGGCATCACCGGTTCCGCCTCGGGCGGCCTGGGGATCATCCTGGAGACCCTGGCCCCGAAGTACCTGGCGTTGGGTCTCAATCCCGACCTCATCCACCGGATCGCGACCATGTCCGCCGGTTGTTTCGACGCCCTGCCCCACAACGGCGTGGTCATCACGACGCTGGCCGTGACGGGCCTCACCCATGTCAATGCCTACAAGCACATCTTCTGGGGGCACATCGTCGCAACGATCCTGGCCCTGCTCATCGTTATCCCGCTCGGGGTTATGATCTATTAGGGGGAAACCCTCAAGAAACAACGAAGGATGGTATGCCATGAAGACACCGGCAATCAAGAAAGCGGCCGTTCTCGGGGGAGGGGGAGTCATCGGCTCCGGATGGGCCACGAATTTCCTCTGGAAAGGACTTCCCACCTGCGTCTACGACATCAGCGAAGAGGCTCTGCAGAACGCCCGGAAGCGTATCCGTGGCAACCTCGAGTACCTGGTCAGTAGAAACGTCCTTCCAGCGGACCGAATGAATGTCGCGCTCGGACTGGCCCGATACACGACGAACCTCACCGAGGCCCTTCGGGACGTTCAATTCATCCAGGAGGCGGCCCTCGAAAAATACGAGGTCAAACAGGCCCTCCTGGCCGAGGTGGACCGGGTCGCTCCGGCGGAGGCCATTTTCGCCAGCAGCACTTCGGGGCTCCTCATCACGAAGATCGCCGGTGGATCGAAGTATCCCGAGCGCTGCATCGGCGCCCACCCATACAATCCTCCCTACATGATCCCGCTGGTGGAGATCGGCAAAGGAGAAAAGACCTCCGAAGAGACGGTGCGGAAGACGGTCGATTTCTACACATCCCTCGGCAAGGAACCCGTCGTCCTACAGAGGGAGGCACTGGGTTTCATCGCCAACCGGCTCCAGGTTGCCCTTTACCGGGAGGCGGTGGACCTCGTCATGAGAGGGGTCTGCACCGTAGAGGATGTGGACAAGGCCGTCACCTTCGGTCCGGGGCTTCGCTTCGGCCTCCTGGGTCCCAATCTGATCTTCCACCTCGGCGGCGGTCCTCACGGGATCAAGGGCCTTCTGCATCACATCGGCCCCTCCGTTGAGCTTTGGTGGGCCGACATGGCCGTCTGGAAGAGGTGGCCCGAAGGGTGGGCGGAAATGGCTCAGGAAGGCGTGCTGAAGGAAATGGCCAACCGTCCTGCATCCCAGGGCCGCACGCCGGAGGAGATCATCCGATGGCGGGATGACGGGTTGATCGAACTGCTGAAAATACATCAAAAACTTTGAGACGATGCGGGGCCGGCCCCCGCGTCGAAAGGAGAAAGGAGATGGACATCAGAAATATTGCCGTCATTGGTTTGGGAACCCTTGGGACGCAGATCGCCGTCCAGGCGGCTGCATACGGGTATAACGTCAAGGGCTATGACCAAGACCCGGAGATCTTTTCCAAGACCGTCACGAAGCTCAGGGGGATGATGGCCGTTTCACAGAAGGGCCCAACCATTCCGAAGGAAGAGTGGGTGAAAACGGCGGACAGGGTCAAACGGGTGAAGGACATCGCCGGGGCCGTCCAGGGGACCGACCTGGTGATCGAGGCCGTTCCAGAGGTGCTCGAATTGAAGCGTAAGGTTTTCGCCCAGCTCGACGAACTGGCGCCGGCGGAGACGATTCTGGCAACCAACAGCTCCTCCATTCCCATCTCCCGCATCGAGAGCGCGACGCGAAGACCGGAGCGATGCCTCAACCTCCACTTCTACCAGCCCGTCATGGGAATGATCATGGTCGACGTCATGGGGGGGACGAAGACATCCCCCGAGGTCATCGAGGCGGCCAAGCAGTTCATCCGCAAGATCGAGTGCATCCCCCTCACGGTGAAAAAAGAGATCCTCGGTTTCTGTTTCAACAGCGTCTGGCGCGCCGTCAAGAGACAGACCCTCTACATGTGGGGAAACGATTTCGTCGATTTCAGGGACATCGACCGGGCCTGGATCATTTTCACGGGTATGCCCTACGGCCCCTTCGCCCTGATGGACATGGTGGGACTCGACGTGGTCTATGACATCGAGATGTCTTACTACAACGATTCCAAAGATCCCAAAGACTTCCCCCCCCAGGCCCTGAAAGAGAAGATCGAGCGGAAAGAGCTGGGGGCGAAGACGGGCAGGGGATTCTACACCTACCCGAACCCCGAGTGGGCAAAACCCGATTTCCTGAAAGGGTAGAAAAAAGAAAGGAGTTCGTACCATGAAAGAAAAAGCCGTCATCACCGCCGCCATCACCGGCAGCATCCATACACCGACCATGTCGCCCTACCTGCCCGTCACGCCCAAGCAGATCGCCGACGAGGCGGTGAGGGCGTATGAAGCGGGGGCTGCCGTCTGTCACGTCCATGCTCGGAACCCCGAGACGGGGATGCCCGTCCCCGATCCGGGCCTGATCCAGCAGATCATCACCGACATCAAGAGCCGCTGCAATATCGTGGTGTGCATCACCACGGGGGGCGGTCTGGGCATGACCGTGGAGCAGCGGGTGGCGCCGGTGACGCTCTACAAACCCGAGCTGGCCTCCTTCAACGCGGGATCCATCAACTTCGCCCTCTTCCCCGTCATCCCGCGGTACCAGGAGTGGAAGTTCCCCTGGGAGAAGCAGTACCTGGCCATGAGCGAGGATTTCATCTTCCCGAACACCTTCAAGACGATGCGGGAGTACTGCAAACATTTCGCCGAGAACGGAACCAAGCCGGAGTTTGAGATCTACGATGCAGGCATGGTCAACAACGTGGCTTTTCTGATCCAGGCGGGTTACGTCAAGAAGCCCGTCTACATCCAATTCGTCATGGGTGTCCTTGGGGGCATCACGCCGAGTTCGGAGAACCTGCTTTTCCTGGTCGACTACGCCAGGAAGCTCATCGGCGATTTCGAGTTCTCCGTCTGTGTCGCCGGTCGCGCTCAGTTCCCCATCTGCACGCAGTCACTCCTCATCGGAGGGAATGTGCGGGTGGGCCTTGAGGACAACCTTTACCTGGACAAGGGCACGATGGCGAAGAGCAACGCCGAACAGGTAGCCAAGATCGCACGGATTGCAAGGGAACTGGGCATCGAACCGGCAACGCCTGACGAGGCAAGGCAGATCCTCGGTCTCAAGGGAATCGAGAAAGTCAATTTCTGAACGTTTTGCTACTACCTCCCCTCTTTTCTTGACACCCGCGGGGGTGCTGCGGTCCCCCGCGGGTGTTCTCTGATCTCCACCTCTCAATGCCGCAAGAACACCGATCAGAGATGCCGTCTGTTCCTCTCCGTGGTTCCGTGGTTCAAGCAGGGTCAGCGCGATGGCTTGAATGTCAAAATGTCAAGCCTGACCCGGGTGGGCTTGACATTGCATCCGTTTGTTCCCTATAAAGCCTGCAGGGCAGGTGAAAAATGGCCGGAAAGGATAGCAGGGCGTACCGGATCGGTTTGGCCCTCGGCAGCGGCTCCTCGCGCGGCTGGGCCCACATCGGCGTGATCCGGGCACTGTCTGAGGTCGGAATCGAGCCCGAGGTCATCTGCGGGTGTTCGATCGGCGCGCTCGTGGGGGCGTCTTACGCAACGGGGATGCTCGATCGCCTGGAGCAGTGGGTGACCTCCCTGACGAAGCTGGAATTCGCAAGATTCTTCGAGCTCAACCTGTCATTGACCGGCTTCATCGACACCGAGAGACTCCACTCGTTCCTCTCGGATTACGTATGCGGTGAAGACGACCGCATCGAAACGCTGGGGAAGATCTACGCTGCCGTCTCCACGGAGCTGGAGACGGGAAGAGAAATCTGGTTTACGCAGGGTCCCCTCATGGAAGCCGTCCGGGCTTCGATTTCGATCCCCGGCCTCTTCCCGCCTCTCTTCCACGAGGGGAAATGGCTGGTCGACGGGGGACTGGTGAATCCCGTCCCCGTGTCCCTCTGCCGCTCCCTGGGAGCGGACATCGTCATCGCCGTCAACCTCAACGGGGACATCGTGGGCAAGCGTCCGAAACGAAAAAAGGACGAGCCCGACGACAGTGACGGCATCCTGGACCGGCTCGCAAAATCCGTCAAGAGTTACTCCACCACGCTGTTTTCGGGCTCGAAGCCGGAGCATACCCCGCCCGCATTGATCGATGCGATCGCCCTCTCCCTGAACATCATGCAGGACAGGGTGACGCGCAGCCGGATGGCCGGCGATCCCCCGGACATCCACCTCACGCCGAAATTATCTCACATCGGACTTCTGGAGGCGTACCGCGGACAAGAAGCCATCCTCGAGGGGCGGGAATGCGTGAGACGGATGCTTCCGGAAATCCAATATGTCCTGGGGATGCCATCTCAGGCCGCGAAACCCCGACAGGAGAAGGACCGTTGATCCGATCCGGTTCATCTCGAACCCTTCCCTGAACGGCCCGCCGCGCTTCAACACCCCTGCCCTACCCGTCCATCCGGAGGACGTCCCCCGGCTTCCGAAGCGCGCGCGGCACGGATGGCCTCCCGGAACAAAATATGCAGGCATTTTCGGCAGAGGCAACCCTGAAAGGTCCTGCGGGCCCGGATCCTCATATGTTCTGAAATCATTACAGACTTTTCATCTTGCCTGGAACGTCCGATTGTGATAGGAGGGGCGTCACTGTGTGATGCTCCATGATGCACAAGATGAAAAACGCTGACCACCCTGCTCACACGACACGGCAGGCCCCCATAGATCAAAGGATTTCCCCCCACGGGAGCGCCCGCACACCGGCGGGGAACCGTCGGCTGCGGAAGGCCCTGACGGTTTCTCTCGCCTTCCTCTTCCTCCTCGTCACGGACGGCATCCCCCACACGGCCTGGGCCGGCAGGAATGCCTATCACCACATTGTCGTTCTGTCGGATCTCCACCTTCCCGGCAGGAACCTGGATGCGAAGGAGAGGGCCATCGACCACGTCAATTCCTGGCCCGATGTCCATTCCATCGTTCTCCTGGGGGACATCTGCGACCGGCGCGGAACGGAGGAGGAATACGCCTTCGCGAGGCAGTTTCTCTCCCGCCTCAGGAAACCCTTCTACCCCGTCACGGGAAACCATGATTTCCTCTACGAACAGGACTCCTTTGTCCAGGGAAACCGAAAGGGGTTCCCGGAGGAGCGGGCAGCGAAACTCAGGCGATTCCAGGAAACCTTCGGCCTGAAAGAACTCTATTACAGCAAGAAGCTCCCGCACTATCTGCTTGTGTTTCTGTCCATAGACAGCCTTTATTCCAACTATCACGCCGAGATCTCACAGAAACAGCTTGATTGGTTCGCGGCCGAGCTGAACCGCAACAAGGCGGTGCCGACCATCGTTTTCTATCACGCGCCCCTGAAGGGAACCCTGAAGGGCAGCAACATCGTGGGACTCTTGAACCATTTTTTCGCCGCCCAGCCGGCCGAGTCCATCCGGAAGATCCTGCTGGACAATCCCCAGGTCTTTCTCTGGGTATCAGGGCACACCCACACGGCACCCGAGAACATCAACTACGTCAACAACGTCAACCTCTACGAGGGCCGGGTTCTGAACATCCACAATGCCGACATGGACGGCCGAAGCTTCATCTCCCACGCGGGCCTCGGGGTCGGCATGCACGACAACATCTGGACCAACTCCCTCTTCCTCTATTCCGACAGGGTCGTGATCAAAACCTACGACCAGAAAAAAGGCTACTGGCTGGAGGAAAAAACGAGGGTGATCCACCCGCCCGTTCTGAAGAAAACGGAACCGAAACCAGCGAAAGGCCTCTCTGCCGCCCACCCGAATTGAGCGCTTCCTGAACCCCGCCGGAAGCCCCGGATCATCGAACCGGTCCACACCGACAGCGAAAGGCGTATACCGGGTGCAATCAAGGCCAAAATCTGGTACATATCGAGGCGCGCAATCACGGGTGTCCGCGACTGCGGCGCGGGGGCAGAGGCCGCCCGGAAAGAGCCCCTGCCCCCGGATCCGCCGCTGACGGTCCCAGAAAGACAAAACCCAAGACCGGCTTTGGAGGGAGATATGAAAATCACGAACCTCGATCAGATGGAGAAAAGCAAGATGACGATGGAAGGCGCGAAGGACACCTGGAAGCAGGTTCCCATCTCGAAAGCGGACGGCTCCCCGACCTTTTCCTTCCGTGTATTCACGATCATGCCCGGGGGCCACACGCCCTACCACACGCATGTCTCGGAACACGTCAACTACATCATCGAGGGCGAGGGTACCCTCGTCGACGACAAAGGGAGGGAGCATCCCGTGAAAAAGGGGGACTTCGCCCTGGTGCTGCCGAACGAGAAACACCAGTACCGGAACACGTCATCACAGCATCCCATGGTGATGATCTGCGCCGTTCCAAAGGAATACGAGTAACGGGTCGCTGCCGTTCCGGCAGGCCGTCGCCGGAAAAGGAGGAAACATGGGGTTCAAATCCTATCGTGAAGCGGAGCCGGTTACGATGCTTCCGGGCATCGTCCGGAAAACCCTCGTCGAGGGGGGAAAAATGATGATCTGCGAGTTCACACTGGAGGCGGGCTCGGAGATCCCCTCGCACAGCCACATCCATGAGCAGGTGGGCTATGTCCTCGCCGGGCGTCTGCGACTGACCATTGACGGGGAAAGCCGCCTGCTCGAGCCGGGCGACAGCTACGCCGTCCTCCCGCATGTGAGGCACCACGCGCAAATTCTCGAGCGGGCCATCGTCATTGACACATTCTGCCCGCCTCGCGAAGACTACCGGTGACAGGCGAGGACGACTGCCGCCGTCGCTTTCGGCCGAAGGACGGCATACGATCTGTTGGGTGCCGATCGCTTGGAAACGCGCGAGACGCCCCGCCTCACCGAAAGGATCGAGCGTGCCTCCCGGGGAGCCTGAAGCGTTTCGCCGACCCGGGGGCATCGAAGAAGAGCCGCCCCAGGAGATCGACGTCCCCCGGGCGGGACATCATCGTCGATCCCAGGGCGGAAAAGAGAAGACTTTCGCCGTCCATCCTGTGCCCCCCGAAAAAGCGGCGGCAACCCCCGTGACCGATGACCCGCCCGGGGGCTCAGACACCTCTCCCCCGCCGACTTCTACAAGTCTCCTGTCTGTATTCCCCCCGGATGTCGAAGCCCTTTCGACGACCCCCTGCAGAGCGGAACCGCCGGCAAAAAACGATCAGGACCCCGAGCAAGCAATTCGCAAAGAGCCCTTTGACACCCGAACCCCGGCCGTCGTTCATCGAATCGGACAACCTTGATACCCTTCCGATGACCATCCAAAACGGCCCTGTTGCACCCAGGCGATCGGCTGCGGAGGATCGGAGTTCTTGATTGACATCCAAGATGCTTTTATGAATATTGATGACATGGAAACGACCGGGCGGACGGAACGGGGCGCAGGCCCCATGAAATACACGATCTTTGACGTACCCGTGTTGAGAGGGGTTCTGCGGGCGCTTTCGGTCCTCTATTTGAAGATGATCGGATGGCGAAGAGAGGGGGCTTTACCGGACATCCCGAAGTATGTCATCGTCGTCGCGCCGCACACCTCGAACTGGGATTTTCCCATCGGGCTGGCTTTCGCCTTTGCGCTGCGGCTCAAAGGATACTGGCTCGGCAAGGACAGCCTCTTCCGGTGGCCGTTCCGGGGGTTCTTCCGCTGGCTCGGGGGCATTCCCATCGACCGTTCCAGGTCGACCGACGTCGTCGCGCAGATGGTCCGGATCTTCAGGGAACGGACAAAGCTGATCATGGTCCTGGCCCCCGAGGGGACACGAAAGAAGGTCCCGTACTGGAAGAGCGGATTCTATCACATCGCAAGGGGAGCCGATGTCCCGATCGTGCTCGGGTTCCTGGACTATCTGCGCAAGGCGGGGGGCATAGGCCCCGTGTTCAAACCGACGGGTGACACCGAAGCCGACATGGAGTACATCCGGGCCTTCTACAAAACGGTCCAGGGGAAATACCCTGAAAAGCAATGTATTCCGGCCTTCATGCCGGGGAGCCGGTGAAGCCGAACGAGCCGGTTCCTTCGTAGAGAGGATGCGGGGAGAGACGCCATGAAATGGAGAGACGGCAGAAGAAGCGACAACGTCGAAGACCGGCGGGGCATGACGGTCTCCCGGGGTTTCGTGGGCGGGGGGATCGGGACCATCCTCCTCGTGCTCATCGCCCTCTATTTCGGTGTGGACCCCGGCATCATCCTGAACCAGATGCCGACGACGGGGGGCCCGCCATCGGTTGAGCAATCCGCAGGCAAGCCGTCGGGGCAGGACGAGCTTGCCGACTTCGTCTCCGTCGTCCTTGCCGACACCGAGGACACCTGGCGCGAACTCTTCCGACGGGGAGGAGGAACATACCGGGAGCCCAAGCTGGTCCTCTTCTCCGGCGCCGTCCAGTCGGCCTGCGGGTTTGCACAGGCCGCCATGGGCCCCTTCTACTGCCCGCTGGACCAAAAGGTCTACATCGACCTGATCTTCTACCGCGACCTCAAGGAGCGCTTCAAGGTGTCGGGGGATTTCGCCCAGGCCTATGTCATCGCCCATGAAGTCGGGCATCACGTGCAGAACCAGCTCGGGATCATGCAGAAGGTCCAGGAGATGCGGAGCAGGCTCGACGAGCGCCGGGCGAACGAACTGTCCGTCCGGACGGAACTCCAGGCGGACTGCTTCGCCGGCCTCTGGGCCCATCACGCACACAGGACCCGGCAGATCCTCGAGGCCGGTGATGTCGAGGAGGCCCTGAACGCGGCAAGCGCGATCGGAGACGACCGGATCCAGAAGCAGACCCGGGGTCACGTCGTGCCCGACTCGTTCACCCACGGCAGTTCGGAGCAGCGGGTCCGATGGTTCAAACGGGGACTCGAGACCGGGGAGCTTTCGCAATGCAACACCTACGGCGCGCGGTACCTGTAGATCCGCCGCGCCGCCCTGGGGGGAATCGGGGAGAAGAAGCCATGAAGACAGCCCTTCTGATCGTCGACATGCAGAAGGATTACTTCCCCGGTGGGAAAATGGAACTCGAGGGGGCCGGAGAGGCGAGCCTGAAGGCGAAGGAGATCCTCGATATATTCCGGACGGAAAAACTGCCGATCGTCTTCATCCAGCACATCTCCGTGCAGAAGGGCGCCGCCTTCTTCCTCCCCGACACGGAAGGGGTCCTCATCCACGAGAACGTCCGCCCTCTACCGGGTGAAACCGTCATCGTCAAACATTACCCGAACAGTTTCCGTGAAACGGGGCTTCTCGATCACCTGGAGAAGGGGAAGGTCGGAAGGCTCATCGTCTGCGGCATGATGACGAGCATGTGCATCGACGCGACCGTGCGAGCGGCCTTCGATCACGGCTTCCGGTGCGTCGTCCTTCACGACGCCTGCGCCACCATGCCGCTTGAATTCCATGGCAGCTCCATCCCCGCGAATCACGTTCACGGGGCGTTTCTCGCCGCCCTCGGAATGGTCTACGCCAGAGTGACGAGCACGAGGGATGCCATCGAAAAAAGGATGTACCAGCCTTCCTGAAAGGGGAAACGGTCACAGATGGCTGGCAAGCCCTCCATCATCATATCCCGCACCGACCTGGAGCGGATCGAAAGCGTGCTGCAATCTTCGTCTTCGAAGCGTCTTCCGGCGTGTGCACAGCTCCGGGAAGAACTGGACCGCGCCATGATCGTGGAGCCGGAAGAGAT
>FWPV01005789.1_pt1 | contig 24345 bp, 20 predicted proteins | sample 2228371 | NCBI WGS metagenome assembly FWPV01 (sample SAMEA103939776, study PRJEB20133) | metagenome | reverse complement strand
CACGGCTTTTCTTGATGTTTTCAGCTATTTTGTTTAATGCCCATTCCCATGAAACCTCTTTCCATCTGTCACTGTAGGGTGCACGATAACGGACTTTTTTCAGACGATTTTCATTAACTGCAATTTGATAGGAAGCAGCACCTTTTGCGCATAATGCACCTTCGCTGATGGGATGATCTGGATCTCCCTCCGTATTGATCACTTTTCCTTTTGCATCCGTTGAGACAAGAATTCCACATCCGACTGAACAATAACAACAGATAGTTGGTGTCTCTTTGGCGCCCTTAATGCGTAATTCTCTCCGGAGTTCAGCAGCATAAATTTGAGAAGGTGTTAGATCAAATCCAAGTTGGCTTAGAGTGATACCTGCTGCAGCCACTCCAGAATACTTTAAAAAATCTCTTCTGGTGATTACACTCATAAATCCTCCTTTCTTTTAGGGGTTAAAAAAAGTTTGATAAAGAAACATTAAGGTATGATTTTTAAAAAAGTTATGGTTAGCAATTTCCATTTTATTTTTATTAATCTATTAGGAATATTTAAGTATAACATATTAAATAAAATTACAGTTGTCAAGACAAATATTTTAATATTTCTTAAAATTATGATATGATTTTTTATCATGTCAGAGATGCGATTAAATCTTATCACACGAGAATGGGTCATTATCTCAACAGAAAGGATAAGAAAACCAGAGGATTTCAGACAAAAAAGAGATAAAAAAATTTTACCAGAATTTGTTGAAACCTGTCCTTTCTGCCCTGGAAATGAGCAGAAGACTCCTCCTGAAATTATGAGAATTTCATATAACAACAAATGGCTTATTAGAGTTATACCGAATAAGTTTGCAGCACTTTCTTATGAAGGTGAAAAAATCAGAAAGAATGAAGGAATTAAGCATTTTGTCGCAGGCGTAGGCAGGCACGAGGTTATCATAGAAACACCATTACACAATATGATAACCGCACTTCTGCCTGTAGGAGAATTATCAAATGTACTGCGAGTTTATAAAGAAAGATTTATTGATTTATGTTCTAATCCTTTGATTGAACATGTAATTATATTCAAAAATCAGGGAATAGCATCAGGAACTTCTTTAGTACATCCTCACTCTCAGATTATAGGTACACCTGTTACACCACTTCAGGTCAGGGATAGAATATCCGAGGCAAGGAGACATTTTGATCTTACAGGTGAATGCCTTATGTGTGCCACAATAAAAGATGAGTTGAATGACGGGAGGAGAATTATTCTTGATTCACACCATTTTGTTTCATTTATTCCCTATGCAGCTTTATCTCCCTTTCATATGTGGATATTCCCAAAAAGACATCAGTCTGCATTTGGACATCTCAGTGAAGAAGAAATAACTGATTTGGCATATAACCTGAAAACTGTGCTTTCCAAATTGTATTTTGGATTAAACAATCCAGATTACAACTATGTTATACGAACTGAAAGTTTGAAAAATTCAGTAACTGATTATTTTCACTGGTATATCAGTATTGTGCCGCGACTTGCGCAGGCATCAGGTTTTGAGCTTGGCTCGGGTATGTACTATAATGCGACTCTTCCAGAAGAAGTTGCTGAATTTCTCAGGAAAGTGAAAGTATGAGGTTTAAGGGATATTAAGAGAGTCGAGTATTTTGAACAGAGTCATAATTGCAGGGGATCCTTGTGGAAGCAAAAAGACCGGTTTCCCCTGCAGGTCGTAATTAAAAATTGTTTCATCATTCGGCATAAGCCCTGCGATTTCCAATCCGAGACCTTCTGCAGTTTTTTTCAATTCTACTCCTTCTTCTTCAGATACTCTATTAATTATTAACACACGCCTTTGAATATCAAGCTGTAATTCATCAATAAGAGAATTAATCCTCTTTGCAGTGTGAATACCCCGCAAGGAGGGATCGCTCACTATGATTAATAAATTAACCTTTTGTGTTGTTCTCCTGCTGAGATGTTCCATGCCTGCTTCGTTATCAATAATGACATATGGATATGTTTCTGAAAGCTTATCTGTGTATTTCCTGATGATATTATTTGCTGCACAATAACATCCAGGACCTTCAGGTCTTCCCATTACTATCAAATCAAAACCTTTTGCTTCTGTAATAGACTGATGTATCTGATAGTCAAAAAGCTGTTCTAAAGACATACCTCCTGGCCTTAATGAACCACTTCTAATAACCTGAAGGGACTCTTCACGTAATTTACCTATAGTTGTCTGAACCTCAATGCCAAGAGCTTCATTCAGACAACTATTAGAATCTGCATCAACGGCAAGTACAGGCATTTTCTTTTTTTCGATAATATACCTGATAAAGAGGCTTGCAATTGTTGTCTTACCTGTACCACCTTTCCCAGCTACTGCAATAGTAAATGCCATAATTTTATTATACATAAGTTGCAATTTTTCATATAATCAAAGAAAATATAGTTATGCTAAATTACTTTTATATTAATAAAAAATATCTATTACTTATCGCCATCATCTTCATTTTTTTAGTATTAAATTCCTCCTCAGGTTTTACAGATGAAAGAAAAATTACTCCTAAATATGTAGGTTCAGATGCTTGCAAAGCATGTCATGTTAAAGAATACGAAAATTTTATTACTTATGCTAAAAAGGCAACATCTTACAGGAGTATAGAAAGATTGCAAGATAAATTGTCTCAAGAGGAACTGACGGGTTGTTATTTCTGTCATACTACTGGATATGGTAAACCGGGGGGCTTTATAAGTATTGAAAAGACACCACATCTTAAAAATGCAGGCTGTGAGGTATGCCATGGACCAGGAGAATTCCACATTAAAACACAAAACCCTAAATATATAAAAAGTAATTTAACAGTCAAAGATTGTGAAGCATGTCATACAGAGGAAAGAGTTAAAGCTTTTAGATACAAACCATTGATTCATGGTGGGGCACATTAAAAATTTATATCTTTAAAAGATCCTTAAAATAATATGTTTAATTTTATAAATAAATCACTGGCTAATAAAATAACATTTACAGTAGTAGTCGTAATAGTTTCTTTAATATTGGTCGAAATATATATGAGAATATATTTTGGAACAAAAGACAGAATAGAACTAATGACTATGCTTGCAAAAGAGACAGCTGTATCAACATATGCAGGAATTAAACATCCTATGAGGCTTGGAGATAAAGAAGGGGTCAAGAGAACTTTGTCAGATATAAAAGAGCGTACTGAAGAAATTAATGTGTTTATATGTGATTACAATCAGAATATTAGCTATTCTACCAATGAAGATATGGTAACAAAAAGGGTAGAAGATGCTATTGAAAACAGGGTTATCCTCGCTAATTTGAAAGAGATATTAGAAATAGGGATTGAAAGTATGAAATCATTTGAGGATAAAGAAATATTAGGGGGAAAATATCTTGTTACTATATTCCCTATTTTGAATCACAAGGATTGCTTTCATTGTCACGGTTCTTCAAGAAAGGTTATAGGTGGTATGATTGTAAGAGTTAATGCCGAAAAAGTCTATGCTACTGTCACTGCTCAAAGAAACAGGACGATTTTAATTACTTCTTTTGGTTTAATTATTGCGATTATCTTGATTTATCTTATGTTAAATAAACTTGTAAGACGACCTGTTGAGAATTTAGCGGAAAAAGCAAAGAAATTTGCAGAAGGTGATATGGCAGTATCAGTAGAAGTAAAGACAGAGGATGAGATTGGAGTGCTCGGTAAAACCTTCAACTATATGGTTGATAGTGTCTCATCAACAAACAGAAAACTTGAAGAAGAAATTAAAAGGAAGACGGATCTGTTAAATGAGAGAACAAGGCTGTTAACTCTACTTGAGACTGCCAATAAGGAATTAAGAGAGCTTGACAAGCTGAAATCCACTTTTTTAGCTAATATGTCACATGAACTCAGAACTCCAATGAACGCCATAATAGGTTATACAGATCTTTTACTTGATAGAGTCGATGGTCCTATTAATGAAGAACAAGAGAAAAGCCTTAAAAAGGTTATAGCAAATGCAAGGCATCTTTTACAGTTAATAAATGACGTCCTTGATATATCAAAGATAGAGTCAGGCAAAATGAAATTATCTCCAAAAGAGATAGACATAAAATGGCTGATCGAATCTGTACTTCCTACATTCGAACCTCTTATACAGCAGAAGAATCTTTCTCTTTCCATAAATATACCCGAAACTATGCCTCTGATTTATGGAGATGAGGATAAGATAAAACAGATACTTATAAATCTCCTTTCCAATGCGATTAAGTTTACGCATAAAGGTGGAATTAATATAAATGCAAAAATTTCGGAGCGAGGAGTTAAAGCCGGAGCAGAACCACTATTTGCTGAGATATGTATAGAAGATACAGGAATTGGAATAAAAGAAGAAGACATAGGCAAGATTTTTGATAAATTTGTTCAGGTTGACCTTACCACTGTAAGGCAATATGAAGGTACAGGTCTTGGACTGAGTATAGCGAGAGGTTTAGTTTCATTACATAAAGGTATGATCTGGGCAACAAGCAAGATAGGCGAGGGTAGTAAATTCTGTTTTACCATACCTATAAAAAAGGAGGTTCTTGAAAAACCTGCTGAGCCTATAATTGAGGAAAAGATGGCAGAAGCTCTCGCAGATTATTTTGGAGTTCCTGTTGAGAAGTTTTTAAAAGAACCTGAATATGCTGGAAAAAAGTTAAGATGTTGGGAATATGTGCGATGTGGTCAGCCAAGTTGTCCAGCATATGGCAGTAAAGAAGGGAGATGCTGGCTGATTTTTGGAACACATTGTGCTGGCATGAAGATAGCTTCATATCCTGAAAAGGTTGATTTTTGTAAAGGTTGTGAGCTTATAAAGAATCTTGTGGTTTGCCCAGAATCAGAATATGCCATTGCAGAAATTGGAATTCCAGAAAAATTTCATGAAAAAAAGACGATATTAGCTGTAGATGATAATCCGGAAGCAATAGATATTATCAGAAAATATTTAGGAGATGAGTATAATGTGGTGGGGGTCCTGCGTGGAGAAGACGCTTTACAGAAGGCAAAGGAAATTAGGCCACTCGCTATAACATTAGATATCATGATGCCCAAAAAGGATGGATGGCAGGTTCTACGTGAGCTGAAAAGCACACAGGAGACTCAAGATATCCCGGTGATTGTCCTTACTATAGTGGATGATAGGAAGCTTGGTTTTAGTCTTGGTGCTGCAGAATACATTGTCAAGCCAGTCGAGAAACAGATTCTTTTAAGAAAAATTAAAAACCTTGAGAGAACAGGAAAGATAAAACGTGTTTTGTTATTAGATAGTGATCAGGAAACAGTAAGATTAATTGCAAGTCTTTTGAAAGAGGCAAATTACCAGGTTTCAAATACATATAACAGTAATGATGCTATAAACTCTCTCAGGGACTTCACGCCAGATCTTGTAGTGCTCAACCCAACGTCTCCTGAAATAGGATTTGATGTTATCGAATATTTAAAGAAAGAAGAAAATCTCAAAAATATACCTGTGATCATACTTACTAATAAGGACCTTACAGAAGAACAGATAGATGAGCTCAATGGTAGAATACAGGGAATCTTAAACAAAGGAATTCTTACAAAAGAAGATCTTTTAATTGAACTAAAGGAAACCATCAATAAGATTGAAAAATTGCAATGAGTATTTTAAATAACTTTGTTATGAATGAATTTATTATTACCAAATCCAGCGATAAGCATTGTCATTGCGACCCCGCACTTGATTCGGAGGAAGCAAGCTCATCTTCCTGTATGAGATTGCCACATACCCCATCCCGAAGGCTTTCTCGGGATCGGGGCACATGGCAATGACACGTGTATCAAACATCTGAGATATTTATCGCTGGATTTGGTATTAGGAGATATACGTTTCCAAAGTTTAATTAAATATATATAATATGGACTGTAACCATTTAGAGAAGATATAATGGATGAAAATTTGCAGAGAATTCCTCGTAAGATACTAATAGTAGAAGATAATCTGGACAGCCGAGAACTGGTTGTAAAGATACTTAAAAACAAAGGATATCAAACTATTGAGGCTGCGGATGGTGAAGAAGCATTAGAGAAAGCAGTATCAGAAAAACCACATCTGATACTTATGGATATCTCTATACCCAAAATAGATGGTTATGAAGTAACTAAAAGATTGAAGGATATGGAGGAGTTTAAAAACATACCTATTGTTGCATTAACAGCTCATGCTATGAAAGGAGATAGAGAAAAATTTATCTCTACAGGATTCGAAGGCTATATTTCAAAACCTATCAATGTGCATGAATTTCCTGAACAGGTGAAGGCATATCTCAGAGGAAAATGGGAGAGTATATTAAGTAGTGAGGAAGAATAAAATATTGATCGTTGATGATGCTATTGATACTGTTGAGCTATTGAAAAAAAGGTTCAATTCTGAAGGATATGAAACTGCTGTAGCATACAACGGAGAAGAAGGTTTGCAAAAGGTAAAAGAATATAATCCTGATTTAATCGTTCTTGATGTCATGATGCCAAAGATCGATGGATATGAAGTCTGTCGCAGACTTAAATCTGATGAAAAGACAAAATATATTCCTATTCTTATGCTAACGGCAAAGGGAGAGGTAGAAAATAAAGTTAAAGGGTTGGATATTGGGGCAGATGATTATTTAGCCAAACCTTTTGATTACAAGGAGCTTTCTGCGAGGATCAGGTCATTGCTTTCCATTAAGGCATCCCATGAGAAATTGGTAGTAGAAGAAAAAAAAGGTGCTCTTGAACAGATGATGGATCAGGTTGCTCACGAAATAAGAAATCCACTTACTTCGATAGGTGGTTTTGCGAGAAAGGTTTATGGAAAACTTCCTGATGGTGACCCGAATAAGAAGTATCTTGAAATGATCATAGAAGATGTGGGTGTGCTGGAAAATATGATTAAACAACTAATCGAGCTAAAATCTTTGTCTATTTCTATGAAACAGGAATCAAATATCAAAGATATCCTTCAGGAAGCATTAAAAGTTTTTGAGAGTGATTTTCAGCAAAAAGCAATAACAGTAAAGACAGATATTCGTGATGATATCCCACCCATTATAGCTGATAGAAAGCTCTTAAAAAGGGCTTTCTGCAATATAATAAAAAATTCCATTGAGGCCATGGAAAAAGAACCGAGGGAATTAAAGATTGCGAGTAGAGTTAATGAAGAAAAAGTAGAAGTGATTATTTCAGATACAGGCAAAGGTATTCCTAAAGATAAAATCAAAAATATCTTTGATCCATTAGTTACCTCAAAGGTTTATGGACCTGGTCTTGGGCTCACATTTGCTCTTAAAATTATCCAGGAACACAAAGGCACATTATCAGTAAGTAGTGAAGAGGATAAAGGAACGACTATTTCAATAACTTTTCCAGTAATTAACCCGAAAGATGCAATTGAATGATGTTAAAATTTTTTTTGCTTTAATGTTCTTAACCTTGCAATTTCTTCCTGATAACCATAAATATGGGCTCCTGCGCTATAAGCATATATAGGGCCGTTATCGAGGTTAGCCTCAGAAGCTATATACTGTTTTAAAAGTTCGATTCCTCCGAGATTTGTAGGAAAGCCTGCCCATAGATCCCATGATCTAAAATATGCACTTACAGTGAGTAATTGACAACTTTCCGATGGTAAAACTTTAAAATCCAGAAGCCTTAAACAAGGAGGGTCGAGCTTACCGTCTTTTCCATAACAGATATCGAGGTCTTCGGGTGTTGCAATTTCGATCACAGCCTGATTTGTAAGGGGTGTTTCTCTCAAGATTTGTATTATCCGTTCAAGCTGAGTACCACCATTAGGCATTTTATGCTGTATTCTGCTCGCATATGTATATGTTTCATTCTCTGCAAGCTCTGGATTCATAAGGTAATTGACAAAATAATCTTCGATATACTCCCGTGTTGTTGGAGCTGGTATGCCTGAATTAGGTGGCATAACTGGTATCATATCATCCGAGGGATGTTCAATAAATACTGCAATGCCAGGATACTGAAGTCTATACTGCTCTTTTTCGAAGGAGCCTTTCTGAATCTGTTGAGAATAAGCTTTATCAAATAGATTATATATAATCTGAAACCAGGCATCCGCAATTGTTTTTGCTATCAAGCAAAACGGGTACAAGTTTGCCTCCTTTCCATAAATAGTTTATCATATGGATGTTCAAAATATTATGTTACAAGTAGAAATTTAAGATTTTAGTTAATTTTTTCGGTTTACAAAATTGATATAAATCTGTAACATTAAATACACTGAAGTTATAATAACAGGGAGGTGAGAAGTAGATTTATAATTTATCGATTTATAATTTTTCCATTTACTATATTTCAATAAGGGGGTGAAAACCATGAAAGTAGCTGATATAATGACTAAAGAAGTTCGCACGATAGAACCTGACAAGACATTAAAGGAATGTGTATTAACTATGAATAAGTATCGTGCAAACGGTCTTGTTGTAGTAAAGAATGAAAAAGTTGTAGGAGTTATCACAAAGGCTGATATTTTTAAAGCAATACTTCCACGATATCCGGATATTATTGATGAGGAAAGATACATGACAGATCTTGAGTATATTGAAGAGCGTGCACATATGCTATATGAAATGAAAGTAAGCGATATAATGGGAGCACCACCCATTACAGTTAGCAGTGATACCCCTGTAGTAAAAGCCGGCTCAACTATGTTATTACGTAGAATAAAGCAGGTGCCAGTAGTGGATAAAAACAAGCTGGTCGGCATAATTACTCTTACAGATATTATTAATTCTCTTCTCAAAAAGATAAAATAGTCTGAATGAAGTAAATATATAATTTTAGAGGACAGGCATTTACAAATTCTGAGGATTAAAAGACCTGTCCTCTTATTTTTTTAAGATTTCCTTTCGAAAAGCATCCCTGAAATCAGTACAAACAATACAGAGGTAGTCGAGATCACTAATATAGCGGTAATTAAAGAAAAATCAGGACTCATTATGCCACTTTCATGTGGGAAAATAGCATGCTTTAAGGCATCAATCCCGTAAGTTAAAGGATTCAATTTTGCAGCAACCTTTAGTATATCAGGTAAAAGTTTTACAGGATACATAGCACCTGAAAGAAAGAACATCGGCATGATGATGAAATTCATAATTACACTGAAACTTTCGTAACTTTCATAGAATGTTGCAAGGAGTATTCCGAAAGCTGATATACAGAATGACAGGGATGCACATATAAAGATGACCGTCATAATTTGCAAAATCCCAAGTTTGAACCCTAAAAATGGGAATAGAGCAAGTATCATAATCGCCTGAATAGTTGAAACAATCGTCCCACTTAAAGCCTTTCCAATAACAATAGACAATCTCGAAACAGGTGCAACCAGGATTTCCTTCATAAATCCGAATTCTTTGTCCCATATTATTGAAATAGAAGATAACATTGAACTGAATAAGATTGTCATGCCTATTATTCCAGGAAATATAAATTGTGAATAAGGTATTCCCGTATCTCTTGGAACAAGTCGTGATATGCCTGCACCAACAATAAACAACCATAGTAGAGGTCTTGCTATCGCAGAGAATAGACGACTTTTTTCCCTTACGAACTTTTTAAGTTCTCTTGAGACTATAACGTAAATAGCATTAATTTCCATTTATCTTTTAGTGTCTTCTCCTGTATGAACGTATAGATTCTTTTATAGAATCTTCCCCTGATATTTCTTCCTCTCTTATTGTTTTACCTGTTAATTTAAGAAAGACATCATTTAAAGTTGGCCTCTGAATCCTTACCGATAAAACTTTGTCACTAAGTGCCCTAATCATATCAGGTATGCAAGTATCCCCTATTGGGCATGTCATAAACAATTCATCCTGTTTTTCTGATACATGAAGTCCAAATAAATTCTTTATTTCCTGTTTTGCGTTTAGATTATCAGTTGTTTTTATATAGACAATATCTCCGCCAAGCATCTGTTTTAATTCTTCAGGGCTTCCGGTTGAAATTATTTTACCGTGATCAATTATCGCAATTATGTCACAAACCTCTGCTTCTTCCATATAATGTGTAGTCATAAATATTGTCACTTGATACTTTTTCGGAAGTTCTGTTATAAATTCCCAGAGATTTGTTCTACTCTGTGGATCGAGACCAAGTGTTGGTTCATCAAGGAACAGAACCCTTGGTTTATGAATAAGCCCGCGTGCCACCTCAAGTCTGCGTTTCATCCCTCCTGAGAATTTTTTAACAAGGTCATCCTTGCGGTCATATAAATCAACAAATTTCAGCGCTTCATTAACCCGCTCTTTCATTTCTATTTTTGGAATATCATATAAATAAGCATGAAAAATTAAATTTTCATAGGCTGTTAGGTCTTTGTCGAGAGTTGTATCCTGAAAGACTATGCCAATGGCTTTTCTTACCTTTGAAGGCTCTCTCATGCAGTCATGACCAGCGATGAATGCCCTACCAGATGTTTGGCTTAGAAGTGTGCAAAGGATGTTTATGGTGGTAGTTTTCCCGGCACCATTAGGTCCGAGAAAACCAAATATTGAGCCTTCTTTAACTTCGAAGGTTACATCATTAACAGCTGTTATATTTCCGAATCTTTTTATTAAGTTTTCTACTTTGATTATAGTCATTTTTAATAGTTTATCATGTATTTCTTTAAGTTTAGAAAAATTTAACAAATATTCTCAATTTCATAAAAAGTTAAGATATCATTATGCAACTAATCAAATTTACTAAAAATATTAAATTTAAATATCTATTTGTTATATAAGGAAAAAATTTAAATAATTATTCTTTTGATAGATGATAAAGTCCTTAAATCTACCTGGCATTGCAATTGCTTAATATTGAACTTTATTAAATTTGAGAATAAAACATTTATAAAATAAAGGCTTAAAATTAATGAATTTCCCATCTATTTTATCAGTTATTTTAATAATAACTAATTTATTTCTATTTATTGGGTTAATTTTATTACTTAATTATTTAATATCACTAAAACGTTCAAGATTGTTTAGTGATCAACAAAAGCAGCAGTATAAATTGATGCTTAATTCTGCAGGTGAAGGAATAATCTGTTTAGACATCGAAGGTAGAAATACTTTTGTCAATCCATCTGCAGCGAAAATGTTAGGTTATGAAGTCCATGAGATTTTGGGTCAGCCGGGTCATCAAATGTTTCACCATACCAAACCTGACGGTAGCTATTATTCAGAAGCAGAATGTCCAATTTATGCTTCATATAAGGATGGCAAAATTCATAATGTTACAGATGAAGTCTTTTGGAAGAAAGATGGAACAAATTTTTATGTCGAATATACAAGTACACCTATTTTAGAAGATGGCAGACTCACAGGAGCTGTTGTGACATTTAAAGATATTACTGACCGCAAAAAGATGGAAGATGCTCTTATAGAATCAGAGAAAAAATTCAGAACACTCTTTGAAAGTGCAGGCGATGTAATCTGTATCCATGACTTAAAAGGTAGATTTTTCGAGGTAAATAGAACAGCATGTGAACGATTTGGATATACCAGAGAAGAATTACTTAGTATGACAATTTTGAATCTTGAATCACCTGAAAATTCAATATACATGCATTCCAGAATTGAAGAATTAAAGAAAAAGAAATATTCAATTTTTGAGACAACTTATGTAACTAAAGAGGGCGGACATATTCTTACAGAAGTAACCAGTGGTTTAATAGAATTTATGGGCGAACCTGCTGTATTAAGCATAGTAAGGGATATAACTGAGAGAAAGAAACGTGGAATTGAATTGGAAGCTATTGTGAAAGTTGCTACAGCATTAAGGAGGACTCAAACACGGGCTGAAATGCTCCCTGTTTTACTCGATCAGTTACTTATTCTTTTGGATGTATCGGGAGCTTCATTGGCAATCTCAGATTCAGTCACTGGTGAAATCGTTTTTGAGATTGCAAGAGGTGAGTGGACAAAATGGACAGGACTACGTCTTCCCGCAAGTGAAGGTGTAAGTGGATATGTGATGAAGACAGGAACACCTTATCTGAATAATGATTTATTTAAGGAGCCTCTTTTTATGAGGCCTGACCTTATCGGTGAACTTCGTGCAGCTGCGTGTGTTCCACTAATAGCTCAAAATCAGACCATTGGTGCACTGTGGATAGGCCGTAAAAATTATATAAGTGATGACGAAGTTCGAGTGCTGACCGCAATAGGAGAAATTGCTGCCAATGCTATACAGCGTGCTACAATGCATGAACAGACCCTTCAGCGTCTTCATCGTTTATCAGCATTGCATTCCATTGATATGGCTATAACCGCAAGTCTTGATTTAAAGGTTACTCTGAACATTCTATTAGACCATGTTACTGCTCAACTCAAGTCAGATGCAGCTACAGTTCTATTAATGGATCCTCATACCCAAACATTAGAATATGCTGCTGGAAGGGGTTTTCATTCCAATTCAATTCAGAAAACAAGACTTAAAATAGGAGAAGGACATGCTGGCAGGGCAGCTTTCGAACGCCGCATCGTAAGTATTCCTAATATACAAGAAACAAATGATCCATGTGTGAGAGGTCATTTATTAGGAGTTGAGGTGTTTAAGGCTCATCATGCAGCACCTCTTATTGTGAAAGGAAAGATAAGAGGCGTTCTTGAAATATTTCACAGGAAACCACTCTATCCTGATCATGAATGGATTGAATTTTTAGAGGCCCTTGCAGCACAGGCTGCTATAGCGATTGACAATGCAGATCTATTCAATAATTTACAACAGTCAAATTTGGAACTGACTCTTGCTTATGACGCTACAATAGAAGGATGGTCACGTGCACTCGATATGCGTGATAGAGAAACTGAGGGACATACACAGCGCGTTACCGAGATGTCTGTCAATTTAGCAAGATCTATGGGAATTAATGAAAATGAAATTTTTCATATAAGAAGGGGAGCACTTCTACACGATATAGGGAAAATGGGGATACCTGACAATATTTTAAATAAATCAAGTCCGCTGAACGAGAACGAAGAAAGAATAATGCGACAGCATCCAGTTTTTGCATATGAGTTGCTCTGGCCAATTGCCTTTTTACGTCCTGCAATTGATATCCCTTACTGTCACCATGAAAGATGGGATGGTACAGGATATCCAAGAGGATTGAAAGGTGAGCAAATTCCTTTATCAGCAAGAATATTTGCTGTAGTAGATGTTTGGGATGCATTGCGGTCTGACCGCCCCTATCGAAAGGCATGGTCTGAGGAAGATGCAAGGAAATATATATTTCGCCAGACAGGCAAACATTTTGACCCAAAAGTTGTAGAATCTTTCTTCAAATTGATTGATAATTTGATTTAACTATACCAATCAACACGGTTTTTGGGCACAAACCAATGAATAAAATTATGCCAAATTCCGATTGGGGCTTTTTCAACTCCTTTGAATCTTTTATGAATAACTGGAAGGGCATCCGGAACATAAAGAAATGTACATGGCTGTTCTTCAGATAGTATTTCATGAATTCTGTGATATATTTTCTGCCTCTTCGCAAAATCAAAAGTCTGCCTTCCTTCAATGAGAAGTCTATCCACTTCCAGATTTTTATATGAAATGAAATTGAACTCTCCTTCTTTTGTCTTTGATGAATGCCATATATCATATAAATCAGGGTCTCTTGAAAGAGCCCAACCCATAATAACTGCTTCAAATTTTTTTTTGTCAATGAATTCATGAAGCATAGCCTGCCATTCAAGAACTTTTATTTTAATGTCAACCCCGACTTTTTTAAGGTTCTCTTTTATTATTTGTGCTGTCTTAAGCCTTGCTTCGTTGCCCTGATTTACAAGGACTGTAAAAGCGAAAGTTACACCATCCTTTTCAAGTAATCCATTTTTACCTTTTTCCCAGCCTGCTTCTGTAAGTAATTCTATTGCCTTTTCAGGATTGTACTCGAAATCTTTTACATTGATATTATAAGCCCATGATTCTGGAGGAAATGGGCCGGTACAAGGACTTCCATAGCCGAGAAGTACTCCAGCAATAATATCTTTTTTATTGATTGCATATGTTAGTGCCTGTCTAACACGTTTATCTGCAAATCTCGGGTCGAGAAGATTATAACCAAGATATGTATAACCGAAAGATGGATATCTGAATTTCTGAAAATATCTATTAAACTTTTCCTTATTAGCCTGTAACTTATACTGTGGTGGAGTCAAACCCATAAAATCTATACCACCAGATTTAAGCTCAAGGAACATTGTTGCTGTGTCAGATATGACTCTCGCAATGTAGCTGTCTATTTTAGGTCTGCCCTCGAAATACCTGTCAAATGCTTCAAGTACAATCTTCTGTCCAGTTATCCATTCTTTAAGTTTATATGGTCCAGTGCCTATCGGATTTCTGTTGTAATATTCATCTGATATATCTTTCCCTTCAAGAATATGTTTTGGTATAATTCCCATTCCCCATGACTCAAGTGCAGGTGCATATGGTTCTTTATATACAATTCTTACGGTAAATTTATCTAAAGCTTCAACCTTTTCTACCGGACCATAAATACTACTGTATGGAGTTGGGACGTTTGGATCATTCACCTTGTTATATGTAAAAATTACATCATCTGATGTAAATTCAACGCCATCATGCCAGAGCACACCTTTCCTTAAATGAAATATAATCTCAAGGCCATTGGATAAAATATCCCACGATTCTGCAAGATCACCAATTATTTTTATATTTTTATCGTATTTTGTCAGACCGTTAAAAATCCATCCGCTGATATCTCCTGAAGCACTGTCAGAAGCGAGTAAAGGAAGCAATCGCTTGGCATCTGCAAGTGAGCCTATTGTTATGGAATTTGGTTTATTGATTTCAGGTTCTTTTGTGCAGGATAGAAACAGAAATGCGCTGACAAAAATCAGTACAATGCGACAATTTATGTTTATCATTTAACACTTTTTCTTGGAAGTGCCCGACTCCTTTTGTCGAGGATTTCAAGTAAGAATGCCAAGCTTCGGGAAAACAATAAACTGTAAAACTAACCATATAATTAAAACAGCAAGTCCTAATATCCAGTCATTCATTAGCAAACTCTCCTTTTTGTATATTCCGCAATATCAAAAATGTATATACAAAAAGACCATATTTTTCTTTAAAATTGTTAGGTCAGTCCTCTTGCCTGTCCCAATAGGCGAAATAACCTCTCTTTTGTTTTTATATTTTACCATAAATCTGTCTAAATAAATATTAAGCCTGCAATAAATTAAGGGATATGGCTCGATTTACGAAGTAAAATCACGGGTAACATCCATGAGACCGAAGCAGAAGCAGAGGTCTCAGTTGTTAATTTTGCAATAACATTAAAGTCAGATAAAGGTTTGAACATAAAAAGAGGTAGTTTATTTTGATTCGGGAATTGAGCCATATCCCTTCTTTGAAATATTATGGACAGAAATGATTTTACCATATTAACTAACAGGATGCTTTTTTAAATAAAATAATTTCGATAATTCATAGAGTTGAATAAATATAGTTCTACTCCAATTTGGTTGCAGTAAATACTCAAGTTATCATTCCTGCGGAGTTTGTCCTGTAGATTGTAAGCAGGGACAAGCTTAGCGGGAATGATAATGCACGTACTCATTCCTCAGATGAAAGGAACAGCTTTAGCAACTTTTTTCGGAGAAGAACCATAAATTCTAAAGCAATATCTGCATTATTCGGGTTAAAGCAGCCAATAAATCTTTAAGGTAGTATGCAGGTAGTGGTATTATATAACTAATGAAGATTAATGAAAAAGATAGATTATTGGACATATTGGCTGAAGAAGGTATTATTAATCAGGAACAGATACAGTTAATTAAATCAAAAGAGACTATCCAGAGAACAAAAATTCTAAAGACAAAAGCACAAAAATTGCGATATGACATAGCTGATCAATCAATGGTGTCTCTTGTTGATGTAATTGAATCCCTGAAACTGACCTCTTTAAAAGATGCAAATAAACTCATTACAGCTGAAATGATAATGGAGATCATCGCAAAACATCTGAATATGTCCTTCATAAAGATTGACCCTTTGAAATTGGATGTAGATGTTGTTACTCAATTAATATCAAGACCTTATGCTATAAGGAATCAACTTGTTCCAATAGATCTCACTGACAATACACTTACAATCGCTACAGCAAATCCTTTTGAAATAGAAGCAATTGATAGGATAGGAAGGATAACAGGATATAAAATTAAAGTTGTTGTCGCAACCAAGGCAGACATTATGAGGATAATTACAGAATTCTACGGTTTTAAATCCTCAATTGTATCTGCCCACAAAGAGATAGATTCAAAAACAGATCTTGGAAATCTTGAACAATATATAAAATTGAAATCAATAGCAGAACTGGAGGCAACAGATCAGCATATTATAAATGCAGTTGAATATCTTCTTCATTATGCCTATTCAAGCAGAGCGTCCGACATACATATTGAACCAAAGAGAGATTTTAGCCTAATAAGATTCAGGATTGATGGTATCCTGCACAATGTTTATAAGATTCCTAAAGCCGTACATCCACCTGTAATCTCGAGAATAAAGATGCTTTCACGTATGGATATAGCTGAGAAGAGAAAGCCCCAGGATGGAAGAATAAAAACAGATTATGAGGGAAAAGAAGTGGAACTGCGTGTATCGACACTACCTGTTGCATTCGGCGAGAAAGTAGTAATAAGGATATTCGATCCCGCAGTACTTATGCAGGATATAGAAGAATTAGGATTTTTTCAAAGAGAGTTAAAACTCGTTAAGTCATTCATCGCAAATACACATGGTTTGATTCTTGTTACAGGGCCAACAGGAAGTGGAAAGACAACCACATTGTATTCTCTTATGAAGATACTCTCGACTTCTGAGGTGAACATATCTACAATCGAAGATCCCATAGAGATGGTGTACGAAGGTTTCAATCAGACTGCAGTCCAGCATCAAATAGACGGGACATTTGCAAATTATCTGAGAACATTGTTAAGACAGGATCCAGACATTATAATGGTAGGTGAAATCAGAGACATTGAGACAGCAGAAAATGCCATACAAGCAGCTCTTACAGGTCACCTTGTTCTTTCAACTTTGCATACCAATGATGCTCCAAGTTCTATTACGCGTTTAATCGATTTAGGAGTTCAGCCTTTTCTCATTAACGCCACTTTGTTAGGAGTCATTGCACAGAGGCTTGTTCGAAAAGTATGTCCATATTGTAAAGAACTTTATAATTTATCAAAAGATGAATGTTATATCCTGAAAATTGATTATGATAAGGTAAAAAACTATCAGGTGGCTATTGGTAGAGGTTGTCCAGAATGCAGGGGCACAGGATACATTGGTAGAACGGGTATATTTGAAGTTATGGAAATGACAGACAAAATGAGAGAACAGATAAACGAAAAGGCGCCACTGTCAATGATAAGAAAGATTGGTCAGAGTCAGGGAATGATTACCCTAAGGGAGAGTGCAATAAGGAAGCTTCTCCAGGGGATAACCACTGTTGATGAAATTATAAGAGTTACAGGTATCTCTTAAAGGATTATGAATTAAGGGTTCATCATCTGGTGCATCATCGGGTCTGTATGGAATTTCATTTCTTTTTCAAAAGATATAAGCTCAATTTCAAAGATTAACGTTTCATTAGGTTCGATTGTCTGGCCAGCTCCACGTTCTCCATAACCAAGATTACCAGGAATGAATACTTGCCATTTAGCACCAGGTTTCATAAGCTGTAAGGCTTCAGATAATCCTGGAATAACACTATTTACCCTGAAAACTGCAGGTTGTCCCCTTTTGTAAGAACTGTCAAATTCCGTTCCATCAATGAATTTTCCACTATAATTTACAGTGACAGTATCGGCTAATGATGGAGAATCTCCTTCGCCTTCAGTAATTACTTTATACTGAAGACCGCTGGCAAGCGTAATGATACCTTCTTTTTTCTTATTTTCTTCAAGGAAGGCATCGCCTTCTTTCTTGTTCTTTTCAGCTATTTCTTTTTGACGTTCCATTTGTTTAGCCATTAATTCTTTCTGAAGAGAAAAAAGCGTGTTTTTCATATCCTGCTCGCTCATCAAAGTCTCTTTGCCAGCAATAGCATCATTTATGCCTTTAACAAGGGCTTCAGGATTAATATCAATAGATTGTTTTTTCATACTTTCTCCGATATCTACTCCAATACTATAACTGAGCCTGTCTTTGTCATTTTTCAATTCAAATTTTTTATCCTCGGCGAAAACCACCCCCTGAACAACAAGAACAAAACTTAAAATAAAAACTGTGAAAAATCTCATAAAATCTCCTTTCAAAAAATTAGTAAATATTATATAAAGTATCGCTGAACTTTGTCCATTTATTTAGATTTCGAATATGAACTCTAATTCTATTGTAGAATTCAAAGGCAGTACATTTACTCCAATTGCTACACGTGAGTGCCTTCCTGCTTCACCAAAAATTTCAACAATTAAATCAGATGCAGCATTCAGGACTTTTGGCTGATCTGTAAAATCAGGTGATGAAGCGATATAGCCGGTGATCTTTATACATCGTTTGATAATATCAAGATTACCAAGATATTTTTTCATAATAGAAAGAGCGTTTATAACAACAATCCTGGCATCTTCTCTTGCATAGTCCAGAGAGACTGTTTCACCAACCCTGCCTGTCCTCAATAATTTTCCATCGACGAAAGGGAGAATACCACTTAAGAAAACAAGATTGCCAGTTTGAATAAATGGAACATAAGATCCAAGAGGCTGAGGAGAATCTGGCAGTTCTATGCCTAAATTTTTTAATTTTTTTTCTATCGACATTAAAGTCCCAGCTCCTCAGGAGTTCCGATTCTCCCCAATACCGCTGAAGCAGCGGCTACAGCAGGATTAGATAGATAAACCTCGCTTTCAGGGTGCCCCATTCTTCCAACAAAATTTCTGTTTGTTGTGGCGATTGCTTTTTCTCCTTTTGCAAGAATTCCCATATGGCCACCAAGGCATGGTCCACAAGTGGGTGTAGAAACGACTGCTTCTGCATCTATGAATATATTGATGAGCCCTTCTTTCATAGCCTGCTGGTATATTTTTTGTGTAGCAGGAATTACTATCATCCGAACATTTGGGTTTACCTTTCTTCCTTTTATTACAGATGCTGCTTCTCTTAAATCCTCAAGCCTTCCATTTGTACATGAACCGATCACAACCTGATCAATATAGACTTCGAATAATTCTGTTGCAGGTCTGGTATTAGATGGCAAATGCGGACATGAGACAGTAGGTGGAATCTTTGAACAATCATATTCTTTTACTTCAATATATTTAGCATTTTTATCGGATTTATAATATACTGGTTGTCTCTTAGCCCTTTTTCTTTCATATGATTTAGTGATTCTGTCTGGAACTATAATCCCACTTTTCCCGCCAGCCTCTATTGCCATATTACACATGGTTAGTCTTGCATGCATGGGAAGATTACGTATGGTTTCCCCTTCGAACTCCATAGCTCTATATAAAGCGCCATCAACCCCGATGTCGCCTATTGTATAAAGTATCAGGTCTTTACCGCTTACCCATTTGTTGAGTTTTCCATAATAAATAAATTTCATTGATTCAGGAACTTTAAACCAGCATTCACCTGTCGCCATTGCTGCTGCAACATCTGTTGAGCCAACACCAGTAGCAAAAGCTCCAAGTGCACCGTATGTACAGGTATGACTATCAGCACCGATTACAAGATCTCCTGATACAACAAGACCTTCTTCTGGTAGAAGGGCGTGCTCGATGCCCATCCTTCCTACCTCAAAATATAAACCAAGATTATATTCCTTTGAAAATTCTCTGAGCATCTTACACTGCTCTGCTGCTTTTATATCTTTTTGAGGTGCAAAATGATCTGGTATCAGAGCAATTCTATTTTTGTCAAAGACATTTTTTGCACCAATTTTTTTAAATTCTGATATTGCAATAGGGGCTGTTATGTCATTGGCCAAAACAAAATCAACTTTCGCATTGATTAATTCACCAGGTGCAACCTTTTTCTTCCCAGAATGTACAGAAAGAATCTTTTCAGTTATTGTCATATATTTCCTCCGGCTTAAGACATTTAATATTATACCTGAGCTTGATAACCCACAGCTATATTAATAAGGGTTCTTCTGACTTTTCTGTGGATAACCCATGATCTTCTGTTCTAAATATCCCCCTTTAAAAAGAGGGATATTTATCCACACAATTCCCTGAAGAACCTTAATAAATAGATAAAAAATAGAAATTTTTTTCGGAATAAATCTATCCCCTTTGGGAGAGGATCGACGGAATGAATTACTTTCTGATGATAATGTACCCTCTCCCGTCAGGATAGAGGGAATATAAAGAATGTTTTATCGACAGATTTAAAGTTATGTTAAAATAAAGTCGATTTTGATATTTAATAAAAAATATCTATGCAAAGAAAAATAAATAAAATATTAATTGCAAATCGTGGTGTAACAGCTGTCAGAATTATGCATACATGCAGAGACAGGAAAATTCCGACTACAGCAGTATACAGTACACCTGACCGTCTTGCACATCATGTATTTATGGCAGATTCTGCAGTCCACATTGGTGAGGCGCCTCCAATAGAATCTTATCTCAATATGGAAAAGATGATAGCAGCAGCTATTCAAAGCAGGTCAGATGCAATTCATCCTGGATGGGGGTTTCTTGCAGAGAATCCTGTTTTTGCAAAAATGGTTCAGGATGCTGGTCTTATCTGGATAGGACCCTCCCCAGAAGTTATTCAGGCTCTTGGAGATAAAATTCAGGCAAAAAGACTGGCACAGAAGGCAAATGTCCCAACTATCCCTGGCATAATTAATGTTACAACCACAGAACAAATAAAAAAATGGATCAAGAACGAGAAGATAAAATATCCCATAATGATAAAAGCAGTAGCAGGTGGTGGCGGGAAAGGTATGGTGAAAGTTTCGGATGAAAATGAATTAAATCAGGCATTTCAACAAGCACGTTCTGAAGCTCTTAAGGCTTTTGGAGATGATAGAGTTCTGGTTGAAAAATATATAGAACTCGGACGACATATCGAAGTGCAGGTAGTGGCTGATAATTATGGAAACGTAGTTCATCTATACGAGAGAGAGTGTACAATCCAGAGGCGTAATCAGAAGATCATTGAAGAAGCTCCTTCACCCTCGATTAATGAAGATCTGCGTAAAGAGATATGTTTTACAGCAGTACGTCTTATGCGAGAAATAGGTTATACATCAGCCGGGACGGTTGAATTTCTTTTTGATTCAGCAACAAAAAAATTTTATTTTCTCGAAGTCAATACAAGGCTCCAGGTTGAACACGGTATAACTGAACTGATAACAGGGCTTGATATTGTTGGCATTATGATAGATGTTGCCATGGGTAAGAAACTTACCTTTAAACAATCCGATATTATGCCAAATAGATGGGCACTTGAAGTACGCATGAATGCAGAAGACCCTAAGACATTCAGTCCATCATTCGGTAAGATCACCAGATTACAGGTGCCACAAGGTCCTGGCGTTAGAATTGCTTCAGGTGTATATGAAGGTGCTGATATACCTCCTTACTATGATTCACTTTTTATGTTAGTTATAACAGCAGGAGTAGACAGAGAGGACGCTATTCGCGTTATGGATCGTGCTCTTAGTAGAAATCTTCGTGTCGAAGGTGTAAAAACTCTTGCGCCCTTGCTTTTAAGCATAATCAGGCATCCAGCATTTATTGCAGGAGAATACTCAACACGTTTTATTGAAGAGCATATGGATGAACTCATATCGATGTTCAAGGAAAAAGACAGCGAAGACGAAGTCCTGAAGATCGCAAGATATGTTGCTGAAATATCCGCTCTTGGGCCACAGAAGTGGATGTAAAAGGATAATTTGTTGAATGATTAATAGAAAGCATAAACAGAAAGAAATAGAAAAAGAAAAGAAAAAAAATTATATATTTGTAAAGCCAGGCATGTCACCTGAGGATATTGTAAGGTCTGTGCGTTCGCTCAAGGGTGTCTGCTTTACATCAGTAGGTATGCGTGATGCAGGCCAATCTGACTATAAAAATCGCCATCGCATATACGACCTTGCAACGCTTGCACCGTATTACAACAGAATGGGTTTGTTCAGTGCAGAATGCCATGGAGGTGCAAGATGGCATGTAGGGGTTATGAATAGAAGAGAAAGTCCGTTTGAAGAATTAAACATTTTGAGAGAAACAATGCCAAATGTGCTTTTGCAAACCCTTATACGTGAAACAAATCTCTGGGGATACAGACCATATCCTAAAAATGTGATTGAATATGTGGTTTCACGAGTTGATATTGATGTCTGGAGGTGTTTCTCTTTTCTTAACGATGTAAGAAATATGCGCACAGTCGCTGAAGTTGTGATGAGCAGGGGAAAACTGTTTGAACCAGCAATATCATTTACTATGGCGGATTGGACAACAAATGAATATTATCTTGATGTTGTGAAAGATATCGTTAATCTCAGTGGAGGGACAGATAACATCATTTTATGCATTAAAGATATGGCTGGTGTAGGAAGTATCAAAAGAATCAGAAACCTGATTGATGCTATAAAACAAAAATATCCAGAACTTATTATTAATTATCACAGGCATATTACAGATGGTCTTGCAATGCCAGCCTTACTATCTGCAGCTCAGGCAGGAGCAACGATTTTCGATGTTGAGGAAGATTCTCTGGTGCGTTTCTATGGTCACTCTCCCATTTTAAGTGTCCAGGCGTATTTTGAAGAGATGGGAATACATGTAAATCTCGACAGAAATGAGGCAGAGTCAGCAGTACAGAAAGTGAGAGAATGGATAGGGTTTTACAATTGGGCAGAATCACCCTTTAAAGGATTTGATCACACAGTAACATATCATAAAATGCCTGGCGGTGCATTTCCGAGTTCGTTCGAACAGGCAGATAAAGGGGGATTTCTTCACTTAATGCCTGCTATTTTAAAAGTGATGTCTTTGTATAACAAGATTATTCATTACTTTGATGTTACTCCAGGTTCTCAGATTACATGGGTAACCTGCAGTGGTATAGTTAATAGATATGCAAAGGCAAAAGGTGAGGCAGGAGTTAGACATATCATAGAGCTTCTCACAAAATTTATTGATCAGAAATCATTGAATTTTGATGAAATGGATAAAGCTGAACAGGATGAATTGCTCGGGCTTTTTAAGAATGCACCCGGGGATTTCAAGAATCTTATCCTTGGACATTATGGAAAGTTACCTATGGGATGGCCGCCTGAATGGGTTTACAGAAGTACATTCGGTGATGAATGGGAACAAAAGATAAAGGAAAGAATGGAACTTTCACCTCTTGAATCACTACCTGATGACAATTTAATAAAACTCAGACAGGAACTAACAGATAACATTGGTAGAGAACCAACAGAAGAGGAATTTATTCTTTACCTGATGCATCCGAAGGATGCTCTGGAGATGATTGAATTTAGAGAAAAGTATGGAGAATCACCTCTGGTATTACCAACACCAGTTTGGAGAGAAGGGCTGAAAAAACCAGGTGATAAAGTCGATTTTGAGCTCTGGGGGAAACCTTACAGTATAGAACTTGTTTCAGTCGGAGCAGAACATGAAGGCATTATTCATGTTGTTATGCGTGTTAACAACAAGACAAGAGTTTATAGTGTTGAGACCCCAAGAGCTAAAAAGGCAGAAATTAGAATTGCTAAACTACCAAATGAAATAGGAGCTCCAATTAATGGTAATATATGGCGGATTGGTAACCCTGAGAGAGGTACACTAAAAGTGGGAGATATTGTGCATAAAGGTGAGGAGATTGCGAACCTTGAAGCAATGAAAATGGAAAATGCAATTGTTGCCCCCTTTGATGCACATATTGTAGAGATATGTGTAAAGTTGAATGATTTTGTTGTTGAGAAACAACTACTCTTTGTACTCGAAAAAATATAATCCATTAAATTATTCCAAACCTGTCCAGAATAAAATTATTGCTAAGTATAGATGCATCATAAAAACAAAGAACATATATTTTGCAATTTTTAAAAAACCATGAAATGGCATCAGAAAGAAATAGAAGAGATTTTCAAAGAGCTGAAAACATCTCATAATGGTCTTTCTGAAAATGAAATAAAAGAAAGACTTAAAAAATATGGTACTAATAAATTAAAAGAGAAAGCTAAAAAAACAGCATTCATGATGTTTCTTGACCAATTCAAGGACTTCATGATCATTGTTCTTATTGTTGCTGCAATCGTATCAGGAATTATAGGGGAACTTTC